>Ga0187769_10001512_pt1 | contig 13315 bp, 9 predicted proteins | sample 0116_SJ02_MP02_1_FD_133140 | JGI IMG/M metagenome (GOLD analysis project Ga0187769, IMG submission 133140) | Tropical peat soil microbial communities from peatlands in Department of Meta, Colombia - 0116_SJ02_MP02_10_MG | ecosystem: Environmental > Terrestrial > Soil > Wetlands > Peat | place... | reverse complement strand
CCTCATGCCGGGAACGGGTCACACGACCGCGCGGCCCGAGAAGACGGTGCATCTGAGGATCGACCCGAATGACGAATCGACCACCCTCGAAGACGTCCTCAGCCGCATCTCCGAGCTCCAGCGAAAGCATCCCGACCGCGAGGTCTTCTTCGACGGCGACGAGTACGCGATCTGTTCCCGACCGAAGCGGGCCCGGACCCCGGCCCTCCACTGACCCACCCACGCTCGGACGCCCGCTCTTCCTACTGAACCTCAAGTCCTACCCCGGGCATCTCGGGTCGGGCGCGGTCCGGGCCGCAAAGCTGCTCGAGCGCTTGGCCCGGGAGGTCGACGTGGCGGCCGCCATCGCTCCTCCCCTCCCGGACCTCGCGCGCGTCGTGGAGAGCACAACAATCCCGGTCCTGGCACAGCACGTCGATCCGGGGGAAGCGGGTGCCCGGACCGGGTATGTGCCGGTTGAGTCGATCGCCGCGGCCGGTGCCCGCGGGAGTCTGCTCAACCACTCGGAACACCCGATGGTGTATGCGGACATCGAGGAGATCGTGGGATCCTTCGCTGCGCGCGGCCTCGTCGCCGTCGTCTGCGCGGCGGACGTGGGCCCGGCCCGCGAGCTCGCCAAGACCCGTCCCCCCTACCTGGCGGTCGAGCCCCCGGAGTTGATCGGAGGGGATCGCGCGGTCTCGACCGCGCGTCCGGAGGTGGTGTCGGGCACGGTGGACGCCGTGCGGAAAGTTTCGCCGAGCACGCTCGTCCTCTGCGGGGCCGGGGTCCACGACCGCAAGGACGTGGCCCGCGCTCTCGAGCTCGGAGCCGAGGGCGTGCTGGTGGCGAGCGCGGTTACGAAGGCCCCCGACACGGAACGGGCGATTCGGGAACTCCTGGCCGGCTTCTGACATCCCCCCATTCGGCCCGACATGGTGCCGGACTCGACCGCGTCGGCGGCTTCATCTGCCTGTCGAGTGTCGCCGGGACGGCCGGTCCGCACCGTGAGCACCTCGCCATGAAGCACTCGACAACCCCTCCCGCGTCGTCGCACCGGGGGCGACCCCGTGCCTCTCGCCAGCGGGGAAAGGGGCGGGGTCGCGACCGCCCGAAGGTCCGGCGCGAGAGCCGCGCCCACGCGGCCGTGCATCACGCCCGTGAGCGGATGGACTCCGGAGCCTCGCGACGTTCGAAAAGGATCCCCCCGGAGCGCCGCAGCGTGGCCCCCCCATTCGGTGGTGCCCCCCGCCCGCTCCACATCCTGATTGTCGGCTGGGAGTTCCCGCCGAGCCACACCGGGGGCCTCGGAGTTCACTGCTTCGAGCTTTGCCAGGAGCTCACTCATCTCGGCCACCGCGTGACCTTCTTGAGCCCCTTTCCGGGCCCGTTCACTCCGGTCCCCGGCGTGACGTTTCGACACCCGGGGGACCGGGTCGGGAAAGCCCCCGAAGAGTACCCTCCCGCCTACTGGTCGGGCGACACGCCCGAGAGCCCTTTCTCGGACTCCATCGAGGGATACAACAGCTGGATCGCCCAGCTCAACCTTTCCGAGCCGGTGGATGTGATCCACGTCCACGACTGGTTCGGCACGGTCGGCGGTATCGGACTCGCCCACCGGCTTCGCGCGCCGCTCGTGATGACCGTCCACTCTACCGAGTACGATCGATCCCTCGGGCATCCATGGGGCCACATCCTGCACCGGGAGGAAGTCGGCATCGATGCGGCCACTCGGGTGATTGCGGTGAGCCGCCACCTCCGCCAGCAACTGATCGAACGATACCAAGCGCGGCCGGAGAAGGTCCGGGTCATCTACAACGCCGTTCGTCCGAGCGAGCGCCTCGAGCGGATCGACCCGGAGAAGCGGCTGGTCCTCTACGTCGGCCGACTCGCAGTGATGAAGGGGGTCGACACGTTCCTCCGGGCCGCGGCCCGCGTGGTGCCGTCGTTTCCGGATGTCCTCTTCGTGATCGCCGGAGAGGGTCCGGAGTACGAGCGCCTCATCCATCTCGCGGCCCACCTCGGCATCGGAGACCGAGTGATGTTCCTCGGCAAGGTGAGCGAAGAGGAGCGCGAGGTCCTCCTTTCGGGTAGCTCCGTCTTCGTCCTTCCTTCGGTGGTCGAGCCGTTCGGGATTGCCGCGCTGGAGGCGATGGCCGCGGGCGTGCCGACGATCGTCTCGAAGACGAGCGGGGTCGCCGAGATCAGTCAGGGGACCACGTTCCGCGTCGACTTCTGGGACGTGGAGGAGTTCGCGAGCCGGATCGCGGAGCTGCTCGAGTACCCGACCCTGCGCGCCGCGATGGGCGACCAGGGGCGCTGGGCCGCGCTGCGCGAAGGTTGGCCCGAACGCGCCCGAGAGACCCTGTCGGTCTATCTCGAAGCGATGGAAGCCAAAGGGAGGCGATGAGCTCCTGAAGGTCGTCCTCTACCTCCACCTTCACCAGCCGTGGCGTCTCGGCCGGTTCCGGTTCCTCGACCTGGGCTCGGGGCGACCGTACTTCGACGTCGACCGGAACCTTTCGATCTTCCGCGGAATCGCGGAGCGGTCCTACCGGCCGGCGCTCGACCGTCTCCGGCGGGCGCTTGATGATTTCCCCGAATTTCGGTTCAGTCTCTCCGTCACCGGCACGTACCTCGAACAGGCCCGGCTCGCGGCCCCCGACGTGATCGACCGACTCCGGGAGCTCCATGCGACCGGCCGGGTCGCCTTCCTCGCCGAGACGTACTATCATTCGCTCGCGTTCTTGGTTCCCCCGCCCGAGCTGCACGAGGAGGTGGCGCTCCATCGCGAGATGCTCGCGAAGGAGTTCGGGGCCCGGCCCCAGGTGCTCCGGATGACCGAGCTCGCCTACTCGGACGACATCGCCCGGTTTGCCGAAGGGGAGAAATTTCGGGGAATGCTCGCGGAAGGATGGGAAGGGGTGCTCCGCGGGGAGCCCTCCACCTTCCCCTACTGCGCAGCTCCCGCACCGACCGTCATGCTGCTCCTGCGGCACTATCCGCTCAGCGACGACGTCGGGTTCCGCTTTTCGTCGAGCGGCTGGAACGAGTTCCCGCTGACGGCCGAAAAATACGCTCGATGGCTCGCGTCGACCCCGGGCGAACTGGTCGGGCTGTTCATGGACTTCGAAACGTTCGGAGAACACCACCCCGCTCGCTCGGGGATCCTCGATTTCCTGAGCGCACTTCCGGGCGAGGTGCGTCGGCACCCGCACCTCGGTTGGGCGACGGTCGAGGAAGCGATTCGCCTGCCTCCTCGCGCCCCGATCTCCGTTCCCTACACGATGAGCTGGGCCGACCAGAACCGGGACCTCGGTGCCTGGCTCGGCAACGACCTCCAGCGCTCGGCGTTCGAGGCGGCGAAGAAAGTGGGTATCCTGGCCCGTCGAACGGAGGATGAGGCGATCCTCACCGATTGGCGGCGACTCCTCACCTCCGACCATTTCTACTACATGTACGTGAGCGGGCACGGAGCCGACCTGGGCGTTCACCAGTACTTCTCGAGCTACGAGAGCCCGTACGACGCGTACGCGAACTACATGAACGCGCTCACGGACCTTCGCCGGCGGGCCCTCGACCGTCTCGGCGTGCCGATCCTCAAGTGAGGAACGCTCGCCGAAGGGACGTTCCCGCCCTCACAGGTGGTCCCGTACGAGCGGCCACCCGTCGCGTAGCCAAGGGGTTGTGGGCCCGCGCCGGACGGCTCGTTCTACCTCGGGCTTCGGCTGGAACTCGTACCCCGAGGACTCCGCGGGGTCGACTCGAATCGGGTCGTCGCTCATCGTCGTGAACACGGCGACCACCTGATGTTCGGGCGGGTCGTGATGCGTGAATTTTCCCACGAAGAGCACCGGTGCGGAGACCCCGGTCTCCTCGAGAAGCTCTCGGCGCGCCGCCTCTTCGTTGCTCTCGCCGAAGGTCACGTGGAACGCCGCCGAGGCATCGTAGCAATCCGGGAAAATTCGTTTCAGGGGACTCCGGTGCTGGAGGAGAATCCTCCCATCCGAGCGCTTGAGGAACACGATCCCGGAACGATGTAGGACCCCCTCCGCGTGGGCGACGTCCCGTAGGACGGATCCGAGAACCGTGTCCTGCTCCGTCACGCGGTAAAGGAGCTCGGCCACGTTCGGTCAAGAGGGCGCCCGTCCAGATAGGGGCGGCGGTTCTCCCCTCGCAGAGGGAAGCGGCCCCCGTTCGTCTACCGTCGGGTCGAACCGAACCGTTAAAGCGCCTTGAGGCCCCGCTTCCTCCCCGGAATGTCGGGATTCTCTCCCCGCGGCCTTTCGACCGGGAGCGGACGCCGATGATCACGCAGCTCACCGGGAACGGACGCGTCCTCTTGACCGTCAACGAGAACGGCGACTGGAACGAACTCTTCTATCCGTTCCCGGGCCAATTCCAGCAGCTCCGAGAGGCGCGCCTCGGAGTCTTTGACGTCACCGGGTCCAAGTTCACGTGGCTCCGCCGGGGCAACGGCTTCGAGATCCACCAGATGCCCTACGGCGCGGGTCACCTCCCGGAATCCGTCTGGAAGGGTCACGGACTCACGATATCGGTCCGGGACCACGTTCACCCGAACCACGACTTGGTTGCGCGGGTGTTCCGCGTCCAGGCCGAGTCATCCCGCTCGGTCCGACTGTTCGCCTACCACGCGTTCCAGATCGCGGAGTCGATGTACCAGGACACCGCCTTCGTCGACGCGAGCATCCCGTCGCTCGTGCACTACAAGCGGGGGTATTTCTTCGAGTTCTTCGCCGACCCGCCGTACACGCGCGCGGTGTGCGGCGAGCACACCCTGAAAGGGCTCCAAGGGACGTACGTCGACGCCGAGGACGGCCGGCTCGAGGGCCGGTCCGTCGCCCACGGCGCCGCCGACAGCGTGATGGAGTGGGACTTCGAAGCGGGGCCCGGCCGCGAGGTCGAGATTCGCCTTTTCTTGGCCGCCGGGAGGAGTCTGCCCGCGGTCCATCAGGTACGGGATTACGTGCGGAACGGCGGCTCGGCCCGGTTCATCCGGGAGTCCGAGGCGTTCTGGGAGACCTGGGTCGGGCGCCGGCTCCCGAACCCTCCCGAGGGGCTCAGCGAGCTCGCGCGGGATGTCTACCGGGCGAGCGTCCTTCTGCTGCGCCATTCGACCGGACCGAACGGGGCGATCATCGCTTCCCCCGACACCCGTTCGCTCGTGGCCGCCGGGGACACGTACAACTACTGCTGGTGGCGGGACGGCGGCTACGTCTCGAAGGCGATGGACGAGGCGGGTCTCTACGAGAACGCCACGCATTTCCTCCGCTTTGCCCAGCAGTGCCAGAACCCGGATGGCTCGTTCTTCCATCGCCATTATCCGGACGGCGCGGTCGGGAGCACCTGGCACCCCCCGCCGTTCTTGCAGATCGACCAGACGGCGACCGTCATCGCCGCGGCCTGGCACCACTTCAAGCGCGGAGCGGACCCGGATGTGCTGCTCGACCTCTGGCCGCTCGTCAAGGGCGCGGCGAACTTCCTCGCGAACTTCCGCGACCCCGAGACACGACTGCCCGCGGCCAGCTTTGACCTCTGGGAGGAACGTCTGGGGATCCACGCGTACTCTACAGCCGCGGTCGTCCACGCGCTCGAGCGCGCGGCCCGCGTTGCTTCCGAGATCGGCAAGGACCCGACCGCTTGGCGGACCGCATCGCAGGAGATCGGGCGGGCGGCAGTCGAACGGTTCTGGGACGCCCAGCTGGGCCGATTCGTCCGTTCGCTCTCTCCCCGCGATGAGCGGTGGGACGCTTCGCTGCTGCTCGGGCTCAAGCTCGGATTGGTACCGTGGAACGACCCGAGAGCGAAAGCGATGGTGGACGGGATCGAGGCCCGACTCTGGGCCCCGGGGATCGGGGGCGTCGCCCGATACGAGGGCGACAAGTACTACGGCCACGAGAACCCGTGGGTCGTCTGCACGCTCTGGTTGGCCGAGGCGCGCCTCCGCCTCGGAGACCGGAACCGATGTCGCGAGCTCATCGAGTGGGTGGCGGCGCACGCGACTCCGACGCGCCTCCTGCCGGAGCAGATCGACCGGGCGAGCGGAGAGCCCAAGAGCGCGACGCCGCTCACGTGGTCGCACTCAACGTTCGTGGACGTCGTCCACAAGTTCGCCGAAGCCGAACAGAGTGGCAAGATCTCCGAGGAGTGACGCCCGCTCCCGGCAGGGCCTTCCCAGACTCGACAGACCGAACGGCGACTTCCCCAACGATCTCACTCGACAAGCTGCGCACGCCGTCCACCGTGGCGACGCGCGGAGGAAAGATATCGGACGGCATCGCACCCCGTCCCGGAATCGGCGGACGGATGCCGACGTATTGATTGCGGGTCGATTCTATAGGGATTCCGGGAATCTATGTCTTGTCCATTTTAATAGCAGGACTTCCTCTCGACTCCTAACCCGAGACGTATAACATGGGAGCGTGGGCGAAGAGGCTGCTGGGCGTCGGAATCGTTGCTGCGATCGTCATCGTCGTTATTCTCTCGTGCGTTCCCGGTTCGGTCGGTCTGTCGAACTCCAGGACTCAGGGGGCCGCCACCGGCATCTCACCGCACGTTCACGCGGGGACGTCCATCACGGCCTGTACCGAGAGCGCTCTTTCCGCCGCCGTGGCGCTCGGCGGCACCGTCAGTTACGGCGCGAGCTGCACGGTTCCGTTCACCAGCACCATCACCATCCCTTCGAAGTTGACCGTAACAATCACCGGGCAGGGTTTCACCGTGACCTTCGACGGGCAGTCCACGACCCGGCTTTTCGTGGTCTCGGGAGGCAGCCTGACGATCGAATTCGTTGCGCTCGAGAACGCTCGAGTAACCGGGACGGCCGGGTCGAGCGGTTCGGCCGGCGCCGCCGGCAGCGACGGTTCGGCGGGTTCTACGGGCTCGAGCGGCACGTCGGGCAGCGGCAGTGCCGGGGGCGCGGGAGGATTGGGAACCTCCGGGACCGCCGGCGGAGCCGGGGCGAAGGGAAAGGCGGGGGCAGCCGCCCAAGGGGGCGCCCTCAAGATTTCGAGCGGACGGGTCTGGCTCATCAACGACACCCTTGACGCCAACTACGCGTTCGGCGGCGTCGGCGGTGTGGGAGGTGCCGGCGGGCCGGGTGGTTACGGCGGCAACGGCGGCGCCGGAGGTAGTGGCGGGTCCGCGGCGTCCGGGTCCAGCGGAACCGGTGGCGCGGGCGGAGCGGGAGGAGCCGCCGGGAATGGAGAAGCCGGCGGCCAAGGTGGCACCGCGGGCACCGGTGGCGCGGCCCAAGGGGGCGCGATCTACAACGCGGGTCTTCTCAGCCTCGTCAACGACACGATCGAGGACAGCTATGCCGACGGAGGCTCGGGCGGTGCCGGAGGATCCGGTGGCACGGGCGGGTACGCCGGTGACGCAGGGATTGGCGGAACCGGCGGCACGGGAGGCACGCCGAGCTCGAACAGTGCGGGGGGCAAAGGAGGGGCTGCCGGGGCGACCGGCACCGCGGGAACCGCGGGCGCCGGAGGGTCGGGCGGCAATGGGGGTGCGGGAGGGACCGCGCAGGGCGGCTGCGTCTACAATTCGGGCACCCTCTACGTGAACCGGACCAATTTCTACTCGTGCCAAGTGTATGGCGGAGTCGGGGGCAGCGGCGGCTCAGGGTCGACCGGGGGCGCGGGGGGCCTCGGGACCGAGCCGTATTCTGGGGGTACGGGAGGCAACGGAGGGAGTTCCCCGACCGGCGGCAACGGCGGTAACGGGGCCCTCGGGGGCGCGGCATCCGATGCGTCGAGCGCAACCGCCGGTGGGACCGGTGGCCAAGGGGGCTCCGGAGGGGCAGCGGGTAGCTCCCAAGGAGGGATGATTTACAGCTCCCACTTTATCTCCGCGACCTCCGACCTATTCGATTCGGGCGCCGCGACCAGTCCCGCGGGCGGTGCGGGCGGCCCGGGAGGGTCGGGAGGGTACGGCGAGTCCGGAGGCGAGGGCGGCGCGGCCGGGACTGGCGGTTATGGCGGCGGCGGAAGCTCCGGGACCGGAGCCTCGGGAGGATCCGGAGGAACCGGTGGCGCCGGCAGCGCCGGCGCGAGCGCTGGTTCCGGATCGTCGGACGGTGTCCCCGGGACCGGAGGGCCGGCCGGAACCGGTGGAACATCCGAGGGCGGCTGCCTCTTCGCGAGCGGAAGCTCCTTGACCGTCACCGGTTCGACCTTCGAGAGCTGCTCCAGCGTGGGCGGATCTGGAGGTGTTGGAGGGACCGGCGCGATCGGGTACGCTGCCGGTAACGGTGGCTACGGTGCCTATGGTAGCAACGGCGGTGGCGGTGGCTCCGGAGCGAGCAGCTCGGGAGGCGCCGAGAATGGTGGCAACGGAGGTGCCGGTGGCGGGGGAGTCATCGGCGGGACCCCGGGAACGAGCCTGACCGGCGGAGCCGGAGCCAAGGGGGCCGCCGGGGGTAATGCGTACGGCGGCGGCATCTACGTCTCGGCTCCCGCATCGATCGCGACGAGCTCGTTCTCCGCCGACTATTCGACCGGAGGTTCGGGAGGGAACGGGGGTCCGGGCGGTGGCGGCTCTCCCGGCGCGACCGGTGGAGGCGGGGGAGCGGGCGGTTCTGGGGGATACGGTGGAGGCGGGACCTCCTCGGGCACCGGAGGCAACGGTGGAAAGGGAGGCGCCGGCTTGACCGGGGCCAACGGCGGCCCCGCCGGTACGGGCGGGGCCGGAGGCGCTGGCGGCGCCGGAGGGACTGCCTACGGAGGGGCACTCTATAGCTCGGGTTCCCTCACGCTGACGACCGACCAGTTCACGCGCAACTCGGCTCGTGGCGGTTCCGGCGGTGAGGGGGGAACCGGCGGCGCGGGTGGACTCGGTGGAACCGGTGGAGCGGGCGGAGGCGGAGGCTTCGGCGGTCAGGGCGGAGGAGGCGGTACCGTTGGGTCCGGAGGCTCGGGCGGAAACGGCGGAGGAGGAGGTGACGGTGCGACTGGCGGCACCGGAGGATCTTCGGGAAACGCCGGGAACGGCGGCAACGCGTACGGGGGCGCGATCTACAACACCACGGTTCCGGTCTCGGAAACCGGCATCACCTTCGGGGCGAACAGTGTCGTAGCGGGCCCGGGCGGGGTCGATGACTGTCTTGCAGGCTATGCTTGTCCGGGAGACGGGGGGAACGGCGGATCCGCTGGTAATGGCGGGACGGGGGGCACGGGCGGCCTCAATGGTGCGGGCTCGAACCGCGCGAGCTCCGGAACGAACGGCGCCCCCGGGACAGCCGGAACAGCCGGTGCGTGGGGCACGAACGGCGCTGGGGGCAGCGCCGGAGCGGCGAAGTACCAAAACCAGTACCAGAGCGGCTGACCGCGACGACCCTGACCTCGGGAGCCCACCCGCGAGACCGGAGACTGCGTCCCTCGATCTGCGGCGGGGACCGAAGCCTTCGAGGTTCGGGGTTGTCCCCGCCGTGGCCCGGTTGCCGAGGCTGGCGAGTGCGCGAGCGCAGAGCCCAAGAATGGAGCACGATTCACCCCACCGTGTTCGGGATCGTCGGACGCGTGGTGCTCCGCTATGCCGAGGAATAGGTTGACGGCGAATCCCCGGAGCTCTCGTCACCCTTCCCGGGCCGTCCCGGAAGACATCGTCCTGGGGATTGATCTCGGGGCGACGAAGGTCGTGAGCGCACTGATCGCGCCCGACGGAACCATCGTACGGGAGGGCGGTCGGCATGTCCACTCGAATGACGGCCCTACCGGAGTGCTCCGCTCTTTGCTCGACAGCGTCGAGGACTGCTGGGAAAGCTCGCCGCCCCAGGTGCCGGGCGCCGTCGGTATCGCGGTGGCCGCGCAGGTCGACCCCGCATCCGGGACCGTGATCCACGCGCCGAATCTCGGCTGGCGGCAAGTCCCCCTGGCCCGGAACGTTTCGCAGGCACTCGGGGGAGCTTCGGTGACGGTCCTCAACGACGCCCGTGCGGCGACGCTCGCCGAGTGGCGGCTGGGCGCAGGCCGCGGCTCGTCGAATCTGTTCTGCATGATCCTCGGAACGGGAGTGGGGGGTTCAGCGGTTGTGGGGGGTCGCCTGCTCGAAGGCGGGGCACACGCCCTCGGGGAAATCGGACACATCACCGTGGCGAGCGGGGGTCGAAAGTGTCACTGCCCCAACACCGGCTGCCTCGAGGCGTACGTGGGGGGCTGGGCAATCGCAGAGCGCGCCCAGGAAGCCGCCCGCGCGGACGCCAAAGAGGCCTCCCACCTGATCGAGCGGGCCGGCTCGGTCGACGCGATCACGGCCCGGACGGTGTTCGAGTCGGACCGAGCGGGCGACCGCCTATCGGGTCGGCTCGTTCGGGAGACGGAACGATACCTCGCGGACGGCGCCGTGAGCATCGCCAACGCGTTCAACCCCGACACCATCGTTCTCGGAGGCGGACTCATCGCGGGCCGGCCCGAGTTCGCCAGCGTGGTCGAGACCGCGGTGAGGACCCGGTGCCAACCCCCCGCCGCGACCGCCCGGGTGTCGATCGCTCGTTTCGGCGAGAACTCGCCCTTGGTCGGCGCTGCGGTCGCCGCCCGGGAAAGCCTCCTCTCCGGAAAGCCTCCCCGGCCGGGTCGCGGAAGAGCGGCGACGTCCCACTAACCGGAGATTGCCGGCAGTCCCGAGAGACGAGCGCACTCGTCGAACAGCTGGCGGGCCTTCGCCATGTCCTGGGACTCGGCGGATCCGGCTTGGGGCCTCCGGTCCGCGTAGTACGCGCCGGTCACGCCCGCAAGCTCGGGCGTGGACGCGACATAGATCGGGGTGTCCGCGCCCCGAACCACGCTCCGGGCGAAGAGAGCCCCGAGGATCCGCAACGCGAACGCCGTACCGCCACCGTTGTTGAGCCCGAAGCCGGACCGCACGAAGCCCGGATGGACGGCGTTGACCGTGGGGCCCGAGCCCCGAAGTCGTCGGGCGAACTCGCGGGTGAGCCAGATCAGCTCGAGCTTGGAGGCGCCGTACGCGCGGTAGCCGGCGTACTTCCGGGCTCCCTGGAGGTCCGAGAAGTCGACGCGAGCTCCCTGGTGGGCCGCCGAGGCCACGTTCACGACCCGGGACGGAGCGCTCGACTTGAGTCGCGGAACGAGGAGCGTGGTCAGGACGTACGGAGAAAGCACGTTGAGGGCGAACGTGCGCTCGAGGCCGTCCGGGGTGACCTCCCGCCGTCGGAAGAAGGCGCCCGCGTTGTTCACGAGGATGTGGACCGAGGGATATCTCTCGAGGACCGCGACCCCGAGCGCCTTCGCGTCCTCAAGTCGGGCGAGGTCGTCCACCCGCAGCGACTCGACGTGCGGGTTCCCGGTGGCCCCGCTGATCTCCCGGGCGACGCGAGCGGCGCGGTCCTCTCCGCGTCCGACGATGACCGTGGTCGCGCCGTGCTGGGCAAGTCCCTTGGCCACCTCCTTCCCGATCCCCGAGGTGGCGCCCGTGACGACGGCCACGCGACCAGCCAGCTGTCCCGAGGTGTTCGCGGACATCTTCCGTTCACGCAACAGCGAGCGGGGGATGGGTCTTTCGGGTGCCACCGCGGGGCGTCAGGCGAGCCGGTATTCGCGGCGCCGCGAGTCGTGGAGCGAGATCGTCTCCTGGACGAGCCCCTGGCGCCGGAGCGACTCGAGGGCGCTCTGCACCGTCCTCCGGGGAAGGCGGGACATGTGCGCGAGCTGGGTCTGGTCGAGGCCCCGGTAGGTCTCGAGAAGGAAGTAGAGGAACTTCGCCGCCGGGGGACCACCGATCGGCCGCGCGTGGCGGATCATCCCGAACGTCTCCCCTCGGAGACCGAGCCGCTCGGACGCGAGCGGGGCGATCGACCCAATCGCCACGTTGCCGAGGTTCACGTCGGCCCCGAGCTCGCGCAGGAGCTGGACCTGCTGGTTCTCTTGCGGGGCCTCGAAGATCAACTCCTCGACCGGATGCTCGGAGAGGATCGACCGGACCCAATCCCATTTGATCGCGCCGTCGCTATCGTAGATCCCGACGCCCCGACCCGATTCCCGGCTCTCGATGATCACCATCCGGGGGTGCAGGGTCCGTGCGTGCGCGATCTGCGCGTTCGTCTCCTTGAGCGAGAGCTGGTGCTGCGGGTCCTTCTTGCCGACCTCGATGAAGAATCCGAGGCTCCGCTTCTGGACGGCCTCGGTGAGCCGCTCGATCTGCGCGAACGAGAGCTCGATGATGCCGCTCGAGATCTCGATGACATCGAACCCGAGGCTCCGCGCCTCGTCCATCATCTGGGGCGCCCGGTCGTGGGCGACCGCGTACTCGAGGAGCGTCCCGCCGGTGCACACCTCGACACCGACCTGGTGATAGAGGCGCACCCGTTCCCGGACCTTCTCCCGCGGCAGCAGCAGGGGGAGACCCCAGCCGAGCTTGGCGACGTCGAAGTACGGGGACAGGTACGCGAGCTCCTCCGAGTGAAGCCCCTGGAGGCGGTCGAGCACGTGCGTGATCCCGCTCTTTCGCGGGCGTCCGACGCGGGGAGCCTCTGCCGGAAAGAACGCATTCTTGGGTCTCGCTGATGCAGAACTTGCCGCCATGACCCGGATTCCCCGCAATATGCGCGTCTCGTACTGGGTGGTCGGGGGGCTAAATACCTACCGTCCGCGGGCCGGACGAGCGCCGCGTCACTCGGTGAGCAGGACGTCGCCGCGAGCGAGGATTCTCGCGACCTCGGGGCGAATGATCTCGCTCGGCAGATGCTCGCCTTTCGCGAGCGCCTCCCGGATCCGGGTCTGGCTCGTGTTGAGCCGCCGGTCCGCCGGATGCGCACAGGTCCTTCCCGAGGCCATCCAACCGCACTCCCGACAGAAGTACGTCTCCGCGAACTTGAGAGCCTGGACGTCAATCGGAAACTCGTCGAAGATCCGCTGGCAGGCGAAGGGGTCGTAGTAGGTACCGACTCCCGCTTGATCCCGGCCGACGATGTAGGAGCCGCATCCGTAGTTCTTCCGGACGATCGCGAGGAACAGCGCCGCCTTGGGTCCGCCGTACCGCATCGTGATGCTGAGGGACGCCAGGAGGACACGGTCCGCTGGGTAGTAGTTCTGCACGAGCGCCTGGTACGCTTCGAGGATCACCTCGGGCCGGTAATCGCCCTTCTTGAGGCGGCCGAGCACGGGATGCACGAAGAGGCCGTCGATATCGTCCCGCTCGAGCGTGCACCGCTGGAGGTACTCGTGGGCCGTATGCGGAACGTTCCGAGTCTGGTATCCGGCCACGTTCTTCCACCCCCGCCGAGCGAATTCGGCACGAGTTTCGGCCGGCGTGAGCTCGAGTGGGCCCGTCGGTAGGTCGAGCCGGCGGAGTAGGTCGACCT
>Ga0187769_10001511_pt1 | contig 13328 bp, 18 predicted proteins | sample 0116_SJ02_MP02_1_FD_133140 | JGI IMG/M metagenome (GOLD analysis project Ga0187769, IMG submission 133140) | Tropical peat soil microbial communities from peatlands in Department of Meta, Colombia - 0116_SJ02_MP02_10_MG | ecosystem: Environmental > Terrestrial > Soil > Wetlands > Peat | place... | reverse complement strand
GCAAAATGCGGACGTAATAGTTTTCGGAACCGTGTCTATTGGTATGGCCCTAGCGGTAAAATGAAGCTGCTCATAGATAGACTGCGCCCTTATATTGCAAACGGAAAATTAACAGGAAAAAAAGAGCGTGATCGTAATCCCCTCCGAGGAAGGTCCTGGATGTTGCGGCCCTATAACGGAGATGTTTCGCATGTCCTTTGAGTACCTAGGCATGGCGCCTGTGGGATGCATTTTGGCCCGGGCGTACGAGAGAGGAGAAGTTGGAAAGTATACGGAGCAGATGGAGAGAGCATACCAATTAGGTAGGGCGTTTTGAGGGCGCCTGAAACTTCTACGTGCGAAAACTGCACTTTCCTCCATTCAGCACGCGTAGTGAGAGTGCGTTGAACGACATGTAGGTATTGAAGAGACCAGCGCTGTAGCTCCCATTACCTTCGCGTCTACTTCTGACCACTTCTTATTAGGGCCGCGTGGTTAAAAAGTAAACCGGACATTTTTTTTATTTGTTTTTATATATTAATGCCATTAGGAGTGAACACAGATGGTTGTTGTAAGCATAGAAAAATGTGGACACTGTGGCGCTTGCGTCGCAGTCTGTCCGACCAATTCGATCGAGCTCATTGAATCCTGCCTCAGAGTAGGCGATACGTGCACATCTTGTGCAACATGCATAACGGTCTGCCCGGTAGGGGCCCTAACGGCAGAGAGAAGCCCATGAAGGACGAGTACGATGTTATCGTGGTCGGGGCGGGACCAGGAGGTTCCATCGCCGCACGGACTGCTGCTGGAGAGTGCGATGTGTTATTAATTGAGAAGCGTCAGGAGATCGGGTCGCCAGTGCGATGCGCCGAGTTCGTCGAGGAGTGGAGCCTGTCGCCATACATACAGCCTGACAAAAAGTGGATTGCAGCTAAAATCGATGGAGTCCGGCTTATATCGCCTGATGACACGACACTTACCGTATCAGCAGAGGCGCTAGGAATGAAAGGGGTGCTCGGATATGTTTTGGAGCGCAAAATCTTCGACAGAGAGTTGGCGAAGGACGCGGCGCGGGCAGGAGCGCACGTCATGGTGCGCACCCGTGCAACAGGCCTCATCGTTGAAAATGGCGTGATACAAGGCGTTAAGCTCAACCGCCTTGGTGAGAACTTTGAGGTCCGCTCAAAGGTAGTTATCGGCGCAGATGGAGTGGAATCACAGGTTGGGCGGTGGGGAGGGATCAACACCACCCTCAAGCTCAAGGACATCGGGAGCTGTGTTCAGTACCTTATGACCAACATTGATGTGACAGAAGATTTTTGTAATTTTTACTTTGGCTCACTAGCGCCAGGTGTCTACGCGTGGATGTTTCCGAAAGGTGACAAGAAGGCGAATATAGGGCTTGGAGTGCTTGCGAGCAAATTAAAACGAAAAAGGCCCGTAGACTATCTCAACGAGTTTGTATCGAAGAACTTTCCTGATGGACAACCAGTTGAACTGGTGATGGGGGCCTTCCCGTCTAGTGATGAGCTCAAATCTTCAATAGGACACGGGTTGATGCTGGTAGGTGACGCTGCACACCACAACATGCTAGGTGGTGGGGTTATGAATGCATTAGAAGGAGGCACTATAGCAGGTGATGTTGCTAGTAAAGCCGTTCGTCTAGATGATTCTTCTCGTAATGTTCTAAAGGAATATGAAACGAGATTGCATAGATCATATGGTAAAAACCTGAAGCACGCATACAAAGTTAGGGAGTTCTTATCAGATCTATCTGAGGACGAGTGGAATAAGCTTTTTCGGGCATTTAAAGAAATTAAACCCCATTTAAGCGTTATAGAGGTCATAAGGATCGCAAGGCGCTTGCTTATGGCAAATCCGAAGTTTGTGTTCCTTATCCCTCACTCATCATTTCTAAGGGAATTTGCTTTATCCGAGAGAGAGCCTCCTCGGTCACATTTTTGATGGACCTAACGAAGTGCAAGCTGGAATGAAGGCACCGTCACGGCTTTAAGTTTGATAGAAAGATGCAGACCTTACCAGAACATACAAAAGAGTCGGAGAGGCTATCTTCATGCGACTTGTTTTGAATGTGTTAATGATTCTTCAGGTATCAATTGAAGGTAAGCCGAATGTATTTCCAATACCGCATAGACACATCATACACATATTCCGGAAGGGTTGCAGATAGCATGCTACTCGAACCTTAGATGCGCATAAGTGAGAATGCGACCTACTTTTTACTAATACAATTAGGAGATTTTACGAAATAGTTCATAAATGCGGTTATATTCCACACTTTTGTAAATTGCTTTTATTTTTTCGCTTTTTTACATAAATTCTAACTATGTGGCATCAAGTGATTACTTCAAATTTAGCCAGATTTCGTCAGGAGTGGCTTTTTAGTAAATGGCCTAATATGTTGGAACTTTGTCCTGAATAAACGAAAGGTTTTGGTGTTTGTTTATAAACAGGTACCATAACTCCGCAATGAGGGCAACGCGACGGGTTGATAATTTTCTTCAACCTCGTTGACACACCCTTTTGAACTGCTACTTGATAAGAAAAAATGTCATGCCATAACTAACGCCGCTGAGTGTTTTCAACATTACATGTTCTGCTTTTGGGTCTTGTTCTTTTTTTAGAGTACAAAATTGCGTCCCGATGTGTGACCCCACAATGTTGTCTTTAAGTCAGACGCGCCAGCGTTGTCACACAGGCTTAAAACCTCTCTTGACGACTTCTTTACAACAGACAAGTAAGGCGGTTGAAAATGAAGTTCGTTGAGCGGGTTGTCGAAAAGTGAACAAAAAGGCACTCCTGATCGCGGTCATGGGTGCGATGATTGGGGCCGCGATGATTGGGGCCGTGTTGATAGCCATGCCAATCGGGCTGATATGGCCGATGCCTATCTCTGTTGGGTTCTATGAAGAAATTCTTGCTGTCCGCATCGGTACGAAACTTCTACAAAAGATCAGCAGGTTGTAGATATGTGATGGCAATGTGGGCTAAGAGAATTGTTCAGCCCGCGTGTAATAGGGAGTGATAGTGAGGGCTAGCCCGTTCGTGAGTTCACGCCTTTCTTTTAAGCTTATTAATCATAGTATAGCGACGGCCCTTCTGGATTGTACTCTAATTCAGATGATTCACATTTTGGACATTTCGGCGGCGCATCGAATCTAAACGACCCTCCGCAGCCGCACGCTCCTACTATGTGTTCTACTATTGAATGATACTCCCCTTCTGAGAGCGGTTCACCAGGATAGTTATCTCGCACAGATGTATCACATTCACTTGATGCGACGCAGTACGGTCCGGGAAGCCCCTTAAGATACCTCAGATGAGCTTCTCCGATTTCATCAAATCCCACTAAGTGCTCTTCTCCACAGGAGTCACAATGCAGGAGATGAAAAAAGAATCCATTACCTTCGTTGACGTTAAATGCGTATCCGCACTGTGCACATTTCACGCTGAATTGGCGACCCATGTATTATCCCTCAAGTAATTTCTGGACTTTGTGACTAGCAAACATCCGTCGGTTGAATCATGTTTCTCTCTTTACATGATTAAGGAGACCTGAAGAATTTTAATTTTGTGCTCATTCTCAGTAGCGATGCTCACGTTTGTCGTCATCTCACCCCACACTTTTTTGTTTAAGCTAAGCTGTATGACGACTCCGTTATCGCCGATAGAGCCACTTCACTCGCTGCTTAAAGATGTACTATATTATTTAGTCATAACCGGTATTTTTCTTGCAGCAATAAGGATTCTGCTCATAGCAAACAGTAAATCACTTGAATTGCAGATTCTGCAGCTTGCACCAACATCGCTTTTTCTTCGGAGGCGCGGATCGTCATTGACGCACGGAGCTTATCATTCCAAACACACTTCCTATGTAGGGGAGGCTCCCTTAAAAAAATTCTAATCTCTCTGCTCAAAGTATTCTGCTTCGGTACAACTTTAATGAAAGTGGCCTACAATGACTTTGTACCGCAAAGATGCATAAGAATAACGAAGAAATGTTGTGGAAATATTAAAATACTACACATTGGGATAATGCAATACCGGAGGTGAGAGAAAAAATGAAACGACAAACTGTGATAGTGGCAATGTTCCTACTCGCCGTGTTCGCCACAGCGACAATTTTTGCTGAAGTATCTGCCGCGCAGCAGCCTCTCGCACCAACAGCGAAGATACTCAAGAAGGACAATCAAAACCTGCGCGGATACTATCCGTATCGTCCACCCTACTGGCGACCCTTCCCACCATACCCGATTTACCGACCAATCTTCCCACCAATCATCCCGATCTTCCCACCAATCATCCCGATCTTCCCACCAATCTACTGGCACCCACCTTGGATCTATCGCCCGGTCGTATACTAGTGACCCCCATTCCCTTCCCAACATAGCGATCACTGCTATCACTAGAACGAGTGGTCGCTATTTACATCCACTTCTAATTCCATCTCTGAATGCAACTGAAGAGAAAGGAAGAGGCAGTTCCCGCGTGAATAGAGGAGAGTGAGGAAACAAAGGAGAGGCCCGTGTATTTATGAGTAAGCTATGATGGTTTCGCTTAATCATTGGGAGCTAAATATTTGTTTCACCCCACGTGGAACATAGATTTGTAATAAAAAATTATAATAATTCCAGAAAGTGTGGGTGTTTGGCATGTGGTCTTAAATCGTTTCCTGCAAAGCCTGATGCCCTGCTATCACTTCTTTTTATTTATCATAGACTTGATCCCATTTCTGTTTGCACCACCAAATCCTTCGGCACATCCAACAAGACCTCACGCTCAACTGATCCTGCCAGAGATATAAAGAAATCAACGTTACGTCCTTTCTTCTTTCTGCTCTTGTTGCTCATTGCTTAAACGAATGATGAGAGAAAAAGAGAAGGACAATGGTATAGTGAAGGTACTGCTATATCCGACGAGCGAGCGATTTAAGATACTACACAGACGTGACAGCGATCTGATTCGCCTCCAGGTCCGTTGAAGTCCGTCCATCCATGGTTACCGCTATCATAATACCACGGCATGCAATAGACGACCCATTTCGCATCATCCGGCACACGACTGCCATATATGTAATACGATTGTTCTTGGTGCGTATGTATCCGATCATAGCCTCCAGCATGCTGTATCTCACCTGGAGCTGACGTACGAGTACCGTCTACTGCGCCTTGGAGTGAATCGGATCCGATCATTTGGTAGCCTGGACCGCTATTTGTCTGTCTGTAGTAGGTAATTGACACGCCAACCCATTCATCGGAAGAGCCTTGGTTATTAACTTGCACATAGAAGATTCTACTGTTCTTATCAATCGCACAATGGTTAATGGTCGGATAGTGAGTGGGCTGCATTTCATGTTCCCGCCGTAAACTGAGACCCTTGGCCTGCTTGTAGATGCAGCGGCAACAGTTGCCAAGGGAATTGTCAATATCGCGGCAAGCGAAAGACATAATAGTTTCGTTTGCGTATTCACACATATCACCTATTACTGGTTGACTTGGCGTGCTTTTAGAGATGGTCGGTTAGTCGAAAGCTGTGCTGTCAACCTAAAGTTAACAAAGTTCAAGTAAGATGCTGGGTAAAAACAGTATCCCCATTTTTTGGAGGGGGTTTTTATCAATTTTACAATTTATGCTACATAACGCAAGATCACATTAAAAAACTGTTCTCTGATGTAAGTAACGTGGCATTTCTTGCGTCAGATCTATCCTAATATTTTTTGGAGGTGGCGCGGCGTAAATATGATTATGTGCAATAAATCTTGTGATTTGGGCACTACAATAGTTTATGATAATTCGACAAGCATCGTCGCAACTAGTCTGCACATTAGGGACACACCCTCTTTTATATTACAGTTATCTTAAGTCGACGTCGTCTAATCGATATCTTAAGCCCATCTCCCTTTGATAGGCAACGTACGAATACACGATCAAATAGCCAGCAACGACGAGCACTGGGACAAGAATGAAAAATATCGTATAGTTTGGAAAGAGAACTCCAAGGAGTGCTATCACACCCACAATCTTGAACAGTTTTGCGCCAATTGCATGGGTTTTATTCCATACGTTCTCACTGCTCAGCGTCCACGGCGTTCTAATTCCCACAAACCAGTTCCGTTTCGCATGCTCTGTCAGGACCCCAGTATAGTAGAAAAATCCTCCGAACGCGGGCGCTAAAACCTGGTTAAAATTGTACTGCACGCCCATATTCCAGAGAATGGTGAGAAGGTAGAAATAAAAGAAAAGTACCATAAATAGTATTACGAACCCGTCGTAGAACGTTCTGAATTTCTCGATATTGGCCTTCAGCGGGTCTATTCTCGGGATAGCAACGAACAATAACACGAGTCCGACTGAAATTATAGGCAACAAGAACAGGCCCCAAAATTTCGACGTATACCCGTTCACTTGGCCTTGGGCATTCCAGTGAGAGGCTATGGTGTCTGGCAGCTGGGGATATGCGTAGATGCCAACAGCAAATAAGATGATGACCATCCCAACGGCGATTAGTTCACTTCTTCTCAATGTAACATACCTATATGTTCGTTAGCGCTTGATACTTTAATCTAATAGATATAGTTCACAAACGGGGGGTGTAACCTTACATAATAGGTACATTTTACTGCGTATTTTGAGCGAAAAAGTAGGCGCGTCGACGGCAAACAATATAACATTTCAGGGGTATTTTTGCCGTAAAATAGCAAAATGGCAAAATTGCAGGTGAAAAGTATTGACTAAAGGCATCTTTCACGATCCTGGCTTATACTTCGAGTCAAGTAATGAGTTTAATGCAAAATCCAATGTTATCCGCTTGCCTGTTTTATGCTGCAACTCGCCTACATATGATAATAATCTGCTGTGTGTCTCGCGACTTATTTTTATAGAGATTTGTTTCAATCGTGTGTCAGTTTCGCTTGTTTCAGTCTCAGCTATTATACCACCTACCATTTGCGTTCATTAGTTACTTAGCAAGTTCGCTGACGCCCATATATATAAGTGACGCAACTGCATTTAATTTAAACAACTATAAAAAACGTAGGAATGGGTGCGGCACGTCTACAGCCGATTTCATCGTTCAGGAGGTGAACATTTCCGATAGCGAATCAAACACATGTAGCGTCTTTCTTATTAAAAAAGCGCCGCACCCATTGCCTATCAGATTGAACCGAAAGTCTCCCTTTCACACCGTTAACACCCATCAGATAAGTGGCAGGGTGTTTAGTTATAAAACGCATTCACTGTATATAAGGATTATTGATGTATCTAATTATTGTGAGTGCTCAGCAGTTATGTTATTATAATAGTAGATATTAAATGAATTATACTATTTTGATGCAGTTACTTGCAACAACGTTACAAAAGTGTTTGTCCCGCTAATTATGGAACTTCAGGTTTCTGTCGCATAAATCGGTTGCTTCATGCAGCTGTGTAAACAACCAACACGCCGAACGAAAGAAATAGCGGCCCTGTAGAAACCTTTCACAATAACTAAAAAACCGCCTTACTTAACTGATACAGACTGTAACACACACACCATAACTTACTCTCCTTATTCCGCGACCTATCATTTTGTTGCGATTCACATGCAACAGGAGAGACACAGATCCGTGAGCGTATCATCCATCCGCACACGTTCGGTATTCGCGGTTGTCATTCATTTCTTCGTGGGTGGTATGGTATGATGGGGAGAGAAGTAACGGGGCGTAGAGGCATACCTATTAACGAAGGCGCATATTGTTAAGCATGGAACCCCTCATAAAGACTGCACCTCCTGGCCCCAACGCTCGTGCAATTCTCAAGCGAGACGCTCAGGTGATTTCTCACTCAATGGCACGACAATACCCTCTCGTGCTTCGCAACGCCAGCGGGGTCAATGTGTGGGATGTTGATGACAATCGGTACCTTGATTTCACCGCCGGCATTGCCGTTATGAATGTCGGGTGGAACCATCCGGACGTCGTGCACGCGATAGAACAACAAATCAAGATCCTCTCTCACGGCGCATTTCTCAGCTTTTACTCAGACATCCCTGTCATATTTGCAGAACGGCTCACGGATCTGCTTCCCTCACCTCTGAACCAAGTGTACCTGTCCAACTCGGGAGCAGAAAGCGTTGAGGCAGCAATGAAACTTGCTCGGTATCGTACCAAAAGAAAATACTTCATCTCATTCTACGGGGGCTTTCATGGGCGAACCTATGGTGCGCTCAGCCTCACGACAACAAAAGTAGTTCACCGGAAGGGGTTCGGACCGTTCTTGCCGGTGATTCATGTGCCGTTCCCAAACCCGTACCGCCCGTGTGATGGTGAGCTGGGTGCAACTGCTGAGGGTACCACGCTCAACATCTTGGAAAAGGTTTTTAGAAAAGAGGTCTCTCCAGAGGAGGTTGCTGCCGTCTTTGTCGAGCCAATTCAGGGAGAGGGGGGGTACATCGTACCTCCGAAGGCCTTTCTGGGTGAACTACGCTCGATATGTGACGAGAATGGAATTTTGCTCGTGCTCGATGAAGTGCAGTCGGGGTGCTATCGGACAGGAACATTTCTTGCATCAGAGCAGTTTGGTGTTACACCGGATATCGTTTGCTTGTCTAAAGCTATCGGTGGAGGGTTGCCGCTCGGGGTGACGATCTCGTCCGAGGAGGTTATGACGTGGCCCCCTGGGTCACACGCAAGTACGTTTGCGGGTAATGCTGTCGCGTGCGCAGCGGGCACAGCGGTGGTGGACATTATGAAGGAACCGGGATTTGGCGACCATGTGGTACAGATGGGAGAGTACCTGCTAAAGGGCCTAAGAGAGATGCAGCAGGACTACGAGATAATCGGCGATGTACGGGGGCGTGGCCTGATGTCCGCAATGGAACTGGTCCGAAGCAGGGTAACTAAAGAGCCAGCAGCCGAAGAAAGGGCGGCAATTATCCTTCACGCTTTTAAGAGCGGCTTGACGTTACTACCGGCAGGGGAATCGGCAATCAGGTTTTGCCCTCCGTTAACGATTGAAAAAGAGGATGTAGATACGGGACTTGAGATCCTCCGTGCTTCAATCAAAACGGTCGCTCTAACACGCACCAAACAGTAATGTGAATGAGACGAGAGGTAGTTGTTCATAACAACAAACTTGCCCGATTAACATAGGAGATAAATGCTTAAGAGTGTTATCACATAATTATTCCGCATTGGAGCGTGTGCGTTGTATACGAAACGTCTTGGTACGCGCACTGTGGAAAAACGGCCAAAGCACTTGTTATCTACGACACTTCTCCGGCAATCCGGTTTACTCTGAAAAGCTTATCTACGTTGAGCGCGCCGAAACCAGCAACGTCAAAATGGTTCATTGAAACAGCTCACGCAGATTGATTTTGAATTCGCCCAGTTTTCCCCCATAGTTACCCGCGGAAATTCTGACCACACCATCGACGTCCAAGGTGGCTTCAATTCCTTTTTTCATCGCTTCTCTAACTGTATCAAGCGAGGTTCCGTTAATCACTATTTCGGGGATATATCGAACGTCCTCTGGAACCTTGTGAAGCGTTCCCAATCTGTGCTTAAGCGAAGGACAGAAAGGATCATTTGTAGTTGGACCTATCAACGGAAAATGAGTTTCAGGCTTTGAACCTGCAGAACACACATCGAAAGGGGTCACCACACCCTTTACGCGGTGGATGGCATGCAGGGCCTTTTCTCCGGCTTTTCTTAGGGCTTCTTTTGTTTTACACATGACCCAGAAATTCGCGCCCATCACTCCGTGAGCGTACCCTAGACGCCTTTCAATTATGAAGTCTGGGATCATAAGTGGCACAACAATAACGTTTCTATCAAAGCGTTTTTCCGTCCATTCATATCCGTCCCCGCAATGCCCAATCCGCTCCATCATATCTATTTTGCCCTCTGCGTCCGGTAACGCATCGAAGACAGCGGTGAAGGGTTTAACAAGGATGTCTTGGCGAATCCTGTAAGAAAGTTCAGCCTCAAACTTCTTTAAGGAAGCGGTGAAGGCTTTCTTTTTGTCTAAACCTGCCCAAAACTGCAGAACAGCGCCCTCGCGCTTATCCGGAGTCTCGTTTTCGTCAAGCCACTTCTCAACTCCGCCTTCCACTCTGCCAATCACAACTGAAGGTGTTGCCGTTGAGTCTTCAGCTGCACTGTGCAAAGTTGCCTCATCGTCGGCGGTGATTATAACTCGGCAAAAAATACCTGCAAATGCCTCGGCATAAGTATCTTCAATTTCAACTTTGAATTCCATTTTTCATCCGAGCCTCCAGACGGGTTCTCCTCTGACCTTTTTTCTAAATTCGCTGCTCTCTTTCGCTAGCGATTCGTTATTCTCAGTGATAACTTCTTCATCGACAACGCTACTGAAGATGAAAATGATGCCATCTTCGCGGAACTGCACGCACTTCATCTTTGATACTTGTTAATTATGGGCGAAACTATAAACGGTTTCGGTTGTGAAGTAGAAGTAACTGCATGAACTGCAGATGTGGATGCAAGCTACGTAGAGCAGGCAGGCCATGATCGATGAGAAAGAGGAGAAGGAGCGCCGTGCGCGGCTCAGAAAAGGACCGGGAAAGTACAGGAAGATGAGATCGGATGACGTTGTAGAGCGGTATACCCTCATTCTCGAACGCGACAGGAAAACATTCGAGGACATAAAGACTTCGTGGATAAAAGGGCTCTGTGAAGTGCCGGAAGTGATGGAACGGCTTACCAATCTCAAGCACGAGATACATCTTCACATGGAGGCGTGTTTCCAGTACAAGGCCGTCACGAAGATGATGAGGATATGGGGCGACCTCGAAGCATTGGAGGGCGCACTTGATTGGACATTAAACGAGATTGCTTTACGAGGGAGTGTGGGTGGGTGAGAGCATTATTCCTAAAAAAAGGAATGAAACAAGTTTATGATGAGAGTTACTCGGACCTAGAGCGCTTTCCATCGGATTTTACAGATACGTTGAATCAAATTCATGCCGCTTATTGCGGCAAGTGGGAGACTGTGGTCGCCAGCCCATGTCCGATCATATAGAAGTTTTTAAGCCCTGGCAACGTTCTACACCATCCCTTTCCCCGTAAGACGTTCAAAATACGTTAAATCCCTCACCCGGCGGGGATCCCTGGAATCCCTGCCACGCCCCGTATACTATAATAAATGCGGGGGGGAACAGATCGACCAGATCTTGGCATCGCCAACACGTGTAACGAGAAATTACGGAAACCACGGTTACATCGGGGCGGACGATGTGTTGCATCGACGTCAGGTCGGTCACGGCAGTCTTCCTACAGAACGACATTGAAAAGTTTGCAACCTCCTGTTTTCGCCGTGTGCTTGCTATTACACGGAGGGTACATCAAGAAGTTTCATGAGATTGCCCATATATTCAGCTTTAATTATCCTCGGTGGCACACTTTGTTGGATAAATCCCGATACTCCCAAGGTGCGCGTGATCTCTTCTGAAACCGCGTGCATAGGTCTTCCCCGCCGATCTGGTCGTTTTACACTAATACGGACGGCCTTGTCCGATCGCCTGCTTTTGGCCGGGTCGCCGATGACGATCACCGCATCGTCGTGCTGTCGTTTTATATGGGCATTATTGGGATAGCGTTTGCTAATGTGCTCTCGTTCTTCTTCTGATAATCCACGCAAATCGATAATCTCCTGTATAGTGAAGTAGCCGATGATGTAAAGACCATTCTCACCATCATAATCCCACGGTTGCAGTCCTGCATAAAAGACCAGAAGATCACCAGGTTCTAATTTCAACAGATAGGTTCTTTTGATGGATGGATCACCATAGGTAAATGTCTCAAATTCGGGATCAACGTGCATCTTTGCATTTTCAAGCTTTTTCGGCAGGTTATAGGCAAAAAGAGGTCGAGCGTGTGCCCCCACTGTATTTCCAAATGTTCGCGTTTCGTTTGAATCACGTCGTTCAGGAATGGGAATGTATTCAAACGATCCGTCTGCAAAGAGGGGGGCCAGTGCTCCACCACACCCTTTGTCAATTCCCACTCGTAGGAGTAGTGCTTTCATACTACCTCTATTCATATAGCGACATTTTTTAACATTTATCATTTCTAGTTAAATCCCACGTCATTGAACCGGGACAACCGCACGCTAATGGTTTTTCTTTATAATCTGGGATTTCAATGCTATTTTCCCTTAAAAAGTCAATAGCCGCATTTAATAGATCCTCCTGGCCATGTTCCTGAAGATGCTGTAGGTAGGCTTTTATGATTGGTCCTGCTTTTGCGATATTTTCCATAACCTTGTACTCATAATAAGGTTCAGCTTCTCTCGTTTCAATTTGTATAGCACCTTCCGGACAATTCCCAATGCATGCTCCTAAACCATCACAGAACAAATCACCTATAACTCTGGCATTCTCATCAATTACCCGTAAGGCACCTTCAGGACATCCAGTAACGCACCTGCCACAACCAGTGCATTTTTCTTCATTAATTCGGATAATATCTCTTTTCACAACTATTCACCCATATCCATGATTTATCGAAATTTAGGGATTATGTGGCAGAACATCATTGTTAAGCGTAGGAATGATTCTTTCTATAAAATAATCTGATAAGATGCCCGTATATATGGAAAATAGGGCTAATATGCTCTTATTTTTATTTTTAGTTGTATTAATATTTTGCCAGATATCTGCTATATCCATCCCCAGGCGCGGCCCGCCAGAACAAATCATTAAGATTTCATAAATCATAGGGGTAAAAGAAGGAGTTTATGATTAATCTATTCAACATTTGTCACATATAGTTACTTGGAGATGCTATAAATTTGATTATCGACATGACGCGCTGTGCGTCCTCCAACATTGGAGCTTTAATAGGGGTGTTAAGCGAGGGTAGTAATCGATCACTGCTTTAAGGCTTTGGAATAATAGTTTGAGTTTTTGCTTAGGACTTGAACAAATGCAAGAAACCGACGAACACCGAAATGGATAGGCCTAAACCTCACACTTGATTGCGTGTGTGTCAAGAATCACATTAAAGATATTGAGCTGTATGAGATGCTTATCGGTGTGACTTTTTCACGTATCAATGTGGAGGTGAACGAACAACAACACGTAACCAAGATTGAGCTACAAGGTGGTATGATAAATCGGAGTAACTGGTTTGTCAGTAGTCCGACTATAAGAAGTGCCCCTTTTTATCAACATTGATACAGTCAAAGAAATTGGTAAAGGATGCATTTAGCGACGTAATGTGAGGTTATGTGATGTTATGTGATGAGCGGTGTAGTGATAGCGGAGTGTAGTGGAGCGGTAAAAACTTTTTAACCAACCAACCCGCCACGTTCAGTTGAACGGCTATACTT
>Ga0187769_10001510_pt1 | contig 13328 bp, 8 predicted proteins | sample 0116_SJ02_MP02_1_FD_133140 | JGI IMG/M metagenome (GOLD analysis project Ga0187769, IMG submission 133140) | Tropical peat soil microbial communities from peatlands in Department of Meta, Colombia - 0116_SJ02_MP02_10_MG | ecosystem: Environmental > Terrestrial > Soil > Wetlands > Peat | place... | reverse complement strand
GGCTGGAATTGCTGCGACTGGAGACCACGGCGCGGCTCATGCAGGTGGTGGCGCATCCGGATGATGAGGACGGCGGAATGCTCACGCTGGAAGCGCGCGGGCATGGCGTGAACACGCTGCTGATGACGCTGAACCGCGGCGAGGGCGGGCAGAACAAAGTTGGCAGCAATCTGTCGGACGTGCTGGGGGTGGTGCGCGCGCTGGAGTTGCTGGCTTCGGATCAGTACTACGGAGTGCAGGACCGTTTTTCCCACGTGGCCGACTTTGGATTTTCGAAAACCGCCGACGAGACGTTTCAAAAATGGGGTGGGCACGACGTGGCGCTGGCGGACATGGTGCGGGTGATTCGCACCTTTCGTCCCGATGTGCTGGTGGCACGGTTTTCGGGAACTCCGCGGGACGGGCACGGAAATCATCAGGCATCGGGGATTCTGACTAAAGAGGCGTTTCGCGCCGCGGCCGATCCGAAGCGGTTTCCTGAGCAGATTGCCGAGGGACTGGAGCCGTGGCAAGCCAAGAAGCTGTACATCGGCAACGTGTGCGGCTTCGGTGCGATGACGTGCGAGGACGAAAAGTGGACGGTAAAGCTGAACACGGGTGAGCGCAGCGAGCAGCTGGGCGAATCGTACGTGCAGTTTGCCATGCAGGGATTGCGGCATCAGTTGTCGCAGGGCGCAGCGAACTGGACAGTCGATCCGGGCGACCGGTTTACGTTTTACAAGCTCGAGGATTCTGTGATTCCGCCGACGCTGGATAAAAAGGGGCACGAGAAGAGCTTCTTCGACGGGATCGACACGTCATTGCCGGCGTTGGCGCCGTGGAAGCTTTCAGAACAGGAGAAGTTTTCTCTGCGGCGATCAATGTTGATGGAAATTGCGAAGCAAGTGGCTGAGGCTGCGAAGATTGCAAAGGGAAACGATCCCTCTGCCGCAGCTCCGCCGCTGATGAAGGTAGTGGCGGAATTGGATCGGGTGAGCGCCGAGATCACTGGAAGCGATCTGAGTGCAGAGGAAAAGGTGACTTTGCTGACGCGGGTCGCCGACAAGCAGCAGCAGGCGGAAATGGCACTGAACCTGGCGCTGGGAGTGAGTCTGACCGCAGATGTGGCGTCGAATGGCAGGCCGGATTCGCCCGCACTGAAAGAGGCCGAGGCTCTAACCACCGTTTCGCCGGGGCAGGAGTTTCTGGTCGCGGTAACGTTTTACAACGGCTCGAAGCAGCCGCTCGTGATTGATCACATCAAGCTGGAAGTGCCGGCGGGATGGAATACGATCAGCGGAAAAACGAAACCGGAAACAGTGAAGCCGGATGGAGACTTGCACGCCAATTTCCGCCTGCGGGTCCCGAAGGATACGACTTACACACGGCCGTACTGGCATCGCGACAATCCCGACATCGACAGCATTCATCACGTGGATAACGAGAAGTACGCGACGCTTCCCTTCCCGCCTCCAGCGCTGCGGGCACGCGTGGAATATTCGGCGAAGCAGGCCGATGGAGCGAGAACTCATACCGGAATTAACGCGGTTGTTGTAACGCCGTTTCTCGACGAAGCGGGAAAGCGGCGCACGCGGCCGCTGGCAATCGTGCCCTCGTTCTCGGTGGAGCTCGAGCCGGGTACGCAGGTGATCTCGACTCACAATGGCTCGACCACTACGGTTACGGTGGGAGTGACGACCAATCTTTCGCGCGAAGTGAGCGGAGCGTTGCGGCTCGATCTACCGGCGGGCTGGCGCTCCGACCCGGAGCGGCTGGACGTGAAGTTCGGGCATCGCGGGGAGAAACAGGACTTTCAGTTCAAGGTGATTCCCTCCGGATTGCAGGAGGGCAAGGCTGCGGTGCACGCGGTGCTGGAGGCCGAGGGAGAGAAATACAAAGAGGGATACACGCTGGTTACGCGCGAAGATCTCGGCAGCTTTTATTACTACCAGCCGGCGCGGCAGCGGGTGAGCATCGTGGATGTGCGCGCTCCACATGATCTGAGAGTCGGCTACATCATGGGCGCAGGCGACGATATTCCAACGATCTTGAAGCAGGTTGGAATGAGCGTCACGCTGATTCCGGCGGAAAAACTGGCGAGTGAGGATTTGAGCCAGTACGGAACGATCGTGCTGGGCATCCGCGCTTACGACACCCAGAAAGATGTGGTCGCCAACAACAAGCGGATTCTGGATTACGTTTCCGCGGGCGGAACGCTGGTCGTGCAGTACAACACCGGAGTGGCCGACTTCAATGCGGGCAAGTTCACTCCTTATTCGACCGATCTGAGCCGGGCGCGGGTTTCGGTGGAAGAGGCTCCAGTGGAAATTCTGGCGCCCGATGATTCCGTCTTTCATTATCCCAATGCGATCGCAGCGCGTGATTTCGACGGCTGGGTGCAGGAGCGCGGTTTGTACTTCATGAGCAAGTGGGATGAACATTTCACTCCGCTGCTGTCGTGTCACGATCCCGGCGAGGACGCGCAGAAAGGCGGTCTACTGCGGGCCCAGTACGGCAAGGGAACGTACATCTACACCGGATACGCGTTCTTCCGCCAGTTGCCCGCGGGCGTGCCGGGGGCAGTGCGGTTGTTTGTGAATTTGTTGAGCGCGGGACATGAAAAACAGTAGCCAGTAGTTCAGTAGTCAGTACCCAGTACCCAGTTGGCTGTTTAGTCCGACCAAGGCATGGGTTCCCCCAATAAAACGGATGCCGGTTCTCCTACTCTGATTCGCGGCATGGGGCTGGGGAGCGCAACTGCGCTGAACATGATCGACATGATCGGCGTGGGGCCGTTCATCACCATGCCGCTCGTGGTCGCCGCCATGGGCGGCCCGCAGGCCATCCTGGGATGGATTGCGGGTGCGCTGTTTGCCATGTGCGACGGACTGGTGTGGGCCGAACTAGGGGCGGCGATTCCGGGATCGGGCGGGTCGTACCGTTTCCTGCGCGAATCGTATGGGCCGCAGAAACTGGGCCGGCTGATTTCGTTTTTGTTCATCTGGCAGCTGACATTTTCTGCACCACTTTCGATTGCATCCGGCTGCATCGGACTGGCGGGTTATGCGGCGTACTACTGGCCCTCGTTTGACACAGTCCTGGCGCATCACGATGCAGCGCTGCATATTCCGTGGGCGGGCACGCTACAGGTGGGCTGGATCGTCACGCCGGGAACGGCGGTCGCGGTGCTCGTCTGCCTGTTCACAGTCTTTCTTCTCTATCGGCAGATCACGGTGATCGGCCGCCTCTCGAAAGTGCTGTGGTTCGGGGTGATGGGAACAATGGCCTGGATCATCTTCGCCGGGCTTACCCACTTCAATGCCGCGAAGGCCTTCGACTTTCCGCCGGGAGCCTTCACTCTCAACCACAATTTTCTGACAGGGCTGGGCGGGGCCATGGTATTTGCCGCCTACGACTATTGGGGTTACGGCAACGTGTGCTTTCTCGGCGACGAAATCAAAGACCCGGGGAAAAATATTCCACGCGCGCTGCTGCTTTCCATTCTCTTCGTCGCCTGTCTATATATCGTGATGAATGTGTGCGTGCTCGCAGTCGTGCCCTGGCGCGAGATGGTGCAGTCAGGACAGAACAACAGCGGGCTGTACGTTGTTTCACTGTTCATGGAACGGATCTATGGAACGTGGGCGGCGCGGCTGGTGACTGCGCTGGTGATCTGGACGGCGTTTGCCTCGGTCTTTTCCCTGACGTTGGGGTATTCCCGGGTGCCGTATGCGGCGGCAAAAGACGGGAATTTCTTCCGGGCGTTTGCCAAGGTGCATCCGGTGCACAGGTTTCCCTCTGTCTCTCTGGCCGCGCTGGGGGTGGTGGCAGCGGCGTTCTGTTTTCTGCGGCTGAAAGATGCGATTGCCGCGCTGGTGGTGATTCGCATTATTGTGCAGTTTCTGGTGCAGGCGCTCGGACTGATCGTCTTGCGAATCCGCGAGCCGGAGCTGCCGCGGCCGTTTCGCATGTGGCTCTATCCGCTGCCGACGCTGCTGGCGAGCGCGGGCTTCATCTTCATTCTGTTCAGCCGGAATAACTGGCAGAGGGAAGTGCGGTATGCGGCACTGATTCTCTTGACGGGAGTGGTCATTTACATGATACGAGCGTGGAAAGACGCGGACTGGCCATTCCAAAATACAGCGGAAAAGTCTTAACCACAGAGGGCACGGAGAGCACAGGGGAAGCTGCACAGACATGGCGGATCACATCTCAGTTCCGGCGATTGGGGGAGCAGGGCTTCGGCGAGCCGATTCGGCATGGGCTCCGCTGTCGGAGCCGCTGTTCCGGTCGCTGTGGATTGCTGCCGTCGTTTCCTACACCGGAACCTGGATGCAAAACGTAGGCGCCGGCTGGCTCATGACGCAGCTCACGACTTCGCCGCTGATGGTGAGCCTGGTGCAGGCGGCGGCTGCGGTTCCTGTGTTTCTGGTGGTGCTGCCCGCGGGCGCGCTGGCCGACATGGTGGACCGGCGCAGGCTGTTGCTGTTCACGCAAAGCTGGATGGTCGCGGCGGCAGCCGCGCTCGGCGTGCTGACTCTGCTGCATGCGGTGACTCCTTTGGTCTTGCTGGCGTTCACTTTTGTGATGGGAGTGGGAGCGGTGATGAATGATCCGGCGTGGCAGGCGATTACGCCGGAGGTGGTTTCGCCGCGGCGGCATGCTGCGGCAGTGGCGCTGAATTCGGCGGGTTTCAATGTGGCGCGGGCGGCGGGCCCTGCGTTGGGCGGAATGCTGGTGGCCTCGGCGGGATCGGGATGGTCATTCCTGCTGAATGCTGCGTCGTTCTTTGGAGTGATCTTGTTCTTGTGCAAGTGGCGCAGGGCGCCGCACGAACCGTTGGCCACAACACGGGTGCGGGATGCGATTGCGGAAGGCTTCCGCTACGTGCGCGGCGCTCCGGAAGTGCGCTCCGTCCTGATTCGCACGGGAGCCTTCAGCGTTGGAGCAACTTCGCTGCTGGCCCTGCTTCCGTTGATCTGCCAGCCGCACGGGGCGCAGGGATACGGGTTCCTCCTTACTTGTTTTGGCGTGGGCGCGCTGGCGGGAGCCGCCGTGCTGCCGCGGTTGCGGGTGCTGTATTCACTGGACGCGCTGGTCGCAGGTGCGACGGTTGTGTTCGCGGCCATGACGCTCCTGGCCGGTCAGGCATGTACCTTTACCGGGCTGTGTCTGGTATTGTTTACGGCGGGAGCGGCGTGGATTGGCATTCTGGCCTGCTTCAATGTAGTAGCGCAGACAATGTGTCCCTCGAACATGCGGGCGCGGGCGCTTTCCATGTACCTGCTCGTGCTGCAGGGAGGCATGGCGCTGGGCAGCGCGTTGTGGGGCGAACTGGCTGCCAAGCAAGGCGTTCCGGCAGCGCTGGCGTGGTCGGCGCTGGCCATGGTTGTGGGATTGACGAGCATCCGGCGCCACCGGTTGACGGCGGCGGAGTTGCGGATGGCTCCGGCCGTGGTGAGGGACTAGCGAAGGGAGGGTTTGGATGAAGATGACAATCGGGCCGATGTCGCTCGGATTTGCCGCGTGTACTTTGATGGCGCTGACGGTTGCCGCCGCGGCCCAGATGCCCAAGCCCAAGGTGGAGCGCCGCAACGTCACCGACGTGATCGATCATACTGTCCAGAATCTTGAGAAGGAGTTTGTTCCGGCGGCCGAGGCCATGCCGGAGGACAAGTTCGGTTTCGCGCCGACGAATGGCGAATTCAAGGGCGTGCGCACATTCGCCCAGCAGATCAAACACGTGGCGGCGGTGAACTACGAACTGGCTGCTGCGATTCTGGAAGAGAAGCCTCCGGTGGAGATTGGCGACGAGTCCGGACCCGCGTCGATTACCACGAAGGCCGATATCATGAAGTATCTGAAGGATTCATTTGAGTATGTGCACAAGGCGATTGCCACCATCAACGAGCAGAATTTTGTCGGCACCGTGAAGAGTCCTTTTGGAGAAGGAACTGTCTCGCGCCTGGGACTGGCGTCGGCGGTGTCATCGCATGGGTACGACCACTATGGGCAGATGGTGGTGTATCTGCGGATGAATGGAATCGTGCCGCCCGCCAGCCGATAATCATCCGCCGGTGCTTTCGTTCTTGCGCTGAGTTGTTAAGGCGGACTGACGCGGCGGCGACTACTTCAGGCGCGAACGTGCCCCGCGCAGAGTGATAGCAGTAGAAAGCAACTCGGCAGTGAGTCCGCTTTGCGACAGATGGGTCGCCACCAGCTTGCGCGCCGCATTCAGCGAAGCGCGCGGATCAAGGAAAACTAAAACCGATGGCCCGGCCCCGCTGAGGACGGCACCAAGAAACCCGTGCTTACCTTTCAACTCTTGCAGGCATGGGAGCAGCGGGCAGAGCGCGGCGCGGTAGGGCTGATGGATGCGGTCTTCCAGTGCCGCCGAGAGCAGATCGGGCCGCCCCTCGGTAAACGCCGCGAGCAGGAGCATTGAATTTTGCACGTTGACGACGACGTCGGCGCGTGAGTAGTGCGCGGGCAGAACGCGGCGCGCTTCTTCGGTGGCGAGGGCGGTCTCGGGCACGGCGAGCAGCAGCGGCCACTTCCCTTTCGGACGAATGCACACGACTTGAGCCTCCGCGGCGCGCTCCTCGCTGATGCGAGCCACGGTGAGCCCGCCCATCCAACAGGCGGAGGCATTGTCGGGATGGTGCTCCCGGCGCGAGGCCTCGCCGATGATTTGGGCGTCATTCCACCGGACGCGGCCGAAGTGGGCTGCGAGCGCGATGCCGGCCAGACGCGCGGCGGCCGAAGATCCGCAGCCTTTGCCGATGGGAATGTCATTGGCGATGCGGAGCGACAGAAGCTGCGGAGCTTTGCCTGCTGCTTCGAGAACTTCGCGGTAGGTGGTCAATATGAGGTGGTTCTCGAGCTGGCTGCAGATTTGCGCGTCGCGGCCCGTCGCGGTGATGGAGAATTCTTCGGCCACGCGAGCCTCGATCTTGATGTAGAAATCCATGGCGAGAGCAGCGGCATCGAAGGCAGGACCGAGGTTGGCGGAAGTAGCCGGAAGAGCAACGCGCAGCGTCGTTCTGGATTTTGATGGCATGGTCAGGATTGTTCCGCCTGCTCGAGTGTGCGAATCACCGCGTCCAGCGCGGCATCGAGCACGATGGGCGGGCGGCGGAGATGGTTGAGGGCAGCGGCAGCGGTTGAGTCAGCAGTCGCTGGAAGCAGGTCGCCGCGATGGAATTCGATGGTGTAGTCGGGATCCTTCAGCAAGTTCCCCGTTAGTACCAGCACCACGGTTTCGTCCGGGCGGACAAACTTTTGCGTGACCAATTTCTTCAAGCCCGCGAGCGTGACTGCCGACGCGGGTTCGCAGCCGAGGCCTTCCGCGCCGATCTCTGCCTTCGCCTGAGCGATTTCGACTTCACTCACCTGCTCGCACGTGCCTCCCGTGGTTTCAATGACTGCTAAGGCCTTTTTCCAGGAGGCGGGATTGCCAATGCGAATCGCGGTGGCGCGCGTTTCCGGTTGCACGCTTACTAAACGTTTGCCGTCTGCTTCGCGAATCGTCCGCACGAGAGCATTCGCTCCCTCCGCCTGAATAACGGACAGCTTGGGCAGGCGCGGAATCAAGTTCAGCTCGCGCATTTCGCGCAGGGCTTTGCCGATGGCGGAACTGTTCCCCAAATTTCCGCCCGGGACAATGATGTGATCGGGCGGTTGCCAGCCGAGTTGTTCGAGCAGTTCGAGCGCCAGCATCTTCTGACCCTCGAGGCGGAACGGGTTGATGGAATTCAACTGATACATGGGCGCGCGCAAGACAAGTTCCTGCAGCAGGCAGAGGCAGCCGTCGAAGTCGGTGCGCAACTGGCAGGTGACGGCCCCATAGTCGAGAGCCTGAGAAAGTTTGCTCCAGGAAATTTTTCCTTCGGGAACGAGAACGAGGCTGCGCATGCCTCCGCGAGCAGCGTAGGCGGCCATGGATGCGGAAGTGTTGCCGGTGGAAGCGCAAGCGACCCAGCGGAACCCGGCGCTGCGGGCGAAGGTGGCGGCGACGGTCATCCCACAATCCTTGAACGAGCCGGTGGGATTCATGCCCTGATGCTTGGCAAAAAGTCGCGGCACGCCGGTGATGCGCGCGCATCGTGGGAGATCGTAAAGAGGAGCGTTGCCTTCCCGGAGCGTGATGATTGACTGTTCGTCTTTGAGCGCGGGCAGCAGTTCGCGAAAGCGCCAGACGCCGCTCAGATCGATTGCGTCATTGGAAAGGCGACGGTTCCGCCACGTGGATTTCAGACCCTCGGCGTCGGGCTTGGCTTCGCTACCCCGCGGATAGCTGATCTCGAGCAGGTCGCCGCAGTGGGCGCAACGGAAGTCCTGGCTGGCATGGTCGCTGAGATCGCCGCAGGCGATGCAGCGGAATCGAAAATTTATTGCCGGTTGTGACGAGGAGTAAGCGGGCATAGCTCTAAGCTATTTGTGCCCTCGCAGATACTGATCCGTCTTGTTGATCCAGTCGGCGCGCGGCGGAGCGAACACATCAAGGTCGACCGTATCTTCGAGCGCTTCGGCCTTGTGTGGCATATTGGACGGAATGCAGAGAGTTTCGCCGGCGTTCACCGTGATTTCGCGGCCGTCGATCCAGAACTTGAGCGCACCTTGGAGGATATAGGTCAGTTGCTCGTTGTGATGGCTGTGTTCGGGAACAATGCAGCCTTTCTTCAGCAGCACCCGCGCCAGCATGATTTCCTGGCCGACGACGAACTGACGTTGCAGCAAAGGATTGAGATCCTCGAGCGGAACTGAACTCCAGGGGGTGTATTGCAGTGCGGCTGTGCCGGCGCTGTGCTTGGTGACGGCGCGCTTGGCCCGGGAGTGAGAACTCGTGCTGCGTGGCTTCGATTTTGTCTTCGCTTTCTGCTTTTTCATGGCGTCTTTCCTGAGTTGCACAGAGCGCAAGTAATCTACTCCACGATACATCCATCACAACCCTTTATACATGCCTCCGTCAACCAGCAGGGTCTGGCCGGTGACATAGGAGGCGCGCTCCGACGCAAGCCAGATGATAGTGTCGGCGATCTCGCGAGGCTGGCCCAATCGCTTCAATGGAGCGTCGGCCGCCCAGCCGTCGAGTATTTCCTGCTCAGCTTTCCCCGTCGCCGCTGAGCGAGACTTTGCTAACTCTTTAAGTCGCTCGGTCGCCGTAAAACCAGGGCCGACGTTGTTGACCAGAATTCCGTCCTTGCCAAACTCGTTGGCGAGACTCTTAACCAGCCCGACGACGGCGGTGCGGACCGCATTCGACAGCACAAGGTCAGCAACCGGCTGTCTCGTAGTAATGGACGTGATGGTGATGATGCGTCCCCAGCGTTGGCGCTGCATGTGCGGGATGACGTTTCGGGCAAAGTAGACCGCACTGAGAAAGTTTGCCTCGATGGCGCGACACCAGTCATCGGCAGTAGTGGCGAGGAATCCTTTGGCGGGCGGACCGCCGGCGTTGGTGACGCAGATATCCACGCCGCCGAATTTGCCGGCGACCGCGGCGACAAAGCGTTCAACGGCAGCTGCGTCCGTAACATCGCAAGTTTCGGCGAAGACTTCGACGCCGTAACGCATTCTGACTTTTTCTGCAGCACCGGCGAGGACCTGCTGATTGCGGGCGCACATGGCGACACGGCAACCTTCAGCGGCGAAAGCTTCGGCCGTGGCCAGCGCAATTCCCTGACTGGACGCGGCAACGAGCGCAACGCGATTTTTCAGCCCCAAATTCATGAGCGAGCGATTATAAACGGTCGCCGGTGGTGAGAGCTGGTTGCAGGCGCGCAAGCCCCGCAAGTAAGCTTGACCAAGCGAGGCAGCCATGAAACGAAAGACACGTCGTCCTGAAACCGCCGCGGTGCACGGTGCGGCGGACCTGGAAAAGAAGAATGGGCCGGTTGCGACGCCCATCTACCAGACTTCGACGTTTGAGGTCACCGACAACGACGAGCAAATCCGTGTGACCGAGACCGACCGCTACTACACGCGCTGGGGAAATCCGACGATCACGGTCGCCGAGCAGACCGTCGCGGAACTGGAAGGCGCGGAAGCCGCGCGGACCTTCGCTTCGGGCATGGGCGCGATCACGACGACGATCATGGCGCTGCTGAAGGCGGGGGATCACATCGTAGCGCAGCGCGACGTTTACGGCGGAGTGGCGAAGTTTTTGTCGCAGTGGCTGCCGCGGCTCGGAATTGAGACCACGTTCGTCGACACGACCGACTATGAGCAGCATGAGCGTGCGATTCGTCCGAATACGAAGCTGCTGTACGTGGAATCGCCGACGAATCCGGTGCTACGCGTGGTAGATTTCAAAAGAATTGCGGCGCTGGCGAAAAAACATGGCCTGATCAGCATGTTGGACAGCACATTTGGTACGCCCATCAACCAGCATCCGGCAGAGTATGGGATTGATCTAGTGATGCATTCCGGCACGAAATATCTGAGCGGCCATGCGGATCTAACGTGTGGCGTGGTCTCAGGAAGCCGGGAACTGATCGCGCAGATCAACGATGCCCGGACCACACTGGGCAACTGCATGGACCCCCATGCGGCGTGGATGCTGATCCGCGGGCTGAAGACGCTGGCGGTGCGCGTGGCACGGCAAAACGAGAATGCGATGCGCGTCGCAGAGTTTTTGGGTCAACACGAAAAAGTCCGTCGCGTGCATTATCCGTTTCTGAAGAATCACGCACAGTACGCGCTGGCCCGGCAACAGATGAGCGGAGGCGGCGGCATGGTGACTTTCGAGGTGGAGGGCACGGGCGCGGATGCCCGTCGCGTGAGCGAGGCCATGCGCCTGTTCACGCTCGCGACCAGCCTGGGCGGAGTGGAGTCGCTGGTGTCGATTCCGGTGCTGACCTCGCATGCGATGATCCCGGCCGAGATGCGGGAGAAAATGGGCGTCACCGAGCAGATGGTGCGGCTGTCGGTAGGAATCGAGAACGGCGACGACTTGATCGCCGACCTGGAACACTCGCTCGAAGCCGTCGGGGCACGGCAGACGGTGCAGGTGGGGTAAAAGCTCCCCCTTTGATCCAGTAAATGAAGACCCAGCCCCTTGCGGAGCCGGGTCTTGTGTCGTGACGATGGCGCTAGAAGATAAACTTCAGCGCCACTTGCAGAATACGCGGCAGGTGCGTGCCCGCCGGGCGGAGCTCACCGTTGGGAGAGCCAAGAGCCGCTGACGTGCAACCGGGATCTCCCGCGGAAAACGGCGCCGATGCTCCGTAGCAGGAGAGCTCGTTAGCAATCGTGCCCAAGCCGGCGTTGCTCGCCGCCCCTCCACCATCGCCACCCAGCCAGTTGTACTCCACGTGATTGAACACGTTGAAGGCCTCAGCGCGGAACTCAAAGTACTTGCTCTCTGTAACCGCGAAATGTTTGAGCAAGGCCATGTTGAAGTTCGTCCGCCAAGGATTCGTCAGAATGTTTCTGCCGGCGTTGCCGAAGGTGAGTCCGGTCGGCTCAGCGAATGCTCCCGGATTGTAGAGCAGAGGCCCGAAGCCGTTGCCGATCTGGTTGCCAGCGAGTGGGCTAGCACTCACGCCCTCCTTGGGATTGCCGATCAGGTCCGGGTAAGAACCCGCGGTAGCGAAGCCGTTCCCCACACCTGCGTTGTCTGGGGTTGAACTCTTGTTGTAGACACTGAACGGCGTGCCGCTCTGAATCAGCGTAATTCCTGACCACTGCCAGCCTCCGAGCAGCGAGTGGGCCAGTCCCTTGCCCCGGAAGAACGGCACATCGTACACATAAGCCAGCGAAATGTTTTGCCGCTGGTCGAAGTTGGAACTGGCTCGGTAAGCATTGAGGTTGTACGAGTTCACAAAGCCAAAGTCGCCATTGTCGGAAGAGTCGTCAATGGAGTGGCTGTAGGTGTAGGCGGCATTCAATTCGAGTCCGCCGATGTTGTGGCGCAGCGACAACTCCAGGGCATTGTAGTTGGACGATCCGGTCTGATCCTTGCGCTGAATGCTGCCGATGCCGAGATACGGACGATAGAAATTCGAGTTGAAGCCACAGGCGACCGCAAGATTGTTGGCCCAGCTACCCGTCGTGGTCTGGGTGCTGCCGGGGATATCCACATTGGCGGTGCCCGTGGCTTGCCCGTTGGTAGTGCTGACGGTGACCGAGCTGCAATCGTCGGCGGTGATGACCTGGCCCGCAGAATAGGGATTCAGATTCGCAGGAACCGGCGTCATCTGGTTGTATTCGTACGAACGCGTGAGGTGCACACCGACGCTTCCAACATAGGAAACTGTCGCCACCGTGCTTTTGCCGACGTCGTGCTGGATGTCGAAATGCCACTGCTGCATGTATGGCCAGACGGCCTTGTCGTTGAGGGAGACGAACTGCAATGGGCTGGTGCTGATTCCGCTGCTGCCCACCAACAGGCTGGGATTCAGGTTGCTGTATCCGGAGATATTCGAGAACGAGGTGATTTGCGTGTTGATGTTGTACTGCTCCAAAGCCTCAGTGTTGGCCTCGTTGCCGTTGGTGTGCTCGAAGAAGATGCCGTAGCCGCCGCGAAGCGCCCACTTGCCATCGCCCTTGGGGTCAAAAGCGAATCCGATGCGGGGAGCCGGATTCCACCAGTGATTCTTCATGCAGCCCGCCGGGACGCCTGGCGTCACGCCGCAGTCTACCCATCCGTTGTAAGGATTTCCGTCAACCAGTTGCGTAACCGGATCCACGCTGCTGGCGCCCGCCACATAGAATGCCGGATCGAAATTCCAGGCCAGGTTGTTCTTCTCCCGATAGGTGCCAAAGAAGCTGAGGCGGACGCCCAGGTTCAGCGTCAGCCGCTGCGTAGCGTGCCAATCATCCTGAATGTAGCCTTCGGTGATTTTGAACAGCTCGTGCATCTTGAGAGCGTTCTGCTCCTGCGTAAACGTGCCTATATTTCCGAGAAGCAGGTCGGCAAATGCGTTCCCGGTGGTCACGGTGCTCGAATTCTGGAACATCAGGATTCCGTTGACCCCCGTGCCTGGTTGCGGGATCTCGTTCTTGTGGGCATTCACGAAGTAAATCCCAAACTGCAGGTTGTGGTTCCCGGCGATCTTTGTGATGTTGTCGCGGAAGGTGAAGGTCGGGTTTGAATTCAGGGGACCTTCGGGAACGTAGCCGGGATCCTCGGCAAAGCTGTACTGCGTATCGCTGAGGCTTATGCCCGGCACTTCGCCGTTAAAGCCGTTGCTGTACAGGCCCAGCGTACTCGGCACGGTGCCCCGCTGCCAGGCGCCCGTCAGGTTGGTTGCGATGTGGTCCGTGGTGTAGCTGGCGACGAATTCGTTGAGTAGGGTCGGGGAGATGTTAGCCGTCAGCCGGGCTACCATGCTGACGCCGGGATT
>Ga0187769_10001509_pt1 | contig 13333 bp, 13 predicted proteins | sample 0116_SJ02_MP02_1_FD_133140 | JGI IMG/M metagenome (GOLD analysis project Ga0187769, IMG submission 133140) | Tropical peat soil microbial communities from peatlands in Department of Meta, Colombia - 0116_SJ02_MP02_10_MG | ecosystem: Environmental > Terrestrial > Soil > Wetlands > Peat | place... | reverse complement strand
TCCCTGATGGCGTTCACCTTCTGCGGGTTGGCGTTCGCTGGGACGCAAATCACAGCGTGGGCGCCGAACTTGCGGGAGGCGTAGGCGATGGCGAGGCCGTGGTTCCCAGACGAGGCAGTCACCACCCCTTTGGCTAGGGCCGAGTCTCCCATCTGCAGAAGCTTGTTGAAGGCGCCTCTGATCTTGAAGACGTGTATCGGCTGGAACACTTCGAGCTTGAGGTAGGTCTCACGCCCGAGCAGAGAGGAGAGCCTGCCGGCGTACTCGAGCGGCGTGGGAGGTATGAACTTCCGAATCCTCGCCTCGGCGCGCTCTATCTCCTCGAGCCCGGGAAGCGAGCTCCCACGGCTCAGCCGAACCACTTCTCCAGCGTCTCGGACTTCGGCTTGTTGGTGGCTGCAATCCTGCCGAGCGCCGCCTGAACCCTATCGGCCGAAAACGAGTGCTCGTCGACGAGGTAAGTCATCAGGGCATGTGGGTCGGGCTGCCTCCATTCTGGCTTGACCCCCGCTATGGCCGGCGGGTGAAGGTAGAGCTCCCTAATGCCTTGGTAGTTGACCTTCGAGACCTGGTCCTTCAGCTCGGGTATCTTCTCCAGGCTACCATACTTACCCAGGTACTTCAGCGCTCTGACGGGCCCGACCCCCTCAAAGCCGTCGGGGTCGAAGTCGGTCCCGAGAAGGATCGCGAAGTCAACCAGCTGCTCCCTGGAGAGGCCTGTAGATGCCATCACTGAGCTCAGCGTAATCCTCTCCGGCCGGACGTTGATTACTATTCCCTTGCTGGGCAGTCTCCTCTTTCCCGATATCGTCACGTTTCGCACCAGAACAGGCGCGCCGAAGATTATCGAGTCGTGGTCCTGAGAAGCGACCGCGTTGACCGTGCCTTCGGCGGCCATCACGGAGGCCTGAGCCTCCCCCTCGGACGGGGCGTCGACGTAGGGGATGCCCATGGCGTCGAGCAAGCGCTTTGCCTCGGCGACCATGTCGCGCCTCAGGACGGTGGAAGCCTCTGCGAACTTCCTCGCCTGCGCCATCTCGCCCGCCTGGATTGCCTTCAGGTAGTGGTCCTTCGCCTCGCGCCTCTGGGCGGAGCGACGCTCAATCTCCTCCGCCTTCAGTTCCGGGGGCTTCCCGTCGAAAACGTAGACGAGCTTGATGCCGAGCTCCATGAGGTTGATGTTTCTGTAGAAGAGGCCGCTGATGTGCGAGGTCACCCTTCCGTGCGAGTCCTTCAGGTGCTCGCCCGACGGGCCCCTGATTATGGCGAGGAACTGGTAGAGGGTGTTGTAGGCGTCGACCGCGAGAGTCCAGCCGCCTATGTCCTGGAGTTCTATCTTCTCCCTTGGGATTGCATCCCCGAGGTCAACGCCCATTGCTTTGGCGAGTCGGCTTCGGCGCCATTTATCGGTTTGGTGGTCAGAATGTCCTGCCGATGGTCGGCTCCGAGGCACCGCGGACGAAGCAGTCAGGGGGGCTGGCCCTTACCGGCACTTCGCCGACCGTTCCTAAGATCGTCGACTTGGGCTCGGCCCCGAGAAGCCTTCCTGCAATGAATGCTGCGCCCACGGCGCCGATGATCTGTGGTTCTGGGGGAACGAGCAACTTGACTTTTAGTTCCTTTTCCAGAGCGGCGACCATTCCCACGTTCTTTGCCACTCCGCCTGAGAACACCACCTTCTCCCTCACGCCGACAGACTTGGCAAGCGTGGAGACGCGCTTCGCGATTGATTCGCACAGGCCCGCTGCAATGTCGCGCTTGTCCCGGCCGTTGGTGAGCAGAGAGATTACCTCGGACTCGGAGAAGACAGTACAGGTACTGCTGATTCTTGCGGGCTGCTGACTCTGGAGCGCGATTTCGCCCATCCCGGAGACCCGAACTCGAAGGGCGCGTGACATGACTTCGAGGAACCTGCCCGTGCCGGCAGCGCACCTATCGTTCATGATGAAGTTCAACACCCCGCCGTCTTCGCTCAAGCTGATTGCCTTGCTGTCCTGGCCCCCTATGTCGATGATCGTTCTGGCTTCGGCGCAGAATCGTCTTGCCCCCTCCCCATGGGCCGTGATTTCCGTCACAGTTCTGTTAGCCCGGCTGTATGTTCTCCTGCCGTAGCCGGTTGATACGGTGTAAGCTATGTCACTCGCAGTCAGGGAGTTCGTTTCGAGGAGCTTCCTCAGAGCGCGCCTTGCTGCGGCGTTGCCGTCGACTCCGGTCGGGAGGATGTGGGACGCAGTCAGCGTACCATCTGTGACAAGGGCCACCTTGGTGGCCACGGCCCCGATGTCCACCCCGACCAAGCGGACCATACCTGCACCTCTGAACCGGACCTTCTCGCCAGGGGCCTAACTGGGACGCAGCATCTCGGTGAAGGCCTCGACCCTGGTCCTGATTTGTTCGACGTCCTCGGAGCTGTAATCCGTGTTGATTTTCAACATGGGAACTCCCTTGGCCTTTAGGGCTCTGCCGACCTTCACGGCCTCGACGTTGTAGGCGTGGCAGTACTGCAGGACGTTGTAGACGACGCCGTCGGCGTGGTACTCCTTGGCCATCTGGACCACCTTCTCGATTCTCTCGTTGTTCGGCGTGAAGCAGGCGCACGAAATCTGCGCGTACCTGTCCACGAGGGCCTCCAGCATGCTGTCGACAGAGCTGCCCTTTGGCTGAACCAGGTCCGTGAAGTACCTGGAGCCGATGCAGCTCTCCTCCGCCACCACGGGAACTCCCATTCCTTCGATGATTGAGTGAAGCTTCCAGTTGGGGATGGCCATGGGGCAGCCGGAGAACATCAATCTCGGCTTGTCGGCGCTCGCCACTCCGTTGCCCGCCCTGTTCCTTTCCTCCAGCTCGTCCGCAAGCTCATTGGTCATCTTCGTGAACCTCTCGACGTCGTCGTAGAACGATATCTGGTTCACCAGAAGAGCGTCAAGGCCGCTGATGGGAACCGGAGACGCCTTCCTGGCTTCGCTGACCCTCTTCATCGCCTTTCTCTTCTCGTTGATTAGCCTGATTGCCTCCTTCAGCGCGCCCTTCTCTATGACGTTTCCAGTCAGCTGCTCTATCTGCGCCTTGAAGGCCTTCATCTCTGCGAGCCATAAGGCCCTAGCCTGAGGAGTGTCCGTTCTGTGCGGTATCTCCATCACGTAGGTCGGGGTGATTTCGCCGAGAAGTTCGTAGACCTTCTTCTTGCCGTCACACGTCGTCTCCCCAACGACCAGGTTGCACGATTGGAAGTAGGGACAGGTCCCTCCCACCTTGAAGCCGTAGAACGACTTGATCAGAGGGCAGAGCTCCCTAGGTATCTGCGCCTCTGCGTCGGGTATCGAGAAATCGGCGCCACCACAAAGGCCCACCATCGTGGCGTCAGCAGCGTACACGAGCTCTTCAGGGGCGTAGAGGCAGAAGGCGCCTATCACCTTCTTACCAGCTTTCTTTCTCTCGACCAGCTCCTTCACTCTGAGGCCGTGAACCTCAGAGATGACGAAGTTATAGTACTCCATCTTCTTTGGCCTGTTCTTCTGAGCCATGAACAAATCCCCGTAGGCCTTTCCCAGAGCGCCCAACAGGACGTCGTGCTTCTCTAGGTTCAATCCGAGGTCGGACCACATCTGTCTGTATTCCTGAGAGCTCATGGCTGTTAATCACTTTCAATTACGTATTGAGCCTGTTCCCTAACACATTCGGAATTCTCTAGGACAGGGAGTGGACAGACGTCCAATCCTTTGTGAGGAAACTCTAGGAATCCTCGCACGAGCCGGCTAGCGATGCGACCTTGCGCGCTCGGGCATCTTGGCTGGCGCCGGTATGATCACGCCCGTGTACGTCGGGTCCTTGGCAACGAGTGAACCATCAGGAACCACCTCAATCTTTACCGCTGATGTGAACCTGTAGCCCCTGATTCTACTTCTCCAACGAGCCCGGATGGCGGCCAGAATGTCGTCAGCGGATCCGCGAATCTTGACGCCGAGGATGTCGGCCCTCACTATTGTCATGAAGACAGCCTCGAAGACGGAGGTTCCGCTCGGGATTAGGACCTCGCCTTTCGCTTCGAGTTCCTGCAGCGCAGCGAGGGTGGCTCTTGCTGCGTTAATCTTTGTCCGCGCACGATGTTCAATCTCGTTTACGTTCTCTCTGGTCGTGTTCAGCAGTTTCGCCAGTTCTGTTTGGGTGACCCCCTTTGCCCTGTACCGAATTACTTGCCACTGGCGTGCGGTCAGGCTTGTGCTGTGGAACGTCGTCTTCTTGCCCAAACCGAGCCTTGGAAATACCCTTTCTCTAATGAGCGTTGCTGAATTCGGGGGTCCTCGAGCGAGACGTCGCTGGCGCGATGGAGAAAGTGCTTCACTCGTTGATCCGAGGGATACGGGTCTCTTCATCAGCCTTCTCGACGACCTCGAGCCTCCGCTTGTCTTTGGCCACCCACCTGACGGTGAGCAGACCGAGGATCTCCAACTGCATGAGGGTCTTGTCAAGGTCGTCGCGCGAACACTTGTTGCCGTTCTTGTTGAGAGCCTCGAACATGTCGTCGTCGGTGGCGCTCTTCTTCTCCTTCAGCCACTCGAACGCTGCATACTTCAAAGGGTATTTCATGAAACCACCACGCGGAAAAACGGCAGTACTTCCTTTGGGGTGTGGGGTATAAAAGTTCTGCCGAGGAGCCGCGGTAGAGGAACCCCCAAGCGCCCAATTCCGGACGTTGCCCAGGTCTTAGTCGCCGGTGTACTCCGGTGGAGTCTTCTCTCTTGTGGTCTTCAACCTGGCCTCAGTCCACTCGTGCCCGCAGTGCTTGCACTTGAGGTCACACATGATCTCCTCCCTGTCGCGAAGCTCTGGCAGGTCGTTGGCTGAATCGGCTGACAGGATGATCGGAGAACCTCTGGCCCCGTAGAGTTGCCGGGTCTGAGGAAGCTCGTCTGCCTTCTCAAGTTCTCCCTCATCGTTGACCACAGCCTTCGAGACCAGTCTGACTTCGAACCGCCGCCCACAAGCCGGGCAATGGCGGAAGAACCTCTCAACGACTGACGTCACGAAGGCAAGCGTGATGGCTTGGTGTTAAGCCTTGGGATTGGATTGTGAGCGACCGGCCCAAGTGTTACTGGGGCGGGAGCTTGCTGGACATCCGGCTGACGCCCATCATCTCCACCTGCCCGACGAGCGGCGCAGTGGAAACTGAGGCCTCGACCTTGTCGATGGTGCCTTCCTCTTCCGGCGCAACCACGTCCAGGATGATTGCCGAGAGCCCGAACGCTATGGGCTCTATCCTGTGCCCCCTCACCTTGGCGAAGCTGGGAAGCTTGTTCTTCACAGAGTCGATGACCTTTTGAAGTTCCGTCGTTGTGTCCTCTGGAAGGATCTTGATCCTGATCACGTACGAGCCCATGAGAATCGCCTACGGACCTTCGAAGCCGCAGTTGGAGCAGCGATACCTGCGCGAGAACTTCCTGCACTTCTCGCACCTCCATATGAGGACCTGGTGGCAATTGGGACAGAGGAACTTGGTCGCCCTCTCTCCCGGCTTCACGGGCCTGTTGCATGAGGTGCACAGGGGAAGCGATATGGTCGTCTGTGACATTTCTGTTGAAGCCCCCCATGAGCTGCTGATATAGATTGCTGAGGGGAGGACGCCCTAGACCCCGGTGAGCAACGACTTCGCCTCGGCCGATGCGACCACCCTGGCTATCCTGAGGAGTCCGCCGACCCCGAGCGCGGAGAGGAGGGCGGAGGCGTGGAAGTCGAAGTCGGACTGGGAGAGTCTGGAGACGAGCTTGGGCACGGCTACCGCAGCGACCATGGAGTCGAGGTCGCCGTTGGAGAGCTTCTCGAAGACGCCCCTGAGCCTCAGCATGCTCCTCATCTCCTTCAGGAATCGATTCTCCCAGTCGGCCTGATAGTTGGCGACGAGCGAGACATCGTTCAATTGGACCGCGTCTCCTACCCATCTCGCCGCCAGCACCGCTCCAGCGATGGAGGTCATGATTCCGCCGGCGGTCGTCGGTTTCACCTGGCCTGCGGACTCGCCGACCGCTAGCCTTCGCCCCGAAACGAAAGACCTGGCGGGGCCTCCGACGTAGATGGGTGCCGAGACCTTCCGCAGCACCTTGTGAGGTCTGGACTGGAGGAAGGCGTCGAGCGCCCTGAAGCCGTGGAGCCCGTGGCCCGCCACGCCGACCTTCGCCAGACCAGGCCCGAAGGGGATGACCCAGGCGAAGAAGCCAGGGTACTTCTCAGCGTCGAGAAACACCTCGACCACCCTCTCGCGTATCCAGTCGGCCTCTATCTCATACTTCGCGGCCGGCATGATTCCGTGCCTCGGAGAGGAGGCCGGCCCGCTGGCGTCCACGTAGAACTTCGCGTCGAACGATTCCTGTCCTGCCCTGACAACCACGCCGTCGTGGGTCTCGCTGAAGCCTTCGGCTCTTCTCCCCGTCCTTATTGTTGCACCCCAGGACTCGGCCTTCTCCGCCACTTGCTTGTCGTACGCGCTCCTGTCAAGCACCACTACCTCCAGGGCAGTGGCGTTCACCACTAGGTCTTTGCCCGACGGTGAATGAACCGCCCCCGAAGCAATCTGGTTCTGCACGACCTCTTTCTTCGGCGCGAAGCCGTAGCGCCTGAGACCCCGCAGGCTGACAAGACCGTCGCACTTTTCCGGCTCACCAATCTCGTCGTGCTCCTCCAGGACGAGCACCGACAGTCCCCTCTTGGAGGATTCTGCCGCGAAGGCAAGGCCCGCGATGCTGCCGCCAGCGACGACCACGTCATACGGCCTGCCCAAGAAACGGAAACCTTCTGCGCAAGGCTTAACCCCACTGGTAATAACCGTTGGCGAGACTCAGGCATTGAAACAAACGATAGTGGCGAGAGCCGATCTGGGAATGGGAAAGGGAAAGCTGGCAGCCCAGGCGGCTCACGCGTCACTGGCAGCCGCAGAGGAGGCCATGAAGGCGAGGGAGGAATGGTACCGTGACTGGAAGTCCTCCGGTCAGATGAAGGTGGTGGTGAAGGTGCATTCGGAAGAGGAACTCCAAGAACTCTACAGGAAAGCGAGGATCTCAAAGCTCCCTGCGGCGCTCATCCAAGACAGGGGGCTGACTCAGGTCGAGCCAGGCACCGTCACCTGCCTCGGGATAGGGCCCGGACCGGACGACAAGATAGACGCGCTGACCGGGAAGCTCAAGCTTCTTTAGCGCGATAAAGCAAAGCAGAGTTTCGGGCGAAAGCCCCAGTCTGTGGTTACTAGTCAGCTACTTCCACGAATCGGCCCTACCTCCGCGTAAGTGGTGTGGAGCCGTGGATAATTCCGTCCGACACTTGCTCGCCCTCAACGCAGATGCGCGATTCCGAGAATCTGCACCGCTCCTCGCCTGGCGACCCCCAGCGCCGGACCCAGGTAGCACTCGCTACAGGCAGCCGAGCCGATTAGATGACGTAGTGCTCCTTGGGGTATTCTGGGAAGTACCGGTCTCTCCTGTCCACTAGAACGGTTACGACATTATCGCCCTCGTTCATTCTCTTGGCGAGCTGAATTGCGGCATAGACGTTGGCTCCGGAGGACATTCCACAGAATAATCCCTCTTCCCTGCACAACCTGTTGGCCATGTCCCTTGCATCTTCGTCCTTGACCTTGGTGACCTCATCGGGTAAGCCTTTCTCAAACATGGTTTCGATTATGAATTTGTACTTCGGCATCCCGAACTGTTCAAAGAACCTGTCGAATAGGTGGCTTTTGACCCAGTCAGTTATGAGGGTGTCCTCCGGCACCAGACCAATCACCCTAACGTCTGGGACTTCTCTTTTCAGCGATTCGGCGATACCAAGCAACGTGCCGCCCGTGCCTATTGACGCGACGAAAGCTTTCACCCTTCCATCGGTCTGGTCCAGTATCTCTCTTCCAGTGCCATCCCGGTGAGCCAGCGTGTTGTTTGGGTTGCAGCTCTGGTTGGCCCACCACACCCTGGGGTCGCTTCTTTCAAGATCGTAACACTTCTTCATCCCGATTATTGCCCCCGCGGCCGACTCCTCGTTCGGCTTCAACCTCTTCAGAACGTCCTCGTAACCCGCCTTGGTGAAGTTCTCTACCTCTGCGCCAAAGAACCTCATCGTCTTTATTCTATTCTCAGGGTTGAACGACCCGGCCCATTCATTCGGAATAAAGAGCCGGACCTTGTACCCTTTCACGTTCCCTACGAAGGAAAGGGCCGGGCCTGTGTTGCCACTGGTCTGATCAATCACCGTTCCCCCGCTCTTGAGCTTGCCTTCCTTCTCGGCTGTCTCTATCATCTTGAGGGCTATCCTGTCCTTGATGCTTCCGCTGGGGTTGAAGTACTCGCACTTCACCAGAACGTTTGCCTTCGCACCATCCGTCACTCTTGTCAGCCTCTTCAGAGGCGTGTTTCCTATGAGCGACAGAGTGCTCTCGGTGATCTTCATTCGATCGCTTTTCGGCACGCGTGCCAGACAGCGGTTTAAAGCTGCTCGCCCCGTTCTCAGCGCAATTTCCATGCCCGACTTTGACCCCATCACGCTTTCAGAGCGGGGTAGACCCGCCAAGGATTCGGCCAAGGTCCGCGAGGGCGCATGGAAGCCCGCGTTCGTGGCTCTTATCTGTGGCTTCCACCAGAACAGTCGCGCTCGAATCATGCCTCTGTGCGGAGGTTGCAGGGAGCTCGTGCTTCTTTGACTCTGCCACCGGATTCGGACAGGGCCGTCGGAATGGAGGTCTACTCGACCGACTCGGCTCCGTGCCGAGCGAGGCTGCGGACGAGGCCTGGCGATTTCGCGGTCGAGGAGGCGTTCGGGAGCAACGCGATGAGCTCCCAGCCTGCACCGGGGTCGGTGCCCGTCTACCGCGTGGAGAAGAGCTCCGCGGACACTCTCCACGTCGCCCAGTCCATGGCCGCTGCGCTGAAGAGCAGAGTGGCGTACGCTGGGATGAAGGACAAGAGGGCGGCTTCGACCCAGTTCATGACACCGACCAGCACAAGGTCGGAGCGCCCGCCGTTGATTGAGGGTGACAACTTCAGGGCGACTCTGGTCGGGTATCTGCCTCGGCCAATCTCCCGATCCATGATAGCTGGAAACAGATTCAGAATCACGCTGAGGGAGTGCTGCCCTGAAATCGGGGACTGCTTTGCGACCGCGCTTGATGCGGCCCGCGCGCTGAGGCTGCCCAACTTCTACGGACTCCAGCGCTTCGGCACCAGGGACCAGGTGACGCACCTCGTCGGGAAGGCGGTAGTCCAGGGGAGACTCGATGATGCCATCAGGATTCTTCTCTTCGAACCAAGGAGTGCCGACGACGAGCAGACCCTTGGGGCGAGAGAGCTGCTGTCCTCGGGAAGGTACGACGAGGGAAGCAGGAGGCTGCCCGGAAGACAGGACGTCGAGAAGAAGGTGGCACGTCAGCTCGCACGCGAACCCAAGGACAGCGTCGCCGCGCTCCGCGCCGTCCCCATCGCGGTGAGGAGGCTGTACGTCCAGGCCTTCCAGTCGTATCTGTTCAACAGGACGCTCAGCGCTGTGATGAGGAAGGGAGAGGACATCTCGTCCGCGCAGGCCGGAGACAACTGGGGAGAGCTCTCCCGAGACGGCCTGAACTTGTGGAGGGTGCATGGCGTGCGTGAACCGATGGTCGACGGAGCCGTTCCTCTTGTCCAGCTGGCGGGTTATGCCTACAGGAACTACGGCTCCAGATTCGATGAGTGCCTGGAGAGAGTAATGGCAGAGGAGAGCATCGAACCGCGAAGCTTCTTCGTAGAAGGCATGCAGGAGGTGAGCGTCGAAGGCGGATTCAGAAGGCCCCACCTGGCAGTCAGCGAACCGAGGAGCGAGGTCTCGGGCGACGTGGCCACGCTGGAATTCGCGCTTCCCAGAGGCGGGTACGCCACCGTCCTGCTGCGCGAGATAGTCAAGCCGCCCGACCCGTTCGCCAGCGGATTCAGCTGAAAGCGCGGGAAGGCTTATACACCCAACGCGGCGGCCGAGACCGAAGCCGCCTTGCCCGAGGACGTCTACGACATCACGATCATCGGCGCCGGGCCCGCGGGACTCTTCGCTGCCTTCTACGCAGGCCTGAGGCAGATGAAGACAAAGGTCATCGATGCGCTCGAAGAACCGGGCGGTCAGGTCGCAGTACTCTACCCCGAGAAGTACGTCTTCGACGTGCCGGGGTACGTGAAGATTCTCGCGAAGGACCTCGTGAAAAACCTGGTCGACCAGGCCTTCCAATCGAGACCCACCGTGGTGCTCGGCGAGCGCGTGTCCAGCTTCCTCAAGAACGACGGCACTTTCGAGCTGACCACCGACAAGGGCACCAAGCACGCTACCAAGACCATCCTTATCGCCGCGGGAGTAGGAGCGTTCTCGCCCAACAAGCTCGACGCGGAGGGAGTAACGCAGTACGAAGGAAAGGGAGTCTACTACTTCGTGAAGGACAAGTCAGTCTTCAAGGGCAAGCGAATTCTCATCGTCGGAGGAGGAGACTCCGCGGTGGACTGGGCACTGAACATGAAGGACGGCGCCAAGAAGATAACGCTGGTCCACAGGCGAGACGTCTTCAGGGCCCACGAGCAGAGCGTAGCGGAGCTGATGCACTCCAACGTCGACATGAGGCTGTTCTACGAGGTGAGGAAGGTGATAGGGGACGGGAACACGGTCAAGCAGGCGGTCATCTTCGAGAACAGGACGAAGACAGAGATCACTCTCGACGTGGACGCCATCCTAGTCAACATAGGCTTCAGAGCCGACCTCGGCCCCATCAAGAACTGGGGGCTGGAAATCAGCGGACGGGTGATAGCATGCAATGGAAGGATGGAGACGAACGTCCCGGGCATCTACGTCGCCGGCGACATCGCCGGCCCTCATGACACGGTCAAGCTGAACCTCATCGCGACTGGATACGCCGAGGCGGCGATGGCCGTCAACGTCGCGAAGGCGTACGTGGACCCGAACTCGAAGATATTCCCAGGCCACAGCAGCGAGATGAAGGAGAGGCCTAGCTGACCAGGCCGAATGCCCTTCTGTAGTTGTAATCGTTCCTAATCGAAGGGTTGTTCGGGTCAGCGAGCACGCACTCGTACCAGGCGAACCTTCCGTCCTTCCAGAGGATATAGGAGCCCAGGACCTTCATGTTCGGGTAGCGCTCCAGGACCCTCCGCTCGGCCACCTTCTGCGACGAAAGCGCGGACTTGATCTTCAAGACGCCCATGTGCTTTGGCCGCCTGCCCGACCTCGGCCTCTGTCTCCTCATGCCCCCGCGGGAGACTCTTGCCCTGACCACCACGATGCCCTCCTTCGCCTTGTAGCCCAGGGCCCGAGCCCTGTCGAGCCTCGACGGCCTCTCCAGCCTGAGCAGCGCGGGCTCCGTCCTCAGCTTCACAGCCCTCTCTCGGATGTTGCCCGATTTGTCGTGAAAGATGCCCTGCCAGGTCTTGGAGATTTGGCTGTACATAGACAAATGGCGCCTCGTTTCTCTTCGGCTGATAAAGGTTCTGAGCCGTGTCACGCCCTTGAGAAGAAGGCCCTCACCTTCTCGCCCACGACCGTTATGGCATCGGACTGGGCCTCGGCCGTCTGACCTCCTATGTGAGGGGTGAGTATCGTGTTCGGCGCCCCGAGTATCTCGCCGGTCGGAGGTTCCTTCTCGAAGACGTCGAGGGCGGTCCCGGCGAGCGAGCCGCGTTTCAGCGCGTCCGCCAGTGCCTGCTCGTCCACGACTCCGCCCCTCGAGGTGTTGACTAGGAACGCAGACTTCTTCATGTTTGACAGCCTTCTGCCGTCCAGCATGTGTCTGGTCTGGTCTGTCATTGGCACGTGAAGTGTGATGTAGTCGGAACTGGCGAGCAGTTCGTCGAGCCCTACGACCCTGCAGCCTGTCTGCGCGATGACTTCGGGGGGAATCGGAATGACGTCGTAGGCAAGGATCTTCATCCCGATGACAGACGCGATCTCCCCTACCCTCCTGCCGATTCTGCCAAAGCCGACCACACCGAGCACCTTCCCCTTCAGCTCGACCCCCAGCAGCGACTCCTTCTCCCACTTGCCGGCAGCGGTCGTCGAGGCGGCGACGGGGAGCTTCCTGCTGAGAGCCAGCATCAAGAGCAGCACGTGCTCGGCGACGGCCTCCACGAGGGACTCGGGACTGTTTACCACCTGGACTCCCTTGCTCTTTGCGTGCTCCACGTCCACGTTGTCAAGGCCGGTGCCCGGCCGAGCGACCAGCCTCAGCCTCGAGGCTCGGTCGAGCAGTTCCCTGTCCACCTTCGTCCTGCTCCTGACGACGAGCACCTCGTAACTGCCGATGAGCTTCAGCAGCTCCTCCCGCTGGATGCCGGGTCTGTAGTCCACTTCGAAGCTTGGCCCGAGCGAAAGCTTCTCGATGTCCACGTGGTCGCTAACGAGAACCTTCGTCATCGCTTCACAGTTCCCTCTCTGGCAGTCTCGACGATGGGCGATATATCACTTGAAACCGGAGTCTCCTGGTAGGCGAGCTGGTCTATGGTCATCTTCGCCGCGAGTATGATCGGAAGAGAATCCGCGAACCTCCCAACTCCCCTCCCCGCCAGCTGAGCGCCCACGACTGTTCTCGCACCCCTGGTGTAGACGAGCGAGCACGCCAGCTCGCCTTTCCAGGTCTTGGATGCTTCCTCGACGTCCAATCCGAGCCCGACGGATTCGGCGAAGCCAAGCCCCGCCGACGCGATGCTAACGCCCACCAGCTCCACCGAGAATGAGCCTACGACGCTTGACGACACAGTCCTGCCGGAAGCGTTAGCTCCCGCCACCGCACCCATCAGCTTCGCTGCCGACTCGAACATCACAGAGACGGTGCTCTTCCCCGCGTTCAGCTCCGCGCAGTCTCCGGCTCCGTACAGGAATCGCCTGCTCGACTGCATCCGCTCGTCGACAACAATTCCGCCCGACCGCCCCAGAGTTGCTTGCACCTCGGGTACGCGCGGAGCCTGTCTCGGGACAACTACGAAGCAGTCTCCCGGGATGACCTCGCCGGAAGCCACCACCGCTTCGACCCTCTCCATTCCTGCCACTTTCTCCGGCTTCGCGTCCACGACCTGGATTCCCCAGGACGAAAGCGCGTCCACTACTATCCTCCTGGGGGCGCCGTTAAGCGAGGGCATGACCCCGCCCGGAGAGAGCATGGATACAGCGATGCGCCGCGAGCGGAGCCTCTCCGCGACCTCGACAGCCACCGGCCCGGAGCCGCTGACTACAGCCTTGCCGTACTCGCCGAATCTCTTGCCCAGCTCGGCGAACGCGGACCGAGAGTCCAGGACGTGAACGCCGCTCTTTCGGATTCCGTCAATCCTCTCGGGAACCGGAG
>Ga0187769_10001508_pt1 | contig 13345 bp, 6 predicted proteins | sample 0116_SJ02_MP02_1_FD_133140 | JGI IMG/M metagenome (GOLD analysis project Ga0187769, IMG submission 133140) | Tropical peat soil microbial communities from peatlands in Department of Meta, Colombia - 0116_SJ02_MP02_10_MG | ecosystem: Environmental > Terrestrial > Soil > Wetlands > Peat | place... | reverse complement strand
GTCGGCGGATCGACCATCTATATCCACGACGTGGCCTACGTGCGCGACGGATTTACGCCGCAGACGAACATCGTTCGGGTGAACGGTTCGCGGTCCGCGCTCATGTCGATTCTGAAGTTCGGAAATGCTTCGACGCTCGACGTGATTTCCGACATTCGCAAAGCCCTGCCCTCGGTTGAAGCATCGCTCCCAATGCACGTGGACATTCGCGCGCTTTCCGACCAGTCCATTTTCGTGAAGGCTTCGATCAACGGCGTGATCCGCGAAGGGGCCATCGCCGCCTGCCTGACGGCCCTCATGATTCTCGTTTTTCTCGGGAGCTGGCGCAGCACGACGATCATCGTCGTCTCGATTCCGCTCTCCATTCTCAGCTCCCTGATCATGCTGGGCGCCCTCGGTCAGACCGTCAACATCATGACCCTCGGCGGATTGGCGTTGGCCGTCGGAATCCTCGTGGACGACGCGACGGTGACCATTGAAAACATCAACCGCAACCTCGATCAGGGCAAGGAAATCGTGCAGGCCATTCTCGACGGTTCCGAGCAGATCGCCATGCCCGCCTTGGTTTCCACGCTCTCAATTTGCATCGTGTTTGTGCCGATGTTCTTCCTGACAGGCGTGCCGAAGTATCTCTTCGTCCCGCTCGCCGAAGCGGTGATCTTCGCCATGCTCGCTTCCTATGCGCTTTCGCGAACGCTGGTGCCTACGATGGCGCGTTATCTGCTGGTCGAACAAACGGAGGATGAGCGCCGCGAAAGAACCGAAAGCTCGCGGAATCCGTTCGTGCGGATGCAGGCAAAGTTCGAGACGGGATTCGAGCGGTTTCGCGAGGGTTACCACAGCCTCTTGGAACGAGCCATCCGCCACCGCAGAATATTCGTCACCTGTTTTTTGGGTGGATGCATTCTTTCCTTTGCCCTGGTGCCGCTGGTCGGGCAGGACTTTTTCCCCAGCGTGGACAGCGGTGAATTCAAATTGCACATGCGCGCCCCCACGGGAACGCGCATCGAGGATGTGGCCGCGCTCTGCGACCGGGTCGAAACGGAAATTCGCAAAGAGATTCCTCCTGCGGAACTCACCACGATCCTCGACAACATCGGCCTTCCCTACAGCAGCATCAATCTTTCCTACAGCACTTCGGCTCCCATCGGGCCCGGCGACGCAGATATTCAAGTCGAGCTTGCGCCCAATCACCACCCCACACAGCAGTACGTTCAGAATCTGCGCCGCAACCTGGGCCGCGATTTTCCCGGCGTCACCTTCTACGTGCTGCCCGCCGACATCGTCACTCAGATTCTGAATTTTGGTTTGCCGGCGCCGATTGACATTCAGGTGGTCGGCCGGGACATCGTCGGCAATCGCGAATTCGCCGAGCAACTGATGAACCGGCTGAAGTTCATTCCCGGAACCGTGGACCTGCGTATCCAGCAGCCGTTCAACTATCCGAAGGTGCAGGTGGCTGTGGACCGCACGAAAGCGAATCAGGTGGGTTTCACGCAGCGCGATGTGGCGCAGAACCTGCTGATCGCCCTCAGCGGAAGTTTTCAGACGGCCCCGGCCTTCTGGCTCGACACGCGGACAGGCGTCAACTACAGCATCATCACGCAAACGCCCCAATACCGCATCTCCAAGCCCCAGGACCTCGAAAACATTCCGGTCACGAACAGCTCGAATGTGACTCCCCAGATCCTTGGCGGGCTGGCTTCATTCACCCGCGGCGCGGAAATGGGGGTGGTCAGCCACTACGACATCCAGCAGGGCATCGACATCTACGGTGGTGTCGAGGGCCGCGACCTGGGAGGCGTTGCGCGCGACATTCTCCCCGCAATCGAGCGCGGCGAAAAGGAGCTGCATCTGCCGGAGGGATCGCAGGTCCTCGTTCGCGGCCAGATTCAGACGATGAATGCCTCCTTTTCCGGCCTGCTTGCCGGGTTAGCGTTCTCGATCGTCCTCGTCTACCTGCTGATCGTTGTGAATTTCCAGTCGTGGCTCGACCCGTTCATCATCCTGATGGCGCTGCCCGCGGCGCTTGCGGGAATCGTCTGGTTCCTGTTCGCCACGGGCACGACGATCAGCGTCCCGGCGTTGACGGGCGCGATCATGTGCATGGGCGTGGCGACGGCAAACAGCATCCTGGTCATCAGCTTCTCGAAAGAAAGGCTGCAGGCGGGAAAGACGGCCGCGGAAGCCGCCCTCGAGGCGGGCTTCACGCGCTTCCGCCCGGTCCTCATGACCGCCCTCGCGATGATCATGGGCATGCTCCCGATGTCGCTTGGGCTGGGGGAGGGCGGCGAGCAGAACGCTCCGCTGGGCCGCGCGGTGATCGGCGGGCTTCTTTTCGCGACCGTGGCCACGCTCTTTTTCGTCCCGGTGGTATTCAGCATCGTCCACGGCTGGCGCAAAGGAGAGACAGCCGCGCCTGCCTCGCGCTGAAACGGCTGCGGGGCGAAAATCGTCTATAATTCCACACGTCATGGAAGAAAAGCAGTCGGTGAATCAGGCACAAAGTGGGCAGTCTCCCCACACGGCGTCGAAGGGCGGCGTTTGGTGGGCGATTGTCATCCTCTTGATCGTTGCGGCGGTTGTAATAGCGGGCGTTGTGCCGCGATGGAAGGCCAGGGCTGCTTTGGTCAAAGAAACGCGAGACGTCGCCGTTCCGACGGTGTCCCTGATTCACCCGAAACTTGGCGCGCCTCAAACCGAGATCATTCTTCCCGGCAACGTCCAGGCCTTTGCCGACTCGCCGATCTACGCGCGCACCAACGGATATCTCAAGAAGTGGTACGTGGATATCGGCGCGCGCGTGAAGACCGGCCAATTGCTAGCGGACATCGAAACGCCCGAGCTCGATCAGCAGCTCGACCAGGCGCGCGCCGACCTGAACACGGCGCAGGCGAATTACCGCCTCGCCGGAATCACAGCCGCGAGATACCAGGAACTCCTGAAGACCGATTCTGTATCGAAGCAGGACGTGGACAACGCCACCGGCGATTTCGAAGCAAAGAGAGCCATGGTCGCCTCCGCCGAATACAACGTGAAGCGGCTCGAGGAATTGCAGTCGTTCGAAAAAATCTACGCGCCGTTCGATGGCGTGATCACCGCGCGCAATACCGACATAGGCCACCTAATCAACTCCGGCGCCGGCGGGCCCGCCACGGAGCTCTTCCACATTGCCGCCATTCAGCAGTTGCGCGTCTACATCAACGTCCCCCAGCAGTATTCGCAATCCACGAAGCCCGGCCTCGCTGCGGATCTGACTCTCCCGGAGTATCCCGGCCGCCGGTTCCCGGGCACGCTGGTGCGCACGGCCGATTCGATCGACGTCGCCTCGCGCACGCTGCTCGTCGAAGTGGATGTGGACAACCGCACCGGCGAAATCCTGCCGGGCGCATACGCAGAGGTTCATCTCAAGGCGCCGGCAGCCGCCCCGGCTCTCATCCTGCCGGTGAGCGCGTTGATTTTCCGCTCGCAGGGCTTGCAGGTGGCCACGGTTCGCGACGGCAAGACCGCGACTCTTGTAAACATCACCCTTGGCCGCGATCTGGGAAGCGAGGTCGAGGTCATTTCCGGCCTGGCAGCGGACGACCTTGTCGTCGCAAATCCGCCCGACTCTCTTGTGACGGGAGAAATCGTCCGAGTCGCCGCCTCAAATGCCAACATTTCCGCCGGGCCGCCGTCCGGCGCGGAGCAATAGTTCTTGCAGAGAATCTAAAATCCTGAAGCCGTTCCGAGAGGGAGGACACAGCATGAAGCGTCTCTATCAGAGCATGGCGATTGTCTTGGGCCTCATATTGCTGCTTTTCGTGGTCGCGCACAGCGAACATTTCGCCCGCGCGCAATTTGCCCCGCCACCGGGTCATCCGGTGGACCCAAATGCGAAGCCGGGCAATGCGGCCGTCTTCACCGATTTCAAGGGCGAAGCGCCGGGCAACGTGCACCACATCACCGCGGCGGATTTGCCCGACCCGTGGAACACGAAATCGTCCGCGGTCTTCTCGCGTCCCGTCTCGCGCGGCGATATGTGGCCGCAGGCTCCCGCCGGCTTCAAAGTCGAGCTCTATGCCGAGAGCCTGAAGGGTGACGACGGCAAAGCCCTCGCCCCCCGCACCATCATCACTGCCCCCAACGGAGATTTCTTCGTCGCCGCGCAAAATCAAGGTCAGGTGCTCGTGTTCCGCACCGGGCCGGACGGCAAAATGGCCCAGATGTCGGTGTTCGCCTCCAAGCTCACTCTTCCTTTCGGCCTTGCGTTCTATCCCGCCGGGCCCAATCCGAAATATCTCTACGTCGGCGACACGGATGCCATCCTGCGCTTTCCCTACGCCAACGGCGACATGAAAGCGACGGGCGATCCTGAAACCATCGTCGCCGGCCTGCCCGCCGGGCCGAACCACTTCTCCCGCGGCGTGGCCTTCTCGCTCGACGGCAAGAGAATGTTCATCTCCGTCGGCTCGCATACCAACGTCACGGACACCGATACCGACAACAGCGAATTTCACCGCGCCGATGTTCTCGTCGCCGATCCCAACATCAAGGGTCAGGACGGCAAGACCATCAATGTCTATGCGTGGGGCATCCGCAACGGCGAAGCCATCGCAGTCAATCCGTCGACCGGGGAACTCTGGACCTCTGTCAACGAGCGCGACGAACTCGGCGACAATCTTCCGCCCGACTACATTACGCACGTCCAAGAAGGCGGCTTCTACGGCTGGCCCTGGTATTACACCGGCGGCCATCCCGATCCTCGCTTCCCGGGCAAGCATCCCGAGCTGAAGGACAAGGCCATTGTGCCCGACGTGCTGATGGAGCCGCACAACGCTTCCTTGAACATCACCTTCTACAACGGCAGCCAGTTCCCGAAGGAATACAAGGGCCAGCTTTTTGCCGCCGAGCACGGCTCGTGGAATCGGTCTGTCCGTACGGGCTACGAAGTCGTCCTCGTCCCGTTGAAGAACGGCCATGCCACGGGCGAGTATCGGGATTTCCTCACCGGGTTCGTCACTCCGAATGGGGATTGCTGGGGGCGCCCGGTGGGAGTGGCGGTGGCGAACGACGGTTCGCTGATGGTGACCGATGACGGCTCGAACTCCATCTGGCGAGTCACCTACGCGAAGAAATAGGCTGCTTCATAGCGAGATGTCATTCCGAGAACCGAGCAGCTCGATTTCCGCGCCTTGTGCCTTTCCTTGCGCGGAAATCGAGCGCACCGGCGAGGGACGAGGAATCTCGGCGCCGGAAACCGGGGCTCCCGGCGCGCCGCTGGCGCGCGCTGGGGTGGCGGATCGGCGACCACTTCGCGTGGCCGTATTCAGCGTCCTCGCGTTGCTGCTCGCAGGTTGCGCCGTCGGCCCGAAATATGAGCGGCCGTCCGCTGCGGTTCCAGCCGGCTACAAAGAGGCCGCCAACTTCAAGGTTGCGGAGCCCAATGACGCCACGGCCAAGGGCATGTGGTGGGAAGTCTATGGCGATCCGCAGCTCAACGCCCTTGAAGAACAGATAAGCGTCTCGAACCAAACCCTGAAAGCGGCGCAGGCGCAGTTTGCCGAAGCCCGCGCCGCTCTCCGCATCTCGCGTGCCGGGTACTATCCCACCGTGACGGCGGGCCTGGCCGCGTCGCGGTTCCGCGATTCTCCCAACCGGCCGCTCGCAGGTTCGAATCCCAGCGCGACATTCAACGACTTTCAGCTTCCGGTAGATGTTGCCTACGAACCGGACGTCTGGGGCCGCGTTCGTCGCACCGTTGAATCCGCGCGTTCCGAGGCCCAGGCCAGCGCCGCCGATCTTGCGTCCGTTGATTTGAGCCTCCATGCGGAACTCGCGCTCGACTACTTCCAGTTGCGCGGCCTCGATTCGCAGAAGCAGTTGCTCGATTCGACGGTCGTGGCCTACCAGAAAGCCTTCGAGTTGACACAGAGCCGTTACCAGGGCGGCATCGCTTCCGCGGTGGACGTGGCGCAAGCGCAAACGCAACTGGAAACTACGCGCGCGGAGGCCGCCGACGTCGAAGTTGAGCGCGCTGCGCTCGAGCATGCCATCGCGGTGCTGACCGGAAAGCCGCCAGCTGAACTCAGCATGTCTCGTGTGCCACTCGTAGCGCCGCCTCCGCAAATTCCGACGGGGCTTCCTTCGGAGCTCCTCGAGCGCCGGCCGGATATCGCCGCAGCCGAACGGCGCGTCCAGGAAGCCAACGCGCAAATCGGCGTCGCGCGCGCCGCCTACTTCCCGCTCATCATGCTCACCGGCTCCGGGGGATTCGAAAGTACGAGACTCGGGACGTTTCTTCAGGGCGCGAGCGGTTTTTGGTCGCTTGCCGGATCGGCTGCGGAGCTGGTCTTCGACGGCGGCGAGCGCCGCGGCGTCAGCGAACAGGCGCGCGCCGCTTACGACGCATCTGTTGACAACTACCGCCAGACCACGCTCACCGCCTTGCAGGAAGTTGAAGACAATCTCGCTGCCCTGAAGATTCTTCAGGAAGAGGGTCAAACCGAAGACGCCGCCGTTGCCGCCGCGCAGCATTCTCTCGACCTATCGGATAGCCGCTACAGAGGCGGCGTCGCGAGCTACCTCGAAGTCACCACGGCTCAGAGTGCCGCGCTTGCCGACGAGCGCGCCGCCGTGGACATTCTCACTCGCCGCATGACCGCGAGCGTTCTCCTCATCAAAGCCCTCGGCGGCGGCTGGAACGTCTCCCAGCTCCCTTCGATGTAGAACCCCTTGGTTCCGGCGTCGCTTCGATGATTTCGCCTCCCCCCGCACACTCGTCATTCTGAGCGGAGCGTCCCGAAGACCTCGCTTCCCGAAATCGCGGCAGGTGCGATTTAGGTCGGGACGCGCAGTCGAAGAATCCCTCTTGGGGTGCGAAGGAGATTCGCAATACCGACGAAGAAGATGGTTTGTAGCCCGCCGCCAGCGTTCGATGTACGATGCTCCGGCTCGTCATGATTTCCCAAACGAGACTCCTCGCGCGCGCGAGCGCCGCGCTCTTCCTAGTGCTTGCATTCTTGACTTCCCAGGCATTCGCGGACTCGACTTCCCCTGAAAAACGGGAGATCACGCTGCACGACAACTGGCAGCTCCAATCCGCCTGCAAAATCTCCGCAACCGGCGCTCAAGTCTCGTCTCCCGGCTTTCCCGCCGACGGCTGGCACAGAACGGCTGTGCCCTCAACAGTCGTCGCGGCTCTCGTTGCTGATGGAACGTATCCCGATCCCTACTTCGGCACGAATCTGCGCTCGATTCCAGGCACGACATACCCGGTCGGCAAGATGTTCTCCGTTCTGCCCATGCCGAAAGACAGCCCCTTCCGCTGCTCCTGGTGGTATCGGACGGAGTTTCGCCTGCCGAGCGGTTTCGCCGGCTTGCACGTCTGGCTGAATTTCGAGGGCATCAACAACCGCGCCAACATCTGGCTGAACGGCCACGAAATCGCGAATGCAACCGAAGTCGCCGGTGCCTACCGCACCTACGAATTCGATATCGCTTCATTGCTCACACGCGACGCCGCGAACGTGCTGGCCGTTGAGACCATCGCACAAACCGAGCACGATCTCGGCATCAACTGGGTTGACTGGAATCCCACTCCGCCCGACAAGGACATGGGTCTTTTCCGCGAAGTCTGCCTGCGTGCCACCGGGCCCATCGAGATTCGCCATCCGCAGGTGGTCACGCATTTCGCGAATGCGTCGCTTGATCAGGCCGATCTTACTGTCGCAGCCGAAGTCCGCAACGTAACTGCCGCCCAAATTACGGCGGATGTGGAAGCGAACCTCGAAGGCCGCACGCTTCGGCAAAGTGTCGCGCTCGCGCCCGGTGAAACTCGCACCGTGCGGTTTGCGCCGGACCAGTTCCCGGAGCTTCATATCCACAATCCGCAATTGTGGTGGCCGCACCAGATGGGCCAGCCGATTCTCCACGGCGCTGACTTCACCGTTTCCACCGGCGGCGCAGTTTCCGACTTCGCTCATGTCCTCTACGGCATACGCGAAATCACTTCCGAAATCGACGCGCGCGGCCACCGCCTGTTTCGCATCAACGGCAAGCGCATCCTGATTCGCGGCGGTGGATGGGCGCCCGACATGCTGCTGCGAGAGTCCCCCGAGCGGCTGAGGATGGAGTTCCGCTACATCCGCGACATGAACCTGAACGCAATTCGCCTTGAAGGGCAGATGGAAACGGACGAGTTCTACGATCTTGCGGACGAGCAAGGAATTTTGATCCTCGCCGGCTGGGGCTGCTGCGACTACTGGATGGAATGGCCGAAATGGAAGCCGGTCGATCTTGCCATCGCCACGGCTTCACTCCGTTCGCAGATTCTGAAAATGCGCAGCCACCCGAGCATGCTCGCCTGGCTCAATGGCAGCGATGAGCCCCCGCCCGCGAATGTCGAACGCCCATACGCCGCTACGCTGAAGGAGCTGGACTGGCCGAATCCGTATCTTTCATCCGCATCCGAGCATTCCACGTTCGCTTCGTCGCCGACCGGCGTGAAGATGCGCGGCCCCTACGACTACACTCCGCCGGACTACTGGCTTGCGGACACCGACGAGTTCGGCGGGGCGTACGGCTTCGCGACGGAAATCTCGCCCGGCGCGGCCGTCCCGCCCCTGAGCAGCCTGCGCAAAATGCTCCCTGCGGAACATCTCGTCCCGGACGATCCCGTGTGGAATTACCACGCCGGTTCCGAACGCTTCCAGACCCTGCGCCACTACGAAGACGCGATGAAAGCAATCTACGGCGCTGCTGCGAATCTAGAAGACTACGAACGAAAATCCCAGGCCATGGCCTATGACGCGGAACGCGCGATGTTCGAAGCGTATTCCCGGAACAAGTACGCCTCGACCGGGGTCATCCACTGGATGCTCAACAACGCCTGGCCCTCGCTCATCTGGCATCTCTACGACTACTATCTGCAGCCCGCAGGCGGTTACTTCGGTGCAAAGAAAGCCTGCGAGCCGCTCCACGTGATGTACTCCTACGACGACCGCAGCATCGTCGTCGTAAACAGCACGTATGCGGATGTCGCGGACCTCGGCGTCACCGCAAAACTTTACGACGCGAACCTGCACGAGCGATTCTCCGGCCAAGCGCGCGCAAGTGTCGAAGCCGATGGAGTCGCGAAGATTCTAACTCTTCCGGAGAAAGCATTCGCTCCGCTCTCAGCCGTATACTTCGTCGAACTCACGCTCACAACCGCGGACGGAAAAGCCGTCAGCTCGAATTTCTACTGGCTCTCGGCGAAGAAGAACAGCTACGACTGGTCGGCCGAAGACAACGATGCCTTCACGCCCTTGAAATCCTACGAGGATTTCACCGCGCTTCAACACCTTCCCTCGGCGGGAAAGCCGGACGTCTCGGCCGCCATGGAGAAGTCCGCGGAAGGCCCGCTCGTGCGCGTGCGGCTCGCGAATCCAAGCGACCGCCTCGCATTCCAGGTCCGCCTTGCGATCCGCCGCAAGGGCGAAAACTCCGAAATCCTGCCCGTGTTGTGGACAGACAACTACATCGAGCTGATGCCCGGCGAATCGCGCGAAATCACTGCGCAATTCTTGGCGCCGGACTCGTTGAACTCCGAAAGCGAGCTCGACGTGACCGGGTGGAACACTGAGCCTGTGAGTTTGCCGCTCGCCCCGAGCGAAGGCCGCTGATGGACCCGAGCGCCGCCGCACCTCCCGTTCACCTTAAGCGGGCACTCGGTCTTTGGAGCCTCATCGTCATCGGCATTGTGATCGTCCAGCCGATCGCGCCAATGGGGATTTTCGGCGTCGTCAACAATGAAGCGCGCGGCCACGTCGTCACGACGATCCTGATCGCCATGGTCGCCATGCTGTTCACTGCCGTCAGCTACGGCAAGATGGCTCGCGCCTATCCCAGTGCCGGTTCGGCCTACACCTACGTAGCCCAGGAAATCCACCCAGCGCTCGGCTACGTCACCGGCTGGGCGATGGTGATGGACTATGTTCTGAATCCTCTCATCTGCACGGTGCTTTGCAGCAAGCTTACGCAAAACATTCTGCCCCGCGCTCCATACTGGGCGCTGGCCATCGCGTTCGCCGGACTCTTCACTGCGCTGAATCTGCGCGCCATCCACACGACGGCGCGAATCAACGACGCGCTCGCGGCGGGAATGATGATCGTCGTGGTCATCTTCTTCGCGTTTGTGATCCGTTTCCTGTGGGGAATCCATGCCTATGGCGCGGCCTTCTTCGCGCAGCCGTTCTACAATCCGCAGACGTTCAGCCTGCGCGGCGTCTTTCACGGCACGTCCATCGCCGTGCTCACCTACATCGGCTTCGACGGCATCTCGACGCTCTCCGAAGAGGCCGAAAACCCGCGCCGCAACATCCTGCTCGGGACAGTGCTGGTGTGCCTGATCACCGGCGTGCTTTCGTCGCTCGAAGTCTACGGAGCGCAGCTCGTGTGGGGCCCGAACCTGTTCCCTCCGGACAAAGTAGAGTCTGCATTCCCGCTCGTCGCTCGGCAGGCTGGCGGGTTTTTTCTCTTTCATCTCGTGAATTTCACGATTCTGATCGCCAACGTCGGCTCGGGCATGGGGGCGCAACTTGCCGCGGCGCGCTTGCTCTACGGCATGGGGCGAAGCGAGGCGCTGCCGCGAGGATTCTTCGGAGCCATCGAACGAAAGCGGCGCATCCCGATGAACAACGTCATTCTCATCGGCGCCGTGGCGCTTGTTGGGGCGTTCTTCATCAGCTACGAGCGCGGAGCAGAGCTTCTGAATTTCGGCGCGTTCATCGCATTTATGGGCGTGAATGTGGCCGCATTCGTCCGCTACTTCTGGCGCGCCGACAAGAAACGCTGGGCAGACTTCGCCTTCCCGCTGCTCGGCTTCGCGATCTGCTTCTTCATCTGGCTGAACCTGAGCCGCCCCGCCAAAATCGCCGGCGCAGTATGGATCGCCGTAGGCATCGCCTACGGCGCGGTCAAGACGCGCGGCTTCCGCTTCGATCTCGTCCGCTTCGAGATGCCGGAGGAGGGACCGTGACTCGTGATTCGTGGCTATTGACTCGTGGAGTGCAAGAAGACACGCCGAGGCACCTTGATTTGAGTTCCGAGTAGCGGAGGCATCCGTGGTTTGTTTTCTGTGAGTTACGCGCGAATCTACTTGAAAGGGTGTTCCGGGTAGGTTCTGGAGGCTGGAGCCTCGAGATTTGCGCGGCGCGGCAGCCCCTGGGAATTGGCGATTAGGAAGGGGCGCGGTGGTTTGTTTGCAATGAGTTAGCCATGATTCTAATAACCATAGTTTGCGATTAGAAATCGGGAGAGCAAGACCGGGGGCCGGACGTTCGGGCCTGGCGTAGCGCCATTCAGAGAGGGGCGAAGGGCGGGGCCGTGCGGGTGATTCAGCGCGAAAGGTTAGCCGCGCGCTACAGGCCGCCCCTGTAAGGGCCCTTCGGCTGACGACACCTGCCCCCGCTCCTGCCAGAGCCTCCAGCGCCGCCGCGAACTCGGTCTCGTGGACCATGCGTCCACGGTTTCAGACGGGAGCGCGCGTGTCAAGTGGACGTGGTTGTAAAGGTCTCGCGGCCTGGGCCTCAGGCATTCGATAAGGAGAGGCTCTGGTACGTGCTTGCTGAAATCAAGTCAGGACGAAGGAGTAAGAAACGGCCTAGATTGAGGCAGATAGTGATTGCTGTACTGGTTCATTGGATAACCGACTGTCAGGGCGCTGTGCAATCTTGTCGTTGGGTCCGGGCTGGTAGATGGGGCGTCCCAGCGGGCGGCGCCTGAGCCTGCCATCGATGGCGCACTTGATTCTTTCTTTGGCGATCCCTATGTACTCTGGCACGATCTCCGCGCCTGCAGCTCGCCTGCCATGGAGTAACGCGGCGCAAGCCGCGCTCGCAACACCGACGTATGGATCTACAACGAGGTCATTTGGATTATTCAGAGCAAAGGCTAGCAGTCTGCTCTCAGCGCGAGAGGCGCAATGCATTTCTAAACATCTTCACGTCGTCTTCCAGTGGGTTGAAGCGCCTGCGAAGACTTCGCATATGTTTTCGCGCGTCCTTGAGCCGCGTAAAACTTCTCGCTCCCTGAGCAATTCCGCGCCAAACCTCCACAACAGTGTAAATCTCCATCCGAGAAATCCTTCGTGCCATCACTTTTCTCCCTTCAAGAGACGCTTGTGCCAAGCAAGCACGTTCGCGTACTCAAGAAAGCTGCAGAGCTCGGCGAGACCGCTCCTCCTAAATGTAGGCCTCGAAATCTGGCGCGAAAACAACTCACGCCTTGAATCGTTCGAGACGATCGCGAATCGAGAGGCGTTGGGATGTGTCAGCAAGACGTCATTGAATCGCAGTAGCCCTGAGTAGAGAGGAGTTGAGTGTTCAACTTCGTATAGACCTTCGATATCATTGCGCCCGGTCGCGACCCACACGACATCGATCTCGCTCAGGATGCCGCGTACTTGATCGTAGCCCTCGGGAATCTGCCGACGCAGCGAGAAACTCCTCGTTAGAGACCAATCAAGCTTGCCTACGTCATATTCAGGCACGTAAACATCGTATCCCTTAACGTGGCCGATACCCGCAATGAGAGTTTGCGCCTGCGAGTGCGAAAGTGTCTGCGCCTCGTCACGCAGCAGGTGAGAATCGAGGGCTTGTCCGAGAACATCGAGACCTACGTACGCCTCTACGTTGAACCGCCCCTGCCTCGGAATGTACAACTCTAGTGCGTTTGATTTCGTAAATAACTGGACCTTGTATTGGCCGTCACGTGCCGGTTGTGCGTTGGCGAAGACTTCCTCGAAGTCGGTGTATGGAAGGAAAACAGGTGGAGACTCGTTGTCCAGAAGGAAACAGAGGAATGAGTTATGGGCCTCCAGCTGGCGCAAGTCGATCTGCCGCAGGCCAAAGAAAGTGCGGCCTCGCTCGTGTACCCTGGAGTAGCGGAAGTAGATGCGTGCTGTATCGTTCCCAACGATGAACAAAGACTCACTACCCCTGAGCTTTCGCAAGTCGCCGAAGCGCTCTCGAAGGTCGCCGAGCAGTTTGAGTTTCCAAAGATTGGGCATTGGCAGAATTCTACACTACCGCACGCCCTCGTCTGACGTGGCGAGGCCTTCCATGCAGGCCGCGCGGCGAAGAGCACAGACACCCTTCGGCATTGCTCAGGGCAAGTGAGTGCCTGTGCTACAAAAGCAATTCTCTCGGCTTATTCGCTTGGGCAGATGGGCGACGGGTTGCCAAGCAAGCGTGCCGGGCACGACATGTCGTGCCCCTACGGGGACAAAACGGATTCTTCGGTTCATGCGCCGCGGCTGATGGGCAGCAGATTGCCAAGGAAATGTGCCGGGCACAGCATGCTGTGCCCCTACGGGGACAAGACC
>Ga0187769_10001507_pt1 | contig 13345 bp, 8 predicted proteins | sample 0116_SJ02_MP02_1_FD_133140 | JGI IMG/M metagenome (GOLD analysis project Ga0187769, IMG submission 133140) | Tropical peat soil microbial communities from peatlands in Department of Meta, Colombia - 0116_SJ02_MP02_10_MG | ecosystem: Environmental > Terrestrial > Soil > Wetlands > Peat | place... | reverse complement strand
CTGATGGACCTCCCTCCCGTCGAGGGGGGCATCTTCGGACCTAAGTGTGGGAGGCTCGACCCGGACAAACTCGTCAGTTTCTACGCCAACGAGTTCGTCAAGGCCGGCGGCACGCTTGCTTTCAACACCAATGTGGAAGCACTCGCCCTGGGGCCGACAAAGAGGCTGGGCATCGAAGGTGAGCCCTTCGTCTGGCAAGACTTCAGGGTCGAAGGAGTGATTGTTCACGGTGCATCCCAAGAGGCCCTCCAGGCAGAGACCGTTGTCCTCGCAGGAGGAGCTTGGGAGAACGAACTCCTGGAGCCCATAGGGCTGTTTGGCAACGTGAAGGCGAAGAAGAGGCAGCTCTTCAGTGTCCAGGCAAACGGGGCGAAACTCGATAGGCTCCTCCGCTCGAGTGGCTTCAACCCCCTGGGTCTTGTGCCTCTCACCATACTTCCCAAGGCCGGGGTGCACTTCAAGCCTGTCAGCGAAGAGAATGTATTCTGGGTTGCCTGTGAGGATGACGTCAATCGTCCTTTTATCAATCGACCGGAGCACGACCTTGAAAGTTACAGGGCGGAAAGAGACTTCTACGAAAGGAGCGTTTACCCAGTACTGGTGTCCTACTTTCCGGATTTCAAAGATTCGCCCATCAAGGCCATGTGGGCAGGTCTTTACGGATACAACGCCCTCGACTACCTGCCGTTCGCGTTCAGGGAGCACAACTTGATAGTCGTAGGAGGCGATAGCGGCAGCGGCATGATGAAAGGGGATTCCCTCGGAAGAATAGTGGATTCTCTCTATCGTGATGAAGAAGAGACATTGCTTTACGGCGAGGTCCCATATCGCACCTCCAAGCTAAGCTTCGAGAAGAGAGATGTAAAAAGAGAAGAATGGGTCATCTAACCAGCTCCCGAGAAGAAATTCGCGATTCGAACGAGAGCTAGTACGAACTCCGCAAGATAACAGATTCGCCAACAGCCGCCCCGATTCTGATAAATACTGTCTTCATCGACAAACGACCCGTTGATTCTGGTACTCGACGTATCGGAGACGGGACGCGTGCTCGATTATCAGACCGCCACGGAGGCGATTTGTGCCGGACCGGGTGAAGTGGTGTTGCGCGAGAAGCCTAGAAGGACGGGTAACGAAGAGATAACAGTCTTCGAGGCTGTCGGTCTGGCGACGGAGCGTATGAAAGTTGCCGAGCGTGTGGAAGATCCCCCGCAAGCGGAGTTGGACTAGGGTCTTGACCGAGTCGCAGCTTGTCCCGTCTGAGAGCAAGCGCGCACTGGAAATTCGAAATCTCAGGGTTGTATTCCACACCTATGCGGGAGTGGTGAAAGCCATTGACGGCATTGACCTGACCGTGTACAAACACGAGCTGTTGGGTCTCGTCGGCGAGAGCGGGTGCGGTAAGTCGGTTACCGCGCTTGCAATAGCTGGTCTCTTGCCCGAAAACGCGAAAATCCAGAGCGGGAAGATTCTTCTCGACGGAGACGACCTTCTAGGCCGGAGCAAGCAAGAACTTCGGATAGCGAGACTAACGGACATAGCGCTTGTCTTTCAGGACCCGATGACCTACCTCAACCCCGTGATTTCCGTCGGAAATCAGCTGACCGACTTGTTCAACGAAAACCTGAAGGTATACAGGAATGAGCTGATTGGATACAGGCTGTCCCAAATAGAAGCTGAACTCGAGAGGAACCCTGGCGATACAATCAAGCTTCAGAAAGAAAGAGAGAGGCTCACCTCTCTAAGGGAGAATCCAAGCCTGAAACTTGGTCAAGGAGAAGGGAAACGCCTTTCCAGGCTTCGCGCCATCGAATACCTCAAGCTCGTCCAGCTCCCGGAGCCCGAGCGAATAATGAAGAGCTACCCCTTCGAGTTGTCGGGCGGAATGCGCCAAAGGGCAATGATTGCGATGGCCCTCATCAGGAGGCCCAAGGTCCTTCTAGCCGACGAAATAACGACCGCACTGGACGTCACAGTCCAAGCCCAGATACTGAAACTCGTGCAGGAGCTAAGGGACAAGATCGATTCGGCGATCATCATAATCACGCACGACCTCGGAGTTGTGGCGCAGGTGTGTGACCGAGTCGCTGTAATGTACGCGGGGAACATCGTCGAACTCGCCACCGTTGACGAGATGTTCAGCCATCCGATGCACCCCTACACAAAGGGGTTGTTCGCGGCGATCCCGAAACTGCACGGCGACTCCAAGGGTTCCCTGGAGTCCATAAAGGGATCCGTTCCCGACCTGATCTATCCCCCCAGTGGTTGCCGATTCCATCCAAGGTGCCCCATGGCCTTCGATCGGTGTCAGAATGTGAAACCCCCTCCTGTTGAAATCAGCCCTGGCCACTTCGTGTGGTGTCTCTTGTATGCTCACTAGCGGAGTAGGCAAAGCGCAAATCCGCAAAAGGAAGAGGAGCGTCGATGCAATCCGAGGTTAGCCCTAGCGAGCCTAGGCCCCAGAGGACGCTGGTAGAGACCAGGAACCTCTACAAGTGGTTCCCGATAAAAGGGGGTCTTCTTGGTCGCACCGTAGGGAACGTGAGGGCTGTCGACGGTGTAACCCTGTCTGTAATCAGGGGGGAGACCTTTGGTCTCGTTGGCGAGTCAGGGTCAGGCAAGACGACAGTCGCCCGAGTCATCATGAAGCTGACTCCAGCCACGAAGGGCCAGGTCCTCTTTGACGGCACGGACATAACCAGGGAGAAGGGCCAAAGCCTGAGACATCACCGAAGAAAGATGCAGATGGTCTTCCAAGATCCATACGCGTCTCTAGACCCCCGCCAGTCGGTCGGGTCTGCCCTGACAGAAACAATGAAAATCAACCATGTAGTGGAAACTGGGGGTGAGGCAAATCGACTAGCTGCGCGGCTAATCGAAATAGTTGGACTCAACCCTGATCATTTGGCGAGATATCCTCACGAGTTCAGCGGAGGGCAAAGACAGAGGATTGCGGTCGCACGAGCCCTCGCGGTGAACCCCGAGTTCATTCTTCTGGACGAGCCGACATCCTCCCTCGATGTTTCGGTACAAGCGCAGATTCTGAACCTGCTGAAGCAACTCCAGACAGAACTGGAACTCACTTACATGTTCATTTCTCATAATCTCTCCGTAATCAAGCACATGAGTGATCGTGTCGCAGTGATGTACCTGGGTCGTATCGTCGAAGTCGCTTCTACTGAAAGACTCTTCGTGCATCCAAAGCACCCCTATACCCTCGCCCTGCTCTCTGCGATACCAGATCCTGATCCTTCGACGCGCAATGCCAACAAGACGGTCATCCAAGGAGACGTTCCAAGTCCGATTAACATTCCACCAGGGTGCCGGTTCAGAAGCCGCTGCCCGTATGCCACGCAGAAATGCGCAGATGAATTCCCACCATACGTCGAAGTTGAGCCATCGCACTGGATTGAATGCCACTATGATCTTAACCTCGACCCAGGGGAGCTAGTGCAGGGCAAAACTGACGTGGTCCCACCCTCATGATTCCCGAAGACCTGCTGAAACTAAGAGTCCTCAGCGACGCCCAGATATCCCCCAGTGGGTCGCACATCGCCTTCGTGGTATCGGACAACTACAAGGAAGAGAACACCGCGAGACCGAAGTCAAACATCTGGATTGCTGACGCAAAGAATGATTCCGCTCTCCAGTTTTCACGGGGGTCCTCGGCGGACTTCCTTCCAAGATGGTCTCCGGATGAGAAACAAATTGCGTTTCTCTCTGACAGGGAAGTCAATGGAAACGTGCAGCTCTATGTGCTTCCTATTAATGGAGGGGAAGCCAGGCGACTCACGAATGTCAAGAGTGAGATTCCCCAGGTGCAATGGTCGAAAGACGGGACGAGGCTGGCTTGCCTAATCTATGATCAGGAATCTGACGAAGCCAGGTCAAATTTTGAGAAATCTGGGGGCGCGGCCGAGTTTGAGAAATCTCACAGATTTGCGAGAATACACCTGATAGATACAAGGACAGGTTCAGACGAAGTCGTAACGACCGGGAACTATCACGTCTGGGAGTTCGACTGGTCGCCCGATGAGAAGTATTTTGCAGCAATAGTGGCAGACGAGCCGTACGAGTGGTCGTGGCACATCTCGAAGCTCGCAGTGATTCAAGCAGGCGATTCCACTCCCCGAATCGTATACGACCCGAGACCAAGGCAGCTGGGGCGAGTGCTCTGGTCCCCTGACGGGAACTTCGTCTATTTCATCTCGGCGACGTGGAGCGATCGCGGCCTTATAGCGGGAGATCTTTTCAGGATTCCAAGCTCAGGGAGTGAATCAAAAGCCGCGAACATCTCCAAGGACAGGCTCGGTTCCATCCACTGCTTTGACTGGCTGCCTGGCAATGAGCTCGTGGTCCTCAGCGTCGACAATGCGAAGACCAAGTTCACGAGGTTGGAACCGTCGAAGGAGACCTGGTCTCTGATGTACGAGGGGGACATCGCGCTGGGCGACCTTTGGCAACCCAGGTTCTCCCTCTCGAGAGGTCCCACTAGTGCAATTGGGGTGGTCAGAGAAGATCTCAACTCTCCGCCTGAACTCTTCCACGGGGATCTGGGAAAGGATGGGCGAATCGTGTGGAAAAAGATGACCAGTCTGAACAGTGGCCTCGACAAGTACCCAGCTAGGGCGGAGTTAATCCAATGGGAATCCTTCGATGGATTGAAGATTCAGGGTTTCCTGTACCTCCCAGACGAGAAGAGGGACGGGGGCTTTCCTCTCGTCGTTCGTGAGCACGGAGGACCGTCATTGGCCTACGGCTACAAGTACGAGCTGGAGGCGCGTTACTTTGCGTCCCATGGATATGCGACCCTGCTTCCCAATCCCAGGGGAAGCGCTGGGAGAGGCGTTCGCTTCCTCGAAATGAACAAAGGCAACATCGAAGGCGACGATTTCAAGGACATCATGACTGGAGTTGGACATTGCCTGTCGAAAGGCATCGCAGACCCAAACAATCTATTCGTCTACGGTGGGAGTTACGGCGGTTACCTCGTCGCCTGGACCGTCACGCATTCAGACAAGTTCAACGCCGCCGTGATGGATTTTGGAATCTCGAATCTTCTGAGCTGCCATGGAGGCGAATGGAACACCTACTGGGAGATCTTTCAATTCGATATCGATCCCTACAGAACTCGGGAGCTCTATGAGAAGAAGTCGCCACTGTATTTCGTTAAGGAGGCGAAGACCCCCACCCTGATCATCCACGGGAAGGAAGACCCGTGTGTGCCGGTGGCCCAAAGTTATGAATTCTTCAGGGCGTTGAAGGAACTCGGAATCGAAACGGAACTGGTCATCTATCCACGGGAAGGTCACGGATGGATGGAGAAGAAGCACAAGCTAGACGCGTGGCAGAGGCATCTCGCTTGGTTTGACGGCCACATGAAGAACCGGCTTACTGGAACGGGTGATGTGAAATCGAAAGCCACCCCTTAACCAGCAACAGTGAGCTAAAGCCCGCGTTCCTTTCGGAGAAGCTGAAACTTGTTCGGAGGGCGATGCACGAAAAAGGAATCGACGTATGGATAACCTTCACCCGAGAGGGGAATCCCGATCCGGTAGCGGCAGACCTGGGCCTTGGCGGGGTTGTCTGGAGGTCGGCCGGCATCCTCGAAGCCGACGGCCAGAGTACTGCGATTGTCGGCAACCTGGATGCAGAAGGCGTCCGCCAGAAAGGAATCTATGATGACGTCATCGATTACGGGAAGGAGGGCGCTTCCAAGAGCCTGTACGAGTACGTTAGGAGAAGTAAGCCGAAGACGATCGCCGTAAATTCCAGCTACGACTTCGGGTTAGCCGACGGCCTCTCGTCAGGGATGAGGCGCTATCTAAGGGCGTCTCTCAAAGAGTTCGCGCGAAACTTCGTCACCTCAGAAGACCTCGTGATTACGTTTCGGTCCAAGCTCATTCCAGAGGAACTGGACCTGATGAGAAAGTCGGTCCAGATGTGCGAAAAGATTCTTCGGGTTGCAGAGGAAGATTTCATACGAATAGGTAGGACCGACAGGCAAATCCGCAACATGATTCAGGAACAGATGGGAAGAATGGGGCTTGGTTTCGCTTGGGAGGAGGATTTCTGCCCAGTGGTTGTTGTCGGCAACAGCGAGTTCGGGCACAGGGGGTTCGCAAACAGGACCCTTGGAAAAAATGAACTCTTGCATTTTGATTTCGGGGTGAAATATCAGGGCTACTGCAGTGATATTCAGAGAGTTTACTTCGTAGGAGGGCCACCGCCAGATTCTGTACGGAAACTGTTCAGGGCGACAAAGAAGGCGACGGATGCGGGAGTTGAGGCTCTGAGGCCCGGAGTCAAGGGATACTCTGTCGATAAGGCGTGCCGTCAGTCAGTGGTATCTTCGGGCTACCCGGAATACCTGCACGGAACGGGGCACGTGGTCGGGAGGGCAACTCACGAGATTGGACCAATGTTGTCTCCCAGGTGGAGGGAGAGGTATGGCAGGACAATGGAGAAGAGGTTGGACGCCGGCATGATATTTACCGTCGAGCCATCGGTCAAAGGAGAGGACGGTGTCTGCAACATCGAGAGAGAGTTGCTTCTGACCAACAAAGGGGCCGAGCCCTTTTCCACCCCGGAGGACGAACTTTACGAACTGACCGGGTGAAACACTGGCAAGCTCGCGAAAGCCGTGATGCTGAGAATTCTTTCCCTATAATTCGATGAGTTCCCTGGTGGCTGAGGTGAGAACCCTCGGCTTTCCTTTTGTAATCAGGATGTCGTCCTCGATTCTCACACCGCCCAGATCAGGCAAGTATACCGCAGGTTCCACGGTAATCACCATCCCTGGCTTCAGATAGTCGGGGTTGTTGTCAAGCCCATGATCATCATGAACTGCGAGTCCAATCGAGTGGCCGTACCCATGGAGGACCCGATACCCCCTTGATTCCAGGAATGCCCCAATCTTCGAATTGATTTCCTCCCCCTTGTTCGAGACCACGCAATTGTCGATCCCCATCTCGTTCGCTTCGCGGACCACGCTGAACATGTCACGTTGTGTCTTGGTCGACCTTCCGAAGACCAGAGTTCGTGTGACGTCGGAACAGTACCTGTCGCACTTTGCACCATAATCTAACAAAACAAGATCGCCTTTACGCAGTTTGTCGGGTCCGGCGAAGTGATGAGGGAGAGCGCTGTTCCTTCCAAAGGCAACAATGGTGTCGAAGGGAACGCTCCCACTGCCCATCTTTTGAGCCTCAAAGCCCATCCTCGCAGCGACTTCGCTCTCAGTGATGCCCTGCCTGTCAACGATTGCAGGAATTCGTTCGTAGACTCGTGAGGAGATGTCGCAGGCCCTCTGGATGAGCTGGATCTCGAATTCGTCTTTGATTAGTCTGGCTCTCCTCAGCGGCTCACTGACGTCGATGAACTTCGATGCCTTGAAGGCAGACTTGATGCCCTGAAGTGCCTGGACCGTGAGTTCTGAATAGTTCAGTCCAATCTTCTTCGTCAACGAGCCGACCAGCTTCCGTAGTTCGTCTTCGGGAGCTTCCTTCGGCGATTGGGTGCTTATCGAGATTCCCTTTGCTTTGGGTTCGGCTATCAACTTCTCCATCTCAGACGTCAGGAGCGACAAGGACCCATCGTTTCCGACTGTCAGGTAAGAATGCTCGAACAGTCCATCTGCGAAGCCTGTGAGATAGAAGAAAGAATTGTCACAGTGAGGCGTAGTAGAATTGGCTAGCAGCACGATTTCGGGTTTTATCCGAATTCTTCCATCATTTTGAATTTCTTCGAAGACCCTGGATGCTCGTCGTGACGGAACAAAGTCTGTGGGCTTCATGATCAACTATCTTTCGGTACGAGAGAAAAAAGACGGGGTGCCTGGGCAGCACTTCCCATTTTCCAAGAGCACGCCCAGGCAAACATGAGAACTCAGCTCAGGTAAGCGAAGTAGTATCCAAATAGAAGGACTGGATTGAAGTAGACGCCTTTCACGTTCGAGGTGAAAACTTCGAAGGCTGTTGGATAGACTGTCCACAGGTACATGACGTCCTGGTTCGCCAGAGCATTCATCTTGTTGCTTATGGCGACATTCGCAGCGGCATTGCCTGTTGCGTCTGCTGCGAGGAGCTGGTTGTAGAGCGTACTGAACTCCGTAATATTCCAACCATTGGCGGCGGGATATACGGAAGGATAGTGGTATGCGATCGTAAGCATGTCTGTTGACCATGGGTAGTCATTGATGTATCCTCCCCAGTAGGAGTAATAGTAACTCGAATAACAGAGCGTCCAGTACTCGCTGCTGGGTATTGGTAGAAGTGTAACCGTTAGCCCCATGTTGTATGTTGCGCTGACGTTGTTGATTGTCGATGCTATTTGGTCGTAGATATCTTCGTCGAATGTGTCACCTGTCATGTACACAACTGGAATCGTCTGTCTCACAGGGTTGCTGCACACTCCCCCGTTCGCTTGGAGATTACCAGCGGAGCACCCAAACGTGTTGTTGAACTTGCCCGGAGGCGCCGCCGTTCCGTTGTTGTAAGTGAAGTGTGTGATGGGGTTCTTCATGGCGCTCAGGAGTAAGCTCTGAACTGCGTCGGGGTTGTAAGTGTACTTTACAGGCAGCGACGAATTGTAGGATCCGATTGGTGGGAATCCCGGAGGAACGACACCGTTAGCCACTATTCCAAGGTTGTTATTGATGTCCAAGTTTACCGTGGGAATATCAACGGAGTCAGCGAAGGCGGTCCTAAATCGGAGGTCGGAGAACGGCTGGAACTGATAGTATGTTCCAGTTGCTTGGTTGGTCACATTCGTGTCGAAATCGATCCAGTTCGTTTCGAATTGCGAGTAGGGGCCGTAGATGGATACACCAGGAATCGAGGAATCTAGGGTGTTGTTGTTTAACCACGCATTTCTGTCCACAACGTCGTACATGTTGAGTGCTTCGAGGTCTATCGTCATGGCCTGTCCAGACGCTGCCGCACTCCTGAGGTCCAATTCTCTTGTGGGAGTCGAAGTTACCACCTTCACATTAACCGTCTGGAAGTAGGGCACTATCTTCTGCCCTCCCATGAATTGGAACGGTCCGCCCCAGTAGTTCGGGTTTGCCTTGAAAACGATGTCCCCGCTTTGGTCAACGCTTGTTATGATGTATGGCCCAGTGCCTGCCAGCGATGGATTCGGCTGATTAAGGCCGGGATCCAAGAACGTCTCACCACATCCCTTCGGCGTTATGCCTGCGTTGCAAGTGGCGACCTCGTCGTCGAAGTACTCTGTCATCTTGTTGGAAAGGCTGCCAGTGAGCGTTGGGTATGGTAGACTGTATCCCGTGCTAGACTGGTTCCAGAGCGCTACATCGTGTTCCATAACAAATATTGGTGCCACGATGTCGCCGTCGTTGTAAGATATCATCTCCACGAGAGGATACATATGCACCATGTTCAGTTTGAACGTCATGGGGCCCGTTATCTGGACGAAGTTCTCGCCAAGCACTTCGTTGACGTAGTGTTCGTTGTAGGTCTGTGCCCCGGTGAGACTCGAGCTAAGGCTGGTGTTAAGCACCTCCTGTAACAACCACGCGTATTGAGTGCCGTGTGTGGTTGGAGTGCTACCGTCCATGATTAGGAATCTGTTGAACGAGAAATAGACTGCACTTGAGTTTAGTGGTTCTCCGTCATCGAACGTTATTCCCGATCTTAAGGTGAAAGTGACTGAGAGTTGATTCGATGACACCGAGTAGTTCTGGGCTAACCAAGGAATGATCTGGGCCGAAGTCTTGTTGAACATCACAAGGTTCTCGTATTGGTTCTCCAAGTAGTAGGCATCCTGCTGATAGTATGCAACAGCAGGGTCTAGGTATTCTGGGCCCGCGGTGGTCTCGTAGGTCAGGGTCGTAGGCGCCGGCGCGACAGTACTCGTCGTCGTTGTTGACGACGATGGGACCGGAGTCGTGGTTACGGTGGTGCCGGGAAGCGTAGAGGTCACCGTCGTCCCCGGGACTGTAGATGTCACCGTCGTCACTTTGCTTGAGGAAGAGACCGTCAGTGCTACGTACCCCCCTATCCCAAGTATTGCAATTACGATAACGACCGCAATTATTTGAGTTGTCCGCGAAATCGCACTTCTAGTAGAGAAACCTACGTGCATTCTTTTTCGGGAAAATTGCCCTGCCGTCTTATTTTAACTCTGGCCCTAACATTTTGCCACCCGAGGGGGGTGCAGAACGGGCGCCCTTTGTCTCCCTCTGGCACACTTCTACTGGAACCTCGGGCATCTTGCACGCCGAGCATCCTCGCACACATTCCTCATGGATTCGCTTCTCCTGACCAAATCGCAAGAATGGAATCGGTGCGCGTAAGGATAAACATCGAATGAGTCCAATAGAGTAAAGGGTTAAAGGACATCCCGTCCTCTTGAGATTGTTAAGATCGACCAATGAAGCTGTACGAGTACGTCATCCGCAGACTCATCTTCATGGTCTTCGTACTGCTTGCGATAAGCATCATTGTCTTCTACCTTACCAGAGGCACACTTCCGCCGGCTTCGGCCCTTGCCCCCTACGTTACTCCCAAGATGACCGATGCCGAGAAGCTTGGGGTTGCACAATCACTTGGTGTCGCGGAGTTGGGATGTCCGTCATACTCGGCGTACATAGCCCGCGCATCCGGTTGCATCGTCCCACTGTATCAACAGTACTTTTCCTGGCTCAGGTTGGCTTTGACGGGGAACTGGGGTTATAGTCAGATTCCAGGCATTGCGGTGGGCACCACCACTTGGCAACTCTTCTCCGATCGCTTCCCCTACACAGCAGAGCTGGCCACGGTAGCCGTCATACTCACCGTGGTCCTGGCCATCCCGATGGGAATCATCTCGGCCACTCACAACAACAAGCTTCCTGACCATGCTTCCAGAATCACGGCTCTGGCGGGCTATTCAATGCCGCTCTTCTGGTTGGGATTTATCCTACAACTGGTCTTCGTCCTTTACATCACAATTCCTCATGGTTCGGAGCAGATTGGTCTGCTGCAGTCGAGTGGAACGCTCTACACGCAATGCGCCATTTGCTTTTCAAATCCAGGTAGTATCACGGCTTACACCGGCTTTCCTTTAATCGACTCGGTAGTTTCTGGTAACGCAGCCTACTTCTGGGACTCCCTGTTGGCCATAGCCCTCCCGGCTTTTACCCTAAGCTTTGGGACGCTAGGAGCGCTTACACGTGTCGTAAGATCGAGCATGATGGAGTGCCTAAGGCAGGACTACATTGTCCTCGCCCGTTCTAAGGGTCTCAGGGAACGCACGGTAGTCTACAGGTACGCCCTGCGAAACGCTATTCTTCCTGCCCTAACCATCACGGGCTACATAGCCGCGGCATTGCTGGGAGGAGCCGTAATCGTCGAAGATGTGTTCTCGTGGCCGGGCATTGGGGCTGCCGCTTTGGATGCTTCCTTGTACCTTGATGTCAACTTCCTTGAGCTGTACACGCTGGTCGCTGCCGTGATTATAGTTGTTGCAAATCTTGTTGTTGACGTTCTGTACGCATACTTGGACCCTAGGGTTAGGTACTAGCTAAAATGAGCAATCACAACGACCAAGGGAAAAAGTCCGAGGAAACTCCCGAAGCAGCCAGGGAAGACCGACAGGCGGAAAAGAAAGAACAACCATCGGGAAGACTTGCTGAAATCAGATTTGCTCTCTACTTGGCGAGAAGGAACCCGCTCGTAATTGCCGGCGCCGCAATATCCATAATTTCAATTCTGCTAGCCGTCTTTTCAGGGTTCATCGTTTCCCCGGACATCTGGAAAGTCTCCAACCTAGGTATGAGGTTGTGCTGGAACAACCCGGTGATAAATTGGCATATTTCCAGCGTGGCAACATGCTCAGGGACCGAAGTCTTTCCGCTTGGTACCGACGCGTATGGGCGGAACCTCCTCCAGATGATTATCCTCGCACTCCCATTGGATCTCGAGACTTCGTTTGAGATTGTCTCTTCCGCCTTTCTGATAGGCGTGGTGCTAGGTTCCGCGGCGGCCTATATGGGCGGCCTCGTAGACGAGGCAATAATGAGAGTCACCGATATCTTCTTCGCGTTCCCCGGGATTGTCCTCGCCATAGTCATCCTAACCGTTTACGGAAGGACGCTCCCGAACCTCACGATTGCTGTCTTGGTAGTCTGGTGGCCCATTTATGTGAGGTTGGTTCGTTCGCAAGTGCTGTCAGAGAAGGAAAAGCCGTACGTAGAGGCGCTGAAATCAACCGGGGCCAGCCCTATCCGGATTCTGTACAGACACATACTGCCGAACTCGATTTATCCGGTCTTGGTGCAGTTCACACTGGACATCGGCGGAGTTATCCTTGTTTTCTCGGGGTTGATGTTCCTCGGATTTTCGCCTGACCCTAAGCTTCCGGAACTTGGCAACTTGGTTAGCGATGGAATACAATATGTGTTTACCGCCCCATGGCTCGTCATTTTCCCGGGACTCACCATACTCGTCATTTCTCTCGGGTTCAACTTGCTGGGAGACGGGATACGAGACTTGCTCGATCCTCGCCTTCGACGATGACACTGGACTGGCATGATGGTGCAGCGGCGAGCGCACTCGAGAGTCGAAGGTGAAGACCCCTCGGAAAAGGCCATTCTGTCTTCGATGTCCGGTAACTCTGTGAGATGTTCCTAGGACTAACGTCTTTCCACAGGGTCGAATCGAGGAGTGAGGCCCAGCCCGTCCCCCTTTGGTACCTCCAAGTACCCGTGCCTGAGCTTGATCCGCTCCTTCACAACGATTCGCTGGAACGCCAGTTCGGTGTACTCGCAGGCGTAGGGGAGATCCTCAAGCGCCGCACCTATCTGGAGCTTGGCACCTAGGGCCACGGAGGACTCGAGCTCTGTGCCTATTACGCATGGGATCCCGAATGCCCTGGCGGTATTGTAAACCTCCAAAGCAGTCGTCAGCCCGCCGGTCTTTGTAATCTTGATGTTAATCAAATCAGCCGCTCCGGCCGTGGCGACGCTCACTACGTCGTGAGGGTTCCACACACTTTCGTCGACCATGATCGGAATCTCCGTCTTCTTACGAATCATCGAGAGACCTTCGAGGTCCCAACCGGGAAGTGGTTGCTCAAGGTAGCTCACTTCGCACCTTGCCATCACCTTCGCGGCATCTAGAGAGTCTCTGCGTGACCACCCTGCATTGGGGTCCACCCTAAGTTCCACGTCAGTTCCCAGAGCGTTTCTTATTCCCTTCAATCCTTTCATCTCTTCCATCATGTCCCTCCCCGCTTTCAGCTTGATGACGCCGAAGCCGAGATCGGCGAGCCGCCGGGCCTCGGTGACCATTTTTTCGGCGGAGGTTATCCCAATCTCCGACGCTGCCCTGATTCTGTCTCTCCTTCT
>Ga0187769_10001506_pt1 | contig 13347 bp, 12 predicted proteins | sample 0116_SJ02_MP02_1_FD_133140 | JGI IMG/M metagenome (GOLD analysis project Ga0187769, IMG submission 133140) | Tropical peat soil microbial communities from peatlands in Department of Meta, Colombia - 0116_SJ02_MP02_10_MG | ecosystem: Environmental > Terrestrial > Soil > Wetlands > Peat | place... | reverse complement strand
ACGGTGATTCTCGTGCCCAGTCCCAAAACCTGCTCCACTTCAGCGAGCGAGAGACCGCTTAACAGTTCATGTGCCATGACCCACTCCTTCAGTTCACAAAGGGCGAAGTCGTTTTGCGATGCAACTGGGCGTGCGTCGGAAACGCGATGAACGATTCCGCGGCGGCCTGCTCCATGCGTACGTGGTTTTCGATTTGCAGCAACAGAACCTCGATGGGAACGCGCCCGGGCGGGACAACTGGGGGCATGGCAACGCTGTCGGAAAAGAAGCGAGTTGGCGCGATTGCCTTGACTAAGGGAAGCTGGGGCTGGGCGGCTGGTTTCGATGAGTCCGAAATCGTCGCTGCTCGAAAGGCCGCCACCGCGACTCCCAGTGCAAATACGCTCATGGACAAAGCCATCAGGAACATTTCCATGGCAACACCCTCCTTAAAGCGTTTTGCATCGCACGTGCCATGCCAGCATTGGATTATGCCCAAATCCTGTTCTTTCAGACGATGTTGGAACGGACAGGCGGCCTGGACTGCCACTATGTCAGGTCGGGCCTGACGATTTGGCAGTCGTTGACGGCAGTCCGTGCCTGTGCCATCATCCCGCATCGTGGTGCCGTGGCCATGAAGCTGCGCTTTGCCAGCATGACGGTTGGGCTCGCACTCGGAGTTACTGCGGCGGTGGTCCTTGCCTGTACGGTCTTCGCCTACGTCTTTTCCGTCCGTCATTTTCAGAGTCTTCTTGAAACTGCCCACACCAGCGCGCTCGCCGACGGCGAGTTGATCCGGACTGCGCTCGAGCACCAGATGATGGGCAATGACCGTACCCTAATCGCGCAGATGGTCGAAAGCTTTGGCAAACAGGCGCGCGTCGAGCAACTTGTTCTGCTCGACCGCAATGGCGTGGAACGCTATTCGAGCAAGCCTGTAGCGGGTGGGAATGATCTCCGGATCGGCTCTCCCACCTGCCAGGCCTGCCATCGTGATCCGCCGGAACGCCGCGGATCGGCCCGCGTGATCGAGACGCAGGGTGGAACCATTCTGCGAACCGTAGTGCCGATTCGTAACCACGAAGAGTGCCACCGGTGCCACGATGCTAACCAGAAGATCAATGGCATCCTGATTCTGGACTACAACGCCGGAGAAGTCCGGGCCGCGATGACACGCGATCTGCGCTGGATGGTGGCAGGGACCGGCGCTCTCACCTTCGTCATTGTGGGAGCCATCGCTTTAGTGATCCGACTGTCGGTTTTGCGCCGGTTGCAGCGCTTCGAAAACACCGCGCGCCTGATCTCTCAAGGCGACCTCGAACGTCGGGTACCGGCCGAAGGCTCGGACACGCTGGCGTGGCTGGCCAAGGAGTTCAATGAGATGGCCGATTCGGTGTCTGGCCTGATCGGCGAAGTCCGCACACAGCGGGAGCGCCTGGAAACGGTGATCAACAGCATTGATGACGGCATCGTGGTGCTCGACGCGGAACGAAGGATTATGGCCGCCAATGACGCCTTTCTGCAGCGCGCCAGCAGTTCCCGCGAACAGGTTCTGGGTTGTTGCTGCTACCAGCTTGAACCAGGGCCGTGTAACCTGTCTGATTGCCCCACTCTTGTATGCCTTCGGTCAGGTGCGCGCCAAGTCCGGATCTGCGAGCGCAAGACAAACAACAGTGTAGCCTGGGAAGAAATCCATGCTTCGCCGATTATGGACGCCTCGGGGCGGCTGGCCCAGGTCGTGGAAGTTTGGCGCGACATTTCCGAACGGCGTGCGGCCGAGGCGAAGCTGGCCGAATCGTATCGCTTGGCGTCAGTCGGAACCCTAGCCTCCGGGTTTTCGCATGAGATGAACACGCCGCTGGCGACGACCCTGATGTGTGTAGAGGGAATCCTCCGCGAGACTCCAGCCGGACAGGATGGATCGATCGATCAGGCCAGAATCCGCGAGAAGGCGGCCATCGCACGCGAGCAAATTCTGCGCTGTCGCGGTATTACGCAGCACTTCCTGCGCCTTGCGCGCGGACAACGGACCACAACAGATATCGTCGATCTGCATGCGGCCATAGCAACCGCCCAAAAACTCGTTGAACCGACCGCGCATGCCAATTCCGTGAACGTCGCGGTGCAACCATTCGCAGCCACGCTACATGTCCGTGCGGACGAAGCCGAGCTGCAAAACCTGTTGGTCAATCTTTTGCTCAACGCGATCCAGGCATCGAAGCCGGGCGGCAAGGTTGTCGTGGCCACTCAATGTAGTGATGATGTCCGCATTCGTGTCGCCGACGAGGGGTGCGGGATTGGTCCTGAATACCTGCAAAAGATATTTGAGCCATTCTTCAGCTTGCGACAGGGTGGCACGGGGCTCGGGCTGTTCTTGTCGCTGAATGCTGTTCGGAGTTGGGGAGGAAACATTACCGTTGCGAGTGAGCCTGGCAAGGGATCTGTTTTCGAGGTCATGATCCCTGCAATTCCTTCCGACCCTCAACCGAACGAGGGATTATGAAACTACCCTCCCTCCTTTTGGTCGACGACGATGTGGCATTTCGGCAGGTGATGGCGGGCGAACTCGGCCGTCTGGGATACGAGGTGGACTCGGTGGGCACGGGTGAGGAGGCAGTTGAGCGTGTAGCGTCCGCGGAACCCGAAGTCGTCTTACTTGACCTGCGTTTGCCCGGTATAGGTGGAATCGAGACGCTAAAGGCCATCCAGAGCGCCACGCCAGGAACCGAGGTCATCATGTTGACCGGACATGGTTCCATTGACACGGCCATCGAATCGGTCCGCATCGGCGCTTGCGACTACGTGGTGAAACCATGTCCGCTGGATGAACTTCAGGTTCGCATTCAAAGAGCAATCGAACGACGATCCCTGCGTCAGCGAGCGACCATTCTCGAACGAGGGCTGACCCCGCCCGATCTCGGCAATTCCTTCATCGGCGACAGCCCAGAGTTCCGCCGCCTACTCAACCTAATCGATCGCGTGGCCCCCAGCGATTGCACCGTGCTTATCACTGGCGAGACAGGCGCGGGCAAGGAAAGGGTGGCCAAGCTGATTCACGCGCGCAGTTCCCGCCGCTCGCGCCCATTCGTAGTGGTTGAGTGCGCCGCGCTGCAGGAGAGCCTGCTCCAGAGCGAATTGTTCGGCCACGAGCGTGGCGCCTTCACTGGAGCGGACCGCGCCAAACCCGGGTTGTTTGAGGTCGCCAACGGCGGAACGATTTTCCTCGACGAGATTGGGGAAGTGAGCGCTGCAACCCAAACAAAGTTATTGCGCGTGCTCGACACCTCAACCTTCCGCCATGTCGGCAGCACCCGTGAAATCCGCGTCGACGTCCGGATTCTGACCGCGACCAATCGCGATGTGCCGGCGATGGTGCGCCAAGGCTTGTTCCGCGAAGACTTGTTTTACCGCCTTAGTACGATCACGCTGGAGGTCCCGCCCCTGCGCGCACGAGGGACCGATGTGGATTTGTTGGCGCAGCACTTCGCGGCCGTGCTTAACGAGCGATTCGGTTCCGACAAGCGGATCAGCGAGGCGGCCCTTCAGATACTGCGCTGGCATAGCTGGCCGGGAAATGTGCGCGAACTTCTGCACGTGGTCGAAGCCGCACTCATACTCTGTGAGGGACCGCTGGTTCTCCCGGAGCACCTTCCGGCCTCTTTGCGGAATGCGAAGCCGACTCTTCCGCGCGCCGCATTGGTACAGGACTCCTCGCTTCCGACACTCCAACAAGCGGAGCTTGCGCACATTCGAAGGGCTATCGAGGCCAGCAAGGGTCATCGCGGCCAAGCGGCCAAAATTCTCGGAATCAGCGAGAGGAATTTATACCGGAAGCTGCGCGAGCACGGCATCGTGTGATTAGAGTGTGACCAAGAGTATACCTTTGGGCATATCCTGCTGGAACCTGGCATTGCGCAAACAAGGTTCTGCTGTTTTGTGATTTCAATCACTGACTCAGCGGTCAAGATGCTGTAGTTATAATCGCATGTTCTCCGAATTATTCGAACGAACGTTCGATAATTGCTCTGCTCTGCATTTCCCCTCAGTACGGGAATGGAAGCTAGCCGATCCCGGCCGCAAGGTCATCGCTTACTTTCCCGTGTACGCACCGGTGGAATTGATCCACGCCGCGGGCATGTTGCCAGTCGGACTAAGTGGCGCCGGCGACCGGCTTGACATTCAGCATGCTGATGCCCGTTTTGGATCCTTCATCTGTTCCATCGTCAAGACCACCCTGGAAATGGGACTGGCCGGACACCTCGAACCGTTTGATGGTTTCCTGTTTTCGACGATCTGCGACTCGGCGCGAAACCTGTGCTTCGTTATGAAGCGGAATTTCCCCCAGATGTACGTGGACTTTCTACACTTGCCGCACAATCCCAGTTCGCCGGCCGCAGCCCAGTTTCTGGCAGAGGAATATCGGCGCATACTCACCGAACTCGAACGTCTGGGCGGCGAGGTCGATGACGGCGCACTGCATCGTTCTATCGCCCTTTACAACGGCAACCGCGCTTTGATTCGCGAACTCTACCAGTTGCGTTCGCGTTCGCCGCAGCAGGTCCCCACTTCGGAGCTCTATCAGCTCATCCGCCTGGGAAATTTCTTGCCGGTCGAGCAGCACACGGCACTACTGGAGGCTACGCTGGCGGAATTCCAGTCGCGCAATACGAAACCCAGGGACTCGATCCGCATCGTGGTCGAAGGATCGTTCTGCGAGCAACCTCCGCTCACATTGATTCGCCTGGTCGAGGACGCAGGCTGCTACATCGTGGACGATGACTTCGTGATAGGCCAGAGCTGGTTTGAAAGCGACGTTCCCACAGAAGGAGATCCTCTGCTCACTCTTGCCAAGAGCTATCTCGACCGCTCGGTATACTCCTCGGTACGTCATGACTTCCGTAAACCACGCTGGGACGGGCTGGTCGACAAAGTTCGGCGGAATCAGGCCGGCGCTGTGTTGTTCCTGATCGCCAAGTTCTGCGAGCCAGCTTATTTCGATTATGTCCCATACAAGCAGGAACTGGACCGCGCGGGCATTCCTCACTTGCAACTGGAGTTCGAAGAAAAGTCGTTCACCTTCGACCGTTTGCGCACGGAAATCGAAACCTTTGTGGAATCCCTGGTCTTTGACTGAGGGTCGGATTGTGAAAACGGCAATGGACGAAAAAAAAGAGTACCGCGGATCAATTCACCAACGGCAAAAAGACTTGATGCTTGCTTGGTATGACCAACTTGATCAGGCAGCAAATTCTGGCAATCCTCCTACGGTTTCGATGATGATTTCCGGCAACTGCGTCGAATTGCTGGAGGGGTTCGGAGCCGTACCGCTCTATCCCGAAGTGAACGCGTTACAGTTGGCCATCCGCCACCAATCGCTGGATCCGATTCTGGCCGCGGAGGATCTAGGCTATGCAGCCGATAACTGTGCGTATGTCAAAGCTGACATCGGCTGTATTCTGAAGGGCATCACGCCGACTGGCGCGAAGTTGCCTACTCCGACGCTGATCCTCTGTAACTTCGTCGGCTGCAACACCTACCTCAAGTGGTTTGAACATCTAGCCAAGCTCCAACAGGCTCCGCTGTATGTGATCGATGTTCCGTTCATGCGCGCCGACGAGCCCTCGCGATCGGACATCGAATATGTCGTCAAGCAATTGCAGGAGACGGTGAAGAAGCTGGAGCAACTCAGCGGGCGCAAGTTCGACTACGATCGTTTTCGTCAGGCTGTGGCGCGCTCCAGCCGCACGGAAGAGCTGTGGTCGCAGATCAAGCATCTGGCGCGGCGTTCACCTTCACCCTTCGATGCTTACTTCGATGCCATCACTCTAATGGGACCACTCTACGTCTATCGCGCCAGACCGGAAGGCGTGGAGTTCTTCGAGGCTGCCCTAGCCGAACTACAGGCGAAAGCGGATGCTCACAAAGGAGTGTACGAACAGGAGCACTTCCGCCTGGTGATGGAGGGCCCGCCTCCTTATCCCTATTTCCGCGCGTTCCGCGACATGTTCGCCAAGTGGCAAGCGTGCGCGGTCGCCTCGACTTACTCAACTGTAGGCGGATTGTGGGAGTTCGGCTTCCGCCACGATCCCGACCATCCATTCGAGTCCGTCGCGATGCACATGATCGCGCAGAACGTGACCAACCGCAACTTCCTGCAGCGCTACGAACAGATTCGCAGGTACGTCGAAGAATGGAACGCCGACGGAGTGATCATCCACTTCGTGAAAAGCTGCCGGCTATTCTCCGCCGGCCAGGGCGATATGCGCGACTACTTCACCAAACAGCTCGGCATTCCGACCTTGTATATCGAATCCGATCTGGAGGATCCCAGATATTTTGCCGAGGCGCAAACGAAAAACCGCATTGATGCATTTTTCGAGGCAATGGAGTATTCCAAGGCGACGGCTTCTGTCCGAAGCTATAGAGAGGGGAGCGCATGAGAATCGCAGCTGGGGTGGATGTCGGTTCCACGCAAACGAAAGCCGTCATCATGTCAGACAACGGGGGTGTGAAGATAGCCGCACGAGCTCTCGTGGATACCGGCGCCAATGTGCAGCGTGCCGCCGAACGGGCCTTCGATGCCTGCTGTCAAGAGGCTGGTGTGCACAGCGGAGATGTAGGATTTGTCGTTGGCACCGGCTATGGCCGATACAAAATCGCCTTCGGCAACGTCCAGATGACCGAAATTACCTGCCACGCCAAGGGCGCGAGCTTTCTCTGCCCGGGCATCCGCACGGTCATTGATATGGGCGGGCAGGACTCGAAGGCGATCAGCGTAGGGCCAAACGGCGAAGTGGTGGATTTCGTGATGAACGACAAGTGTGCCGCTGGTACCGGGCGTTTTCTTGAGAACTCTGCAGAAGTCATGGGCATCAGCCTCGATGAAGTTGGACCACTTTCGCTCAAGGCTCAACACCCGGTCAAGATCGCGACTGTGTGCACGGTATTCGTCGAGTCGGACATTCTCTCCTACCTGGCGCAGGGCAAAACGGGAGAAGACATCCTAGGCGGCGTGCATATCGCCATCGCCAAGCGAACTCTATCGCTGGCGCGGCGGCTGACCATAGAGCCGGAAATCGCCATGACCGGTGGCGTCGCGCGCAACGTCGGCATGGTCCGGGCGCTCGAGGCCGTCATCGGACGTAAGATGCTGGTCAGCCCGGACGCGCAATTTATCGGCGCGGTCGGCGCAGCGCTTTTCGCGCTGGAAAAACTCGATCAAAGTTTCGAATCCAGCATTTGGAGGGGAGAACATGCCGCTCCTGGCGGGCATTGATTGTGGAACCAGTTTCACCAAAGCGGTTGTGCTCTCCACGGACCACGGTCAGCCGCGCGTTCTCGGCAAGGGACGTACGTGCAGCGGCGTGAAGGTCGACGAAGCTGCCAGCGCCGCGCTGAAACAGGCCCTTGGAGAGGCTGGTCTCGACCGACACCTGCTGGAATACATTGCCGCCACGGGATTTGGCCGCTATGGCGTCAGCTTCCGCGATATTCAGGTAACGGAAATCACCGCGGCTGCGCGGGGAGCGCACTTTGTTATCCCTGACACCACCGCTATCCTCGATATTGGAGGTCAGTGCACGCGCGCCATCGGTATCACCGACACCGGTAGAGTCAAGATATTCAAGAGCAACGATAAATGTGCCGCCGGTTCCGGCATGTTCATCCAGCGGGCCGCGAAGTATCTCGAGGTCAAGCTGGAAGACGTGGGTGAGCTCTCACTTAGTGCAACACACCCTCAGCCGATTTCCAGCGTCTGCGCGGTGCTCGCGGAAAGCGAAATCATCAATCATGTCAGCGCCGGGATCACCGTGCAGGATATCCTGCGTGGCATCCACGAATCGCTGGCCGACCGTGCTGGAGCACTGCTCAAGCGCGTGGAAATGAAGAGTGAACTTACGCTGATCGGCGGAGTCGCGCGCCAGGCAGGAATCGCTCGCGCCTTGGAGGATCGTTTGAAGATCAAGGTGAACATTCCCAAGGATTGCGACTTTATCTGCGCCTTAGGGGCAGCGTTGCTCGGTCTGAAACGACTGACAGGCAAGCGATCGGCCGCGGAAAGTGTTGCGAGGGAGTATGCGAATTAATGGCGCACATGGTTACCGTTTAGTCGCGGTGGGCCAACCGCTGGAGCTGGTGGAGCTTCCTCCACTAGAACCCGCGCCAGACGAGGTTGTCGTGGAGGTTTCCGGCTGCGGCATCTGCCACACCGATGTCGGCTTCGCTGTCGATGGAGTCCCCACGCGAAAGGCTTTGCCACTCGTGCTGGGCCACGAGATCAGCGGACGCGTCGTCGCCGCTGGAGATAGCGCTGGCAACTGGCTAGGGCAGCTCGTCATTATTCCGGCGGTTATTCCCTGCGGCGTCTGCCCTGCGTGCCAAGCGGGCCGGCCTACCATCTGCCGTAATCAATTCATGCCCGGCAACGATGGCGACGGAGGCTTTGCCACGCACGTTCGCGTTCCGGCGCGCGGGCTATGTTCAGTGCCCGAGCCACTGCCATCGGGAATGAGTGCGGAATTGCTCTCGGTCATTGCCGACGCCGTCACAACGCCTTGGGAAGCGATCCGGCGCGCCGGCGTGGGACCTCAAGACGTTGCCGTCTTCGTCGGCGTTGGAGGCGTAGGAGGGTTTGGAGTGCAGATTGCTGCCGCGCTCGGGGCTGCGGTGATTGCAATCGACATCGATTCCGGCAAGCTGGAATTAGCCGCGCAGCACGGCGCGGACCTTGCGCTCAACTCTTCGGCGATGAGCGAAAAAGACTTGAAGACCGCGGTTCGGAATTTCGCGAAGCAGAGTGGGCCCAATAATATCGGCATGAAGATTTTCGAAACCAGCGGAACACCTGCGGGCCAGCAGACCTCGTTCGGATTGCTCGACTTTGGCGGATACCTGGCCGTTGTCGGATTCACGCCGAAGAAAGTCGAACTGCGCCTGTCGAATCTGATGGCGCTCGACGCCACGGCGCGGGGCAACTGGGGCTGCCCGCCGGATCAGTACCCTGTTGCCCTCGACCTCGTGTTGCGCGGCAAGGTTGCTATCGAACCTTACGTCCAAGTGCATGCTCTCAATGATGCTCCGGCCGTTTTCGACTCGGTAACGAGACATTACATAACGCGCCGCGCCATTCTCAAAAATGTCGCTAACGGCACCTAGGAGAAACCATGAAAAGCCACAATCTCGTCGACTCGCCGCCACGCACAGGCATTCTCGTCGAACACCGCCCGGTTTGGGCGCGGGATGGCGCTCCCGTCGCAGGTCTACACAATGTCTGGATTACCTTGAACAATCCCTCCGAACTCAACGCTTACACGACGGAGATGATCAAGGAGATCATCCTAGCCTTGCGCGAGGCCTCGAATGATCGCTCGGCCGTTGCGGTCGTCTTAACCGGCGCGGGCAATCGTTCGTTTTGCGCGGGAGGAAACACACGCGAGTATGCCGAGGTCTACGCCGGCGCGCCCGGCGAATATCGGCAGTACATGCGCCTCTTCAATGACATGGTTACGTCGGTGCTGCAATGCGACAAGCCCGTCGTTTGCCGCGTGAACGGAATGCGCGTTGGGGGCGGGCAGGAAGTCGGCATGGCTTGTGACTTTTCGATCGCCAGCGACGTGGCGGTTTTCAGCCAGGCCGGACCCAAGCACGGCTCGGCGCCGGATGGCGGTAGCACAGATTTTCTTCCCTTGTACGTGGGCATTGAGCGCGCCATGATGAGCGGTACGCTATGCGAGCCCTGGAGCGCCCATCGTTTCTATTGGATGGGCGGGCTTACTCAGATTGTCCCGGTCACTAAACTGAATGGCAAGTTTGTCCCGAACCCTCTCGTCGTCACCGATCGCGTTCTCGACGAATATGGCCGCGTCATAATCGGCGAGTTCAAAACTGGCGAAGCAAGAAAGCATGCCCAAGATACGCTCGCGGCAGCCACTACCGACTTCAGCCTGCTGGACGAGGCCGTCGAACAGTTGTGCACCAAGCTCCTTTACACCATGCCGGATTGCCTCATCAAAACCATCGAAAGCCTGCGCAAGCACAAACTCGAACACTGGGACCGCAACCGCGAAACCAACCGGGCCTGGCTCTCACTGAACATGATGACTGAGGCCAACGCCGGTTTTCGTGCATTTCACTATGGGGACAAGAAGAACCGCGAAGTCGACTTCATTCTGCTGCGGCAGCGTCTGGCACAAGGAGCGCGCTGGAGCGAGGAACTGATCGAAGAGGTTGCTCCCTGGACAGTGCAGCGCGTTGAAGGAGCGGTGAAATGACGTTCGAGAAGATCCGGCTCGAGTTCACCCACCAGGACCGAGTGGCGCGCATCACGCTCGCATCGCCCAAGGCCAACATATTGGACCGCGCAATAATCCGTGAGCTCGACGAGGCCCTGTCCCAGTGTGGCAGCCTTGCGCTTAATGCACTCGTCATCACCGCCGACGGCCCGCACTTCAGCTTTGGCGCCAGCGTGCACGAGCATCTGCCCGACCAAATTGCCGGCACGCTGCAGGCGCTCCACGGTCTGCTCTGGCGGATTTATGAGGCTCCCGCGCCCGTGATTGCGGCCGTCCGCGGCCAGTGCCTGGGCGGAGGGTTTGAACTCGCACTCGCCTGTGACTTGATCCTTGCCGACAGAACTGCACAGTTTGCCGCACCGGAAATCAAGCTGGCTGTGTTTGCCCCGGCGGCTTCGGCCTTGTTGCCTCTCCGCGTGGGACAGGCCTTGGCTGCCCGGTTGTTGCTGACTGGAGCGGCGATCGGCGCCGACGAGGCAGCGCGCACCGGCCTCGTCGCCCGACTGGCGGACGATCTGGAAGGCGAACTCGAGCTCTGGCTGGAATCGGACTTTCTGCCGCGTTCTCCGTCGTCGCTACAGTTCGCCTGCCAGGCAGCTCGCATGTCCTTGCGTCGCGCCTTCGCGGAGGATCTACCGCAACTGGAGCGGTTGTATTTGTCGGAGTTGATGGCCACACCCGACGCAGAAGAGGGTATTCGTGCGTTCCTCGAGAAGCGTGCTCCGCAGTGGGCCAAAGCTGGGGTCGTGGCTCAACGATGAAATGAAGCAGACCTCTGACATCGGCGGTAAAGTCGCGGTGGTCACTGGAGGCTCGGGAGCGATCGGTCAGGCCATCGCGCGGGTGCTCCAGGCTGCGGGCGCTTGCGCGCTGCTGCTGGATATAGTTCCACCCACCGACTCCGCTCTACCATGGATCGAATGTGATGTGCGGGACGACTCGTCCGTTGCGCACGCGGTCAGCGAAGTTACCCGCCAGCACGGTGGCGTTGACATCGCCGTCCACGCAGCCGGGGTCTCACGCGATGCTGTCGTCTGGAAGCTTTCCCTCAAGGATTGGGACTTCGTCCAGAGCGTCAATCTCCGCGGCGCATTCTCGCTCATTCGCCATACTCTGCCCCTGATGCGGGCGCGCTCGGGTGGACGGATCGTGCTCATTGGTTCTATCAATGGTTCGCGGGGCAAGTTCGGCACATCAGCGTATTCCGCCAGCAAGGCCGGGTTACTCGGTCTCGCGAAGAGTGTGGCTCGCGAGGCTGGACGCTTCGGCATTCTGATCAACGTGATTGAGCCGGGATGGGTGCGCACGCCGCTGACCGAAGCCGTCCCGCAAACGATTCGCGACGCGGCCTTGGCGGAGAGCTTGGTTGGCACTTTTGTTGAACCTGAAGATATCGGCCGCGCAGTCATGTTCCTTTGCGGCCAAGGCGGAGAACATATTACCGGACAAGTTTTGCGCGTGGATGGCGGACAATTCCTGGGCCCCAACTAGTTCTTCTGGAGGTACTCATGATCAATTCCGATTCTCTTCGTTGCACAAGATGTGGACGAGTCGCGGCGGAGAAGGACAAGTTTTGTGCCGAGTGTGGATTGTTCCTGCGTGATGCCGCTGTTGATCAGCGGCTGCTGCTGGCCATGGTCCACGAACGGGAAGGCTGCAGCCAGGAAGCCCGCCGCGAGCTCGAACGTCTACTCACCACAGAGCCCGAGCACGTACTCGCCAACCATTTGCTCGGCACCCTCCACTTTCATGATGGTTTGCTGGACCAGGCCGCGCGGTGCTACGAGAAGGCCGTGGCGGTTGCGCCCAGTTTCACTCTCGGATACTACGATCTCGGCGTCGCCTACTACCATCGCGGCGATATGCCGCGGGCCATGCGGGCATTCCGCCGCTGCCTGGAAATCGACCCGAACTACAATGCTGCCCACTATCGCCTCGCGCTCGCCTTGTTCCATAACGGCCACCTCGACGAGGCTCATAAGCACTTCGAGCTATCGCTGACGCTGACTCCCGAGTACTTGATGGCGCATTACCACCTCGGCATCATTCATGAACGGCAAGGCGAATACGAGGCTGCGGCGCGCGAGTTCGAGCGCAGCCTCGAAGAATCCAGCGGCGACGTCAGCAGCCTTTATCACCTGGCTCTGGTGCGCGACGCGCAGGGTGATCACGTGGCCGCAGAACAATTGCGGCAACGCGCTCGCGGCTTCGCGAAGTCGCAACCAGTAGGCGCGAAATAGCCAGCAGAGGGGCCATGAGCACTCTGGAAGAAAAGAGTCTTGTCTACGACTGGGCCGAGCAGGGCCCGCGCCGCGCGCATTGGCCGAGTCATGTCATGGTCGACGATGAGACTCTCCGAGATGGCCTCCAGAGTCCCTCCGTAACTGATCCTCCCGTCGAAACCAAACTACAGATTCTTCACTTCATGGAGAATCTCGGCATCGAGACCGCCGATGTCGGTTTGCCCGGTGCGGGCGAGCGGCAACGGGAATCCGTATTGAGCCTTTGCCGTGAGATCGCGCAACACCGCCTGCGTATCCGGGCGAACTGTGCCGCGCGCACGCTGATGGTAGATATTCGTCCGATCGCAGAAGCCAGTCAGTTGACTGGCGTCCCCATTGAAGCCTGCCTGTTCATTGGTTCGAGCCCCATCCGCCAGTACGCCGAAGAATGGGAACTCGACGACATCTTGCGCCATTCCCGCGAGGCCATAACTTTTGCCGTCCGCGAGGGGCTAGACGTCATGTTCGTCACCGAAGACACCGTTCGCTCCTCGCCGGACCAACTCCGGATACTGCTGAGGGCGGCGGTGGACGTCGGGACCAAACGACTTTGTCTCTGTGACACTTGTGGCGCCGCAACTCCAGATGCGGTTTACAACCTCGTTACTTGGGTCGCAGCTTTGTTGAGCGAGGTCGGGTCTCCACAAGTTGGCATTGACTGGCACGGACACCGCGATCGCGGCCTCGACTTGGCGAACACCATGGCGGCCATTGAGGCCGGTGCCAGCCGTGTGCACGGCACAGCTCTCGGAATCGGAGAACGTGTGGGGAACACTCCGATCGAACAACTGCTT
>Ga0187769_10001505_pt1 | contig 13351 bp, 14 predicted proteins | sample 0116_SJ02_MP02_1_FD_133140 | JGI IMG/M metagenome (GOLD analysis project Ga0187769, IMG submission 133140) | Tropical peat soil microbial communities from peatlands in Department of Meta, Colombia - 0116_SJ02_MP02_10_MG | ecosystem: Environmental > Terrestrial > Soil > Wetlands > Peat | place... | reverse complement strand
GGAGATCCTGAGGAAAATGAACCTGGACTGACTGAGGTATCGCGGAGGTACGGGGTTCAATCCGCCTATGGCCGAACAGTTCCCCCTCGCGGAGAAGAACCGGTCAAGGATGTCGGAGGGGGGCAATGCCGAACGGTTCATATCCCGTTCAGCGGCCCCGTCAGTGAATCGTGTTATTCAGATCCTCTGGCGGTGTGCGACAACTACTGGATTCTGGTCAGTCAGCCTGTTCGCGGTTGCAATTCTGCTTGTACCCAACCCCGCGGTTTCATTCACATTCCCCAGCAGCTCCCCTCCTGCTTCGATACAGGAAGCTGAAGGAGTGAGCGTCCTGCGTAGGGACTAGTGTCCGTTCAAGTATAGTTCGTAATCAACAGTTCAGTGACTCTCCGGCGATGAGATGGGTCGGCGGCGAGAATCGAAGAGCGAGAGACGCTTCTGATGGGGAACCCGGCGTACAGGCGTCGGATCGCCGGGTGATCGGCATTTGTAAGCAGGAATAACCCGCCCTTCTTGTGTAGCCCCACCAAGCAGTTCTTGAGGCGTTGTTGATCCTTCCAAGAAAAGATCAGTTCGTTGTAGAGGAGAAATCCGTTGTCGCCGTGGGTCACGGTATATGGAGGGTCAGCGAACACAAAGTCGTCGGGTCCCGCCAATTCGAGTGCTTCAGCGAAATCACACGACGCAAGGGTAGCATTTGATAGAGCCTCCGCGGCGGCGTGCAGACTCCCTTCGTTCCAGATCTGGGGATTCCTTCCTTCGCCCCCGTAAGGGACGTTGAAGTCACCTCGACTGTTGACTCGATAGAGCCCATTCCAGGAGCAGCGATTCAGGTAGATGAACCTCACCGCGGTTTCTAGAGGGGTCTTGGGTTGGCTCGCTCTCATTCGATAATAGAGCGAGCGTTCGCATCGGAGACCTCGGAGAACTTTTCCTAATTCGTCTGCGTAGTTTCGGACGATCTTGAATGTGGTAATCAGCTGCCTGTTTGAGTCAGATAGGTACGCCCGACCGGGCATTGCCTTGAAGAACGCTGCTCCAGCGCCAAGGAAGGGTTCGAAGTAGCATCGCGGGGAACGAGGAACGAAGTCCTCAAGATGGTGAACCAGCCACCGCTTGCCGCCGGCCCACCTCAGGAATGGAGTCGGGACTAACTCGGCTCTGGTCGAAGAAGGGTGTTCGGGTTCCATAACCGTCATGCAGACACTTCTCTCAGTCCGCTCTGCATCCGTAAATCAGATCTTAACGTATGACCATCCCACTCGTTCGTTGAATTACACGGGTTGTCGTCTGGGAGAATGCTACTTTCTGGATCGACATACAATGTAAACTATCTCGGGGTGATGCGGACGACGCATGAAGCCACCACTCAGAGTCCCCTACCTCACGTACCAGGACAGTCCAAGGATTTATCTCGCAACCTTCCCCGGATTGTGGTTGCTCAGCCACACCAAAGCTTCGTGGCGGTCAAAAGACCCCGATAGGGGATTCCAACGAATCGTCAAGGAGAAGCGCGCCCGGTCGATTGCCACCGAGGTTCTGAACAAGGGACGAGTTTTTCCGAACTCAATCGTTCTTGCGACCGACAGCCCTAGCTTTCCGGAGAAAGACGGCCTCCTTTCACTTCCGCAAGACGCCAGTTTCCTCGTTGTCGATGGCCAGCACAGGCTTTGGGCTCAGAAATTCGCCGAGCGAGAATCGACGTACTCAGGCTTGATCCATATGGGATTGACCGAGGTGGAGATGGCTCGCTTGTTCCTCGAAATCAACGACAAGCAGAAGCGAGTCCCAGCTTCGCTTCGATGGGACCTGTACCGTCTGGTCTATCCGGACGAGGATCGGCCTCTTCGTTGGACCAGTGAGATTGTTCTCTACCTTGCTACTACAAAGGGAACTGCATTGTATCAACGGATTGACCTAACTGGTGAGCAATCCGGGATTTCCCTGAAGCAAGCGTCGATTGCTCCAGAGATACGGGACCTGATCACCTCTGAAAAGTTTGGCCTTTCCACGCTCGACCTAGAGAGCTTAGAGACAGTTTTCGAAAGGTACCTGGCTGCAGTCCGATCGATTGACGCCGATGAGTGGAACAGCGGAGAGTCTCCCTTCTATGGCGCAAGGACACTACGTGCGATGCTCAGGGTCCTCGGAGACATTCTGCTGGCCGAGAAGGGCAATTTGGAGAATCTAACCACCAAGGACTACAGCAAGTATGTCGACAGAATTGAGCCGAAGAGCTTGGACCCGGAGCTGATTAAGGCCCAGCAAGGAGAATCAGGGATCAAGGCGATCTATCAGACAATTCGAGCTCAAGTCTTCAAGTGACGAACACATGAGAGTTTTCGATCTCAAGGGTGCCAAGCACTTCGGCTCGGGTGCTGGCGCCCTTGGAGCGTATGTCCCGACTTCATTCCGAGAATATGTTTCGACGGCTCTGAGGGCGGGGGAGACTCTATCCGAGGGGAGCGATAGCTACCAAGAGTACCGCGGTCACGCACTCCGCGAAGTTGACCGACTTCTATTCATGGCCATCTCGAATTACCGCAGATCGCTGGACCTTCTAACGACCTCGTCAGCTTACTGGAGTTGGGTCACGGCGTACTACAGCTCGTACTACTCCGCCACGGCGATAATGGGCCTGCTCGGTGTCACCATAGTTCCGCATCGCGTCCTAGTAGACGTCGCAGCGAACGCGCCTGGTAATCAGCGTCTCCGGATCGAGAGATGCCCTAAGGATGGTCCGACTCTGGAAGACGGCTCCCGATCTCCACACAAGCTCTTCTGGGACTTCTACTACGATGGAGTGTCTTACATCCGTGCCGACCTGCCCGATCGGCTGATGGGGGCGGTGGAACCAATCGACGACAACCGAGCATGGCAGATCAACACGCGCAATACCCAGAATTATGACACATTCGAGGCGCTGAAAACTTGTGAGGAGTTCGGCAGACGATTCCATGCGTCGAGTTTTCCTATGTGCCTTTGGGGAGATTTCGAAACTCAGATGCGGACCAGCACAACAATGATCGACTTGGGTCTGTGGTTGGCTACTGAGGTCGGATTGAAGACCGACGCAATTTCAACGATAGGAAGGAGCGGATCGTGGCGACAGAAAGCCGAAGAACTCATTCGTAGAGCGGAAAGTCCATTCGGGCCAAGTCGCCCCTTGTTCAAAGTGAAAGTGCAAGCTCTTGCTGTGAACTACTGAGCCGGATCACCAATCAGAGACAACCCTGGCTTTCGTTGACGAGCAGCCCCAAAACGACAACGTCCAGAGATCCAGGAAAGCAAAATCCTTAGATTCGAACAGTCTTCGATTGTTCTATGAGTCCAACGTTCCCGATCTCCCCCGTTTCCGCACCAAGAACGCCGACAGCGTTTCGTAGAGAAGTTCGGAATCTGATTTCCAGCTATCATGACGTCGATCTTGACGTCGTGGCCGAGCTGTTGCAGAACTCGATAGACGCGATAGAAGACCTCTACTCAGGTGCTCAAGCTGGCCAAGGGCCGCCACGGATCGAGATCTCAATCGACACGCGCAGAGGGGTGCTTCAGATCGCGGACAACGGACCAGGCCTGATCGACTCAGTCGTGGAGTCTCTCGCGGTACCGGAGCTTTGCACGACCAAGGAAGGGACGCGGAAGCGAGGGCACAAGGGAGTCGGACTATCTTTCGCAATCTGGTCGTCTGTCAAGTTCCGTTTTGCAACCAAAGCCGCAGGAAGACCGGAGATCACCGCGGGTCACTTGGACGGAGGCTTCGAATGGGTGGAGGGACGCATAGAAACGCCACCAACTATCGAGGTGGACGAACGCTTCCGACCGACGTTTCTCCTGGATCAAGAGTCGGGGACAGTCATTGAACTCACGTTTGGAAGCGACAGCCCCTTGATTAGAATCCTGGAGCGGCTGAATTCTCTAGGCATCCGGACGTTCTTGCGGACCTCGACCGCCGCGGGCTACCTCAATCTGAGATCGGAGGACCCGCACGGATATCCTCGGTGGGTGGGCTCTACGATGCTATCGGTCAAGGTCAACTCCAGCCCGCCAGTCCAAGTCCCTCTTGGATTCTACTTCCTTCATGAAGCGTTCCGAGGGGACGCGATAGCGATCGATGCTCTTCGGCAACTCTCCCCAAACAGAATCCGACGTCTCTTTGGGAGAAAGCGATGTCTCTTTGCGACACTCACCAATTCACAGATCCGGAATCTCTTCAGCTCTGAGGAAGATTCGGAGCTGCTTCGACTCGTACGCGAGCAGAATTGCGTCGCCTACGGAGCGTTTACTGACCAAGCTGCTGCCTTCAAGGAGCTAAACGACTCGCTCTACAGAGAAGGGGTGGGCAGAGGGCCTCGTCGCAAGATCGTCGAACCGGGCATTCACATCTGCTCCGCCACGATGCCGGTCGGCGAGATGGTAGAGGCCGATCTTCCATTCGGAGCAGGCAATAAAGATCGGCTGTACATCGTACTCCAGTTCGACAACATTTCGCCCGACGTGGGTCGAAAGACTTTCGCTAAGCCGGTGACGATGATTGGCCAGCGCGTCGCTCAGAATCTGACCAAGCTCTTCGTTGACAATCGCGCCGTGCTCATTCCGCATGGTCGGGCTCACGGGGTGACCGAAGGCGAGCAGAGAATGGCCGTCCAAGCCTTGATAGATTCCGCGGCGAGGAGAAGGAATCTGGACGTAAGCACGCTAGGTATCGTTAAGGAACCGGGAACTGAACAGGACGTTGTCGCACTCTTTCATGCATTACTCGGCGCAGCCGCGCTACACGGCTACCGAATTCAGTCAGTCTTTGGCTCCACAGCGAAGTACGATGGCGTTTTCACTTACCAACTTGAAAACGCCGAAGAGAACCGTGCGCCACGCAACCCCCTCGGGCTGCCGCGTGTTTCATTTCCGGACAATGGAGGGCCGCTAGAGTTTCCCCCCTCTATACTAGAGTTCAAGCAACAGGTTAGCGACTTAATAATTGATTTCGAGTCCGGCACGAAGAACTTCGAAGACATTGATTTGCTGATTGCTTGGGATGCTGGAGATCAGGAGGCGTTTGGCCCCACGTCCAACTACGAATTGGAGGCGGTAGACCATCGCCGTCGAGAAAAGCAGTTCTACGGAGAGACCCACCTGCTACGAGAGAAGGGGGGGACCGGTGAGCCGATTCACGTAATTCTCCTTCGCGAGGTCATATCAACACTGGCTCAGCAACTTACCGGTGAGTCGCCCGGTGCTGGCGATCTCTTATCAGAAAGATCCCCTGACGTTAGAGCCGAAGGATAGTGTTCTGACAGCCCTTCACCCCTTGGCTGCAGGAAACCTTCCAGAAAATCGGCCGGGTGCAAGAGGACTTTCGCCCGAGATTGCGCCTCCCGTCCGTGGAAAACAGTTCCCTCTCCGGACTTTGAGGAACGGTTCGAATTCGCCTTGGCCCATTTGATCAAGGAGGTGATACCAATCCCCCAAGAAGCCAAGTCACCCCATACCGAGCAACCAAGGGCAGAGTGAACCCACAACCCCGCCTCCCCACGGTCCTAAAGAGACGGTAAGGAACTTGAGCCAGCATGGGCGGCGAAGGCTGGTATGAGTTCCAACTGCGATGGAAGGACGGTTATCGGTACAACCCCGACGAGGTCTTCGCGTTCAAGAAAACGGCCCTCGTTCCCCTGCTCGACCGCCTCGGAGTGAAGTATGCCTTCATCCTCGACGAACCCGAATACGTCCTAACTCGGCTGGAGCCCGAATCCGAAGGTGCCAAGGCAGAGATCCTGGCGGAGCTGAAGAAGGCCGTCCAAGGTTCGACTCCGTTCTCGACGGTGACGGTCGACAGATGGGTTCCTGAGGACGATGCGAGGAAGCGAATTGTCGAGGCGCTTGGGCGACTCGGGCAAGTCATCAAAATCCCGGAACAGTTCAAGGGCCCCGGTTGGTGGATTCGTGGAGATTTCCCCACCAACACGGTTGCGGGTTCCTTGGAGCTCGGCGAACAGGACATCGACCAGAAGATTGCGGAGGATGCCGCTTTCATGGCAAAGGTAGTTGGGGAGTTCACTCTAGCCTACCTTCGCAACATGCCTCGGCGAATCGAGGACAGGTGCTGAAGACGCTCTTTGTTCACCTGTTGCTAAACTCCATTTCAACCCCTTCGAACGAGGAGAAGCAGATTCGAGGTTTTCCTGCCGTTTGAGTTGTGTCGCTCCGTGACGCTGGGGGCTCAAACGACGGGAACGACCACGTATCTGCGAGTCCGCAGCACGAAGTCGCACCGCGGATCGCCTGTCCTCACTTCTGATTCCCGTGCAACGCTCGCGATAAGCCGGCGCGCTTCGACCCGAGAGGCCGTTCCAGTCCCCCTTTCCCGTTGGCCCTGCGCGACCCAGTTCAGGGATGGGGACGTGCTGTCATGGGCGCGAGAGCGGATGACTAAAGACCTTGCCTCGCAGCGACGGTTCGAACCAGATACTCGAACGTCGCCTCGGTGAGGTGGAGAGTGAACGCCGCATCGATCTCATCGGTGAGGGGCGGATGGGCCCCCGTTTTTGAGGCCAAGCCCTTCAGGGCCCCGACCAAATCCTCAATGGCCTCGATAACCTCTGCTTCCCTCTTGCCGAGTGCCCCCCCGGCAGCGAGGCTCTTGATACCCTCTCTTGTATCCGCTTTCCCGCTGAGTCCCGTGACAAGCGAAACAAGGGCAGATCGGCAGTTCGTCTTGCAGTCGTTGAACCCTGCTGGCGATCGACTCTCGAAGCGAGCGCGCGCGTTCTGAAGGAATGTTGCCGCCTCGGTAATCCGGAGCTTATCGTAGAGGTTCACTCTCTGTTCAATCTCGGTCATCAGCTTCTTGGCAGCCTCAAGGAAGGCGGCTTGCCGGGCGGCAACGTCCGCGAAGACCTTCCCATCAAAGATCCAGTAGGCAATATCTGCCCAGCCGAAGACTGGCCGTGACTCTCGAATCAGGTCCTCGGCGGTAACTGAGGGTTGGCTCCTGAAATCGCCATAGGAATCGGTGCTCATGGCATCGGTCGCCGTGCCCTTGGATATCACCAGGACGACCGATGTCGAGGTCACGCACGTCGCTGAGTCGTGTGGGCTTGTTATGAGGAGAGCCCGCGGGTTCAGCTTCCGCTGCCTCGCTTGCTCAGCGGCGCAGGCGATGAACTCCTGTTGAAACTTCTGTAGCGCGGTGCGAACAACCTGATCTTCTGGCGGCGGGGAGACCCACCGACCCATTCCCATGCCTGTGTTCGCCATTTTCTCTTCTCTGGTTTGGCGTAGGTTCTGGGAGGCCAGAGCCTCCGCCCGAATAGCACGTCACCCCGCTTGAGGCTGCCGAGAACCGCCTCTTAAGCCGACCAAGGGCATCCGCCGTGAGCCCATAGCCCCCTCACCCTTCTTTTCGCCCTCATTGCGAAGTTCCACGGCAGCACGAGCATCCCCGCCTCCCTCCTCCCCATCCCCAGCAGGCTTCTCTTCCAATCCAGGTAGGTCTTGGTCCTGCCACCCACGGTTGCCTGTCCCAGCACCCGCCCCGCATCGATTCGGTTCACCTCATTGCCGAGTCATCGTAGCCGAAATCTCGATGATACGCAGGAGAATCCCTGTGCGGGACTTACCGAAAGGTTCAGAACGCGGCTTCTCGGGCTCTCGTCCGTTTCCGTTTTGTGGCTCGAATCTTCTTCGGATCGGTTCCCAGCGGCGTCGGCCGGTCAATTCGCGTGACGCCCGACGGCGTGGGAAGTTTGCGCGTTCGCACTTGGCCCGGACCCCTTCTGTTCATCTCGGATTGGCCGATCCAAGCAACAAGCATCGCGGGTTGTCGAAGGGTCCTTAGCGCCCTGGCGATCGGTGGGAAAGTCGCTTTCAGAAGAGCATGGAGCGTGAGTCCACCGTCCGATCCGCGTCCATGAGGTGTCAGGAGCTCGACCTCGAGGTATTCAACGACATTCGCGGGCGTTCCATCTTTCCTGGGAAGCCCATGGCGCACGTTGTAAGTCTGGTCTGCACTCACTGGGTCCGTAGCCATCCAGACCTGTAACGGCACCGCTTTCCCCGGTGGAATTTGTGGGAAGAAGTAAACGTAGGTCGGATTGCGACCACTTGGTCCGAGCACGCGCCCGCGGGAAATCCACCCGATCGCTTCGCGAGATGCTAGACCTCGAGTGACGAGGGTGTCAAGCGACCGTTCAAGTCTGCGGCGGTCAGGTGGATAACCGGAGGGTAGCGGTTTCGATCCGTCAGGGACCAGGTCGGAGATGTACCAACCTGTTCGAGGGTGAGCGCTTACATATTCCAAGACCGCTCGGGCGTACGCCGGGAGGGCTCCGCGCGCCGGTCTGCCGTTCACGGAGAACGTACGCGTTCAGAGCGCTTACGGTAATCAACCCGGATCCGGTGGATTTCTAGATTCGATCTGCGCGGTTAGGTTCCAGCGGTGCAGATGCCCGAACGCAGGGATGGCCCGGGGCAGACCGAGACCGGACCCCGGGATGCGTTGCTCTTCATCAGCACAGGTCTGGCTGCAGTTTGGAACCGCATCGTCGCACGCGCGAAGGAGCTTGCGCGGGAGGGGGACGGCAACCCTGGCGAGACCGAAGACTCGAGGCTGTTTTCTGACGGTAATCAGGGCGAAATCAGGGCCGAAAACAGGCCGTAATCATGACCAGACAACGAGGATTGTAAACATGGGCAAGGTCCTTCCGAAGTCCCGTCCCTCTCCGGCCCAGCTCCGAAATCCCGTCATGTCGGCCCGATTTACTCCGGCCGAGCATCAATGCGTGCTAGCCGCGCTTGACCGGGCCGGGGTCGGGTTGCGTCGTTTCATCCTCGAGTCTGTAACGCTGAACAACGCGTCTTTTGAACGGGGCTTTGAAGCTGGACGGAGTCAGTCACTTGGTCTCGTAAGTCCCATCGTCGATGTAGTCTGCGATGGGTGCGGACAGGTGGTGAGCCGGGTCAACCTAACGGATCCACAAATCTGGCGGATAGTCCAATCTGCCATCGCATCGATGTACCACCCCAGTTGTTACCGACTCGGTCATCCACCCAACTTTCCGTGAGGCGGAAACCGGACACTTCCGTCGGGGACTTTCTTAGGCTCAAATCACAACCTTGAAGCGAATTGGCGCGAATCTTCCGATATGAAGTCGCAGGAACGAGCATCACGGGACCCCGAACGGGCAAAATGGGAAGTCATTGCGGCCGAAACCAGAAAGGCCTGGCGAGAGGGATGGCTCCTCCTGATGGGGCCGAACCAGGCGATCTGGGCCTTCGTCCGGAAGCTTCCCGAGGAGGAGGTGCGGCACCTAGCGGATGCCTTCAACGAGGGACCCCAAGGGGGTGCCTATTTTCTGGTCAAGAAAGGTCCAGCCCTCCTCGATGCGTTCCGGTCGATTGGCGGAAACCTCACTGAGAACCGGATGATGGATTTCGTCGTTGGGACTTTGGAAGTGACGGGAGACCGAGTAGTCGTGGTCCTTGGGGATCGTAGCAAAGGAGACAAGGTCCTCAAAGTCCTGCGACTCGCCGAGACTTAGAATCAGACGGGTTTCGAACAGACGAGTGAGAGAGCCGCCGGCTTCCAATTCCTGCGCAGGGAACAACCGATCAGTTCGAAATCAGCTCGGCACACCGAGTGTAGGCGCCATACTACGGAGGCCGAAAAGTGACTCCACCTCCGGCCCTACACATGCCCCCGTGGATGGTACTGTGGCACCGCCCTCCTCTACCTGACGATTTGGAGTACGGCCACGGCGAGCGTCACCAGTGCGACCCCTAAGGTCGCTGCCGCGACATAGAAGAGCCTCTTCGAAGTGGCACACAACCGCTCGGAGGTGCGAGCCGCATCGCTCGTCGCTCCCACCAAACGATTCGTCGACCGTGTGAGCTCCCCAACTCCAGTTCGGAGTTCGACAAGTCGATTCCGCTGGGATGTGGCGAGTAACTCGGGGAGTACGCGTTCGAAGGTTTCGCTTCGAACCTCTACGTTGGGTAGAATCAGTCCTTGCGGTCGGCTCTCGGTCATAGAGAACTCGGCCGCCAGTTCTCGTCGGCAGTCTTCTTGGACGGCGAAGAGGCGGTTTCGGGTGTCTGGTATCTCGGGCATGCCAGGGACCCCAACCATCCCTGAGGGTTAGAACCAGCGCGGGCCGTTACCACCCAACCGGCAATGCACTCGGACGGGGGGGGGCGGCGTAATCCGATTCTCGTCATGATTTGCCCGACCGCATCCTGAGGGAGATTTCGACCTCGCGGTCGTTCTGTTTGCCGTAGGCGTAGAGGACGACATAGTAGCGGTCAGCTTCGTCAACCGAGAAGTCGACCCGCACCGACGAGGTCTCTTCCGCCTCGTCCACGACTTCGTAGTCGTCACCCCCGCGGTAGGCCGCGTAGTTCGCCTCGTCCATGACCATGTAACTGAAGTCGTCGTCATCGACTTCGGTTAGGGTTCCTCGGATTTCGTCGCCTTCGTCAAGATCGAGTCGGGTCGCCCAGTGTCGGCCGTAGCCCGCGGGCACGGTCACGGTTTCGTCCATGAGGTCTTTCCACTTGTCCGAGGCAGGAGCGGGCGGCTGCGTCTTTGGCTTGCGCCTCTTGGGCTTTGGCGACTCTGAGGTTTGACGGTCTGCCTCGGGAGCGGACAATTCGACTTTCGGCGCCACATGCTCCATCGGTGAGAAGGGAGGCGCGAAGTTGGTCGGGCCCCGCGGAGGGCTATCAAACTCATTGCGTGGATAGTTTCGCGGGTCAGGAATCGTGTCGATGTTCTTCCCCGACTCCGAGGGCAGCGGAATGATGAGAGTCGCCTCCGGTTCGCTAGTTCGCTGGTCGAGCCGATAGTGTCTCCAAGCGATGTAGATTAGGATGATTGTGAGGATGATTCCAACAAAGGCCAAGAGGATGAGCCAGTCCGTCCCGTTAAGATTCAAGTAGGGCCACCAGGACATGTTTGCGGACGCCTCTCGGCGAACGATGGCGAGGGAGATGAATAGAGCGCTTGCCCGCCACGTGGGACATCGCTTTGCTTTGGGAAGCTTGCTCAACGAGCCGCTCTCCCGCTCCTTCGGGTCGTCGAAGAGTCGTCTGATCCAGGATTCGACCGAATGGAGAGCCGTTCCCTTCTAGCCTGCGTGCAGCAACTCCGCCGTTAATGCGCCTACTGCGTCGGCGCCTTCTAGTGATTGGGCGGCGGCGTTGTTCCCCTCGCCCCATCTGTAGGCACCGCAATCCCCCTCAGCTGCTCAGCCGCGTCTTCAAGGTCTTCAACGATCTCTTGTGCGATTACATCGGGGTCGGGAAGGTTTGCAGAATCCTCAAGCGACTCGTCCTTGAGCCAGAAGATATCCAAACTTGCCTTGTCCCGAGCTAAGATGTCCTTCAGATCGTAGGCTCGCCAACGCCCCGATCCATCCTTCGGGTCGAATGTCGTTGCACGCTTCGAGCGATTTTCGGGTTTGTAGAGCTTGACGAACTCGTCGAGGTCGTTTCGCCCGAGGGGGTTCGTCTTGAGCGTGAAATGTAGGTTAGTTCGCAGATCGTAGAACCAGACCTGTTTCGTCCAAGGGGTCTCGCTCGCGGGCCTTCGGTCGAAGAAGAGTACATTCGCTTTTACACCCTGCGCGTAGAAGACTCCCGTGGGGAGCCGCAAGATCGTGTGGAGGTCGCACTCATGGAGCAGCTTTCGGCGAACGACCTCGCCCGCCCCACCCTCAAAGAGGACGTTATCGGGTACGACAACAGCCGCTCGCCCGCCTTGCTTGAGGAGACTTCGGACGTGCTGCACGAAGTTCAATTGCTTGTTCGAGGACTCGGCCCAGAAATCCTCGCGGACCACTGTAAGAGACTGCCGCTCCTCCTCTCCCTCGGCGTTCATCACTAGAACGCTGCTCTTCTTTCCGAACGGCGGATTCGTAGTCACAACGTCGAAGTGGTCCGAAGGCTCTGCCCTCAGAGAGTCGTCGGTCCGAACAGGCGGCTCAGCTTCCTCCGCCGCTGGACCGATTCCGTGCAATAGCAGATTCATGGCGCATAACCGAGTGACCCCGTCTACGATTTCTACGCCTCGTAGGGAATCGAGCTTCAAGTGTCTCTTCTCGTCGCGAGATAGGCGCGGGTTGTTCCGCTGGATGTACTCGTGCGCAGCGAGGAGGAAGCCGCCCGTGCCGCACGCAGGGTCGCATACGGTCTCGCCCGGCTGAGGGCGTATGACATCGACGATGGCTTGGATTAGGGGTCGGGGGGTGAAGTATTGGCCAGCCCCGCCCTTGGTGTCCTGCGCATTCTTCTCGAGAAGACCTTCGTAGGCGGATCCCTTGACATCCGCATCGAGGCTCATCCACTGCTCCTTGTCGATAAGTTCCTTGATGAGGCGTTCTAGTTTCGCGGGGTCCTGGACCTTGTTCTGGGCCTTTCGGAAGATGAGGCCAAGCATCCCCTTCTGCCGACCGAGGGTTTCGAGCGTCTGACGATATTGGGCTTCGAGATTGTCTCCGCTCTTGGAGAGAAGTGCGGGCCAATCGAATCCGCTCGGGATTGGATTGGGCCGACTCCAAGGTGGTCGGGTCTGCTCGTGGGCCATTTTGAGGAAGAGCAGGAACGTGAGTTGCTCGACGTAGTCCCCGTAGGATAGCCCGTCGTCGCGCAGGACGTTGCAGTAGTTCCAGAGCTTTTGGACGACTTGCTGGGAATCGTTCACCGCCATCTGTTTCTCTCCGCGGAATCATCCCAGGTTACGCGGCAGCGGTGCGCCGACGACGCTTCGCTGCGGGAACGAGTTGGGGGGCCCGTTCAGCCCTGGTTCCTTGCAGCAGAACCAGAGCGGGCTCGTCCACAGGGTCTTGAGAGAGGAGTCGGCCCTCGAAGGCCGCCTCGAGGATGGAGTCGCGTAGTCGTGCACAACGTGTGAGCCCATTCTCGACCTCGGACGCGATCTGATCGGCTACTGACAACCTTCGGTCAATCTCGTCCACGATAGTGTGTTGAACATCAAGCCTCGGGAGCGGAATCATGAGCGCGCCGAGGCTGGTACGGTTAATCGAAGCCATGTTAGTCGTGTGCTTGCCTTGGTCCCAGAAGTACTGTTGAGCCACCGAGTTTCCATAGTGGGAGACAAATCTCGGCAACGCCACCTCGTTCCGAATCCGCGCCCGAAACACGTGGTTCTGATGGATGCACTCGCTGATTTGACCTTCCCAAACCCAGCCTCGGCCTAGCTTGTCTCTGTCCCCGCCCTCATTGAAGAGTACGTCCCCTGGTTGCAACCTAAGACGACGAATCTCTTCTTCAGTGGCCTCGATCGACTTCACCTCTGATAGGTCGATAAAGCCGCGTTGGACATTCGCGACACGGAGGT
>Ga0187769_10001504_pt1 | contig 13359 bp, 14 predicted proteins | sample 0116_SJ02_MP02_1_FD_133140 | JGI IMG/M metagenome (GOLD analysis project Ga0187769, IMG submission 133140) | Tropical peat soil microbial communities from peatlands in Department of Meta, Colombia - 0116_SJ02_MP02_10_MG | ecosystem: Environmental > Terrestrial > Soil > Wetlands > Peat | place... | reverse complement strand
TACGGAGAACAGCAGAACCTCGTCTCCATCGGCAAGCTTCGTGGATAAGCTATCGCTCACATTCCCGTTCACGAATATCTTGAACTTCGGATCCAACGTGTTCTCGCCGACCAAGACTTCCTCCACAAGCTTTCCCATACACAAGCTGTTTAATGTCTCAATAAGGTCTCGAAGTGTGCTCCCGTTAGTTTGGACCCGGCGCCTCTTAGTTCCTAGAATCATCTGCCATAAACCAAATGCGTTCACAGTGACAAGCACGGAGGTCAATGGGACCTTCTTCAAATGATAGCGCTCCACTCAACTATTAACATGTGACGCCAAACCAGCGTAGGCTAACCTGTTAACAAGTGCTCATTAGACAGTCCAACCGCATTGAGAATTGGGAACTAGATTTGACGAGACCCGCTTTGTTAGTTATCGATATGCAACATGACTTCGTGGACGAAAATGGTGCAATTCCATGCGAAGGTGCCCGCATGGTCGTTCCAAAGATAAAGGGACTGATAGTTGAAGCACACCGCGCTCACATACCAGTCATCTTTACACAAGAAGTGCATCGTGCTCAGAGAGTTGATTTTGGAAGAGAATTAGATGGAGATGAGCCCCTTCACTGTGTCGAAGGCACGCGGGGTGCCGAAATCGTAGAAGAGTTAACGCCTGAAAAGTCAGATTATGTAGTACCCAAGAGACGGTACAGTGGATTCTTCGACACCGATCTGAATATTCTACTCAGAGGGCTGGGAGTCGATACACTCTACATTACAGGTGCAGCCACAGACGTGTGTGTCCACCTCACAGCTACGGACGCGCATCAATTTGACTTCAAAATTAGAATTCCAAGAGATTGCGTATCTGGAACAAGCAAAACCGCCCACGAAGCAGCTCTCGCAGCAATAGAAAGGCTTCAAAAAGGATCAATCACGGTATCAACTAAAGTCATTGAAATATTTCGCGAACACACGACAGGTGAATGAAAAGTTTCGGATGAAGTAACACTAGCTCGTACCCGAGTTGAATGGTCAGCGAACTCGGTTCTGTACGAATAATGCTTAACCATTCGTAAGTAACTCATTTTTCTAGACCGATAGTTAAGGGAGCCTTTGCTATGACTCTTCTCATACGTAATGCAAGGACGCTTTCCAGCGAGAAACTGGTTTCCATATTAATTGAAGGCGAGCGAATATCGGAAGTTGCGACCGTACCCTTGGCTGGAGTGGATAGGGAGATTGATGCCAGGGGCGCTTTGGTTCTTCCGACTTTCGTTGAACCACATATACACTTGGACAAAGCCTTGCTATCCGAGGAATTCGGGTTTTCTTCATCGATCGGACAGGCTCGCGAAATCATCAGGCGGGCAAAAGAGTCGTTCACAGTAACCAGCGTGAAGGAACGAATCAAGAAAATCATACCCCTAGCTCTGCGGCAAGGAGTGACAGTAATCAGAACCCATGTGGATGTCGACCCGATTGTAGAGCTAAAATCACTAGACGCAGTGAATGAAATTCGCCGCGAGTATTCGGCCTTTGTGGACATACAAGTCGTCGCAACTCCCCAGGAAGGAATTCTGAGTCAGGAAGGAACAGAAGAGTTGCTACTCAAAGCCATGGAATCTGGCGCAGACATCATTGGTGGGCTTCCTGAAATAGAAACTTCTGCCGAGGAGTCGAAAGAACACTTGGACATCGTATTCTCCATGGCAAGAGAGAGAGATGTGGACGTCGATGTTCACAACGACGTTGTGTCTTTCGGAAGAAACCTCGAGTACTTTGTGACAAAGGTGATTAGGGCGCGATATGAATGGAGAGCATCATCCGCGCACAACATTGCATTGGCTCATTATTCTGATGACTATGCAAACAAGCTCATCGGTATGATAAAGCGGGCCAAAGTGAACATCGTTACGAACCCCTGCACGATGATGACGAGCGGAGGACAACACCCACCTCCATTACCAAGGGGCATAACTCGCGTAAGGGAACTGCTGAACGCCGGCGTAAACGTCACATACGGCATCGATAACATGGTTGATCCATTCAATCCATTCGGGGACTTCTGTGTCCTGCGAAATGGTTGGTTACTGGCTTATGGAGGTCAGCTGAATTCCCCGGAGCTGTTTGAGAACGTTCCTAGAATGATTACCGAAAACGCGGCCCGCATGCTACGATTGGCGGACTACGGAATTGCAAAGGGTTGCAGAGCCGACATAAACGTGCTGAACCATTCGACGGTCGCTGATGCATTGAGATTCGGGGACACACCGCGATTTGTCATCAAGCGTGGAAAAGCACTGGCCGAAAACGAGCTCATTAGCAAACTGTACGTTTGAGCCTTAAGGACCCAATGCGAGTCTATTCCTTGGTGTAACGGCCACAGTACTGGCATTGAAGCACTCGTTCGCCTCTGCTAGTAACCTCGCTAAGTGTAGGAACAATTGGTTCGCGTGGTTGATTCGAGATACAGTTCGCATTCGAACACCGCGTGGCACCTCCACTTGGTGTGGGTTCGCGGGTCTTCACTGGACGATACTTTGAGTGGTAGACGGAGAGGTAAAGAAAAGCCATCCTTACCGGGACGCCGTTAGCCGCCTGCTGGAAATATCTAGCGTTTGGTGTATAATCAACCTCAACCGGAATCTCCTCTATCCTAGGCAGATGATGCAAAACTATAGTATTCCTTGGAGCTCGTTTTAGTAGGCCTCTCGTCAAAATGTAACTGCCTTTGAGCGCTTCTGCCTGCTTCGGATCTGGAAAACGTTCCTTCTGCAACCTTGTAACATAGACCACCTCAGCTTCATCGATGAAATTGGAAGGGTCCTCATCTTCAACACACTTCACGCCCTTCTTGTCAAGGTAATCAGTAACTTCAGGGCGCATCCTAAGAGTTTGAGGCGAAACCAAATAGAGGGTAACTCCCTTGTAATGTCCTAGACCGTATGCAAGTGACGAGGCTGATCTCGTGTGTTGCAGGTCCCCCATGAGCAGGATCTTGCGCCCATCAATCCCGCCAAATTCCTTTCTGATTGTGTAGAGATCGGTGAGAGTTTGGCTGGGGTGATGTTGTGAGCCATCTCCGCCATTTAGCACCGGAACTCCGGCTATTTCGGCGGCAAACTTCGCCGAGCCTTCAATCTTATGCCTCATGACGATGACATCTGAATAAGACTCGACCATTCTGATCGTGTCCGCCAGCGTCTCTCCCTTTGCAACGCTTGAGACTCCAGGCTCAGCAAACCCAATTACTGACCCGCCCAATCGATGCATCGAAGTTTCAAAGCTAAGCCGCGTTCTGGTGCTTGGTTCAAAAAATATCGTTGCCATCACGTAATTCTTCAATTGACTCCCGCATTTCCTGGTAAGGCGTTGCATTTTATCGGCAGTGCGAAATATCGTTTCAAGTTCACGCCTATCAAAATCAAGCAGTGAAATCAGGTCGCGCCCTACTAATGACACAACACAAACCCTCGTACGCAAACGTTACCATACAGATAAAACATGTTTTGCGGTGTTGGAAAAATGTGGCTTCTTGAATCCGTGGAATGGGACGTAAATTCTCGGCGATGATACGTTATAAGATTCATTACATTCTATGCATTTTTTGTGAGCGGGAATGCCGGACCTATTGATTCGGGCCGGAACTATCGTCACCGAACATGGGATGATGAAAGGTTCAATACTTGTCGAGAAAGGCAAAGTGAGTTCAGTAAGTCGGAGCCAAGACGCGCTTCGAGCCGATGAAGAAATTGACGCATCAGGCCTGTACGTTCTACCCGGCCTAATCGATACACACGTTCACTTCCGCGACCCTGGAATGACTCAGAAAGAGGATTTTGAAACCGGCACCAAGTCTGCGGCGAAAGGAGGCGTCACGACAGTCTTTGACATGCCAACTACGCAACCCGTTGTCACGTCAAGACAGCTGTTAACTGAGAAGCTGAAGCTAATCCAACCGAAAGCGATGGTGGACTTCGCGCTTTACGGGGGCGCTGGGACTGGCAACTTGCCTGAACTCGCCGAAATGGCCGAGGCAGGAGCGATTGCCTTCAAAACGTACATGGTGGCCCCACCCTCGCAACGAACTCAAGAGTACGCAGGCTCATTCGTGACCGATGCAACCTCGCTCTATCGAGTCATGACACAAGTCAAACCGACCGGTAAGATTCTATGCGTTCACGCAGAGCACGACAATACGATCCAATATCTCACCGCCCAACTGCAAGTACAAGGTAGACGCGATGCTTCGGCCCACTCGGAATCTCGCCCGCAATTTACCGAAGCTTTGGCAGTTTCAGAAGCCTTGATGATTTCAAGGGCGCTTGGCGCTAGGCTTCATTTGCTCCACATCAGTACCCGTGAAGCGGTTGATCTACTTCGTTTCTGGAAAGGGAACGACGCAGCAGTTACAGCAGAAACGTGCCCCCACTATCTCTTACTCACCAAGGAAGCACTCAAGACACATGGACCCAATGCGAAGTTCAACCCGCCTCCAAGAGACAAAATTGACAACGACGCATTATGGGCCGGCGTTGCGGATCGGACCATCGACATGATCGTAAGTGATCACGCGCCGCATTCTAAGCAGGAAAAGGATGAGGGACGAGAGGATATTTGGAAGGCACCGCCGGGAACCCCGGGGGTCGAAACCCGACTCCCACTGTTACTCACTGAGGTAGCGCGTAAGAGACTGACACTTGAGGACTTGGTCAGATTATGCTCCACCAACGCTGCGAAGATTTTTGGCATTTACCCCGTGAAGGGCGAGATAGCGGAAGGCTCTGATGCTGACTTCGCACTAGTGGATCTTGACCGAGAATGGACGCTAAAACTTGACGAACTTGAAACCAAAGCCAAAGAAACATTTCTTTTCGACGGATGGAAGGTTAGAGGTCGATGTGTTGCAACCTATCTCAGAGGCAAGCTGATAATGAAAGACGGGCAGATTGTTGGAACGCCTGGAGAAGGACATTTCATCCGACCATAAATCGAACGCTCCATCCGACGGAGATGCGTGTCCGAAATTGTACGGGACTCAGTTCTGGAATAGGATGTCTACCTTCACTAGACTATGGTTCGTAACCAGACATGACCCGTAATGTCGCGAGCAGGAACGACTAACCATCTTTTAGGCGTATGCAGAGTAGGGGTAGCTTAATATCAAAACATGGATAGGCGAAGACGACCGTTGTGAGTCCATGCAAACCCTCGCAAGCCCACCGGCCTCCAAGGAAGAGTTGAGACGGATTGACGCACTAGGGAAAGTTCTGGGAAAGACCAGATACACCACAGACATCGTCGACCAAGAAGCATTGTACCTAAGAATAGTGCGCTCTCCCTACGCTCATGCCATTGTTAAGCGAATTGATACATCCACATCCGAAAAGGTGCGCGGCGTCGTTAGAGTTGTAACTGCAAAGGATGTCCCCGGAGCGAATGAAGTAGGCTTCTTCATCCAAGACCAACCGCTCTTCTGCGATAAGAAAGTGAGATTTGTCGGCGACGCCGTGGCCATGGTTATTGCGGAAACACCTGAAGCCGCAGAACTGGGCATGCAAGCAGTAAAAGTAGAGTATGAAGAGCTCCCAGTCATCTATGATCCGAAAGAAGCACTGCGCGATGGCGCCGTCAAGATTCATGATAAGGGCAACCTGCTCGACAGCTACTTCGTCAAGAAGGGTGACGTGGAAGAGGGATTTCGTCAGGCAGATGTCGTAATCAAGGGGACTTATGAAACCCCAGTCCAGGAACAAGCTTACCTCGAGACAGAAGCCGCACTCGCCTACCCGACGGAAGACGGGATCTCTGTTCTTGGTTCACTGCAGTGCCCCTTTGCAGTGGAGAAGGCGGTTAAGATAGTTCTTGGAAAGACGGTTCCAAACGTGCGCATAATCCTTGCACCGACTGGCGGAGCCTTTGGCGGAAAGGAGGACGCACCAGATGAGGTGTGCGCGCGAGCGGCCCTCGCCACCTACCTAACCAAGAAGCCTGCCCTCCTCGCCTTTTCCAGAAAGGAATCCATAATATTCCACCCGAAGCGGCACCCCATTCGGTTTGAAAGAGAAATCGGCTTGACGAAGGAAGGAAAGATCAAAGCCGTCAGGGCGAAGGTGGTGCTTGATGGAGGCGCCTACGCCTCCCTAAGCTCCCGCGTCCTCTTCCAATCCGTCTGCCTCGTTGCAGGCGCTTATGATGTGCCAAACGTGTACGTTCATGGAGTCGTAGCGTACACGAACAAGGTCCCTATGGGGGCTTTCAGAGGATTTGGCAAACCTCAAGCACTCTTCGCCGCAGAACTACAGATGGACGAAGCCGCAGAAAAGCTGCACATGGACCCGATGGAACTCAGAAAGAAGAACATACTCCGTGTCGGATCAAAAACGGCAACAGGACAGCTGCTGAACAGCAGCGTAGGACTCGAAGAATGCTTGCTGAAGGCGACGGAAGAATCAGCTTGGAAGACGAAACGGGCCTCCTACTCCGCAAATCAAGAGGGTGTACTACGACGCGGAATAGGAATGGCGTGCATGATTCACCCAACGAGCCTAGGCCCACTCGGGGTAGATGTTGGGTCGGGAATCATACAAGTCGAGAAGGATGGCTCCGTGCAAGTCAGGACCGGGATGACGGAGTATGGGCAGGGACTCTACACCGGTTTCGTCGAGATCGTAGCTAAGATTCTAGGGCTAAGAACTACCCCCATCGAAATCGAGATGGCAGACACTGGCCGAGCATTGGACTCTGGACCAACCGTAGCGTCAAGAGGCACAGTGATGGGAGGAAAAGCGATCTACCTGGCCGCGAGGCAACTGCAAGACAAGATGGCGAAAATAGCGGCGCAATCACTGATTTGCAAACCCGAAGAACTCGTCTGGGACGCGGATACGATACGGAATCCGTCCTCAAGTAAGAAACTGAGCTTCCGCGAGTTGGTTCGCGAATGCAGAGGAAAAGGTGTTGAGTTGAGGGAAGAGGCGTGGAACCGCGCGACAGGCATCAACTGGGACGCAGAGAAAGGCGAAGGGTCCCCGTGGAAATCATACTCTTGGGCTGTGCATGTTGCTGAGGTCCAAGTGGACACGGAGACTGGGAAAGTGGACGTACTGAACTACGTCGCCGCCCACGATTCAGGCACAGTCCTAGTCCCAACGCAGTTTACCAGCCAGATTTACGGAGGCGTCGTTCAGGGCCTAGGCTACGCGCTCATGGAGGAACTGGTCATCGACAATGGCAAGATTCTGAACCCGTCCTTCCTAGACTACTACATCCCAACCGCCGCCGACATCCCACCCATCAAACCAATCCTCGTTGAGGCACCAGACGTCGAGAACGGTCCTTTCGGCGCGAAGGGAATCGGAGAACCGCCAATCGAACCAGTCGCCGCGGCCGTTGGGAACGCAATCTACAACGCGCTAGGCTTCCCGATCAGAGAATTTCCCTACACGCCAGAACGAATTAGCATGGCGTTAAGCGCCAGGAATGAATGATCGTTGAAGTCGTTCCAGTACCTCGCTCCGATTGCGCCCTTCGACTATCTCAGACCAAACAGTCTAGATGAGCTGTGTGAGGCACTGAGTGAATACGGTGCAAAGGCGAAGTTACTCGCAGGCGGAACGGACCTAACGATCGCACTGAAACAACGCACGATCAGCCCTGAAGTGGTGATTGACCTTAACCATGTACGGAAAGAGCTTACCGGCATCGACACCTCCAAGAGCAGCCTGATAATCGGCGCGATGACCACCTACACTGAGCTTGAAACGAATCCCGCTGTAGTTCGCTACGCCAGAGCGTTGAGCGAAGCTGCGTCGCAGGTGGGCACGTACCAGATTCGAAACCTTGGAACGATAGGAGCAAACTTGGCTAATGGATCCCCGGCTGCGGACACGGCGCCACCCCTCATCGTCCTCCGAGCCAAGGTTCACTTGCGAAACAAGCATGGGGCAAGGGAGATGCCGGTAGAGGATTTCATTACAGGTGTGAAGAAGACCGCGATTCGCTCCGATGAGATAATAACTTCCGTCGAAATTCCGCTCAATGAGCATCTAACGAGCTATTGGATGCGGTCCGCTAAACGCAACGAGAACGTCATCTCCGTAGTCTCAGTCGCGGTGGCTTCTGAAATACGAGCGCAGCGATTCGGGGAAAGTCGATTAGCGTTGGGCGCAGTTGCCCCAACCCCGATCTTAGCGAAGGAGAGCTCATCAGAATTATCGGGAAGCTCAGTGACCCCAGCAACAATCGAAACAGTCTCGAAATTAGCCGCGAAGGAAAGTAGACCCATATCTGATGTGAGAGCCAGCGCAGACTACCGGCGTCATTTGGTCTATGTGTTGACAAAGCGGACGATCAACAAGACTGTGAGCCTAGCGGAGGCCAATTAGCGATGAAAACTGATTCCGTGGTCGAAATAACATGCACAATTAACTCGAAGCGCGTTCATCGGAAGATAGCGCCTAACCTGACCCTCTGCGACTTCCTCCACGACGAAATTGGGACAACCGGTGTTAAGAAGGGCTGCGATACGGGAGAGTGCGGTGCTTGCACTGTTCTGCTCGATGGTAAGCCAGTCACTTCATGCCTAGTTCTTGCCCCGCAAGCCGACGGGCATGAGATCACAACAATCGAAGGCCTAGGCACGGAGAGCGCGCTTCACCCAGTTCAAGAATCATTCTTAGAACTAGACGCAGCACAATGCGGCTACTGCATCCCAGGAATGATAATGACCGCCTCCGCCATAGTCAAGATGAAACCGAACGTCACCGAGGCGGAGATCAAACGCTATCTCTCAGGAAACCTCTGCAGATGCACGGGATATCAGCAGCAAATGCAAGCCGTCCTCCTCGCGTGCAAGAGAATGAGCTCTAAGTAGAACTAAAGTCTAATCACGGACACGATTCCCGTGTCGTCAACCAAATCTTACTGAGCCGGACCGAGGCCACGTGCTGTGAGACAAGAATATCGCATGGGACTGTTGCGGTTCCGATGGTTGGGTTGGAGGCGTTTAGCGTATGATTTCTTCGTCATACAAATCGGTTTCATCCTCTTTGGACTAGCGATTGATGTGATCGTGAAAGCGAGTATTGGTTTGGATTCTTGGGATGTCTTCCAGATGGCGCTAACCTACCACTTACCCGTCACCTTGGGAGAGTCTAACATCGGAGTCGCGCTCGTAGTCGTGCTATTCGATATCCTGCTCAGAGAACCATTGGGTTGGGGCACGTTGGCCAATGCTATATTCATCGGCCTCTGGGTTGATGCTCTCCGACCCTACACCCCAACAGTCCCGGAGCTGGTACCACTCCAAATCATCTACCTCCTGCTAGGGACATTGATTATGGGTTTTGCCACTGCGATCTATATCGGAGTGAATGCCGGAGCCGGACCGCGCGACACGTTAATGCTTGGCATATCGAGGGTCGGAAGGATGAGCGTCCGTGTTGCAAGAACAATCATCGAAGTCACAGTTGTCGCGGTGGGATGGCTCCTTGGCGGACCGGTATGGGTGGGCACTTTGATCGCAGCTTTCGCGATCGGACCCGCGGTCCAATTCGCATTCAAAGTAATGAAAATGCCAACAAGAATTCAAACAGATACGAGACGACTCGATCAATCGCCAACGTAGTCCAGACGCGGGTTCACATTTCGGTCGTGTACAACGGCCAATGCGAACATGAAGTTACACGTTAGCCTACGAAGGGAGGTCGATTTGGAGTTCTCTTGCAAGGGTCCGGATTTGCATCCAAGCCGTTTCAGGCAAATCGAATCCCTCTCTCAAGCGTTTCTCTCGATTGCTCCACTCATAATCTCCTGGCATCTGGACGGTATCGTAGATTCTTGAGTCAGCCCGTGCGGTGTGGACCTTGTTGCCGAGCGCATCCATTCTTTTCTTGAACAATTCCACGGGAGTGAACCGTTGGACATCTAGGACGATGGCGAGAAGACCGTTTTCGTATAGGTGAATGTTCTGATCGACAACCGAGCCTGCGCCAGGTAGTAATCCGCCCAGTATTTCCATCATGACGGAGAGACAGTAACCCTTCTGTCCATCCCTACCTCCAAAGCTAAGCAGCCTCCCGTTTTCTCCAACCGAGCCATCTGGCAGAGAGAAATCCAGCGGATTATCCGTGTCACGCCCTCCATTGTCTACAATCCACCCCAAGGGGATCTTCTCCCTTCGCAACGCCGCCAACCCCACCTTCCCTTCCGCAACGGCTGACGTGGCGAAGTCCAGCAGGAATGGTTTCCTCTCACTCGCTGGCGCAGCGACCGAAATTGGATTGGTTCCGAAGATGCGGGAGGCGCCGCCGAGGGTTGTACGACGGGGTGAACCACATTGGCCATTAACATTCCAACCATGCCCTTGTCCGCCGCCATCATCGTGTAGGCTCCGAGTCTTCCGATGTGATTGCAGTGAATGGCTCCGACCGCGCTGACCGAAGTCTTCCTTGCTTTCTCAATTGCAAGCTCCATGGTTCGCTTCGCAGTCACCTGACCAAACGTCCAATGCCCATCAACAATCGCCGTGCTTGCAGTCTCCCTAGTTACCTCTGGCTTCGTACTTGGATCGATGACGCCTCTCTTGATTCTCTCAGCGTACCTAGTGATGTACTGTATGCCGTGAGAGTCATGACCTACCAAGTTCGCCTCGATGAGCACATCAACAACTAGTTCCGCATAGTCCGTCGGCGCACCAAGACGCTTCAAGATGCTCACTCCAAGCGTCCTCAGCTCAGCAGCCGAAAACCTAGGCACCGCCGAATTCCTCACACGCCGAGAATGAATGTAAATCGTATAAGGTCATTGGGACGAGCTTAGAAAGAACTAAGCGAGGCAGCGACTTTACATGCTAATTCGTCACCTCAATCATACGCCGCAGATTCACCCATCCGCATATGTTGCACCAACCGCCACAGTCTGCGGAAACGTGAGGGTTGGCCGGGGATGTCGGATAATGTTTGGAGCGTGCGTTGTGGCGGAGGGCAGGAAGGTCGAGATCGGCGATTACTGCATTGTGATGGAAAACGCAGTCATCAGAAGCACTGATAGGAATGCGACTAGGATAGGTTCCCATTGCCTCATAGGGCCGAACGCACACCTCGTAGGTTGCACCCTCAAGGATTGCGTCTTCATTGCCACCGGAGCCTCAATCTTCCACGGAGCAAGCCTAGGCTACGGCTCCGAAATACGAATCAATGGTGTCGTGCACCTACGCAGCAGATTACCGCCGCATTCAACTGTGCCAATAGGCTGGATTGCCGTTGGAAACCCTGCAAGAATCCTTCCGCCAAACAAACATGATGAGATCTGGGCGATCCAGAAACCACTCAACTTTCCCAGATATGTGTACGGCGTTGACCGCGCTCCACTAGGGAAAAGCAACATGCGGCAAATAACGCGGAAACGCTCGGAGGCGCTGGCCAGCCATAGGAAGGACATTATTATTCAGAGGCAAGTTTCTCGAAAGGGCTAGTTCTTTCTGATTAGCGCCTCTGTTTCATCCATTTGTTGACCGTAGATCTTGCGATCTTCTTCATCTTTTACTGACACCAGTTGTGTACGCGCCATTTCCAAGTACCGCCTGGCTTCGGCAGTATCGTTCGCCACGGCGTGGGCTCGGGCCATTCCTTCGTATGCGGAAAGGAGTAGATCTTTGAGATCATTCCTTTGACATGTGTCGAGCGACGATTTTGCAAACAGCAGAGCGGGTGCTGACAGTTTCAGAGCTGCATAAACACGCGAGATCTGCCAGTCTCCGATGGCAAAGTTGTGTGCATTCCCGATGTGTCCCCAATGATATCGAGAGGCATGTGCTTCCAGAAGCATCTGCAAATCCTCTTCACGGCTCCGCTCCTTCTTATCCAGCAAATCCCAAGCCCCGTTAAAGCAGGCAACCGCCGTCTTCCTGTGAAATTCAACTGCGCCCGGCGTAGCATCTTCTTTCTTCTTAGACATAGATCGAAAATTTCATGAAGTATGTATAATAGCGTTCCGACAAGAACTCTGGAATCTGAAAAAGCAATCAGGTAAGTGTCTTGACGCAATTCTCGATCCGTGAGCTCGGGCCACGGACATGGCCTGACTTCGCGCAGATCGTCGAGAAGCACAACGGCGTGTGGAGTGGTTGCTGGTGCGTGGCTTTCCACCACAAGACCGGCCAGACTACCGGGATGGCTGCCGGGAATAGGGCGCTCAAGAGGAGGCTTGTTCTTGCGGGTCGGACTCACGCGGCTCTCGTCTACGAGGAGGGCAAGGTGGTTGGATGGTGCCAGTTCGGACCCCCTGGCGAAATCCCCGGCCGAATGAGTGGGTACGACAAGTTGGGCTTGACTCTGCCCGACTGGCGGATCCCTTGTTTCTTCGTTGATCGCGACCGGAGGCGGAGCGGAGTCGCTAAGGCAGCGTTAGCAGGAGCGCTTCGTATCATTGCCGCCAAAGGTGGCGGAACGGTTGACGGGTACCCAATCTCCGTGCGCGGGAAGCCATACTCGAGTTCGTTCCTTTGGGGTGGAACCGAATCGATGTTCGCCGAGGCTGGATTTCGTCTGGCGGGTCGTCTGGGTACGAGTAAGGTGATAATGCGAAAGAAGGTTCCCAGACGATCCTAGGCGTGTAGAGAGAAAGTAATAATCTGCAGTGGCCGGGATCCACGACTAGAAAACTGTTCTTCTTACTTCTTGAGGGATTTCTTCTCGGACTGTAGCAGCTTTTCTAGCCCTTTGACGTTCTCTCGAAGATACACCAAGTCGGAATGAAATAGCACTACGCCTTTTCTCAAACGGGAAAAATCTCCTGAAAACTCACGCGAGTGCAATAGCTGTTCCAGTGAATCCAAATGTTTCAGTAACGGGTCAATTCTCAGTTTAGCCCAATCTGTCTTCGACGAATCCAGCTTGGAAAAATCCTCTCGCAATTTCTCGAGGGCTTTCCTCAGTCGTGGTAAGTCCGCTTTGTATACCCTATCCACCATTCTCGTTCTCGCCTCTGTACGCTCAATCTCTCACTCAATTTCTTCGCAAATATAAGGGAGGAGAACTTCTATCGAGCGCCCGTTCAGTGTCATGGTTTCAGTACTTATGCGCAGCTAGAGTTTGGCTATGCCCCAAGCCAAGAGAGCGCCATGGATCATGTTCGCCGCAATTGCTGCTAACACTATTGCCATGAGTCTGCTGCTGGCTACGACGCCATTCTTCCCTATCAGGGTCGAGATTCTATCCGAGTATCTGAGGATTAGAAAAACGGCGGCTACTGCCACAAATCCACCGACAAGGACGTTGATGACGTACTGGGTTCCAGCCAGAACGATGAGCGTGGTCATCGTCCCGGGTCCAACGAGGAGCGGTGTCGCAATTGGAACTATGGCGGCTTG
>Ga0187769_10001502_pt1 | contig 13368 bp, 14 predicted proteins | sample 0116_SJ02_MP02_1_FD_133140 | JGI IMG/M metagenome (GOLD analysis project Ga0187769, IMG submission 133140) | Tropical peat soil microbial communities from peatlands in Department of Meta, Colombia - 0116_SJ02_MP02_10_MG | ecosystem: Environmental > Terrestrial > Soil > Wetlands > Peat | place... | reverse complement strand
CGCGCGCGCACGTCGTTGGTCTTGCCGCCGTCGTTGAGCGGGAAAACGTAGGTCTGGCCGACCACAAGCGGCCGCGAGCCCACGTAGAAAATTGCCGAGATCACATCGGTCACGCAACCGGGAATATCGTTCTCGTCCTGCTTGCTGGCGCCGCTCTTCAGGTTCTTTTCCTGCAGCACACTTTTGTGCCGTGCATAGTCGAAGCGGATCGTTGTATCCACCCTGCGGAAGCCCTCTTCGGTGTGCTTGGTGATACGGGCGGAGCAGAAAGTCCGGGGATCGAGGATGGCTTCCAGCCGGTCGTGGGCGGGGTAGAGCACGGAGAAAGCGCCGGTGGAATCAGCGGTTGCCGTTATCCGCGCTTCATTGCCCGAGGTATCCAGTCGGAAGGTGGCGGTACCGGCGGTCAGCAGCCGCCACTCCACATCGTAGGCGAGCGTCTGTCCGGCGGGGAATGAGTACGGTGGCGGAGGCGGGGTGACGTGGGATTCGGATTCGATGACAGCCCCGGTTGGCGCAGTGGCCGGGGGCGGCGTTTGTCCCAACAAAACGACGGAGACCGGCAGCGCGACCGCCAGCGCGCGGATTGTGGGCCAAGGTCGTGCCACCAGGGTTAGGCGATCAACTCGATAACCACAGTAGTTTGAGGATCAGGGCCGCCAGCATCGCAGCCGCCCCTAAGGCTGCATTGTACTCGCGATGCTGGCGGTAGAGAGCGGCAGAAAACTCGCCGCCGGCCCCAGACTCGGCGGAAAGCCGTGGCGCCAGGCGTGGCACGCGCCGGGCATAGTCATCGAAGCCGGGGAACTGCGAGCGCAGCAACTGCTCCTCAAACTGCATCACCGGCAGATAGATGGCGAGGAAAATCGCCGCCGCCACCAGCGCGATAGCAAGGCTGCGCGCCGCCACCGCGAATCCGGCGGCGATGATCAGTGAGCCAAGATAGAGCGGATTGCGCGTGTAGGCGTAAGGGCCGGTGGTGGTCAACTCGCTGGCCTTGCGCACGTATCCCGAGGCGTAGGCGCGCAGCGCCAGCCCGATCACGACAATGGCTCCCCCGGCGGCGATGCATCTCCAGGAAGGACGCGCACGCCACAGATAGAAGGCCGCAAACACGAATCCGCTGGGCACGCGAATGCGGCGCGCAATCCGGCTCCAGCTAGCCATCACTGGCCCCCAGCAAGTGCAGAGCGGCGCGCACCACTTCCTGGACGGAAATCGAGTGCAGAGCGACGTCAGGCCGGTCGTGGTGCGAATAAGAAGTCGCGCTGGCCGGGCTTCGCAACACGGTGTTGCATGTGCCATACGGACCATTGCGTGCGGGATCGGTGGGACCGAAAATTGCCACCACGGGAATCCCCAACGCGGCGGCCAGATGCATCGGCCCACTGTCTCCGCCGATGAAGATGCTGGCCCGGCGCGCGAGCGCGATCAGCTCACCAAGCGAGCTGCAGATCGGCTGGGCGGCGCCTGCGCTCGCTTGCTCCACCTCGCGGGCGAGTCCCTCTTCGCCGGGGCCGAAGTTGATGAGCGACGGCAGGCCCTCGCGGCCGAGCGCCGCGGCAACCTGGCCGTAGTTCTCCGGGAGCCACAGCTTGGCGCCCCATCCGCCGCCGGGACTGAGCAGAGCGAAATCCTCGAGCCCGCGCTGCCGGAGTTTGGCCTCGCACCAGGTTTCAGTGGCCGTGCTGCACGGCAGAGGGAAGCATGCCGGTCCGGGGGCTTGTCCTGTCACCGCTGCGGCCAGTTCGAGGTTTTGATCGACGACATGGGGCGAAGTCGTTGCCACGCGGCGCGAGTAGAACATTGCCGCCGGGCTTTCGCGCGGACGGGCAAAACCAATGCGCTCCGGCGCGCCGCTCCATAGCGCCAGCCCCGCCGACTTCCACGCGCCCTGGAAGTCCACCGCGATCTCATAGCGGGCGTCGCGTAGGGTGCTCATCGCTTCCCGCGCGTCTTGCAGCGTCGCGGCGGAGAGCGGCTCCTTGCGCCACGCGACGGTATTGATGAAGTGCAGGCGGTCGATCAGAGGTTTTTCCGGCGAGCCTCTTGCCGCGCTTTCAGCCCCGGCGGCGCACAGCAGTTCCGACCATCGCTGTTCGACCGCCCACCCGATCGAGGAGGATGGGAAGCTCCGCCGCAGCGCCGCCGCAGCAGGCAGGGCGTGCAGGATGTCGCCCATCGAGCCGAGGCGCAGAATCAGCAATTTTTCCATTGGCGCAGAAGATCGGACGTGGAGTGGTCCTTGGGATCGCCCACGATGGCCACGCGCCCACCGTATTCCGCCACCACGTCGCGCTCGGGGACAGTTTCGGGCGTATAGTCGGTGCCCTTGGCGTGGACGTCGGGACGCAGTTCGCGCACGAGCGCGCGCACGTCTGGCTCGGGAAAGATCACGACCGCGTCGACGTCAGCGAGCGCGGCGACGATTTCGGCGCGCTCAGCGGCGGGCATGCGCGGGCGTCCTTCGCCCTTGAGAGCGCGGACCGAAGCATCGTCGTTGATGGCAACCAGCACCCGCCCGCCCAGCGCCTTGGCCCCGTGCAGATAGCGCACGTGACCCACGTGCAGCACGTCGAAGCAGCCGTTGGTCAGGATGATGCGCTCCCCGGTGCGCCGCCACTCCGCCACCCGCTCACGCACCGCGTCGCGGCCGAGGACCTTGTTGTCAGCGGACATCGGCCTTCCCTTTATCGTTCATGCGGCGCCCTGCTCGCCGCGAATCGCGCTCTCCAGTTCGTTGCGCGCGACGGTCGCCGTGCCGCGCTTCATCACCACGATGCCGCCGGCGTAGTTGGCGAGGCGCGCCGCTTCTTCGGTCGAAGCGCCGGCGGCAAGGGCGGCGGTGAAAACCGCAATGACGGTATCGCCCGCGCCGGTGACGTCGGCCACCTCGTCGCTGCCGTAGATCGGGATCTCGACCGGCTTGTGGCCGCGCTCGAAGGCCATCATGCCGTGGCGCCCACGGGTGATCAGCAAAGACTCCAACTTCATACGCTGCAGAAGCGCCTTGCCCGCGGCGCGCAGGCGGTCGCTGTCGTTGCCGATCTCAGTCCTCAGGATTGCTTCCACCTCAGGCTGATTGGGCGTGGCGGCGGTCGCGCCCGAGAAATCGACCAGCCGATAGCGGGAGTCGAGTGTAATGGGGATGCCGTCGAGCGCGCGCTTCACCCGCACCGCCGTCAGCATCTCCGGCGTGGCCGCGCCGTAGCCATAGTCGGAGACCAGGAGCGCGTCGGACGCTTCCGCGTACTCGCGGGCCAGCGCCGCTAGGCGGCGCCGCACCTCGGCGCCCGGGAGTTCGGCCGATTCGCGGTCGATCCGCACCACCTGCTGGCGCTGGGAGTGGGTGTGTCCGGCGAGGATGCGGGCCTTGGTGACCGTGGTGTGTCCCTTCAGTCTGAGGATGCCGCTCAGGGGAATCTTTTTCTTCCGGAAGCACGCGAGCAGCGCGCGTCCGGGCTCGTCGTCGCCGACCAAACCTACCGGCAATACCGTTACCCCGAGCTCGGCGAGGTTGAATATGGCGTTGGCGCCACCGCCCGGCACGATCATCTGCTCGCGGTGCTTGAGGATCAGCACCGGCGCTTCGCGCGACACGCGGGAGATCTCGCCGAAGATGAACTCATCGGCCACCAGGTCGGCAAGCACGGTCACCGTGACCCTGGGAAACGACTCCACGATGCGCAGCAGGCGCTCGGCGTGCTTGGGGAGCTTGTGCATGGGCAGAGAATGATTCTCTCACGCTGGCTGTGGGTGCGGAAGGTGGCGTCGCCGCTACACGGGCTGGCCGCGCCGCTGCGCGATCGTTTCCAGCATGGCGCTGACGGAGCGCGCGGCATCGGCCAGTTCCATCTTCACCGGCACCACCGCCAGCGGCTTCAGCGCGGAGAAATAGCCGCCCATGTTGACGGCATCTTTTTCCGTGGTGACGAAGCCATCAGCTTCGGAGCGCGTAGCCATTGCTATTAGCTCGCGGATGTCCTTCTCGGTGTACTGATAATGATCCCGGAAGCTGGCTTCGCCGGCCAGTTCGACCCCTGCGTTGCGCAGTTGCACAAAGAAATTCTGCGGGCGCGCGATCGCACAGAAAACCAGCGGGTGCGCCGGGAGATCGCATGGAGCGATGGTGCGGTGCGCGCGCCACACCAGCTTTCCTGCTAGAGGGAACAGTTCCGCGGGAACGCCGCTGGTGAGCACAACGGCGTCGACGCGGGCAAGCGCCGAGAGTGGCTCGCGCAGGCGGCCGGCGGGCAGCAGGCGGTCGTGCGCGTCCTCGGGGGTGACCAGCACGATGTCGAAATCACGCGCCAGGGCGCGGTGCTGGAAGCCGTCGTCAAGCAGATGCAGGCGCGAGGGAAATCGCTCTTCGGCGAGTCGCCCGGCAGCGAACCGCTCCTCGCCCACGATCACCGGCACTTGCAATTTGCGCGCGATCAGCAGGGGTTCGTCGCCGAAGTCGCGGGAAGCTCCGCCGGGATCGACAATGGCAACTCCGCGGGTCCGGCGTCCGTAGCCGCGCGAGAGCACGTCGAATTCGATGCCACGCTGCTTGAGCAGATCGCCCAGCAGCAGGACAAACGGCGTCTTCCCTGAGCCACCAACGGAGAGGTTGCCGATGCTGACCACCGGCCGCTCTAGTTTCCGGGAGGGCAGCACACCTCGGTCGTAGAGGGTGTTGCGCGCGCCCACTGCTGCCCCGAACAGCATCGAAAGGGATGTCATGTGGCGACGTGCTCGTGCTGGTCCATGCGTACCGGCACGGTCAACAACTTCTCAAGTTCGTCGAGAGTGCGCTCGGTCGCGCCCCGCTGTTGCCGCACCACCTCGGCTGCGCGGCGTCCAAGCTCCTGGCGGGCATCGGCGTCGTCCAGCAGCCGGAGGAGTTCGCCGTCGAGCGTCTCCGACGTGACGACCTTCACGGCACCCGCACGCTCGAAGATGCCGATGATGTCGCGGAAATTCTCGGTGTGCGGCCCGACCAGCGTAGCCACGCCGAACTGTGCCGGCTCCAGGATGTTGTGACCACCGCGCGGGACCAGGCTGCCGCCGACGAAGGCGACCGAAGCTAACGAGTACAGAGCGGCCAGTTCCCCGATGGTGTCGAGCAGGACCACGCCTCCGGCCAGCGCTTCATCCCCGGCAAGCTGCGATCGCCGCCAGAACCTCAAGCCCGAAGCGGCAAGCAAACCGGCCACTGCATCAAATCGCTCCGGACGGCGCGGCGCCAGGATAAGCGTCGCCCGCGGATGCCTCTCCAGCACCGCGCCAAACGCCCGCAGCACCACAGGCTCTTCGCCTTCCGCCGTGCTGCCGCATACCACCACGGCGGTTGCCGGCGCGAGGGCACGGCGCAACATCTCGCTCGCGGGCAGCACTTCCGGCTGAACATCGAACTTGAGATTGCCGCCGACGCGAACGCGAGCCTCGGGCGCACCTATGGCCACCAGCCGCCTTGCGTCCTCTTCGCTCTGTGCAAGGAAAATATCCAGATCGCGCAGCACCCGCCGCCACAGCGCGCGCAGCCGCAGGTAGCGAGGCAGCGAGCGGTCCGAGACGCGGGCGTTCACCACCGCAATGCGCGCTCCGGTGCGGTGTGCCAGACGCAGCAAGTTTGGCCAGAACTCGCTCTCCGCCAGCACGATCAACGACGGCCGCAGCGCACGCAAGTACGGCCGGATGGCGAAGCCGAAGTCCAGCGGATAGTAGAAGACGCTTTCCTCGCCGAAGCGCTGTCGCGCCAGCTTCTGGCCAGTCTCGGTCGTGGTAGAGACCAGCACTCTGCGGTCCGGGAATCGCGCGCGCAACCCGGCCACCAAGCCAGTGACCGCCAGCAGCTCTCCGACCGAAACCGCATGCACCCAGATGCACCCGTGGGCCGGGCCCAGACGTGCTGGCACGCGTCCCATGCGCTCGCCGAGACCGGCGCGGTATTTTCCCTGCGTGAGCATCCGGGCGAGCCACCAGGGCGCGGCCACGACCACAGCCAGGCCCAGCAGTGCGGAATATAGGAGATACATCGAGCGACATTGTAAATTGATTCATCGAGCCATTGATTCATTGAGTCACTGGCCGATGCTGGCTGAAATGTCAGCGGCGGGAGATAATCAGGTATGCATCAAAAGGCCGCATTTATGGCAATTATGGTCGCGGCGGCGATTCAGCTGGCTCAGCCCGTAGTAGCCAAAGACGAAAAGGGTTTCGTCATGCCCAGGGCGGCGGGCGCCAAGACCTATCCCGCGCATGACACCAGCGAAAAGGAAATGGTGGTTGTCGCGGCCGACCCCTATGACCTCGCCAGCAAAACCCAGGGAGTGTTCCGCATCAAGTACAAGGAGGAAGACCTGCTGCCGGTGTTGCTGATCATTAGCAACGAAGGCGGCCAGCCCGTGGCCCTGACCGGGATGCAGGTGGAACTGGTGACGGGTAAGCGCGTGAGGCTCCAGCCCGCCAGTGAGGACGATATCTATCGCCGCATCGCGCATCAGCCCATGCATGGCGACCAGCCCTCCGCCAATCCCCTGCCTTTTCCGCGCAAGGTGAAACGCGCCGTGAAGAAAGAAGAGCAGGAGGAGATTCAGGACTCCCGCTTCGCTGCCCAGGCCGTGGAGGCTCGCACCACCCGGGCCGGGTTCCTGTTTTTCGATGTCGAAGGTGTCAATGAGCCGCTCGCCGGGGCACATCTCTATGTCAGCGGCCTGCGCAATAGCCAGGGCCAGGAACTGATCTTCTTCGACATTCCATTGGAGAAATATCTCGAGCATTAGCCGGTCAAGTGATGCCCGACCTTTTTTGAAACGTGGCCTGTCGCCAAGTCCTGCCTGGAGGCCGACCGGGTGGCTGAACCAGGTTCTATAATCAGCGGTTATGGCAACGACGCCGGAAACTGCGGTGGGAGCGCGGGCCAAATACGAGCCTGTCATCGGGCTCGAAGTCCATGTCCAGCTCCTGACCCGGACGAAGATTTTTTGCTCGTGTTCGGCCGCCTTCGGGGCGCCGCCCAACACTAACGTCTGCCCGGTGTGTCTCGGGCTCCCGGGTTCGCTGCCGGTGCTCAATCGCGAAGCCGTGGAATTCGCGGTGCGCGCTGCCATGGCGCTGAACTGCGAAATCCGCGAGACTTCCATCTTTGCGCGCAAGAACTACTTCTATCCCGACCTGCCCAAGGGCTACCAGATCTCGCAGTACGACAAGCCGCTGGCCGAGCACGGCTGGATTGACATCACGACGAACGGCGCGGCCAAGCGCATCGGCATCACCCGCCTGCATCTCGAAGAAGATGCGGGCAAGAGCCTGCACGAGGGCTTTGCGGATTCCGCCGATAAGACCTACCTCGACCTGAACCGTTGTGGAACGCCGCTGGCCGAGATCGTCAGCGAACCCGACATCGCTTCGCCCGACGAAGCCCACGAGTACCTGACGCGCCTCAAGGAGATCATCCTGTTCACCGGCGTCAGCGACTGCAACATGGAGGAGGGATCGCTGCGCTGCGACGCCAACGTCAGCGTGCGTCCACGCGGACAAAAGGAGTTTGGCACCAAGACCGAGGTGAAGAACGTCAATTCGTTCCGCTTCATCCGGCAGGCGCTGGAGTATGAGATCGAGCGGCAGATCGGCGTGCTTGAATCCGGCGGAAAGATCGCGCAGGAGACGCGTCTCTACAACGCCGCCGAGGGCAAGACCTACGGCATGCGCAGCAAGGAGCACGCGCACGACTATCGCTACTTCCCCGAGCCGGACCTGCTGCCGCTGGTGGTTGACGCCGAGTGGCAGGCGAAGATCCGCCGCGAGCTGCCCGAACTGCCCGAGGCCATGCGTAAGCGCTTCGTCGAGCAGTATGGCATCACCGAGTACGATGCGCACGTCCTCACCGCGACCCGTTCGCTCGCCGGACAGTTCGAGGAGGCGGCGAAGGCGGCAAAGAACCCCAAGCGCGTCGCCAACCTGGTGCAGAGCGAGCTGATGGGTAGGCTTAAGGCAAAGGGGTTGGAGCTCGAACAGTCGCCCATCTCGATGAAGGGAGTGGCCCTGTCGGCCGACTTGGTGGAAGCGGGCGCAATCACCGGCAAGCAGCTCAAGGAACTCTACGATCTTAGCTTTGAGCGCAACCGGGACTTCCCAGAGGTCTACGAGAAAGAGAAGCCGCAGCAGGCCGACGCGGGCGCAATCGAGAAGGCGATCGATGAGGCGCTGGCGGAGAATCCCAAGCAGGTAGAGCAGTACCGCGCCGGCAAGACTGGGCTGAAAGGCTTCTTCGTCGGGCAGGTGATGAAGAAAACCAAGGGCCAGGCCAATCCGGCGCTGGTGAATGAACTCATCGACAGGAAGCTGGTCTGAGGGTTAGCGACCAACACTGTCATCCTGAGCGAGCGCGCCGCATGCTTCGGCTGCGGGCATAGCAAGTTGTGGCGCGCGAGTCGAAGGACCCCTACCCAAGGGACATCGCTCGGGTAGAGGTGCTTCGACTCGTGCGGGCAAAGCGGCCCGCACTCGCTCAGCATGACAGTAGAAAACGGATTAGCGGATGGACACGGATTGTGCAGTTGATCCGTATCAATCTGTCGCGGGTCTCTTCAGTTGTGCTTCACGAACGCGCCCGTCTTTTTTCCACTCAGGTCGTTGTAGATGATCTCGGTGAAGCGGTCAGCGTTGACGAACCCCTTGCCCCACTCGGCGTAGCTCGCCAGGACCTTTTCCTGTTTCATCTGGTCGAGCGTCTTGCCCTGTTTCATCGCGGCGGCCACAGCCGCCACTGTGCCGCGCAGCATGTCCTCGAACTTTTTCAGGTCATCGAGGTTAGAGAGCGGCCCGTGGCCGGGGATGACCTTCACGTCCGGCGGAAGCATAGGGATGATCTGGGCGACGTCGGCGACCAAGCCCTGCACGCTGCCGCCGCTATCGAGGTCCACGAAGGGAAAACTGCCGGCGAAAAAGTCGTCACCCATGTGCACGACGTTCGACTGCGGGAAGAAGACGACAATGTCGCCGTCGGTATGCCCGTGCGGGAAGTGGACGAGGCGAATATCCTCGCCGTTGATGTGGACCTTGAGCTTGTCGTCGAAGGTGATCACGGGCAGCGCGCCCTTGGGCGCGGGCGGCACCTCCATCTTGATGAAAGTGATGTTGCCACCGCTCTCGAGGCGCTTGCGGACATTCTCGTGCGCGATGATGGGCGCGGTCTCGCCAAAGTACTGGTTGCCGCCGGTGTGGTCGAGATGCCAGTGGGTGTTGAGCACGAACTTCACCGGCTTATCGGTGATGCCCTTGAGCGCGGCCCGGATCTTCTCGGCCAGCGGCGCGTACTGGTCATCGACGATCAGGATGCCATCGTCTCCGGCGCAGACTCCGATGTTGCCGCCCATGCCCTGCAGCATGTAAACCGTTCCCGCAACTTTGGTGACTTTGATTTCGACCTTGGAGAAATTCGGTTGCTGCTGGGCGGAGGCGGCGATCGCAAGAAACAGCAGTAGCAGGCAGAGTTTGCGCATGAGTTTCATCCTCAAAGAGAGTGGGACAGGCATTGTACCTAACTCGATTCCGCAACAGGTGAATTACTCGATGGCTCAATCGCTCGCCGCGCCGTCGAAGAGCTTGCGCAGCGAATCCGGACCGACATGATAGAGCCGGTAGCTCGCCGTATCGCCGCTCCAGGCGCGGAACAGCAGGTTGCCGCGTCCCGTGCCTTCGGCGTCGACGGCATCAATCAGCTCGAGGCGCGGGAAAGCGTCGAGATGCGCGCTGTCGGTTACCGAGCTGAACAGCTTGCGCATCTGGCCGTAAAGATCGGGCTGCCCGACCACGGTCACGTAGAAGAAAAAAGCCGGCGCCGCTGCGGCTGGCTTGGCGGCGCGGCTACCTGGGGCAGGCGCCGCAGCGGCGGGAATGCGCGCTGTCAGGACGACTTCGGGGTTGTTGTTGGAGTCGACGTCGAAGACGCGGACCGTGGTTTGGTCGAACGCTGCCGCCGGGGAGTGGCGCAATGCAGGAATGCCTTTCGCGTGGCGCGTGACCTCGGCCAGGGCGATGTCGGAGACTGCTTTGGTCAGCTTCTGTTGCTCGTCGGGCGTCCACGGGTAAGCATAAGAGTGCGGATCGGGACCGCCGGCATCGGAGATCGCGGGCAGCACTTCCGCTGTTTTGGAAGGAGCAGCGGGTTTCGATTCCGCTGGCCTGGGCGGAGCGCTTGGTTGCACCGGTTGCTCTTCGGGCCCCTGCGGCGGCGGGTTGGGTTTGCCGCGCCGGAGCAGGGGACGGTTTGGATCGTCCACAGGCGCTGAAGGCGACGAGGCCGCGGTCGATGATGAGGTCGCTGGAGCAGACGCCGAAGAGGGACCCGGTGACGCGGCGGCCGGCTGGTCGGACGTCTCAGGATGCCGCTTATGCAGTACCGGGCGATCGTCATCCTCAGCGTGCCACGAGGGTGCGGGTTTGGCGGCGGTCGGAGGCTTCTCCACCTGCGGCTGCCAGTCACCCATGGCGCTCCAGCGATCTTTGTCTTCGCTGGCCGCGGTCACGGTGAAAAAACCGAGAGGCTTGCCGCTGCGTTCGACTTCGTACACGTTGCCGGGTTCGAGGGCCATCGGCCGCGGGTCGGCCAGGTAGATGGAAGCATCCCAGAAGCGGCCGTTTACCAGGATGGCAACAGGGATGAGCCGTGTGGCCGATTTCCCATCCGCAGTCATTTCGACCACCGCCAGCGCACGCAGCCCTTTTTCTTTTTTCTTCGACTGCGCGAAGGCGAAGCTGGCGGCGATCACCGGGATTGCGGCCAGCACGAGGATGGCGCATCCCCCGCCTTTGCTGTAAAAATGATGGCCTATGGACATCAAAGAGAAAGCCCCTGACTTCACGCTGCTTGACGAGGACGGCAAGAGCGTTTCCCTTAAAGATTATCGCGGAAAGAACGTGGTGGTGTACTTCTTTCCCAGGGCCAACACGCCCGGCTGAACTATCGAGGCGTGCGGGTTCCGCGACGCATACACCAAGATCCAGAAGGCCGGCGCGGTGGTACTGGGTATCTCGCCCGATCAGCCAAAGGCGCAGAAAAGCTTCAAGGAAAAATACGACCTGCCCTTTACCCTGCTTTCCGATCCTGACAAAAAAGTGGCTAAAGCTTTTGAAGTGGTCAAAGAAAAGAACATGTACGGCAAGAAGGTAATGGGCATCGAGCGTACCACGTTTCTGATCGATCCCCAGGGCCGGCTGGCGCATGTCTTTCCCAAGGTAAGACCTGAGGGCCACGCCGAAGAAGTGCTGGCCGAACTGAAGACTTGAATGGGCAAACTGTCCCATTACGACCGCCGAGGCCAGGCGCGGATGGTGGACGTTTCCGCCAAGCTCCCCTCGCGCCGCGAGGCACAGGCATCGGCCTTCGTCGCGCTCTCACCCCGCGTGCTTAGGGCCTTGCCGCGCAATCCCAAGGGAGACCCGCTGGAGATCGCGCGCTTCGCCGGCATTGCCGCCGCGAAGCGCACTGCCGAACTGATTCCCATGTGCCACCAGGTGCCCCTTAGTCACATTGATGTGCACAGCAAGCTATGCAAGAATGGCGTCGAGATCACTGCCAGCGCCGCGACCACCGCTGTCACCGGGGTGGAGATGGAGGCGCTGGTGGCCGCCAGCGTCGCCGCCCTCACCGTGTACGACATGTGCAAAGCCCTGGACAAGGGGATAGAAATCAGGGAGGTTGTGCTGGAGCGCAAGACGGGCGGCAAGAGCGGCGAATATCTGCGTGTAAAGAAGTGAAGTGTGGCCGGCAACGTCAAAGTCCTGCTGGTGGACGACAATCCGATGGTCCTCGACCTGCTGCGCAAGGCGCTGGAGCCGCTGGCCGCGCTCAGCGTTGCCAACGACAGCGCCGACGCGCTGCTGAAGGCCATCGACGATCCGCCCGATCTGCTGATCGCCGACTACAGCATGCCCGGCATGGATGGGCGGCAGCTCTTTGAGAAGCTGAAAGGCCGAAGCGCCACCGCGCGCATCCCTATCATCCTGGCCGCCAGCCGCGCCGACATCAATGACAAGCTGAAGGCGCTCGAGGACCTCGCCGAAGACTTCCTGGAGAAGCCGTTTTTCATCAAGGAAGCCACCGCCCGCATCAAGAAGGTCATCGACAAGATCGCGCTGGAGAAGATGGCACGTGAGGCCCCGGGTGACGGCCAACTGCGCGGCAGCCTGGCGCAGATGAACGTCATCGACTTGCTGCAGTCTCTGGAAATGGGCCACAAGACTTGCGGCCTCACCCTGACGCGTGACGGCGAGAGCTGCCAGCTCTTCTTCTCCGATGGCCAGATTAACCACGCGCTCTACGGGGACCTGAAAGGCGATGATGCCGTCTACAGGGTGCTGTGCTGGCCGGAGGGTACTTTCCTGATCGACTTCACCCGGCACAGCCAGGAGCAAACCACCACCCGCTCTACTCAAGGCCTGCTGATGGAGGGTTTGCGACTGCTGGATGAGGCCAATCACGAAGCCGAACAGGATGTGCTGGAGAGCTGATCGTTCTCATGACTGCCGCCGTGCTCACCGTCAGCGACTCGTCGGCGCGAGGACATCGCGCCGACCTCTCCGGACCCGCCGTCAAGGCGGCGCTCGAGCGCCATAAATTCAAGGTGATCGCGGCGTATGTAGTCGCCGACGAACAGGCGGCCATCGAGGGAGCGATTCTGGAGTTGGCGGCGCGGACGCAACTGGTAGTGACCACGGGTGGCACCGGCATCGCCGAGCGCGACGTCACACCGGAAGCCACGCGCGCCGTCTGCCCCCGCCTGGTTGAAGGAGTCGCGGAGCGCATGCGGGCGGTAGGTGCGCAATCGACTCCCCTGGCAGCGTTGAGCCGAGGCGTGTGCGGCGTCTGCGGACGCGCCCTGGTGCTGAACCTCCCCGGCAGTCCGCAGGGGGCGACCGAATCGCTGAACGCGGTAATTAAGCTGCTGCCGCACGCGCTGGAACTGCTGGCCGGAAACACGGCTCACGATGGCCGGCATCGGTGAAGCTGCTGCGGGCTGCCGGAATTCACGCATGACTTGCTCCCGGCTCGCGTAGAATGACGTTTTGCCCGCGTGAATTTTCTAAAACACATCCTGTCACGCTACACGGTTCTCGTATGGGGGCTGCTGAAGCCGCTCGGCGTATGGGGCGCCTTCGGCATCGCCGCTGTGGATGCTGCCTTTCTCGGCCTGCCACTGGATGCGGTCGTGGCTGGCTACGTCTACAGCGACCGTTCGCGTTTTCTGCTTTACGCCCTCATGGCTTCGGCTGGATCGGCGCTGGGCAGCCTGATCATCTACGCCATCGGCTATGAGGGAGGCGAACTGCTGCTGCGCAAGCGGCTCTCCGGACCGCGCTTCGACAAGATCCGCGCTTCGT
>Ga0187769_10001500_pt1 | contig 13376 bp, 12 predicted proteins | sample 0116_SJ02_MP02_1_FD_133140 | JGI IMG/M metagenome (GOLD analysis project Ga0187769, IMG submission 133140) | Tropical peat soil microbial communities from peatlands in Department of Meta, Colombia - 0116_SJ02_MP02_10_MG | ecosystem: Environmental > Terrestrial > Soil > Wetlands > Peat | place... | reverse complement strand
GTCGTCACGGCCGGTCTTGCGAGGAAGCCAGGAATGACAAGGATGGACCTTCTCGCAAAGAACTCCGGCATAATAGCGGAGGTGGCGAAGAGCATAGCGAAGCATGCCCCCAATTCGATAATCGTGATGGTCACAAACCCGATGGACGTGATGACTTACGTTGCTCTCAAGACGTCGGGGTTTCAAAAGACGCATGTGGTCGGCCAGGGAGGACTCCTCGACAACTCCCGCTTCAAGTACGTTCTTTCGAAGAAGCTTGGCGTATCAAGGGGATCCATCACCTCGATGGTGATGGGGGAGCATGGAGAGAACATGATCCCCGTCGCAAGCCACACCTATGTGAGCGGTGTGCCGCTAATGTCTCTACTTAGCGAGGAGGAAGTGCAGCAGGCAATCGACGACACCAGGAAGGTGGCCGCCGAGGTCATTGCCAAGAAAGGAGCGACGATTTTCGCCCCAGGGAGGGTGGTCGCAAGGATGGCGAACGCCATAATCAACGACACCAAGGAGGTAATGGCGGCTTCGGCATACCTTGAGGGGGAGTATGGAGTGACTGGACTTTGCATCGGGGTCCCTTTGAAGCTTGGCAGCGGCGGCATCGAAAAGATCTACGAGGTCAAGCTCTCTGACAGGGAGAGAGACTGGTTTAACAAAGGCGTGGACACGCTCAGGGAAGCACTGGCCACCCTGAACGTACTGTAGCCGACTCCGGTTTAGCGCCGGGCAACTGTTAGGGATAGACCCAGGGGGAGTGGCAGGAACATTCCTGGCCGGAGGGTCGAGCCCCGACAAGAAAGCTAAAGAACCGACGGAATCGGCGGTCGCACCTGTTTTGCTCATCGTCGTGCTCTTGAAGGGTGTCCCCGCGAGGACCACCCAGGCCATCACTGTCGGTGGCGTGCTCAACAGGGAAGCAATGGACCTGGTGCTGAACCCTCACGATGCGAAGGCCGTCGAGGCAGCGGACTACCTCAAGCGTCGGGTGGGAGGTAAGACCGTGGCGCTCAGCATGGGGCCTGACATGAAGCTCGTCCCGCTCATGAAGCCCCTTTACGACTCGGAGGTCTTCGGTGTGGATGAAGAGTATGTCCTAAGCGACAGGAAGATGGCAGGATCCGATACTCTCGCTACATCATACGCCGTAGCCCTCGGCATCAAGAAGGTCGTCGAGCGGCACCTGCACCCCATCGACGAGCTCGTGGAGGCCATAAGGAGGTGGGGCTATTCCGATGCGGTCGGGGCTAGGGCAGCAGAGTTCTATCGATTGAATCTCCTCCCGAACAGGGTTTACAGCGAGCTCCCCGCCCTGAAGGACAGCATACTCGCGAGGTTCCTTTCCGGCAAAATCACTGCCGAGACGGCAATCGAAGAGCTGGCCGCTGAAAGAGAGAGGATCGCCAGGTTCATAGTCGTCGCAGGAATCAAGACCACAGACGGCGAGACGGGGAGCGTCGGTCCACAGGTGGCCGAAGGGGTTTCGGAGCTCCTTGGCAGGGTGCTCCCGCACGCCACGTATGTGGAGGACTTCGACATTGATCCCGTCCGGTCCACGGTGAACTCAGAAAGAAAAATCGGGTACCTCTCGCAAAGGCTAGAGATGCAACTCCCCGCCCTCCTCACTGTTTCTACCGAGTATCGTCCGAGGTCCGCGCCTGCCGGGTCTCAGGCCGAGGTGAGGGCAAACAACTACAGGGGGAAGGTCTTCCAGGCGCTCAAATGGACCGCCGACGACCTCGGTGCCGACCCAAAGCGATTGGGGCTCGCAGGGTCCCCGACGATAGTGGGCACAGGCGTAGACGTCGGGAAACCTCCCGTCCAGAAGACCTTGGGTTCGACCTTCGTCTTTCTGAAGGGGGCTGAACAGATCGAGTTCGGGGGAAAGCAGTACGGCCCGTTTTCCAGGGGGGACCTGACGAACGGCCTGCCGCCTGAAGTGGTGGCCAACCTCAAGGCGAATGGTTCCGTAGGCGTTTTCACCTATGAAATGTTGGCAGGGGAGCTCTTCTCTTGAACGAAGAGCCCACCGGGGTCTGGGTCTACCTCCAGCACACGAAATCGGGGCTGACCGCGGACTCTCTCGAGCTCATCGCCGCCGGGAGGCAGGTTGCCGACAAGCTAGGGCAGGAAGTCGTTGGTGTGATGCTGGGGAGCGGTCTTGACGAGTTTGCCAACGTAGCCGTCAGCCGAGGGGCGGACAGCGTCCTCGTCGTCGACTCCCCGCTCTTCGAGCAGTACTTCAACCTGCCATACGTGGACGCCATCTACTCCCTCGTGAAAGAAAGGAAGCCCTACGTCTTCCTGTTCGCCGCAAACGAAGTGGGCAAGGACATAGCAGCGAGGGTCGCTTTCAAGGTTCCCACCGGACTCGCCACCGACAACGTTCAGCTTGCCGTAGAGGACTACAATAATCCGGCTCTTGGCCAGTTCAAGAACCTCCTCATCCAGGTAAGGCCGGATTTCGGGACGAGGCTCGCCCGCATCTATACGCCGAAGCACAGGCCGCAGATGGCCACCGTGAGGCCAGGCAGCTTCTCCCCCCTCCCTGCGGATCCGAAGAGAAAGGGAAAGGTGGAGAAGGTGGACTTCGAGCCGCCGACCTATCCTGCCAGGGTGACAGAGGTGGTGGAACTTCCTCCCCCGGTCCCGGACCTCAAAGGCGCCGATGTCGTAATTAGTCTAGGTCTCGGGATACTGAAGGACGGCTCGGGGCATCCACGGGACCCCAGGGAAGCCTACGGGTACGCCAATGAGTTGAGGGCCGTCTTGGAGGAGCGCTACCATCTGAAGACTGAGATCGGGGCGTCGCGCGCCCTCATCTACGCCGAAATCAAGCAGCTCGAAGGGTTGATCAGCAAAGCGAACCAGGTCGGGCAGACCGGCACCACCGTGAGGCCGAAGGTGTACATTGCGGTCGGGATCAGCGGGGCGCTCCAGCACAGGGTGGGGATGCAGTTCTCATCGAAGATCGTTGCAATCAACACGGACCCAGATGCGCCCATCCTGAAGTTCGCCCACTACCCAATTGTGGGGGACCTCTATGAGGAGCTCCCGAAGCTTACGAGGGCCATAGGAGGCGGCAGTGCGGCCTGAATATGACGTCATAGTGGTCGGGGCGGGTCCAGCGGGTTCCGCCGCTGCCCTCTCCCTCGCGCGCAAGGGGGTCAACGTCCTGATGCTCGACAAGGCCCGGATCCCGGGGGAGCGCAGCATGACCGGGGGAGTGCTCTATGGCGACTTCCCCGACGGTTGGGGGCTCATCAGTCTGGTCCCCGATTTCGAGTCGACAGCACCGCTGGAGAGGCGAATCGCCTCGCATGAGGTCATCGTCCTAGACGGGCCCGATTACGAGCGCGGCAGGAGCAGGTTCTACAGGCTCTCGAAGAACTCCTTTCCTGCCAGAATGGGACTCGTCCAGATGTCCTTCGAGACTGGGCATGACTACTCTGTCCTGCGGCGGCCATTCGACAGGTGGTTCGCAAACCTTGCCGTTCAGGCGGGTGCCATGCTTTCGACGGAGAGCACTGCGGAGGGGCTCATCAAAGAGGGGGAAGCCGTAGTGGGGGTCAGGACCACCAACGAGGAGCTCAGGGCGAAGCTCGTGATAGACGCGTCGGGTGTCACCTCGACTCTGGTGGCCGAAGCTGGTCTTAGGGAAAAGCTGACGCCGCGCCAGCTGTACCACGGGATAAAGAGGATCTACGGACTCGATTCCGATACCATCGAGAAGAGGTTCAGGGTCAAGCCGGGGGAGGGGAGGGCTATCTTCTTCCTCGGAGAGTTCATGCACGAGGTCGGCGGGGGGGCGTTTGTGTACACCAACCGGGACACACTCTCGGTCGGACTTGTCGTCTCGATGGACTCGTTAATCAGGCGGACGACGGAGCATTTCGACGAAATCGGCAAGCTCATCGATGTCCTCGATGACTTCGAGGCGCATCCGATGGTCGGGGAGCTCCTGGAGGGGGCACAGCCTCTGGAGTATTCGGCCCATAACATACCCAAGGGGTACAAGGCCATCCTGAAGCGCCCCTATGCCGACGGTTTCTTGGTGGCCGGGGATGCCCTGGGCTCCTTCGTCAAGATAGGGCCCATGATAGATGGGATGCGCAGGGCAGTGACCTCCGGCATGATGGCTGCTGCTGCTTACATGGAGGCGAGCGGTTCGGGCTCTTACAGGGCGAAGAACCTCTCCAGATACAGGGAGCTCCTCAACCCGATATACGAGGACGTCGGCCGGTCAGGTAGGGACAGCTTCATCTCCGAGAGCTCCTTTACCTACCACACGCTCCCGAGGCTCCTGTTCGCGACTGGCCTGTTTTCGAGCGTCTACAGGTTCGACACGCCCTCAAGCCACGGCGGGCCAAAGGACGCCATAGCCAGGGTCCAGGAGGGGACGGGACTCCTGGCCTACGATGAGGACGAGGCCTACTCCCACATCAAGGTGGACGCGGAGCTCGCGTCCAAGTCGCTGACCAAGCCCTGGGTCCCGGCGTGCCCCACAAACTGCTACACCATCTTTACCCCGAAGGGTGTCTTCGCGTCCTTCAAGGACCTATACGAGCACAACCTTGAGGCCTCAAAGGATTCGTCGGGGAAGGCGGACGGCAGGAAGGCTTTCGCCCAGACACTCGAGGACGTGGCGTCGTCGCAGCTGCGCTTCGACCACATCGCCTGTGTCGCCTGCGGAACTTGCGGGGCCATAGGTCCCCCGGAGATGGTGACGTTCACCCACGAGAGGGACGGCCACGGGGTAAGGTACAGGTTCGGCTGAAGAGCGTCGCTCCCTCCAAAAAGATAATACCAACAGGGGGCGGCCTCGGGGTGGCTGATTCGGCAAGCGGGGAGAGACCCAAGATGTCTTACAACTATTTCGATAGACTGGACAGGATTGTGAGGCTTCACCAGGACTGGAGGACAAAGGAGTGCCTCAACCTGATACCGTCGGAGAACCACGGAAGCGCCCAGATGCGTGCAATGTTCCTGGCGGACCTAGGCAACAGGTACAACGCCCCGGACAGGTTCTACAGGGGTACGAAGTACGCCGATGAGCTCCTCTCCATGACCGAGGACTTGGCGAGGAAGGCATTCGGGGCGAGGTACGCCGACGTCAGGGCCCTTTCTGGGCACACAGCGGACATGGCTGTGCTTCTTGCCCTGACCCAGCCGGGGGACAAGATACTTTCAGTCCACCCGGACAACGGTGGCTATCCCGGGATTACCCACCTGGGCCTCGGAAACCTCCTCAGGCTAAAGAACCTCTACTTCCCCTATGACGATAGGACTGTGAACATCGAGCCAAGGGAGTCCGTGGCCCTGATCAGAAAAGAGCAGCCCAGAGTCGTCTTCTTCGGTGCCAGCTTCATACCATTCCCTCACCCTGCCAAGCAGCTTTCGACCGTCGCCGACGGAGAGTGCGTCTACGACGGATCACACGTGCTGGGCCTGATAGCAGGGGGGGAGTTCCAGGATCCTCTCAGGGAGGGGTGCTCGTTGATGATTGGCTCCACACACAAGAGCCTGCCCGGCCCCCAGGGAGGGATGATCCTCTCGAACAACGAGGAGGCCTTTGAGAAGGTGGCCGGGAAGATCCACCCCGGGATAGTGGACAACATACACCTGGACAGGGTGGCCGCTCTGGCAGTCGCGCTCATAGAAATGATTCAGTTCGGGCGTCCCTACGCCCAAGCGGTGGTCAAGAACTCGCAGGCGCTCGCGAAGGCGCTGGCGGCGGAGGGGGTCAGGCTGCGGGGTTCCACCGTCGGGTACACAAAGTCCCATCAGATCCTCCTTGACTATGAGCCGGCGAAACTGGAGATGCTCGCCGCCCGGCTCGAGCAGGCGAACATAATCGGGGACAACGGTGGGAGGCTGGGGACGGCCGAGCTCACGCGGATGGGGTATGGCACGGCGGAGATGGAGAATGTGGCAGAGCTCGTTTCGATGGTCATTCTGGGGAAGAAGCCCGTGGACTTCGTTCAGAAGCGTGTGAAGACCCTTGTCAAGCAGTTTCAGCAGCCGAGATTCGTGCTGCAGTCGGTCCCGAAGCCGCTCTAGTTACCTGTGGATTATCCCCAGGGACTCGTCTGTCATCCGCATCGATTCCTCTCGCGAGTAGCCACCCGTGAGTGCCCTTATGGCATCTATGTCCTCCGGTACTACTATCGCTTCCTGGTGGACGCCAAGGAACATGTATGCCTCTCCGTCAACGACAGTAACCGAGTCCTTCCAGACGTTTGCTTCGTAGACGTCATTCCTGTCTCTGCCCCGCTCCCGCGCCCAGTCCATTATGTTCGCTGTGGACTTGAACCCAGACTTGCCGTCCACCAGGTTGAGCCTAGGAGCGCCCTGGAGGGCCTTCACGACCTCCTCCTTCGTCACCTCCTTCTTCAGGCTGAGTATCAGGCTGTGCAGGTGCATGTGTGTGGTCGGAACCTTGAATGCCATCGTAACAATGGGGATGTTGGGGAGCACGGTCTGGACGTCTGGCCCGTGGTGAGAGGGCAACGTCGTCGGGTCGAGAACCACGGCATCGATTGGCCCCTTCTTCACGTCGTCGGGGTCTGTCGCCCTCCTGGCGAGTACCGCTCTTGCCCTCGACACTCCTATCGTCCTGTCAACGGCCCCGAGAGTCCGGCAGAGCCCAGTCGTGTTGCAGGAGACCACCCTGATCATGTCCTTCCCTGCGGCCTTTTCGTAGTTGCACTGGGCTACGAAGGAAGTCCCGGTGAGCTCGTGCTCCTCCCCTCCCTGGAATATTGCCTTGACCTTTGCCTGCTGGTAAATCGCCTTGTTCGTGGGCCCCATGTCATCTGGCGCGCCATCGACCACCACGTCCACTCTCTGAAGCAGGTCGTTGAGTGTCCCCCTTAGACTGTATCCAGCCCCGTTGAATGCTTCCAGGCTCTTCATGTCGAGGGCGTAGAGGTCTATCCCTTTGTCCCGGGCTACGCCATACTTGTAGTGTGGGTGCGCAGCTGTTACACCTACAAGCTCCATGTCCTTCTGTTTCCTGACGGCGTCAGCGACTCGGCGGCCTATGGTGCCGTACCCGTTGACTCCTACCCTAATCATCGCCGCGGCCGCTCCGACCTGGGCTTAAAGGGGTTCATTTTGCTGTGCCTCCCCACTTCTCCTCCGACCTCTCAAGGGCATCTATCAATGGGAGTCTCTTCCCAGCGAGGTACTGGACGAGAGCACCCCCTGCGGTGCTTATGTGGTCAATCTGGTCGTGGATGCCGTACTTGCGAAGAGCCGTAGAGAGATGCCCTCCACTGATTATGGTGGTCGCCAGGGAAGAAGCCATCGCCCTCAGGAGGCCCTCTGTTCCGAGGCTGAAGGCATCCCATTCGAAGGCGCCAGGCGGGCCGCTCATGAACACGGTCCCCGCCCCCTTGATGTACCTCGAATAGCGCTCCACCGTCCTGGGCCCTATGTCCCAGACCTGAGTAGCAGAGCTCACTCCGGACGGTTCTGCATCCTTCCTTGAATCGTCGACTTTCACTCCGACGTCCACGGGCATCTCGAACCTCTCCGGGTCTTCGTCGATCAGCTGCCTTGCTTTCTGGACGAGTTTCACTTCTCCGTCGATTCCGAGGTCTCCACGGAGCTTCCCGGCCGCCTTCAGGAACACGAGGCCCACGACGCCGCAGAGCAGCACCCTGTCCGCCCTGTTGTTCGCGATTAGGGCGTCGATGGCTTCCAGCCTGTCGTTCACCTTCGCCCCCCCGAGGACGGTGACGTAGGGTCCCTTCTCCACTGACACGATCCTGTCTAGCATCCGAAGTTCCCTTCCGACTGTCCGACCCGCCGCCGTCGGCACGAGTCCAGCGAAGCCCACTATGGAAGGAGAGGCACGATGGGCGGTCGAAAACGCATCGAGCACGCAGGCATCGACGTGCTCCCCCAGGCGCCGGACAAGAAACGTCTTCTCAGCCTCCGAAGGATTGTACTCCTGGTTCTCTTCGGCGGTGAACCGCAGATTGTCCAGGAGCAGCACCCCTCCCGCCTGGAGAGAATCGATGTCCGAGAGCGCCTTGGGACCGAAGACGTCCGGGACAAATTGGACGGGCTTCCCCACTATCTCCCCCAGTGCCTTGGCATGTGCTTCCAAGCTGACATAGTCGGAGCGCCCGACCCTTCCCTGGTGAGAGGCCACTACTACCTTCGACTTCGGCAGGTCCCGAATGGTCATGGCGGCTTCTTCCAGCCGCGCCTGTTCCATGAGCTTGCCCGTCTTAGGATGGATTGGCGTGTTGACGTCAACCCGCAGGAAGACCCGCTTCCCCTCAAGCTCGAGGTCCTCCAGCGTCAACATCTTGATTGGCATCGGCGCCTTGGATGCCGCCGCCTCCCTCTGATTATATGCCTTGCGACCGGTCTCCCCTTGTCGTTGGACAGGGCCAGGAGCGACGTGGAGGCGTTAAGATAACCACGGTGATGCGCGTACAAGACGTTCTTGTTGTCTTAACAGGCCCGCGATGGCTCAGCCGGCTCCTACCAGGATGCTCACGACGCCACTGAGGATGGCCAGCACCCCTAGCGAAGCCGTCAGGAGGGCTATCTTCTGGCTGCCGGCTACCCGGAGAAGTACACGGATCGTCGTCACCCCCACAACCACGGCCACAGCTATCGCAAGAAGGATGACTGGGAGACCGACCGCGTCAATCGCGGTGGAGATCTGGTGTGGCGACAGCAAAAGGGTCGTTCCCGCTGCCCCGATTGAGGCGGGGATCAGGGCGAGAAAAGAGAGCCTGAAGGAGTCCCTGGGGTTGATTCCAAGCAGGAGCATCGAAGAGACAGTCACTCCGGACCTGCTGACCCCAGGGAAGGCTGCTAAGCCCTGGATTATCCCAATCGCAACGAGCTCCTTCAGTGAAAGGTCTTTGAGGCCCTTGGTTGGCTCATACTTTGCGCGCGCCACGCTTATGAGAACGGCGTCGCCTATCAGGACACACCCCAGAGCTATCATTGGGATCCCAAGCACGGGGCCCAAATTGGACTCAGAGACCTCCTTGTAGATGGCGACCCCGATAACGGCGGTAAATGCGGTTACTACGATTAAGAACTTCAGCAGGGTCCGGCCCTCATCGTCCCCTCTCCCGGCGAGGGCTCGGAGGACCTTCCAGACCTCTCTTCTGAAGTAGTAGGTCGCGGCGATGAATGTCCCAGCCTCAAGGAAGAGACCGAGCGCGTACCCCTGGGTGAATGACAGTCCGAAGAGCAGGTTTGAGACAATTATCACCTGCGTCTTGCTGCTTATGGGGAGCCACTCGCTTACTCCTTGGACGATTCCAAGGAGCACCCCAAGTAGCCAATTCGACATCGTTAGACGGCCGCCCATTCGGGTTGCGGTATAAAGCGTTCCTAAGGAGCTCTGCCAGCGCCCGATGAGACGGACGAGAACGCACCTGGTGTTATCCTTAAAGAGAAGAGCAGGCAGTCGGGCGAGAAGCCTGTGCAGAACGGGACTCTGACCAACATTTTCTGGGGGCTGTTCCTTATCTGGTTCGGGATAGTCGCCGTCTGGTTGAAGGGGGACTTCGGCGCCACCATCAATCACCCAGTCTTCGCAATGGGGACGGGTGTGCTGCTCCTCCTGATGAATCTCGCCCGCTCCATAATGAGGCTCCGCGTGAGCGTTCTTACTATGGCGCTCGGGGTGCTATTGGTCGTCGCCAACGCCCTAGTCCTTGCGTCTAACCAGACAGTGCCCTTCCTCCCTGAGCTGCTGATAATCGCAGGGGTTGCGCTGGTGATAGGGGCGATAAGGACCCGCAACTATCACGCGTATTAGGCACCTATCTCGATATCGATCTTGGTTCCGGGTCCGCAGGAATTGTACTCGGGGGCATGAGCCGAAGAAGTTTCCTCAATCAGACTTCCTCATATCACGGACAGTAGGTGGCGAACCGAATCTTCGTTAACCGTAGGTAATTGCCCAGACTAGATTCAGTGTGAAGTCGGCGCTCTGGCCATTCTCTGTCCCGTCCAGGTGGAGGTAGGCGACGAGGTAGACATTCGTTCCCTGAAGCTGAGCCACGTCCATGTGGAATGCGTTGAGTGTCGCGGACACCCCGCATTGGTTGAAGGTTTCAGGGAGGGTGGTGGCCACATAGCTCGTCTCGTGCAGGATTGCCCCGTTCGTCACCCCATAGGTCTGTACGAACGTCCCGTTCGTCATGAAGTAGGATCCTGTGTAGACTTGGAGCTCGTTGACAAAGGTGGAGTCGATGGTGAAGGGTGACATTAAGCCCACGAATACCCCCTGTGCTTCCGTGCCCGTGAGGTTGAAGCCACTCTGTTCCACGGCAGGTACGTTTCCATCGGATTGCACCCAGGCCGTAATGTTCTCGACGGTAGACCCCGTTGAGAAGTGAATAATCATCTGGTATGTTGTCACGCCGCTAGAGTTGGTCCTTGAGACGACCCCGTATGTGGCCTGTTCGTTGTAACTGGTGCCGTTGCTCGTCCCTGAGAATGAAACTGAGAGGTTTGAGAACGATTGAAGCAACGGGATGATATCTGTCTGAATCGAGGCCCCAGGATTCTGAGCCGCTGTCGTGGAGGTGTATGTCGTGGTGCACGCAACACCAGTCGTAGTCTGAGTGGTCTGACTCGATGGCGTGGTGCTCGTGGTCGTGGTAGTCTGGGTGCTTGTCGGAGCCGGAGTTGAGGTCGTGCTTGCTGGCAGTACAGAGCTGCTCGTCGACGCCTGAGAAGTGGTCGCAAGGGAAGCGCTGCTAGATGTAGTCGTCTGCGTTTGCGTAGGTGTCTGTGTGGTGGATGGAGTTGTCGTCGAGGAGGATGACGGGCTGCTCGTGGCTAGATACACCCCTATCCCTGCAGCTGCAACTACTATGATCACGACGGCGACGATTAGAGCGGTCCCAATTCCGGACCGCCGGGAAAAACGCACACCCTAACCCGTTCGGGTTGGCTACTTAAGCGTTAGATTAAGTGAAAAGGAGGCTAAAGTCCCGCGTATATCCCGTGGGATCGCACATGAATGTCGTAGAGCTCCTGGTACGGCGTGACACATTAGGGGCGACCTCCAAAGGGAGGTCGTACTTCTTCGGGCTCACTTTCAGGCTGCTCCCCAGTCAGTAAGCCGATTCTTGCGTAGTGGGTAATAAGTAAGAAGCTACAACAATGTGCATTGACCAATAGGAAGATGGCAAAGGAGCTCGAATGCCCAGTTTGCGGCAGAAATTTCTTCGCTGCCACTTCTCGCCAGAAGTATTGCTCGAAAGTGTGTTACACGAAGACCGAGGCAGCCCGTGATTCAAAACGAAGGTACGACAAGAGGTGGGTCATGAGTGGGAAGTCAGCAGAGTACCAGCGTATCAGGATTGCTAGATTGCGCCAGATGTGGGGGAGAACTCGCTTCACGCAGAAAGGCAAGTTAGATGGTCACGAGGCAGAGGAGTTTGTGTCTAGCATCTTACCCAGGGAGGGGTTTGATGAAATTCTTCCGCTTCGGAGCATCAATAAGCAGTTCCCTATCTTTGACATTCTCGCGATGAAGGACGGTCAGGACTATGCTATTCAGGTGACGAGTGATTGGCGTAGGAAAGTTCCGATGAAGCATTTGGCTCTTTGCGAACGCCTTGGCTTGAAGTATTTGCTCTGCTTTGTGAAGCCTGGTTTCTCGTACTATCACTTCAGGGAAGGGAAATACGATTCGAGAAAGAAGACCTGGAGCGTTGTGGTACCATTCAGTATCATCCGTCGTATGGCTTCACAAGCACAGCCCTCTTCGACCTAATAGGATGATTCTAATCCCCATGGAATCCTAGTTTCAGGACTACTTGACCGAAATGTTCGCAACCCTCCTTATGTCGGATCGGACCTCGTGCTCCTTCCGCTAGACCCCGTAGAGGTGGGAGCGTGCGTGTACGTCATATAGTTCTTGGTATGGTGTGACAAAAGCGCAATACGGGCACTTCAATAGATTGTTAGGGAGCCACTGCCCTGAGTCCTTCCTCCCACGGGACCGGGCGAGTGGGTCGGGAGTGTGGACCATTATGTCGTCTTCACTCGAATCGACGGAGTAGTGCTGTGAATCCTTGCGCCTCGACACGAAGGCTCTTACTATGTTGAGGACCTCGCCAGTGGTGACCGTATTTGTCATCGTATCAAGGACTATCTTGTCGTCTTTGACAAGCGCAACCGCCTTCCCTCCAAGTCCGTCCGATATCGCAGCTGCCAGGGCCAGCTGGTCGTCAAGAGTCATTTCCTTGCACTCTACCTGGATCACAGGAGCGCCGGGTCTCTCGGTGGCGCTTAAACTGCACGTTCGAAAGTGATATCGAGTTCGATATCGACGTTGATGGAGCTGCCTACCATCGGAACGTTAGTACAGGGATTCTCAAGTGCTTGAGCGCGAACGTGAAAAGAGGGTCATTTCGTGAATTCCCACCCCAAGAAACTCTTGCCAGCTTGATACTCCTGCCCTTTAACCTCGGATTCGGAAGGGAAAGCATCCAGGAGCCGTAGTCCAACGGACTCTCGATTGACCCTGCTTACTGATAAGCCCTGGCATCCTTCATCCTATTGGAAGACGGGAGATGCGTGAAAGTGTCGCTACTTCTTCAGTGGGTCATAACAGTATTTGCGTTTGAACCTGCCGTTGGAGAGCCTTACGCGGTGAGTGTACCTGATGTACATCCACTCTCCATAGGCCGACCTCCTCATCACTTGGACCCTGGCTACTACTTGGCCACGGCTTCCCTTGCAGACTTGGCACCTCTCCCCCATTAACATGAATTCTACTATTCATCGAGATAAAGAGAACCGACTCAAATCAATTTGAGCGAGCCTTCGGGTGTTCAGCCTTCGGAATCGGAATTGCTCTTGGGCCTTTCGCTACCATCAAGTCCTTCAGAGGGATGTAACAGTACTTTCGTTTCTTTGCAAAGTAGTGGAATCCTTTCCTTGGACCGGATTTGATGGTAAGTCTCTCCTTGAGCTCTACCCTATGGGTGAACCTGTGGTACTGGTAGGACCCATAGCGGCTCTTCCTTGTCGCCACGTTGTACGCAATAATCTTCCCCCTCTGGCCATGGCACTTTGGGCATCTCTGGCCTTTGACCCACTTGTTAGCTGCCTCCACGGTCGGTCCCGTTTACTGGGTTTGACTTAAGCGTGGTGCAAAGACTCACAGTATGGAGATGCTTTGCCCAAGAAATATTGGCTCCTAGTTGCACCACTATTGCACTGCTAGTGTCTGTAATTTTCGCATGGGATTAAACCCTTGCTGGTTCCCGAACAAAATCCTTCCCAGGGCGAGCACTTGTTGACATGTGACACCATGCCTTGTGCACCGCCATCTTATGTCACATTATCATATGATTAAGAACAAATAGCGAGGAAGGTTG
>Ga0187769_10001499_pt1 | contig 13376 bp, 15 predicted proteins | sample 0116_SJ02_MP02_1_FD_133140 | JGI IMG/M metagenome (GOLD analysis project Ga0187769, IMG submission 133140) | Tropical peat soil microbial communities from peatlands in Department of Meta, Colombia - 0116_SJ02_MP02_10_MG | ecosystem: Environmental > Terrestrial > Soil > Wetlands > Peat | place... | reverse complement strand
GTTCAGCAAATCGATGATTTAGGCCTTGTCGGTGGTCGATTTCTCGAAGCCCTGAAACTTGAAGCCGGGATAAGGCGTCGCCCCGGTCAGCGCCGTCAGCCCGAAGTTGGCTGCGGCCATGTGAAGGTACACTTCGCTGACCGAGCGGACTCCTTCGCCGGGGCGCCAGGTGTATTTTTCTTGGGGCATCGCCTGCGCGAGCCGGACAATTTCCCGCTGTACCCCTTTCAATTCGACCACGGCCCGCTGCTGGAAATTGTAAGTGGCGGTCTTATCGCCGGGCGGCGCAGCCTGCGCGATTGCGTCCGTCGCGATCACCACTCCCAGCAGAATCAAAGCCGCAAGGAGCACGCAGATCTTCCTCATCGCTCATCTCCCAAACGGATCGAATTTGCCGCACAGACTTTACGCTCATTTCGCTCGGAAAGCGACTAGATACCAAGAAAGTGCTTCTTGAAGAATTCCCAGATTGCATGGGTGGCGTCAAGATTCTGGCTGGCCACGCCAACGATTAGCTTTGGTAGATATTGCGGGCCGCCGGGCCACGTGTGCCCGCCGCCCTCGACCGTATAGACGATGACTTCCGTGTTGTCCTTTCCGCCGGACCAGGTCTCGCGGCGGACGTGCGTGCCGTCGTCCACGTGATCGGGAAGATTTTCTTCAATAGGCTGCGACGAAATTCTGTCTTGCGTGCGCCAGAATTTGACAGCGTCTGCAAGGGAAATGTTCTGGCCGCGGCTGCGTCCGAGTTGGAATCCGATGTTTCCGCCATTGATTGGAACGAGCGGGTCTTTCGTGCCCTGGATGAACATGACGGATATCGGGCGCGAAGGTTTGCAAACCGGCACGAGAGTTTCCGGCATCGTGGCTGCGATTGAGGCGATAGCGCCGATCTTGTCGGTGAGATCACATGCGAGGCGGTTGGAGAAGAACCCGCCGTTTGAAATGCCTGTGGCGTAGACGCGGCGCGAATCGATGGGATGTGAGCGTGCGAGCTCGTCTATCAGGGCGCGGATGAAGGCGACGTCGTCGGCGGTCGACATGCCGCGCGTGTCGTTCCAATTTCTGTTGTAGCTATCGGGATAGGCGACGAAGAATCCTTCCTCGTCTGCGAGGTCGTCGAAGTGCGTGAACCCCGGCATGTTCCAGTCGCGGCCACCGCCTCCGTGAAGGACAAGAACGAGAGGCGCTTTGCCGCTGGAAGGCAGCAACTTCGGGACATGCAGCAGGTAGTTTCGAGTCAGATCTCCGACCACGATGGAGCGGTTTTCATCCGCCGCGGCGGCCTCGCGCAGGCTTGCTCGCAATCGCATCGTGCGAGCCCCCGAGGCGGCCATGCAGAGGAAGCAAAAGACAGCCACAGCTATCGCGGACAAAATGAGTTTTCGCATAGTCGCTTCTTATCTGAACACGCCGCAAGAGATTATTACGCAGAGGAAATGAAGAAATTTCTTGGAACAGTCAGTCATCTGCAAGAGGCATGTCGAGTGAATCCAGCATCGTTGTCCGCGCAGCATTCCTTAACTCCGCTCGGACAACATCTGCAGGAAATCCGGCGCGAAGGAGGCTGCCGTACAACGAGGCAAGCTTGCGTTTGTCAAGCGGGCCGCGGATTTGCGCGAGTTTGCGATTCAGGCGGGCGCGGATAAGCGCGGCTTCGTCCGTCTCAGCAAAAATCGAATCGAGCGCAGATTCGATATGCCGGTCGGGCACGCCGCGGGCGCGCAGCTCGCGTGCGATGCGGAAGCGCCCCTGGCGACGGGACTGGGCGTGCGAGCGGGCGTAGTTGAGCGCAAAACGCTCGTCGTCGAGGTAGTTATGCTCGCGGAGGCGTGCAATCACACGCGCGACATGTTCTTTCTCTTCCGTACGGCGTCCGAGGTAGTTGCGCATCTCGTGAATTGAATGAGCGCGGCGCATCAGGGCGCGCAGCGCGGAGGCATAGAGTTCGTTTTCGGTTGTGAGTTTGCGAGGAGAGGAACGCACGCGTGAAGGATAGAGGCAAGGCGGCAGAGAGGCAAGGACAGAGGGGCGGCGATTGGAAGAGAAATTCTTCGTTCGCCTCCCGTGAACTCAGAATGATGGGTGCTAGGGCTATCTTGAGCCGAGGCGCTCGAATTCGTTCATGGCGCGCTCCATATCCTCGCGTGCGGCGTCGGCGGAGGAACGGATGCCCTGGACGCGCAGGCGGAAATCGTCCGGGTTCGAGGCGCGCATCAGAGCTTCCTCGAGAGTGATCAGGTTGCGCGAGTAGAGATCGAAGAGCGACTGGTCGAATGTCTGCATGCCGTACTGGCTGGTACCTGCGGCGATGGCGTCGCGGATCATGCGCGTCTTGTCGGGATTGACAATGCAATCGCGGATGTAGCCGGTGGCAATCATCACTTCCACGGCGGGCACGCGGCCCTGGCCGTCGCTGCGGCGCACGAGGCGCTGGCTAATTACAGCTTTCAACGTCGAAGCAAGCTGCAAGCGAATCTGCTTCTGCTCCGGCGGCGGGAAGACGGCGATGATGCGCTGAATCGTTTCCGTGGCGTCGAGGGTGTGCAGGGTTGAGAGCACGAGGTGGCCGGTTTCGGCCGCAAGCAAGGCGGTTGAAATCGTTTCCAGGTCGCGCATTTCGCCGACCAGAATAACGTCCGGGTCCTGACGGAGAGCGGCGCGGAGCGCGGTCGAGAAGGATGACGTGTCCACCTCGACTTCGCGCTGGTTAATGAATCCCTTCTTGTCGCGGTGCAGATATTCGATCGGGTCCTCAATCGTGATGATGTGCTCGGCGCGGAGCGAATTGATGCGGTCAATCAGCGCCGCGAGCGTCGTGGACTTACCGGAACCGGTCGTGCCGGTGGTCAGCACCAGGCCGCGCTGTTCTTCGCAGACTTGCGCGAGAATGCGGGGAAGCTCCAGCTCTTCGATGGTGCGAATCTTGGTCGGAATGACGCGGAGAACCATGCCGACATTGCCGCGCTGCTGAAAGACGTTGACGCGGAAGCGCCCAAGGCCGGCGACGCCATAGGCCATATCCAGCTCGGCAGTCTCCTTGAATTTCTGTTTCTGCCGGTTGGTCATCATGCTGAAGGCCATCGAGAGCATTTCTTCCGGCGTGACGCGGGCGACGTCGGTGAGGGCGTTCAGCAGGCCGTCGACGCGCGTGTAAGGGTGGTTGCCGACCTTGAGGTGCAAGTCCGATGCCCTGGATTCGACAGCCCGGCGCAACAGATCGTCAATATTGACGGCCATGAAAAGGTCCCCTCAGTTGAAGACTCAAGCCAAGCTAGCATGGGGTCTAGTACCTAGCAACGAGACCACAGGGGAGGGTTTCTAGAGGCGCAACTGTCCAGAGGGTGGGCAGAGAGCGCGGCCCATCCCTCGGATGAAGCAGCAGGTCTAAGGCGCTACTCGGCCGGCTGGTCGCGGAGGAACAACCGGTCGTAGAGCACTCCGGCTAGGACGCCACCGAGAAGCGGACCGGCCCAGTAAACGCCATGGTTCTGCCAATGGTGTCCCGCGAGGGCGGGGCCGAACGCGCGGGCGGGGTTCATCGCCGCGCCCGTAAACGGCCCCCCGAAGAGGATATCCATTGTGACAGTCAGGCCGATCGCGAAGCCGGCAATCTTGTTGAACGCACCCTTCGCGTCCACGGACGTAGCGAACACGGCGATGACCCACAGGAATGTCAGCACGGCTTCCAGCGCGATGCCGGGCAGACGCATGAAGTCCGGCGCAAGGTCGGGCGTACCGAGAGAGACGGGGCGCCAGATGGATTCCGGGAGGATTGCAGTGATCAGGTACGCGGCGGCCGAGGCGCCGAGAAGCTGCGCGATCCAGTAGCAGAGGCTGTCAATCGTGCCAAGGCGTTTCGTGACCCAGAAGCCGATGGTCACAGCTGGGTTGAAGTGCCCGCCGGAGATATGGCCGAGATTGGTGACCATAACCGCGATCGCCAGGCCGGGTGCGAGCGCGATTCCAAGGATTCCAACGCCGGGCTTGCTCCCCGCCGTCAGATATTGGTCGGCGCAGATCGAGCCGACGCCGATGAAGATGAGCGTGAACGTGCCGATAAATTCCGCGACGAGCTTCTGTGGGAGATTGTACATGCGGTGCCTCCGCGGCGAGACGGGCGCAAGCGCGCCGAAAAAAAAGCGACAAACGCGCGGATTCTACTGAATTCAAGAATTTGAGTCAAAAGTCGCTGGGCAGGAACCGTTCTTAGGCGCTGTCAGCGAACGGCGGCGCCGCTCGGGACTCCAACCGGCGAAAGCCAGCCGTGACGGTCGGACTTCTTGCCGCTGGTGATGGCGAAGAACTCTTCCTGGAGGCGCTTGGTGATGGGCCCGCGCGCACCGGAGCCGACCTTCACACGGTCGATCGAGCGAATCGGCGTGACTTCGGCGGCCGTGCCGCAAAAGAAGACTTCATCTGCGATATAAAGCATCTCGCGGGGAATCATCTGCTCGACGACCGGAATGTCGAAATCGCGGCAGAGGGTCATGATGGAATCACGCGTGATTCCAGGCAACGCGGAGTTTGCAAGCGGCGGCGTCGTCACCGTTCCGTTGTGCACCACGAAAACGTTCTCGCCGGAGCCTTCGCTTACGTAGCCATTCACGTCGAGCGCGATGCCTTCCTCGTAGCCGTTCGTGGTCGCTTCCATCCGAATAAGCTGCGAGTTCATGTAATTTGCGGCGGCCTTGGCCATTTGCGGGAGCGTGTTGGGTGCCGGGCGGTTCCATGAGCTGATGCAGACGTCCACACCCGCGCCGAGCGCTTCCTCGCCAAGATATTTGCCCCACTCCCAACATGCGAAATAGACCTCGATGGGGTTTTTCTGTGCGTTCACGCCGGCGTCGCCGTATCCGCGCAGGACGATGGGGCGGATATAGCACGCGGGAACCTTGTTCACGCGGACGACGTCAATGCTGGCCTGGCACAGTTCGTCCAGTGTGAATGGAACGTCCATGCGATAGACGTGCGCAGAGTTCATCAGGCGCTGCATGTGCTCGCGCAAGCGGAAGATTGCGGAACCGTGCGCCGTCTCATAGCAACGGACGCCTTCGAAGACGGCCGATCCATAGCTGACGACGTGCGAAAGGACGTGAATCTTCGCGTCGTCCCAGTTGATGAACTTGCCGTTGTGCCAGATTTTCTCTGTCTTCGGGAGGCTCATGAATCTCTCCGCTCAACTCAAAGAAGATTTTATGGGCGCCTAGAAACGAAATTATAGCACATGGGTTTTCGCGTCCAGGGAACGGATGCCGTGAAGTGCAACTGCGCCGCTACCAAATTGGCCCCCCTGCGATAGAGGCCAAGGGCGTGCGGCTTTCATTTGTTCAGGTGTTTCGGCCCGCTGACGTGAGGATTGCCGCGTTCGAAGAAGCGAAGCTTGCGGTGAACGGCCCGCGTGATTCCGATGCGCTTGCTACTGCCGATTTTCCCCGTGGGTTTAACCGCGATTCCAAGCCAGAGAGTGCCATCGGCGCACAAGTCAATCCCATCGTATCTCTTGTCGATGCGCATCGCTTGGGCGAGCCGTCCGGGACCTCGGGAGATGTCATCCATGTGAGATGTCCGGCGAAACCGCTTCATCGTCTCCATGCCTTCAAGCGGTTCAAGGGCTCGCAACAATACCCCCGCGCCGACGCCCGGCTTGTCGCTTGCAACGTTCATCATGAACGACGAGCCGTACGTGAAGAAGACGTAGCCATGACCGCGCTTGAGAAACAGGGAGCGGTTTCCGGGCGTCTCGCCGCGAAATGCGTGGCCCGCGGGATCACCGGGTGGATAGGCCTCAGACTCGACAATGCGTCCGCTCAGCCGGCCTGTCGGGAGATCGTGAACTAGCGTCTTGCCGATCAGAAATTTCGCCAGCGCGACTGTGCCCGCAGGAAGCTCGGACCGGCGGAGACGCCGTATGCTTCTGGAGCGCCGCTTGCCGGTTGGCTTCTTCGTGGTTCCCCTGGACGACACCGTTTGCTTGGTTGTTTCAGCTGAAGTCGCAGGCGAACGCATGAGATGAAAATGATATCACCGCGACCACCACGCTAGTCTGAGTGGTCGTCCGGTTCCTGACCGCCGGAAGGTGCGAGACCGGAAATGCGCCCCCACGCGCTGGTTCGCCAGTTATCTGTGATTTCCTTGGAAAGGATCCACGGAGGGACTTCCACGTACAGAAAATGTGAGAGTGCGTGGAGGTATGGCTCATACATGGCGCGGAGCTCGGAGAATTTGGCGCGAGATGCGTCGTCTTCCCGAAGATGAAAGCCTGCTCGTTCGAGAACAGTTTTCAATCGCTGGAGTTCTGCCGGCGGCAAGCGGTCGCCTACGTGGCGAGGAGGCACGTTGAATAGCTGCGCCAAATCCACGATGGTGTGCCGGCACATCGCGAATGTGAGCCGCGCCTGGCGCGTGCATACATTTTCAACCGAAGCAAGCAGCAGGGCCGTCGTGTCCAGAACCGCCGTAAGCGCGGCGAGCCAGGATTCATTCGTGTGCTGTGAGCGGAAGTAACTGACCACGGGATAGGAAACATGGCTCTCAAGGATGTCAGCGGAAGAGTGCTCCCAATCGGCGAGGAGTTTTTCCAGCCCTTCGGCGCCGCCCGGGCCGGAGTGGCGCCGCAAAAGCTCCGCGGCCGTCGGAGGAGATCCGGCGCGTGCGTCGAGCAACACGATGTTCACTTCGCGGCGCGAGAACGCCTGATAGATCACCGGTAGATAGCTGAGAACGAGCGCGAGAAAGCCGAATCCGAGGCCGCTCTCGGAAACAGCCAGAAAGCGTTCCGTCCAAGTGTGGGGGACAACATCGCCGAGGCCCAGCGTGAACATCGTTGTCCCGCTCAAATAGAGGAGCGTAGCAAAGCTGGGAGGAGTCGTTTCGATGCGCGAGGCGCTGTAGTAAAGCAACGAGTAGCCAAAGATGATCGCAGCGGCCCAGATGGAAAACAGAATCAGCAGCGAAAGCGGGCCGTAGAAGCTGAGAAACGTCTCGCGCGCTTTGTTCTTACGGAAAAAGTGAGCGATCGTTCTCCAGGGAATCCACGTCCCGCGATAGACGAGGACCGTCAGCCGGAAACGCCGTGCCACGCGGCGAGGAAGGATCACCGTCTCGAACGCTTCCCAAAGAACGACAGCAACGATCAGGACGCCGGCAACAGCGGAGAGAATCAACGCGTTGCTCCTAGGGGATCAGGACAATCTTTCCGTACGCACCCGACTCCATTACGGCAACATGCGCGCGCGACGCTTCCGCGAGCGGAATCTCCTGCCCAATTACGGGACGAAGGCTCTTGTTCTCAAGCCCCGCAACGAGCGCCGAATGGATGCTGATTAGATCCTGCTGCGTGGCATTCCACAGGCTCATCGCAAGGATCGAACCGTCGCGCGTCATGATGTCGCGCGCGTTGATCTCGGCGTTGCCCCGATTACCGATGACCACCACGCGACCACGCGGAGCGAGGATGCCAAGATCGCGGCCCAGATTCACGTTAGCAAGCATTTCCAGAATCACGTCGTAGCCGCGCCCGCCTGTTGCCGCGAGCGCTTCCTCAACGTGATTGGGCGATTTGTGGTCGAGAACCACGTGGGCGCCTTCCGCGGTGACAAGGGCGCGCCCGCGATCGGATCCCACAGAACCGACCACTCGCAGCCCGGCAGCCCGCGCGATTTGCACGGCCGCAATTCCCACGCCTCCGCTTGCGCCGTGAATCAGAACCGTCTCTCCGCCGCGCGCCTGCGCTCGGTGAAATAGCGCGCGATACGCCGTGGCGTACGGAACGTGCATGGCTGCTCCCTGCGCGAATGAGACATTCGCGGGCAGAGGAAACACGGCCCACTCCTCGCAGAGCGATTGCTCGGCGTACGTGCCGCTTAGGCTACCAGCCAGGTAAACGCGGTCGCCGGCCTTGAATCGCGTTGCATCCTTGCCCACGGATTCGATCGTTCCCGCGCCGTCCGTGCCCGGCGTGTAGGGAAGCGCTGGCTTTCTCGGATAGACCCCCGCGCGAATGTACGTGTCCACAGGATTGACGCCCGTCGCGCGAAGGCGCACGACAACCTGGCCGGCCCCAGGGCTGGGGTTGGGAACTTCCTCGGCCTTCAAAACCTCGGGTCCCCCGAATTCCTTTACGCGAATGGCCTTCATATGTGCTCCTCGTCAGATGCTTTCAAGGATTATCCATACAAGATGTGGGTGGAACGCGAATCGATTCAACGCCGCGCGAAAAAATTCGCTTCAGCGCGGCGCGGAAGGCCGTCCGGGCGTTATGAAAGTCCGGAGCTTCTCGAAGTTTGCGTTGACGTGGCCTAGGCGCTTCCCGGTCACAGACTCCCATGTGCCGAAAGCGAGAAACGGAACCAGGGCTGCGAGGACCAAGAGCTTTGCGCGCCGTGGCGCCTTTGCTTCCGGTTCCCACCGGAAGAGCTGACGTGACACCTCGAAAGCCACAGCGAGGCCGATCGCGAGAGCCGCCACGTCCTCCACGATTTCAAACCATGTCGCATAATTTGTCGCGGCAGACTGAAGGCCCGTCGCCAGATATTGAGCAGGGATGAACAAAGAAACGCGCTGCATCCACATCGGGAAAATTGCGAGAGGGACGGTTGCGCCGGAGAGAGCAATGAACCCCATCCAGATAAGGTTGTTGATCATCTGCGTCTCTTGCATCGTGTTCGTCACGCTCGCGACGATAAGGCCGAGCGACGCAAATGTTGCGGAGCCGATCGTCACCAGCGCGAAAATGGCCCACAGATTTCCCAGCGAGTGCATGTGAAAGGCGAACCGGCAGACGGCTATCTCGAACGTAACCACCGGCAGCACGAGAAAATAGTTCGAGAGGATGCTGGACGCCAGCATCGGGCCCGCGCCCACGGGAGCGAGACGAAAGCGCCGAAGGATGCCCTGCTCGCGGAAGGTGACAAGCTGCACGCTGAGTCCCCAGAAGCTGCCCATCACGGTCATCGTCATAACGCTGCCGAGAATATAGGGAACCCACTGGCGATCGTTGCGCGCGATTAGCACAACGAAGCCGAATAGAAAAATGAGCGGCATCAGCAGGCTGAAGAAGAAGAACGCGCGATTGCGCATGGCCAGCCGCAGACGCACTTTCGTCAATGCCCAGGTGTTCTTCAATTTGCGCCGCCTTTCCTCATTGGACCGAGCACCCTACTCCCGCAGTTTGCGGCCCGTCAGCTCGATAAATACGTCCTCGAGCGACGGGGAAAACATTTCGAGGCTCTGCAGTTCATTGTTCTCCGCTTCGAGCTGCTTGACGAGCGCAACAATCGTCTGCGGCGTGCTCGACGAATGTAATATGTACGCTCCGTCAAATTCGCGGCAATCGGAAACGCCGTCGAGGCGCGCGAGCGTTCCGTTGGTGAGAGGCCGCGCGATCCGCACTTCGATACGCGTTTTGCCGGCGGAGCGCTGCTTCAACTCCCGCGGCGTGCCAAGCGCTATCACTTTGCCGTGATCCACGATGGCGACGCGATCGCAGAGCCGCTCCGCTTCTTCGATGTAGTGCGTTGTCAGCAGTACAGTCTTCCTATCGCGTTTCAATTCCTCGATGATGTCGTAGATTTCGCGCCGCACCTGCGGATCGAGGCCCGCGGTCGGTTCGTCGAGGAAAACGACTTGGGGATCGTTGACGAGAGCCAGCGCAAGTGCGAGCCGCTGTTTCTGCCCTCCGGAAAGCTGGCTGTAGAATGCGTTGCGCTTTTCATCGAGTTGAAAGCGCGACAGCAATCGTTCCGTATCGGCGCGGTGAGGGTAAAAGTTCGCGAAAAGATCGAGCGCTTCCTTTACACGCAGCTTGTCCGGCATGGCAGTGGACTGCAAAACTGCGCCTATATTGTCCTTGAATCGTTCGCCGGCGCGTTCCGGATCGAGTCCACACACGCGCGCCTTGCCTTGGTCGGCCGTGCGCAGCCCTTCGAGGATTTCAACCGTGGTCGTCTTTCCCGCGCCATTCGGCCCGAGAAGGCCGAAAACCTCGCCCTCTTGGACGGCGAAGCTCACGCCCCGGAGCGCTTCCACCGCGCCATAGTTCTTGTAGAGATTTTCAGCCAGGATGATCGGCTCGCCCACGGAGTAGGTCCTTTTGGTTCGGAAAATCTACTTCTATCACAATCGTACTAGCAGCGCGAATCAGCGCTTCCTGCCTCGCTTGCGGCTGGTAGGCTTCCTTTTGGAGCGAGTCCAGCCGTAGCGATCGAGATCAATCCGGTCGCTCTCGATTCGGACGCCTTCCGTCTCGAGGAGACGCCGCTGCTTGGCGGCGTACGGCTCTGGAACTCGAATCTTGCCGCCAGCCCCGACTACGCGGTGCCAGGGGATTCCGCGTCCACTGGGGCAAGCGGCCATCGCGTAGCCCGCAGCACGTGCTCCGCCTGGCAAGCGCAGCGCGCGTGCGAGTTCGCCATAGGTTGTTACACGCCCTCGCGGAATTCTCTTCACCAGGCGATAGACGGGTTCCCAGGACACGTTGGCTTGGTCTCCTCGCGCTGCGGGCGGGCCACGCGGCGCCTCGATTCAGCATCGTAATGGTTACGATAAAGTATTGCTTGAATTCCTTGCGGGCCATGCGCCGCAAGGCCTCTGTTTGCAGCATTCGCGGTCCGCGCGGTCGTTCCACACAAGTAATAACCGATTCGATGCAACCTTGTTGCGTCCGCAGCATCGTACCATTGACGGTGTAGTGGACGGGCCATACACTACGCAGGCTTAGTGAAGGGCCCGGCCAGAAGGAGTCAGTCTTGGCTTTTGTTCGACGGAAAGGAAACACGTACTTCCTGGTGCACAACGTGCGCCGGCAGGGAAAGGTGCAGCAGTTGCACCTCGCCCGGCTTGGCGAGCGCCCACGCATCACCGACGACGTTGTCCGCAAAGTTTCGCGGAATCACCCCTTCCTCGATCTCGACTGGTCCCGTTTGCGGGAGCAGGTGAACAGCCGAGTCGAGCTATTCGACGTTCGATCGCCGTACGTACAGAGTCTGATGCATTCGCTTCGCAACCTTAACTTGGACCTGGCCGATCTGTCGCCGCCGATGCTGGTGCTGACGGATCGCGCCAATTCGAGCCGGGAACTGGTCACGCAATTACGATTGCTACGTTCGACACTCGACGTGAAATTGGATCAGTTTGAGAGGTCGGAAACGCGCAATCTGGAGGGCGGAAGAAGGTTCCGGTAGGGGAGTACGACCATGGGCGCGCAAGCATTACAACTCGATCCCACCCTGCGCAGCGTAGAGTCGCGGGATTTTGAGGGAGGGCTGAGACGGAAGATTGTCGGGCAGGACGAAGCCGTGCAGGCGGTCGTGGACCTCTATCAAGTGTTCCGCGCCGGCCTGAACTCGCCGGGACGTCCGGTGGGGAATCTCCTCTTCCTCGGTCCGACGGGCGCAGGCAAGACGCGCGTCGTCGAAGCCACGGCCGAAGTGCTGTTCGGCGATCCGCGCGCGGTGATCAAGGTGGACTGCGCCGAGTTTCAGCACTCGCACGAGATTGCGAAGCTGATCGGCTCGCCACCGGGATACCTGGGGCATCGCGAGACGCACCCGCTGATCACGCAGGAGGCGCTCGCGCAGTATCACACCGAGAAGCTGAAGATCAGCTTTCTCCTCTTTGACGAGATCGAGAAGGCGAGCGATGCGCTCTGGCAACTGCTGCTCGGCATTCTCGATAAGGCGACTTTGACGTTGGGCGACAACCGCCGCGTGGACCTGTCGCAGACGATGATCTTCATGACCTCGAACCTGGGAGGGGGCGAGATCACGGAGCTGATGACGGGCGGGATGGGATTCGCGCCGGTGGTGCGGCCGGAAGCGAAGCCGAAGCTGGACGAGAAGGTGGAGCGGACGGCGGCGGAAGCGGCGAAGAGGAAGTTCGCTCCGGAGTTCATGAACCGGATCGACAAGGTGGTGGTGTTCCATCCGCTGCGGAGCGAGCAGCTGGAGCAGATATTGGAGATCGAGCTGGGGATGGTGCAGCAGCGGGTGCTGGAGACGGCGAAGGGGCGGTTTTTGTTCCGGGTGACGCCTGCGGCGCGGGAGTTCCTGCTGCGCGAAGGGACGGACATGAAGTACGGGGCGCGGCATCTGAAGCGGGCGATCGAGCGGCACGTGGTGTATCCGCTGGCGAGCTTGCTGGCGACGGAGCAGGTGGCGTTGGGAGACGTGATCTCGATTGACTGGAAGGAAGGGCAGACGGGCTTGCTGTTCCTGAAGGAAGCGGAGGGAGCGCTGGTGCCGATGGATTCTCCTGCGCCCGGCCCGCTCGCCGAAGCTGCTGCCGCCATCTCCGACGGCCGCGAGCTTTCTTTCCCCGCTACGACGTCCGCCGCGGCGAAGACGGCGTCCGAACAACACGAGCCTCAGCCTCCGGCGCACCGTGGAATGCCTGCCGAGAAGGCGCGCAACGAGAAGCGATAGAAGGCGCTACAGTAGCTCTTCCCCAAGTGGCGAGCGGCGGGCGTTGAAAGCTGCACGCCGCTTGTCCGTTACTCGGACCTGGCCTAGTATCATGGCATGCGGCTGAGTTCCGGCGGAGGGACCCTAGTTGTGACCACGGTCTGCTCGCAATGCGACAAACCTGAGACGCAGTGCACCTGCGACAAGTACTGCTGCTTCTGCCAGTCCACGTATCACGTGCGCCTGTGCGTCGACGGGTTGTATTATTGCCCGGATTGTCGCGAGGCTTGCGACGTCCGCCTCGCCCAAGAGGAAACCCGCTGACCAAACTCTCATGACTTCCGTTGGCCGGATCGAATGTATCCTCGATAGCGACCCTCGATTGATTGCCGCCGTCGGCGCCATCGCCGCCCACGCGGCCCAGCGAATCGGGCTGTGCGAGCGCGACCAGGAAAACCTTGCGGCTGCCGCGTTGGACGTTTGCCGCGAGGCCCTTCCTCGTTTGGCCAAGAGGAATTCCAAGTCCACGATCAAAATGGTTGTCGCCGATTTTTCAGATCGCGTGGAACTGACCATCGAGGCGCCCGCTAGGGCGCGGCCGGTGGGGCGCAAGCGAGCGGCGGCGGGTGAAAACCGAGCTGCTGGCACGCGTGTTGATCGCATAGAGCGCGGCACGCGCGACGGCCATGTCTACACGACGCTCGTCAAGTATTGTGCCGGAGTAAGTTCCCGCAGCAAGTCCTGAGCAATTTCCCCGGAAGGTTGCAGGTTTTTTTACATCGGCACAGCGAAGGCGCGTGTGCGAATCAGCGAGAGCAGTTGGTCCTGGCTTACAGGCGCTTCTATTCTGAGGCGGTCGCCGCTCGGCACCACGCGGATCTGGTCGAGTGCCCCGGCAAGGTCGGGGTGATCCTGCGTCTCCTGGTAGCGCCGATAGAGGATGCCTGCCTGAAGCGCCGCGGCCAGCAAGTTCGC
>Ga0187769_10001497_pt1 | contig 13385 bp, 5 predicted proteins | sample 0116_SJ02_MP02_1_FD_133140 | JGI IMG/M metagenome (GOLD analysis project Ga0187769, IMG submission 133140) | Tropical peat soil microbial communities from peatlands in Department of Meta, Colombia - 0116_SJ02_MP02_10_MG | ecosystem: Environmental > Terrestrial > Soil > Wetlands > Peat | place... | reverse complement strand
TAACAAAACTTGAAAATTTAACGCCGTCTACGTTTTTGGATTACCTGCGTCACAGTGATGACGTGGACATAAAAATCACCACAACAAATGGTTTTACATATAATGGACTGTTACGATCGATTGATGAGCATATGAACATCACTTTATTGTGTCATGATTTTCAAGACGTAGAATTTTCCTCTACAGTCAAGTTAGTAACGGAATCGTTAGTGTACATCAAAGGAAGTGAAATTGAGAGCATCAGTACTGTGATACGCACACATCAGAAAGAAAAATGAAAATAACTACGTGATAAACGGCCATTAAATCTAATTCGTAGATTTATTTTTGGATACCTTGAAACTTTTCTAGCTTGCTACTTAAACGATATTCATTGAGCTAGTAACAATTGGCGGTAACGCCTGTTTGTGCAAAAATTGATATTGAATGAATTACTTACGTATGACAGTTATAAGGAGAGAGGTATGAAACAACAAAAATTTGTGATAAAACTTCTCACTGCTTTTGCGGTATTCAGTATGCTTAGCGTAATTAGTGCAAATGCAGCGATCAGCACCTCAAATACGGCTAATAAGACGATTCCTATCAGCGCTCGCGGTGTAGCAGCGCCACCTGTGCAGTGGGAGCAAACGTTTGGTGGAAGTGTCGGGAATAGTACAGGACGAAGTGTGCAACAGACCACGGACGGGGGGTATATTATAGCCGGTTCGACTGACTCCTTCAGTCCTGGTAAGTCAAATGTCTATCTTATAAAAACTGATTCTTTTGCAAAGAAGCAATGGGAGCAAACGTTTGGTGGAAGTGTCGGGAATAGTACAGGACGAAGTGTGCAACAGACCACGGATGGGGGGTATATTATAGCCGGAATGACTGATTCTTTTTCAGCTGGCAAAGTTAAAGCCTACCTCATCAAGACTGATTCGTCTGGAATGAAACAGTGGGAGCAGACGTATGGCGGGAATGCTTTCAACAACGCTGCTTCAGTGCAACAAACTACAGATAGTGGATATATATTTGTTGGGTCGACTGTAGCCGATAGAACTCCATTAATCTACCTTGTTAAGACTGATTCGTCTGGTAAGACGCAGTGGGAGCAGACATTTGGAAGCGGCATCCAAAACTATGGGAACTCAGTCAGGCAGTCGTCAGATGGTGGGTATATAATTGCCGGAGCCAAAGTGCAATCTACAGACCAAGTTTATGCTTATCTTGTTAAGACTGATTCGTCTGGTAAGACGCAGTGGGAGCAGACGTATGGCGGGAAAGGGTTTAACTTCGGGACATCTGTTCAGCAGACAACAGACTCTGGGTATGTGATCGGCGGAGTAACAAACTCTAGCAGCGCAAATCAATATTTTTACCTAGTAAAAACTGACTCGTCTGGAATGAAACAGTGGGAGCAGACGTATGGCGGGAAAGGCCTCAATCTTGCGCATGCGCTCCAACTTACTAACGATGGCGGATACGTTATGGTCGGGGAGTTTTTGACCGGCGGAACAAGCGTTTTGAACGCTACTAGCTCTCAAGGATACCTAGTCAAGTCTGATTCGTCTGGAAAGATGCAGTGGCAGGAAACATTTGGCGGAAGTGCAAATAGTAGCGGATCGGACATCCAACAGACTAAAGACGGTGGGTATATTGTCGTCGGATCAACAGACTCAGGCCACGCCAGCCGCACAGATGCTTACCTTGTAAAATTTTAAGTTGGCGCTGTTCTACATCAGCTCCAAACACCTCTCTTTCCACAATCTTTTTCTACAACAATCTCGCTTCATTATTGGTATTAAAAGATACTTTATCGTAAATTCTTTGGATTAAACGCCTACAGAGGGTAACTTACTATCTATTATACCTCTAGCTTTCTCCTGCAACCGAGGTTACAGAATTGCGACTTACGAACATTGATATGCCAAAGGCCCCTATAGATTTTATTGCAAAAATGCGCAGCATTATTTCTCTCATACCTAATAACAAATAGAATTTAAAGGTTGGACCAACATGGTTGCTAGAGGTTAATAATATCGCTCAATGCCAAAACTTTATCCTTAAGTATAGAAATTGACGGACGCACAGTTTAATTTCGATGGGCGATTCAATACAAAGAGATGTCACTAGTTTCTTCCGCAATCTATCCATTTAATTAATAGACTGTTCTTAAAAAGAATATCATGTTTACTTGAGGGAAAGTCGCATATATGTTCAGCAACCACTACTTTCTATACATCAAGCTTCTTGAGAAAAAATATTATTAGGTAGATTTTTGCAAATTAAATGTTTTTCGAATTGAAAAAAGCGAAACATTTTACTAGATTTTATGGCTTTAATTTCAATTCTTTAGCATTGTGCTATATCGTAAAGATAATTGGTTGATATAAATTCTCGTATTTTTTTGTTCTACAAATCAAGTTTTTCTACTAATCAAACTCGTTAAAAAAATGCAATTAAACTATCCACCATCAGGAATAAAATAGTTTAAATAAAAATAATTTTATAACAAAAGTACATATAATAACTTATAGAAAATATAACACGAAACGTATACCGCTAAAATTACAACTAAAGTAAAAAAAACTAGAAATGACGGCAGAATCGAGAGTCAAAGCAATAAATAGGGAACCTGAACAGACAAAGCTACAACAGAGAAATATGGCGACTCAAGTAGAGGAAGAAAAGAGAGTAGTTCACGTAGTCCCAGTTCCAAACGGCTACGTAACACTCGAATGCATCCAAGAAACTGAAATCCTAGAGAACAGACTCCTTCAAAAATATCTAAAATTGAAAAGTACACAAGATGAGATTGTTAGCGAATTAAAGTTCATAGATAACATGTATTCTTTAGCCGATACTCCTTTACAACAGAGATGTCAAGCACTTAAAAAACAACTATATAACGTGCAGAATGAGTTTAACACTACAAAAGAAATTTATTTTTGTGTGAGGAGAGCTTTGAACTCAAGTCGATTTGTTTTGCCGGAACACTACATGAATCTAGAAGATTGTTGGATTGAAGCGGTATTAGCGACTTTACACGGGAAGCACATCAGAATTAAAGGTATCGAAACCAGCAATCCTCATTTAGTAATAAGATGTGCACTATCCAAAATTTTAGGTCAACCTCAGGTTATCAATGATCGATCACTGTAGGAGATTTAATTGGTAGCCATATCTAATGGATATGCCTTGTTGGTTCCTACATAACGATTGCCGTATTACAAATGGCGACGCTAATTCTTCATCTAGGTTTACTGTATTATAAAAGATCAAAAACAGTAAAACGAAAGGTCATGGGGTAAACGTCTTCACATAACAGTCAACTTAACTTATTTTAGTTATTCATTTGTTAGTAACGTTAAAGAGTCTGAAACACATGTATGTATGACGGATGACGACAGCAGAAGCACTTGTTAAAGATTTAAAAGATAAAGACTGGAGAATCAGGGCAGACGCGGCATATGAACTTAGAAATTTCACGAAAGACGCGGTAGTCGATGCTTTAATTCTCGCTGTAAGTGATGAGCGCCCAGATGTTCGATTAAGAGCCATTGAATCTCTTGGGATTTTAAAAAATGAGAGGGCAGTAAATGTTCTTATTTCTCTTTTGGACGACGCAAATGAAATCGTCCGAATGGCGGTAACAGTCGCTCTCGGGAACATCAAGAGCTCCGAAGCAGTTGATCCCCTCGTATGGAAATTTAGAAGAGATAACAACAACAAGGTTCGAAGGCACATTGCGGAAGCGCTTGGAATGATAGGAGATAAAAAAGCAGTAGAGCCCCTCCTCCTAGCTTTGAATGATGAAGATGTTAACGTTAGGTGCCACGCAGCGCAAGCGCTTGGACGAATAAAAGATGCAAAACCGGTAGAACAGCTAATTAAAACTTTAAAAGATGCTGATGATGGCGTTAGAACCTGCTCTGCAACAGCTCTCGTTCAAATTGGAGCGGAAGCAATAGAACCTCTTACTCTAGCCTTGCAAAACAAAAACGAGGATATGCGGAGTTGGGCAGCATTTACTCTCGGAGAGATAAGAGATCTGAGGGCCGTAGAACCGCTCATATTGGCTTTAAATGATGATAATGATAGCGTTAGAAAGTATGCAGCTGAATCTCTTGGTCTAATAAAAGATAGCCGCGCGGTGGATAGTTTAATCCAAGCTTTGTCAGATACGAGTGAAGAAGTTCGACGAAAGGCTGTTGCAGCCTTGGGGGTGCTTGAAGATGCCCGGGGGGTAGAGCCGCTCAAAAAAGTGCTTAAAGACAAAGATGATGAGGTCCCGTGGTACGCCGCCGAAGCCCTAGGAAATATGAGAGATGAACGGGCGGTGGGGGCGCTTATTGGAGCTTTACGGGATGTGCGATCGCGAGTTCGATCAAAAGCCCTGGAAGCACTTGTAAAGATCGGTGACTCTGCAGTAGAACCTCTTATCACCATCTTAGAAAAAGACGAACCAATTCGGGTTTATGCCGCCGAAGCCCTAGGAAATATGAGAGATGAACGGGCGGTGGGGGCGCTTATTGGAGCTTTACGGGATGTGCGATCGCGAGTTCGATCAAAGGCGGCGTGGGCCTTGGGAGAGATAGGAGATAAAAGGGCGATAATACCGCTTACTGCCATATTAAGCGATAATATCGATGAAGTTCGAATTAATGCTATTGATGCTCTCATTAAGATAGGAAGTGAAAGCATTGTTGCTCCATTAATACAAGCGTTAGATGATATTCCTAGTATAAGAGAGAGAGCAGCAGAAGCGCTCGGATACATTGCCGATCCCGTGGCATTGGATCCTCTGGCTAACGCTTGGAGGCGTGAAGAAAACGAGACAATTCGCAAAACTATGTACGAGGCATTAAAAAAGTTATAGATAAGAAATAAAAAATATTATGGCATTCCCACGATTAGTCTAGGCAGTGCTAAGAAAAATCACTGAACCACACAATCATATACGTTTTTATCTCACTTTAGAGCACGCGCTTTTAACGCAAAATTCTTAAAAATTTTTTAGCCATTTAATAACATTCGCAGCAAGAAGTCAGTGCTCCGGCTGCGACGCGCTTTTATCAATAACAATTCTAAGCGATTCTCATGATAGATAATAATCTTAAACGGTTAAGCCTGCTCATAATTATATAACGACCGAGGTTGTAACGACATGGAAAACGCTATTTAAAGTTCAAGCGTATGGGTTTTTGCATAGACTTTCGCCCTGCCAAACGAAATAAGATGCGGGATTACACCATCACAAGTGCTATGTCAACATGGTACAAAATAACCACTTGTATACTCGACCTACAACATCGATAATGTCTTGTAAATCAATGGGTAAGTAGTTTTGACCTTTGAACAGTCACTGCTTTCACAAAGTACCATCAGATAAACTCAGCTGTAGCTAAGTCAGACGGTGTTTTAGTCATTTGTTGATAACAATCAATTAAATTTTATTGTTCTGGAGCACCTTCAATACAGTAATAATAGTCACTCAGATCATAGTCTACCCAAACTGGGCAAACGTCGCACGGACAACGTACCCTCTGCGGCACCTTCTCACTCTTGCCTATGGAACAAAATAATGTTTTACTTAGGTTACCTTGATTGTAGGTAGGACAATCACCTTTGTCACAAAGGCAACTTTTGACATTGTTTTCAGTATTCGGAACTTTCATTTAAATGCCTCTTTTGTCTTTATTAAAATTAATAGATCTATGAACATTAACAATTGATTCTATAAAATAGTTTACCGGAGTATTTTCCTTATTATAGCCCTAAATTGGGCTAGGTACATATTGCAGACTTATCCGATGAATCCTGGGTTACTAAGGCAAAAATTTCAATTCTGGCTAGAGAGAACTCATAACTAGCTGGGCCTGTATATTGAACTCTATTGGAAATTAAGGCTGTATTTTTAGTGCTTTTTTAAAAAAAGCACACAAATTTCAAATAACTTAATATAGTCGGAACCTCAATTTAGTTATAAAAAATTGGACTAATAATAAATGTTGAAGGAGGTGATGTGAGATGTGTTTGCTGTTACCGATACCGCTGTTATGGTTTCCAGGGCTGTGCTGCTGTCTGCCTAACCCGTTAACATTGTTGCAACCTTTATTAGCACTCCTAAAGCCTTGCTCGTGCTGTAGCTAGTATAACTCTTTAGTAAATTAGATCTTACGAAGAATCTGGTTTTTTACATATTACTAGGTAAATCAAACGATCATTGTGAACACAACTAAATAAGATGCCAAAAATCACAGAAATTGAGCTTACTGAGGGGCTTGGAATCCCTCTTTCTATTTTTTTGATGTTTCTTGAATCTATATTTTTACTTAGCACTATATCAAAAAAATGGATTTAACGTCTTAAATTAATATATTCTCAATGTCAGGATAAAAATTTTCTACGTTACTCACTTAATTTTTGAGTGCCAATCCAATTCGTGTTCTAAATGATACCATCCTATAAGCTTTTATTTTTGTTAAGAGTCTTTTGCCTTTCATAAACCAAAAATAGGTAAAAAGCTAATATAAAGAGTCGAGACACTGTTTAAAATGATAACAGTTTAAATTAAACTTAATCAAAATTTCTTATAATAACAATACGTCTTAATTGAAAATTTTTTAAAATTTAACGGTTTTTTGGAATATCAATAATTTATCCATTGATGTGTTAAAATACATTTAAATTCGATATTACTGTAAAAGAACGTTGGTATAAGAACAAACTTATTTAAAAAAAACTAAAAATAACTCGAGAAATCTAGGTTGTCTGACTTGTTAAGTCAGTAATACGATATACGGAGGTCTACACGTATTATAATATGCTTACTCGGCATTACATAAAAAAGAGCCAGTCATAACGTAATTAACCTAATAACCGGTCGAACAGTCAGATAATTGAAAAATCAGTTAGAAATTTCAGTTATAATTTTATTGAACTGCATTCTGTACTTGCATATTCCTGATGCAAATTCTAAGTCTATACAGCGTGACAACAAACGGTAGAGATTTTCAAAATTCTTTTGGAATGTACTATGTTGTGTGGAAATGAATAAAAAAAGCTGTAGCATAATGGATCTTCAACAGGCACGGCATTGAATAAGCAACGTGCATAACAAGGATGACAGGAAATGTTATTTAAGTAAATATTCTAAAAATTTAAACGAGTATTTATAGAAATAATTCTTTTTAAATACTTTGTTATGAGTATTAAATAGGAAACATTTTGTATATGCAAAGTATACAGCTCATTAAGTAAGGCAAGTGCGCTGCTTTAAGTGCCACATAGAGGGGTGAGATACTTGTGGCAATATGTGCATATGGGACCGATTTTATCCTATCCTAAAGCGCACCGCCCTACTTAATTCTCTCTTTTCCTTCCTTCCGTTGAAAAAACTAAATTTAACATCAATAGGAAGTTGTTACTACATATTATTTCGAAACATTTAAATTTTTTGGTCAGAGTGACAAAGCCGCCACGATATTTTAACAAGTAGGTATTTCTAATCACATTATAGCGATAATGACTTGCTGCGTTTATCACAACTTCAGTATCTGGACAAATCTGTGGTTGAAATTAAAGTCAAACTCACCCCTATATGATTACACTAAATTAGATACTTGTCACCTACCTAAGTTTAATGAATTTCTCAAATTAATCCAAGATTTCACTACATTAATAAACAGGAAGGCTAACGATCAAATCGGGAAGGACAAAGCATAACACTATTTAGGCCACCAGAATAAGATGAAATTAAGCATAAATTAAATTATTTCTTAGAAGAAGTGTTGGCGTTTGTAATTGTTTGTCTCTCAAAATAACCCAATAATTAGCCTAAACGTTAATGTTTTTAACGATCATACGTAAGATAGTAAAAATTAATGCTAGCAACTAGAAATGGGAAAAATCATAAAAACCCACCGATCTGCCATTCTCTTTAATCCACATTAAGTGCTAAATAACAATATAAAAAAATCGTTAAAAAAATTTGTTTAAAAATGTGTCTCTAAGATCTTGATAATTTCTATTGAACTGATTACAGGAGTAAAATCCTTAAATAGAAATGACATTAGCACTTGTAAAAGCCTAAATGCAATACATTGATTTTATCTGTTAGACTTGCAAGAATAAGTGAACTACTATAAGTTGAAGCGGAGAGTGAATGACAATGAACTTGAAAATAAACGACATTGAACGATTTTTTTGTGATCTTGTTCAAGATCTTTCTAATCCTTTTTCAAGAGACGTATCTTATTGGACTGTAGATGGTACGAATTTTGACACGTGGGGTAAGGAGCACAACGTAGGGGGAGAAGATGGTTACAAACAGTGGATAACCACGACTGTTATTCCAAACCTTAAAAAACGGTTTGATTACCTCGTGTTGCAAAGCAATGGCACTCTATTCGGTGTCAAAGGAAGCAAAAATAAGGTTATCGATACTGAATTTTTTTCTTCAGTAGAGTTTTGGGATATTGCATTGAGGTATGGCGAAATAACACGATGAATTTTAAAAAATCACTTGTAAAAAAGAAAGCCATTTTGTAGTTATCCTTTTACTTTGCTGTTTTTTAAAAAATAAAGCTCTAACCAAAACGTATCGCTTAAGCAGAAGACTTTCTTTTACATATCAATGTTTTCAAGCTGCATCCGATAACCAGATAAAAATTAACAGCAATTCAATTAGGTACCTGTAATCGATTTGAGTCTGGATTAGACTTGATTCATAGAAAAATAGAACACTCTGAAAATATAATTAACATGATTACCGTGAAAGTACAGCCGATCATAATTACTGGCAGTGACAACAGCCCGTTAAACGTAAATACACTACTTAACATTTTATAATTTGCATAGTTATCCAGAAAACGGGTAGATAGAACCACCTCGACATACAACGAAAAAGAATAAAGCGATTTGGTTAATTCTCTCTCCCTTTCAAAAAAACTAATTGAAAAAACAAATGTTATGAGCGAAAAAGATCCCACTGACCCAACGTCGTATGATGGTCACAAGAAAGCGCGAAATCAACAGGCAAATCGACGATCAGAAGAATATTTGAGGCTCGCGGAGGCGGTTGCTAATAGGCGTAATTTCTCGCTTGAACCCATACTTAAACGAATGGAAACCTTAATTGACATAATCTCTACCGGCCTTGGAGAGGACGTCGACTTGAAAATTATCCCTGGTGATTGGTGGGCTTACAACTTTGAAAATAACAGCATAACGTTTCCAATTGAAGATCTCGTGTTTTATACTCCTGATAAAGTTGTAGGATATATTCTTCATGAAGTGGGTCATCACCAAATGTCGAGGCTAGATAAGAGCGAGGAGGTCTTCACTTTCTTTTCTTCGTCGCAACACCTTCAACTTTTGCTTAACGCTTTCGAGGATGTTAGGTGTAATAATTGGATGCTAGAACATTTTAAAGGAAGTCGCCACTACCTTGAGTGTGTTTATGATGAATTATTGCCTGAGGATCTACATGCGTCGTCATATACACAAAAATTGGAGCGAGAAATAAAACAAGATCCGGCTACTCCGCTTCATCCTTATCAGTTATACCCGCATTTAGAATATCTCTTATCAGTTCTATACTATTGGAGATATAAAAGAATACCTTCGGACATTATTAACAGAAATGTGGTCGAAGCATTAAATGAGACTGTTCCTCATTTCGAGCCAATCTTTTCTCATTACCCGCAGGTTAAGGTCTCTGAAGCCGATAAACAACGCTATGCGAAGGAAAGTGCTCAGAAAATCTGGCGCGACATCGTTCCAGAATATGAAAAGTTGATAAATAAATCATTGAGAACTGTGTCACAAACGCTTGCAAGTGGACAATTGCCAACCGTCAACGGTGAATACGCTCCAGAACTATCTGTTGATGATCTTAATCAAGAAGCCAGGAAGTTACTTGAAAAAGCATCTGAAGAACTTTCCGATAGTCTGACAGCAAAGATCGATCGCTCAGAAGGGATCATAACATCTGACAAAATAGAGCCAGAACAGCTGCAAAACAAATATGATTCAGACATTCAGACTAAACGAAGGCAGCCATCAGCAGAGACTTTAACAGCGCTTGTACAAAAACGTAGAAGAATTCAGTTCGAACAAGAGCAGATTATGGGGGAATATCACTGGATACACGGGCAGACGTCAAAGGTGCTTCAAACAGTCGTCGGAGTCTTGGAAAATGCTCTTGAAAAAAACCGGAAGCCTACATATGAAGGATTTTACGTTTCCGGACAAAAGGCAGACATCCATAAAGTCATGAACGTGTCTCGAAAAGCACAACAGCGCGTTCCACTGACGAAAAGAGACATGTATGTATTTCTTAGAAGAAGACGGCCTACAAAAAGAGAACACCGCTTAGTGTTAGTAATCGATGAATCCGGCTCTATGCGAGAGTCCAAAAGAACCTCTGCGTTAAAGGGATTGTTGCTTTTTACCGAGGCGCTAGATTTCATGGCAATTGATTACGCTGTAATAGGTTTCTCTGAGACGCCTATTGTCCATAAACACTTTGGCAAAAACTTGACTCAGCGAGAGCGAGAGTTGCTTTTTATCTCAGTGGCAGCCAATACCCCACACGGTACGACGGCTGACGCTGATGCACTTGCTTTAGCTACAAAACTTTTAGCAAAAGAGCCTGAAGACACGTTACGGCTCATTATTATGATCTCAGACGGCGAGGGGAACGTTAACACAACAGGGAAAACATTTCACGAACTCCAAACTATCGCCGAAGAACAGGGCATACGAGTCATCGGGATTGGTCTGGGCCAAGAGATTACGGAGGTGCAAAAAAGATACTACCGCCCTATTCAGGTGGCAGCTATTGAGACGTTACCGAAGGTGCTGGGGGATGTGATCGAACAGAGCATTGCTACAAGCTCATTTTTTCACGTCTTAAGAGACGAGCCATCGACTTCCAGACGTGCGCTGACAGAAGATATGCAGCCGTCCGGCAGTTCTATTGAACTCCTCCTCGCGAAAATTTATGTTAAACTGAAACACGAGTACCCCGATACCTTCTCGCTGCGAGACTTGAAACGAGCAGCAGAGGTCTTATCATTACTATCGCAAATGAAACTTACTGGGAAAGATGTCTTTACCGAAACATGCAATTACGCTTTTATGCAGGCGCAAGAAGAAAATCTAGACATTGTTAACTCTATTGCAGCGATGCAAGAGGAAATTAGAGAACTTTTTAATGACTTTATTCCATCGCATTTGTCCATCCAACCGGTATCCATTTCTACTTTGATTTCATCTATCCCTGAAAACTTGGATTCTTTTTTGAATGTTTTAATTAATTACACGAAAAGTGAAGAAGCTACTACAATTTTAAGTTTTATTAAAAATTTGAATGCAAGTAGCGAGGCACAGTTGCAGATAATCGGGAAAAAATTAGCCTACAAAGTATTGACCAATGTTGGGATTCGACGTGTTATACAAGACGAATTAGAGTTAGGACTAACTGACAAGGCATGGGCGATTCGCCAACTCGCGGCAGAAGCGCTCGGTGACGTTTATCGGGAACTTAGCAAAAGTGAAAACATAAATCTAACTGGTCTAAAGAAGTTGCTTGAAGATAGAGCGTGGGCGGTTCGAAAAGCTGCAGTAAGTACGCTGGGTAAGATCTACCCTGAGATGATTCTTCGTGGGAAAGGCATAGATCTAGTTAAAATTCAACAGCTACTGGCTGATGGGGATTACGAGGTTCGTGAAGCAGCCATCAAAGCACTACAAGATATCTATCGGGCTTTAATCAGCGCAAATCAAGATGTTGACGTGGCGCTCATAGAACATAGCATCAAAGATAAGGAAGTAGCTGTATGCAGGACGGCGATAGATGCGCTTGGTGTACTTTATGCTGAGTTGATTAAACATAAAAAGCCCATTGAATTAGCTATAGTTGAGCGTGGACTTAATAGTGAGTATCTAGTCGTCAGACAAAGTGCAGCAAAATCTTTGGGAATGATTTACGCAGAGCTGATTAAACAGCGACAAGATGTCAACCTAAATGTCGTAGAACAAGGGTTAACAGCTCTAATCGATTATGAGCGCCAAGCAACCATTGAGGCGATGGGAGCAATCTACCCACAATTGATCAAATATAAAAAAGATATCGATTTAACTCCATTAGAAGAAGGATTAAAGGACGACTATTGGGTTATCCGACAAGCAACAGTCGCCGCTCTAGGATCAATCTACGCTGGACTATCTAAAAAAAGTGAGACAGACCTTACCACTAATTTTGTGGGAGCGTTAAAAGATCCTGCATGGTCAGTCCGCGCTACAGCAGCGAGGGCACTGGCAAAAATCTACCCTGTGCTGATAAAGCAAGGCCGTGCGGTAGACATAACAATTTTGAGCGACGTTGCGTCTGATAAAGAACCTGTAGTACGCGAGGCGATTATTGATGGCTTAGCATCAGTTTTTAATGCTCATATTCAGGAGAATAAAAACAAAGCCATGGCGACAGTAAAATGTAGCCTTAAAGACAGAGAAGAGGGTGTGCGCAGGGCGGCAATAGATGCGCTTGGTGTGCTTTATGCGGAGTTGATTGTAGAGGCTAAGAATGTCGATATATCGCTTTTGGTAAATGGTCTAACCGATGACTCAGTTATAGTCAGAAAAGCAGCAATTAGAGCTCTCGGGAACAGCTACTGTCAACTTATTCGTCGTGACGGAGATATCGACTTAGCAGACGTTGAACGTGCCCTGAAAGACAAAAGCAAGGAGATCCGGTTCGAAGCAATTGAAACATTGGGGCCGATATATTGCGATTTGGTTAATCGTGGAAAGAAAGTTGACTTGATAAAAGTAGAACGATTATTACACGATGAGTCGTGGGAAATCCAGCAAGCTGCTCTCTCAGTGGTGGATCGACTCGCTCAAATAATCTTATGGGAAAAACACCCTGAAGACTTTCAGAAAATGATGAGTATGCTCGACGATGCGATGAATACGCCTCTTTCTTCGCCGTTACAGGGAACATACGCGTCAAACGTCAGGCTATCAGAAGAGATGCTTTACATCGGCTTCCTCCCGCTGAGAAGATGTGCTGTACAAACAGGACTATCTCCGTGTATAATCACACAATCAAGTTTTGATATGCTCTTGGTCATTTCTCTAGCATATTTGTTGGGTCATCCACTACTTCTTTTAGGTCCTACTTCCACTGGTAAAAGCTTCCTGATCAAGTGGCTAGCAGAAGTGTTGGGCATACAGCACTTATCCTATACGCTCAATCCGTATGTGTCAAAATCTGAACTTATTGGTGGAGTAAAACCCAATAAAAAGGGAAAATTCTTTTGGCAAGATGGCGTGATCCTCAATGCTGCAAAGGAAGGAAGATGGATCGTCTTAGAAGAGATAAACCTAGCCTC
>Ga0187769_10001496_pt1 | contig 13395 bp, 13 predicted proteins | sample 0116_SJ02_MP02_1_FD_133140 | JGI IMG/M metagenome (GOLD analysis project Ga0187769, IMG submission 133140) | Tropical peat soil microbial communities from peatlands in Department of Meta, Colombia - 0116_SJ02_MP02_10_MG | ecosystem: Environmental > Terrestrial > Soil > Wetlands > Peat | place... | reverse complement strand
TTGGAAAAAATCATCGCTTACTCCCTTGGCCGGAGCCGGCCTGGCTCTCCTGCAACTCGAGTTTCTGGGGTCGCTCGACCCATTCGCCGGCGGCGTCCTGGTAGATTTCCTTGAGTACGACCTCGGTCTCCGAAATACGCGTCACCAGGCCAAAGTTCTGCCCCGCGTAATTGCCCACGCGCACGAGGTGGGTTGTGCCGTTGGTTTCCAGCAATGCGACATTGGTGCCGCCCTTGCGCATCATTCCGACCATCCGGATTTGATCCAGGGGAAAGCCTTCCAGCACTTCGCGCCGGCGCTCCAGATCGGGCTTAATTGCGCTTGCGCTGCCGCGCTCCTCACGCTGGCGTGCAACGACCATCAAGATCTTTTGTGGGTCGAAGGGATCGGGCTGCCCATGCGCCTCATACACGTAGGGGGCAAACTCCTTGGGCTCTTCGACCTTTTGCGCCGTCGGTCGCATTGCCTGGCGCTGCTCGGCCATCCATTGTTGGATCTCTCCCTCGTCCGAGAGACCGCAAGCCCCGAGCAAGCTGGTCATTACCAGGGCTAAGACCCCAGCGAGCAGCCGACCGGCGCCATTTGCTGCGCCGGCCCCACTGCGCGAGACCCGATTCACAGCGCTAGTGCGACACCCCGTCATTTTTTGCCTGCCTTCGAGGCCTCGCGCGCCCGACGTTGCGCCGCGATCTCGTCTTCATCAAAGTAGCGATACGTCTTAGCGGTCGCATCCAGCGTCAGAGTCAGATCCTTCGTCGTCTGAATATTCAGATTGTTCAGCGTGACAATGCGTGGCAAGTTGGCAATATCGCTGGCAAAAGCGCCCAGGTCGTGATAGCGCCCCGAGACCTTCACGCTGATTGGCAGCTCCGCGTAGTACTCCCGTAAATTCACCTGTCCCGGCCGAAACAACTCAAACTGCAATCCGCGGCCAATTCCGGCCTGATTGATATCGGAGAGCAGGGCGTCCATTTCGGCCTTGCTCGGCAGCTGCTTCTCCAGGGTAATCACGTACTGGTTTACTTGTTCTTTTTGCCGCCGCAATTCATCCAAGTTAATGGACTGCTGCAACTTCACACGGTACTGCTCTTTGAGCTTGACTTCCTCCTGGCGCAACGTGTCAAGCTCTTCCATCTGACCGCGCCAGACGGCGAAGTACCCGAGTGCCGCACAGGCCACGACCACCGCACCCCATAGGGTCATGCGCGGCAACATCGGCCAGCTGGCTAAGTTTTCCAGCGTCAGACCACGGAATTTCGCCGTAATGTCGTTAATGTTCGCCATGGTTACTTGAGCTAACCCTCGGTCTTTCGTCTTCGGTCAGATCTTCTTGACTCCCGGATTGGCGCCAGGCGCATTTCCGGCTTTTGCAGCGCCTTGGCGTTCGGGATTTTGCTTCATGGTGAAATTGAGCGAAAACTCGAAAAGACGCCGTTGAATGCTTTGCGGCTCTTTCGTGGCGAGTTTGATTTCGACAAGCTCCGGCCGCTCCAGGTACCGTCCATTGTTCTGCAGGTTGCGCAAGAACTCGGAGACACGTTCATTGGACGCGGCCCAACCGACCACGTTGACTTTGCGGTCGTCTTGCTTGACGGACTTCAGGTAAATGCCTTCGGGTGTCTGACGGGTCAGCTCATCGAGCAGGTACACCGGTTGATTGCGGTCGGACTGCAGATCTTCCACGGCCTTTTGCCGCGAGCGCAGTGCCTCGATTTCCTGGCGCAAGGAGGCAATCTCCTTGATCTGAATATCGAGTTTTTCGTTCTCCCGCGAGATCAGCTGGTTGCGATCCTTTTGATTGCCCAAGTACCCCTCGAGCACGGACCACACCAAGAGCACGAGCGCTGCGCCCGCAACCACGCTCAGACCGGTAAGAAAATAAAACGCGTTCTTCTGGCGCCGGCGCCGGGCCTCCCGGTGCGGCAGCAGGTTAATCCGGACTGTCATTTGTCAAATCTCCGCATCGCCAGGCCGCACGGCGTCAACAGCGCAGGCGCATCCAGCCGCAGCTGGCGCTCGCGCAGATTCGATGCCAACTCCATGCCCTTGAACGGGGAGATCACCGAGGTGGGAACTTGCGCCCGATCCATCAGCGCCTCCGGCAGCCCAGTAAGCACAGAGGAGCCGCCGGCAAGCATCAGTTGATCCACCCGGGTATACGGAGTGGAAGTAAAGAAAAACTGCAAGGCCCGCGTGATTTCGGTCGTTGTCGAGTCGATAAACGGTTTGAGTACGTCGGCCTCGTAATTGGCGGGCAAGTCACCGCTGCGCTTTTTGTGTTCGGCCTCCTCCGGCGAAATTCCGTATGCCCGTGCGATGTCCGCGGTGAGCTGTTGCCCGCCAAAGGGCTGCTCGCGCTCGTAAATCGCCTCTCCATCAAGCAGCACGGTCACGCTGGTGGTATTGGCACCAATATAAAAAACGGCAATAACCAAGCCCTCGCCGCGATTGGGCAGTTGCTCCACCAATCGCGCAAGGGCCGCGCGCGCGGCGAACGATTCCACATCGATGACGACCGCGGAAAGGCCCGCCGCCTGCGCCACCGCCATGCGGTCCTCGACCTTTTCCTTGCGCGAGGCGGCGATGAGCACCTCGACGTCCTCCGGCGAGTTGGGTATCGGTCCTAGGACCTGAAAATCCAGGCTGACTTCGTCAAGCGCAAACGGAATGTACTGATTGGCCTCGCTCTCGACCTGCATCTCCATCTCTTCCTCGCGCAAGTTGCCTGGCAAGGCAATGCGCTTGGTGATGACGGCCGAAGCTGGCAGCGCCATGGCGACGTTTTTCACACGCGAACCGGCACGCCGCCATACCCGTTTGACTGCGTCGGCAACCACGTCAATCTTGTCGATGTTGCCATCGACTACGGCCCCGCGCGGTATCGACTCAATGGCGTATCGCTCGAGCCGCAGCACACCGGAGCCGGCGTCGGCAAGTTCGACCAGTTTTACGCTTGACGAGCCGATGTCCAATCCCAGCAGCGGCGGTGTCTTGGACGAAAAAAACGGCAACTCGAAGGCCAAACCGCCACTCCTTGTAAAACCGGCAATCCCGGACGATACATGTGTTAGCCCGTTCGGGCATCATCCGGCGCTTTAGGAGCCCGAGAAACCGTCCTTTGTCCGATTCAAGACGGCCCAGCAACCGGCCATTTCCCTTACGTTGCGAGAAGTTACCGATGCAGCATCCAACGCCGCGGCAGATCCTAGCAAGAGCGACCAATCGAGCCAAGTCCATTGAACGGTCGAGCAGTGGCAGTTTTCCGGTATTGCGAATTGTCTATGGCGGCGAGCACCGTATCGCTGCGCTCGCTGCAGGTGCCAGTCAGCCCGGTCAACCCCGCCAAATGCGCCAGCGCCCCTGCCTATAATCCGCGGCCATTGTGCAAATTCGCATCTTTGAGGGTTAATTGGCGTCCGCCGCAACTACCGTTCTGGTCCAAATGCGCCAATGGCTGCTTGAGCAGGCACGCACACGCTCAGCGCGCGTCGTCGGTTTTGCCGTCATCCTCGTGGCTGCAGCACTGATCTGCGTGCTGCTTTTGGCGACGCTGGTTTTTTCTATCGCCTACTACAACTTGCCATCAATCGAAACGCTTACCGATTACCGGCCCAAAGTGCCGCTGCGGGTGTGGAGCGCCGACGGGGTCCTGCTGGGGGAATTTGGCGAGGAGCGGCGCAGCCTGGTCACCATACATGAAGTGCCCGAGCGCCTAAAGCAGGCGATTCTTGCCGCCGAGGACACCAATTTTTACCACCACGGTGGCGTCGACGCCCTGGGAATCTTGCGAGCGACCCTGGTAAACCTCGTCTCGGGCCACCGCGTGCAAGGCGCAAGCACCATCACGATGCAGGTGGCGCGCAATTTCTTTCTTAGTTCGGAGCGCAGCTACCTGCGCAAGGTCTACGAGATCGCCCTGGCGGTCAAGATCGAATCCTCGCTGACCAAGGATCGGATTTTGGAGGTCTACATCAATCAGATCTACCTTGGTCAGCGGGCCTACGGCTTTGCCTCCGCGGCCCAGGTCTACTTCGGCAAATCTCTCTCTGACCTGACGTTGGGCGAATGCGCCATGCTTGCCGAGCTGCCCAAAGCGCCCAGCACCGGCAATCCGCTGACCAACCCCAAGGGTGCGCAGGCGCGCCAGCACTATGTCCTAGGGCGCATGCTCGCGATCCATGCGATCAGCCGCAAAGAGTACGACGCCGCTATGGCCGAAGAAGTGCATGCGCGCGCGGAGGGGGCCACAGTTGCCAACATCACCCATTCACGGGTACGCGCCGAGTACGTCGCCGAGCTCGCCCGCCAGTTGGTGGCGGAGATCTTTCACGAGGAAGCCTATACGCGCGGACTAAGTGTCTACACGACGATATCGAGCGGTGATCAGCAACTAGCCTACGAGGCTTTGCGTGCGCAGGTGCTGAACTATGACCAGCGCTACGGTTACCGCGGACCCGAGCGGCAAGTCGATATGAGTGGCGAAACCGAGCAACGCGCGCGGCGCATCAGCGACGCGCTGGCGGCCGCGCCCGACGTCGCCGGTTTCCCAGCGGCGATCGTCCTGGAGGCGAGCACCCGCGCCGTAAAGGCGCAGCTTGCCGGGGGCGCCACCGTCCGCGTCGACGGCGAGGGCCTGCGCTTTGCCGCTGCCGCGCTCAGCTCCAAAACCGCGCCAGCGCACCGCATTGCGCCCGGCTCCCTTATTCGCCTGGTACGCGGGCCAAAAGACAGCTGGACCATCGCGCAACTGCCGCAAGTGGAAGCCGCATTCGTCTCGGCTGATTCGCGCGACGGTGCGATTCGAGCGCTCGTGGGAGGTTTTGATTTCAATTTGAATAAGTTTGATCACGTTCTGCAAGCCTGGCGGCAACCCGGTTCAAGCTTCAAGCCGTTTATTTATGCCGCGGCGTTGGAAAAAGGAATCATGACGAGCACGCTCGTCAACGATGCTCCGGTGAGCGTTGCGCCGGAGCTCACCGGTGGGCAGTTATGGGAACCGAAAAACTACGATGGCGGCTTCGAAGGCCCCATGCGGTTGCGCCAGGGACTGGCCAAATCCAAGAACATGGTCTCGATCCGCGTGCTGCAGGCCATCGGCCCAGTTTACGCGCGGCAATACATCGCGCGCTTTGGTTTCGATCCCGAACGGCATCCACCGTATCTGACGATGGCCCTGGGGGCTGGATCGGTAACCCCCTGGCAGGAGCTGGGTGCTTATGCGATTTTTGCCAACGGCGGTTTTGGTATTCATCCCTACGTGATCAGTCGCGTCGTCGACGCCAACGGTAAGGTCCTCATGGAAGCCAAACCGCAGGTCGCTGGCGATTCGGCGCCGCGCGTGCTCGATTCACGCACTGCCTACATCGTCGACACGATGCTCAAAGACGTAGCACGCACTGGCACTGCGGCGCGCGCTGCGAGCCTGAACCGTATCGATGTGGCAGGCAAAACGGGTACGACCAACGAGTCCCACGACGCATGGTTTGCGGGTTACGCAGGTGGGCTCGTCGCGGTCGGCTGGGTCGGCTTTGACCAGCCCCGTCAGTTGGGAGTGCGCGAGACCGGCGGCGGTCTGGCACTGCCGATCTGGATCGACTATATGGCCGGTGCACTAAAGGGAGTTCCAGAAGTCGTACGCGAAATTCCCCCGGGCGTGGTGCAGCTCAATGGCGAGGTGTACTTGGAAGAATTCCAGCCCGGACAGGGCGTGGCGAGTCTGGGGCTAGACGATCGCGCGCCGGACGAAACCAAACCGCCTGGTGTGCCCGGGACTACCCCTGGGGAACCGGTCTTTTGATGTGCTCGTGCGCCTAGCGCGGGTGCAGGCGCAATTCCCGCCCCAAATGTTCTGAAACGACCCGCGAGAGAGCATCAAAGAACTCCTCGCCACTGCGAAGGTCGCACCAGTTACGGCCGTCAAAGCCAAAGTGCATGCCCCCGGCGCGCGTTGCCAGCCACAGCTGGCGCATTGGCGTTTGCGCGTTGACCACCATCCGGGCACCGTCGTCAAAATCGAGCGTCAGCACCAGTGCGCTGAGGTTGCATTCGGCCTCAATCGCGGCGCGGTCGACGGACGATGCAACCTGCTCCAGTGTTGCTTCAGCGCGGTCCAAGAACTCGGTTTCGGTCATGTTAGATTGGGACTATGAAAAGACTTTCTGCCGGCACGATGCTCGCTCAGGCAGGGCGGGGCTGCGCATCACTTCTCGCCGCGTTGCTGCTGCTTAGCGCCTGCGGTCAAAAGGGTCCCCTGTACTTGCCGGGACACGGCAAGGATACGCCCTGGCCGGTTCGTTCCAACCCTTCTGCCGCCGGTACGGCCGCGGGGGAAGGTGCTCCAGCGCCGGGCACCTCGCCAAGCAACTCCGCTCAGGCTCTGACCGCGCCCGAGGGCCGCAACGATGTCGGGGGCGCAAGCCCAACGGGCGGCTCCGGCAACGGTGGCGACGTCCCCGCTGGTACGCCGGAAAAACCCAACAACGCTCCTCAGGCTCCGCAATGACCGCGCAACACAGCGCAGCATTTGTCTACGAAGACGGCGCACTGTGCTGCGAGAAGCTTGCCTTGACGCAGATCGCGCAGCAATTTGGCACTCCCACTTACGTGTATTCCAAGCGCGCCATATTGGCAGCCTACCGGCGCTATGCCCAGGCCCTCGCGGCTCGCCCGGCCTGGATTTGCTACGCGGTCAAAGCCAACGCGAATCTGGCGGTTTTGAATCTTTTGGCGCGAGCGGGCAGTGGCTTTGACATCGTTTCCGGCGGAGAGCTGGCGCGCGCCCTGGCCGCTGGGGCTAGTGCCGGGCGGATTGTGTTTTCAGGGGTAGGAAAGAGCGAGCAAGAAATTGGCGCCGCACTGCAAGCGGGGATCGCCTGCTTTAACGTGGAGTCGGCCTCCGAACTCGAGACAATCGACCGTGTCGCGCGGACCTTGGCAAGGCGCGCACCAATTTCTTTTCGCATCAACCCGGATGTCGATCCGCAAACGCACCAGTACATCTCAACGGGTTTGAAACTTAACAAGTTCGGAATTCCTGCAGCCGAGGCCGAGGCCTTGTATCTGTACGCAGCTCGCCTGCCCGCGATCGAAGTCACCGGAATCGACTGTCACATTGGCTCGCAGATCACCAGCGTTGAGCCCTACGTTGAGGCCGCCGAGCGCGTGTTTGATCTCGTCGATCGCGTCCAAGCGCGGGGTATTCGGTTGCGGCACATAGATTTTGGGGGCGGATTAGGCATTGCCTACCGTGATGAGCGCGCCCCCACCATCGAGGAGCTCATCACCGCTTTGCTTGCGTGCACGGATCGGCGCGGACACCGCGATAAGACGCTAATCCTGGAACCCGGTCGCTCGATCGTAGGGGCGGCGGGAGCGCTGCTCACCCGGGTGGAAGTGGTAAAGACGGGATTGGTAAAAAACTTCGCGATTGTCGATGCAGGGATGAACGATTTGCTGCGACCGGCTCTGTACGAGGCCTGGATGGAGGTGCGCCCGGTTGTGCCGAGAGCCGAAGAGCAGCGGGTCTATGACGTTGTCGGTCCGGTCTGTGAAAGTGCGGACTGGCTCGCGCGGGATCGTTCCCTGGCGTTGGCTGCGGGAGACCTTCTTGCGATCCTATCGGCCGGCGCCTACGGCATGAGCATGGCCAGCAATTACAACAGCCGAGGTCGGCCCGCCGAGGTCATTGTTGACGGCGAGAGCTGCCATCTCGTGCGTCGGCGCGAATCGGCCGCTGACCTGTTCGCAACCGAAACGCTGCTGCCCTGATGGGCCGAGCGCTACGGACGTGCGCTCGGGCTTGGACTTACTGCGCGCGCAATCCCGCGACGAAATCGGCCAAGGCCTTGATTTCCGGGTCAGAGAGGCGAAATGCGATCTGTCCCATCGCTTCGCTGTTGTGGCGTGATCCCTCGCGAAAAGCGCGCAGCTGCGCCTCGACATAGTCGCTGTGCTGACCGCTAATCTTCGGATACAGCGCGGGCAAGCCATTGCCCGCGGGACCATGGCAGCCGGCGCAGGCGGGGACGGCCTTGGCCGGCAGTCCCGCTTTGTACAGCCGCTCGCCCATTTGCGTGGCGTCGGCACCCGCGGCGGAACCAGGGGTCGCAGTTTGCGAAGCAAACCAGGCGGCAACGTTTTGCCGGTCCGCCGGCGAAAGTGACGCAGCAAAGCCACTCATGACAGCACTTTCACGCCCTGTTTTGTCACCCGAGGGCTTGGCCAGATCGGCGAGCTGTTTGATGAGGTACTCGGGACTTTGACCGGCGAGTTTAGGATTGGTCGAAATCGTCGAGTTTCCATCTGCGTTGTGACAGGCTGCGCAGACCTGGGCTGCAATTTGTTTGCCCTTGGACGCGTCGGGCCGCGGGGCTGCTGTGGAGGCCGCGAGCGCGGCTGTGGCCGCACCCAAAAAGCTGAGCGCAAGCACAAGCTTCCCCAAGCTATGACCGTCTACCCCGCTCGCCTGCCGGCACTGCGACATCGCCATTTTTTTTCGCTCCTGGAGTCTATTGCGGCGTCCGGGTTGCTAACCGCCCGGACGGCTATGCTGCGGATTTTACCGAGGAGCGCCGTGTTGCGTTTGCGCACGACAAGGTTGCGATCGTGTCTCACTCCCCGAGCTTTCCTTCTGCCGAATTTGTCACTTCCGTAGCCGAGCTCACGGCCCTGCCCTTGGCACCGCTCGCCATGTTGCCGGAACTGGCATTTGTCGGGCGCTCAAACTCGGGCAAGTCTACGGCCATTAACCTGCTGACCCAACGGCGCCGGCTGGCTTTTTCGTCCAAAACCCCAGGGCGCACACAAATGCTCAACTTTTTCTCTGTAATGAACGACGCTGCTGCGCCCCGGTGCAAGATCTGCGCCTACTTGGTTGATCTACCCGGTTACGGATTTGCCAGGGCCGATGCAATGACGCGCAAGCGCTGGGATGGTCTTGTTGGCGGATATTTGCTCGCGCGCCGAATGCTTCGTGGCGTCGTACTGGTAATGGATGCGCGACGGCCTTTGTTGCGTGTGGACGAAGACTTGCTTGGCTGGATCTGTGGCCGCGAGGATCTTGAGCGTTTTCGTCTGCACATGCTCCTTAGTAAAGCCGACCAGATTAGCGCCACCGAGCGCCGCGCGGTGATACAGCGCGCCGAGCAGCGGGCCGAGGAACTGCCTATCGCCACATCAGTTCAGCTTTTCTCCGCACATGATCGCAGCGGCGTAGAAGAGCTGCGTGAGGCCGCAGCCGAAATTTTGAGCAGCTAAGCGGCTCGGACCGGTAAAATTGCCCCGTTGAGCCGTCCTCGACGCGGCCTTGACCTTGCACGGCGCTCTGTACGCCGCGGAGATTTCCGATGTCCGCCTCTATCGCTTCATTTGCTGGTTTTCCCGCAACCCGTATGCGGCGTATGCGGCGCGATGATTTTTCGCGCCGCATGATGCGCGAGACCCGCCTGACGCCCGACGACCTCATCTACCCGGTGTTCGTCATCGGCGGGCCTACGCGCCGCGAGGCTGTGGCGTCGATGCCCGGCATAGAGCGCATGACGCTCGAACCGCTGCTTCGCGTTGCAGAAGAATGCCTTGCGCTGCGGATTCCTGTACTGGCGCTTTTTCCGGTTCTGGAGGCAAATCAAAAAAGCGCCGACGGCCGCGAGGCGTGCAACCCGGAAGGCCTGGTTCCCAGAACGGTCCGGGCCTTGAAGGCACGCTTTCCCGAGCTCGGCATACTCACCGACGTGGCACTCGATCCGTACACCACGCACGGGCAAGACGGACTAATCGACGCGAGCGGCTACGTGCTCAATGATGAGACGATCGAGGTGCTCAAAGTGCAGGCACTAGTACAGGCCCAGGCCGGCGTGGATATTGTCGCTCCTAGTGACATGATGGATGGGCGAATCGGGGCGATACGCGAGTGCCTGGAGACAAACAAGCACATTCACACGCGCATCATGGCCTACTCGGCAAAGTACGCGAGCGCTTTTTACGGACCGTTTCGTGAGGCCGTCGGCTCACGCTCCAACCTTGGCAAAGCCAATAAGGCCGTTTATCAGATGGACCCGGCCAACAGCGACGAAGCATTGCGCGAGGTCGGACTTGACCTGCTGGAGGGCGCGGACATGGTCATGGTCAAACCCGGCATGCCGTACCTCGATATCGTTCGACGGGTCAAAGAAACGTTTCACGCACCCACGTTCGTCTACCAGGTAAGTGGCGAGTACGCGATGCTCAAAGCCGCTAGCGCCAATGGCTGGCTCGATGAGCGGGCCGTTGCGATGGAGTCCCTGGTCGCGTGCAAGCGCGCGGGCGCGGACGGCATTTTGAGTTATTTCTCCTTGCAGGCCGCCAGATGGTTGCGCGAGGAGGCAGGTGGCTGACGAACGACGGGCAGCGTTAATGCGGCGCTGACCCCGCGCTGCTTGCACCCTCGTCGCTGACGTGGGCTGCGGCGTGCCTTGCTGCCGCGGCGGGGGGAGCCGAGCACAGTGACTGGCGCTCCAGAAATTGCTGTGTAGCCGCCGCCCAAGAAAAGCGTTCTGCGTAAGGACGACAGGCCTGCCGATCAACGCGTAGCGCCGCAAGAGCGGCTTTGCGCAAATCCTCGTCCAGAACTGCCACTGCCGAGCCGCCTACGACGTCCAGCGGGCCCTGCACCGGGTACGCCGCAACTGGTGTGCCACAGGCCAGGGCTTCAAGCAGGACAAGACCAAAGGTGTCGGTTCTGCTTGGAAAGACAAAGACATCGACGCTCGAATACAGTTGGGCCAGCTCCTCGCGGCTTAAGATGCCCAAGAACCGCACCTCAGGGTGCCGGTCCCGCAAGAGGTGCAGCTCGGGACCGATGCCGGCCACGACTTTCGTTCCGGGCAGATCCAGGTCAAGGAAGGCGTCGATGTTCTTTTCCACCGACACGCGCCCGACAAAAAGGAAAATCGGTCGCGGAGAACCCTGAACAAACGGCGAGGGTTCAGCGACAGGGTGAAAGACGTCCAAATCGACCCCGCGCGTCCAGCGGGCAAAATTGTCGATTCGCCATTGCGCAAGCTCGCGTTCGACGTGTGCGGTCGGAGTGAGCATGAAGTGCGCGGGCCGGTGAAACCAGCGCAAGAACCGATAGACCCACACCTCGGGAATACCGTACATAGCCTTCAAGTACTGGGGAAACCGCGTGTGGTAGGCGGTCGTAAACGCCATGCCACGGCTCAAGCAGTAGCGTCGTGCGGCCAATCCCAAGGGACCTTCGGTCGCGATGTGGACAGCATCCGGTGCGATCGCGCGAACCATTCGGGCCAGCCTTCGGTATGGCAACACAGAGAGCCGAATCTCCCCGTAGCCGGGACATGCAACCGTGAAGAACAATTGCGGCGAAATCACGTGGACTTCGTGGCCGGCGCGGGCCAGTTCGCGGTTTGTTGCTTCGATCGTGCGCACGACGCCATTGACCTGCGGGTGCCAGGCGTCCGTCACGGTCAGTATTTTCATAGCCGCCTCACACTAGTTAACCGCACGGCTCCACAGCCGGTGCAACGGGCGCCGGCACCTCATGCTCGTCCAGGCTCCAATGCGGCGATGGCAGATCGGGCGCGAGGATCTGGTCCCAGACCATGATGCGCAGCTCACCGTCGTGTGTTTCGACCAGCGCCGTAAGGCTTTCCACCCAATCGCCATCGTTTACGTACAGCGCGCCATCGACGGTGCGTATCTGTGCATGGTGGATGTGTCCACAAACGACACCGTCGTAGCCGCGACGACGCGCTTCGCGCACAAGCACTGCCTCAAAGTCACTGATGAAGCTAACTGCATTCTTGACCTTGTACTTCAGATATTGCGACAGCGACCAGTAGCCAAATCCGAGCCGGGCTCGCAGGTTGTTTAGGTGCCGGTTCAGCCACAGCAGCCAGTCGTACAGCGCGTCGCCAAGGTGCGCCAGCCACTTCACATGGCGGATCACCCCGTCGGCGATATCCCCATGCACCACCCACAGCCTTCGGCCGTCTCTTAGTTGGTACTCGGCATCTTCACAAATGCTGACGTCGCCAAATTTCAGACCGCAGAATTGGCGTGCGATTTCATCATGGTTGCCCGGAACGTAATACACCTTTGTGCCCTTGCGCGCCTTGCGCAAAATTTTCTGGATGACGTCGTTATGCGATTGAGGCCAATAAAAACGCGAGCGCAGCGCCCAGCCGTCGATAATGTCGCCAACAAGGTACAGGCACTCGGACTCGTTGTGCCGAAGAAAATCGAGCAGGTGCGCAGCTTTGCAGCCGGCAGTACCCAGATGGATATCGGAGAGAAAAATAGCCCGAAAGTGATTGCCCGCCTTCGTGCTAGGAGGCTTGTGTTGGGCCGGCCCATCGGACTTGCGCGACATCGCGCGCAGGGTACGAAAATCATGTTACAAAATCATGACATGTCATGCAACAGTGCGTTGGACCGATCTAACGCAAGAGCCTGCGGCGGCTTAGCCCGAGCGCGATAAAAAAAGACCCAAGGGCGTAACACAGCAGCAACGCCAAATGAAACGCGGCGTCCTGCGGGACGCGTTCGAGCATTAACGGGCGCACAAGCTGCACGAGCGCCGTAAGGGGCAAAAAACCCGAAATTTCCTGCAGCCACGGCGGAAGACGCGAGAGCGGGAAAAAGACCCCGCCTAAGAAGATCATCGGCGTGACAACGACCGTGAAATAAGTCGATAGCGTGTCCCAGCCCTTGGCCAACGCATTGACGATCAGGGCCATCGCCGAAAAGGACAGGCCGGCGATAAAAGAAAGCGGCAGGACAAATAGCGCCCAGGGAGTGCGCGCAAGGCCCAACGCCCATACGATCAGCAGCATCGCCGTACCAGTTAGCAGGGACTTTGTCGCGGCCCACGCCAGTTCTCCCAACAAGATGTCGTCGATGGCCACCGGTGCATTCATGATTGCGCCCCAGGTGTGCTGGACCTCCATGCGGCTGTATGCGCCCCAAAGCGACTCGAACTTGGCCGAATACATCACGCTGACGCACAGTGTGCCTGCGGCGAGGTAGGGAAGATATGCCACACCGTCGATCTGGGGCAGCAAGGTCCCAAGACCATAGCCGAACGCCACCAAAGTGATGGCCGGCTCGACGATATTGGAGAGGATTCGTTCGAGCAGGTAACGGCGCCAAACCAGCAGATTGCGCTGCCAGACGGGAATGAAGCGGCGCGAGATGCGCGGAACGCGCCAAAAAGCTGCGGGGTCCGTCATTACCACTCTGCCCGCATTTCACGTCCCGTGAGTTTTAAGAAAACGTCCTCCAGATTGGCCGGCCGATACAGGTGGTGTAATTCGGGGTGTTGCTCCAGTTCGCGCAAAATCGCGCTGGCATCCGTGAGGTAGCAAAACGCGGTCTCCCCAGCAATCTCCACTCGCGAAG
>Ga0187769_10001495_pt1 | contig 13397 bp, 10 predicted proteins | sample 0116_SJ02_MP02_1_FD_133140 | JGI IMG/M metagenome (GOLD analysis project Ga0187769, IMG submission 133140) | Tropical peat soil microbial communities from peatlands in Department of Meta, Colombia - 0116_SJ02_MP02_10_MG | ecosystem: Environmental > Terrestrial > Soil > Wetlands > Peat | place... | reverse complement strand
GAGCGCCAGGTCGGCTTCGCCGATGGCGCCGACCAGCACAGGCGTCGGCGAGCTGCCGTCGAACGGAAGCGCCTTGAGCCGGCCAGCAAAACGCGCGTTCAGCACCGCCGCGCGTTCGACCCCGCGCACAGTGCCGATAATGCGCTCGAAGCCGTCGCCGAACATGCCGACGAAATGTTCCGCCGAATAGCCGAGCCCGAAACACAGGAGAGTAGACATCGGATTCTCATTCGCACGCCGCAGCCCACTCCGCCTCGACCTGCGGATCAGTCTCGGCGCGGCGTTGTGCCGCGTGACTTTCGAGCCGCGGGCGATCGAGCCGGCCGAGCGCCCACACCGCGGCGCCGCGGATCAGCGGCGAAGCGTCCCCAAGCGAGCGTTCAGCTTCGCCGGCGAGCGCAGCGTCCCCGGAGTTGCCGATGGCGATCAGCACATTGCGCAGAAAGCGGGCGCGGCCGATACGCTTGACTGCGGTTTTTGCGAACAGCGCGCGAAAGGACGCGTCATCGAGCCGCGCCAGCTCGGCGAGAAGCGGCGCGCGCAACGTGGCGCGAGCCGCAAGCTTCGCCTCACGGCCTGCCTCGGCAAATTTGTTCCACGGGCAAACCGCCAGGCAATCGTCGCAGCCATAAATGCGGTTGCCGATGAGCACACGCAGCTCCCGCGGGATCGGACCTCTGTGCTCGATGGTGAGGTAGGAGATGCAGCGCCGGGCGTCGAGACGATACGGCGCCGGGAACGCCGCGGTCGGACAAATGTCGAGGCAGGCGCGGCAGCTGCCGCAATGATCGCGCTCGGCGGCGTCTGCCGGCAGCTTGAGCGTCGTGAACAGCGCGCCGAGGAACAGCCACGAACCGTGCGCGCGCGAGACGAGGTTGGTGTGCTTGCCCTGCCAGCCGAGACCGGCGGCTTCGGCGAGCGGCTTCTCCATCACTGCGGCGGTGTCGACAAAGACCTTGATGTCGCCGCCGGCCTCCTTGATGAGCCAGCGCCCGAGCGATTTGAGCCGCGGCTTGATCACCTCGTGGTAGTCGTCGCCCTGGGCATAGACCGAGATGGCGCCGCGGAGCCGCTGTTTGAGGATCGCCAGCGGATCATCGGGCGGACCGTAATTGACCCCGAGCATGACGACCGAACGCACGTCGGGCCACATCACGCGCGGATCGCCGCGCCGGCCGGCATTGCGCGCCATCCAGTCCATGTCGCCATGGGCGCCGGCGGCGAGGAAGTCCCGCAGCCGCGCCGGCGCGCGCGGTATAGCGTCCGGTCGCGTGACGCCGACGACGTCAAAACCCAGCGCGCGCGCTGTCTCGGCAAGCGCGGCCTTGAGCGCGGCGCCGGTCAGAAATCGAGATTGGCGTAGCTTTCCGACGGCGGCAGGCCGGGCAGCGCCTCGGCCAGCAGCGCGCGGAACGACGGCCGCGATTTGATCCGCGCGTACCAGGCTTTGGCGGTTTCGTCTTCGTCCCACGGCACATCGCCCAGATAGTCGACGACGGAAAGGTGCGCCGCCGCGCTGAGGTCAGCGTAGGTCAGGTTGTCGCCGGCGAGCCAGTCGCGCTTGCGAATGAGCCAGCCGATATAGTCCAGATGGTATCTGATGTTGCTCTTTGCCGCCCGCATGATCTCCATGTCGGGCGGCCCGCCGCCGCGACCGGCGGGGATGAAGCGCTTATAGACGCGCTCCGTCACCAGGGCGCCGCTGACCTCATCGAAGAACTTGTCGTTGAACCAGCTCATCAGGCGGCGCACCTCGATGCGGCCGCCAGGCTCCGTCGGCATCAGCCGAAAGCGGGCAAGCTTGCTGCCGCGGGTTTCATCGAGATATTCGGCGATGATCGCCGCGCCCGGAACCGGCGGCACGCCTTCCTCGACCAGGACCGGGGTAGTTCCCGCCGGATTGAGCGCGAGGAACTCCTCGCGCCGTTCCCACACCCGCTCCTCGACGAGCCGTGGCGGCAGGCCGATTTCCTCAAGCACCAGCCTCACGAAGCGGGAATGCGGGCAGAGCGGATGGTGAATGAGCGTCAGCATGCTGTCGCGGCCGCGTGAAGAAGGTCCGGGCTAAGTCCTGCAAATCAGCATCACCGCGCCATCGCATAATCCTCATATCGCCGAAGCAGCGGCGCGGCAACCTGTTGAGGGCGCGGCCTTTGCCCATTGCCAGACTTCCGGCCTTGCGCCACAAGTCGGACAAACGATCCTGCAAGGTCCCCGCCGAATCGGGCGCATGCAGCGCCCTTAATCGCCGCGCCGTGGAGTTCCTCACGATGCTTGACGTCATCAAGGCGACCATTCTCGGCGTTGTCGAAGGACTGACGGAGTTCATACCGGTCTCCTCGACCGGACACCTGTTGCTGATGCAGCAGTTTTTCGGCTTCAGCGACGAGGATTTCGGCAAGAGCTTTACGATCCTGATCCAGTTCGGCGCGATCCTGGCGTTGCTGTCGATCTATTTCGGGCGGCTGTGGCAGCTCTTCACCGGCATGTTCACCGATCCGCAGGCGCGGCGATTCATCATCGGCGTGCTCATCGCCTTCCTGCCGGCGGCGGTGATCGGCGCCACCGCTTACAAGTTCATCAAGGAGGTGCTGTTCAACCCCTGGGTCGTGTGTTTCACGCTGATCGCCGGCGGCGCCGTCCTGTTGTGGGTCGATCGGCTCGATCTCAAGCCGCGCTACCACGAGGCCACGGGCTTCACGCTGCCGATGTATCTCGTCATCGGGTTGGCCCAGTGCGCGTCTATGGTCCCCGGCGTGTCGCGCTCGGGCGCGACCATCGTCGCGGCGATGCTGCTCGGCGCCGACCGCCGCGCCGCCGCGGAATTCTCATTCTGGCTCGCGATGCCGACCATGGCCGGCGCCTTCGCCTACGATCTGTACAAGAGCCACGCGCAGATGAGCGGCGGCAATGTCATGCTGATCGCCATCGGCTTCGTCGTCTCGTTCATCTGCGCCTGGTTCGTGGTAAAGACGTTTCTCGGCTACGTCTCGCGCCACGGCTTTACGCTGTTCGTCTGGTGGCGCGTCGCGGTCGGCACCGCCGGTCTGATCGCGCTGGCGCTCGGGCTCGGAGCATAACGCCGGCACGACGACACGCAGAACCCGACATTGCCCCGAGCGGTCTGGGAAGCGCCGACCATCCGCGCTAAGATGAGCTGTATTGCGAAATCGGGTCGCGCGAATTCAGCTCACCTCGAAAGGATCGGTCCAATGGCGAAGAAGCAATCGGATACCGTCTACCGGATTATCGACGTTGTCGGCGTCAGCGAGAAGTCGTGGGAGGAAGCCGGGCGCATCGCGGTGGAGACCGCCGCCGGTTCGTTGCGCGATCTGCGCGTCGCCGAGGTCACCAAGATGGACATGAAGGTCGAGGACGGGAAGGTCACAGCCTTCCGTACCCGCGTCGCGCTGTCGTTCAAGTACGAGAGCTGATCGGAATTCGGCGGCGTTGACCGCTCGCCGCGGCCGCCGCCGCGCTCAGGCCGTACGGCCGCGGAACTGGCCGGTCTTGCGGAAGCGCCACAGATAATCGGGCACGACGCTGCCGATCGAGGCGGGGATGATGCCGAGCGCTTCGAGCGTGCGGCCTTCTTCCCGTGCCGCAGCCGAGACGACATTGTCGCGCTTGAGGAGCTCGACCTGGTCGGGCGTGATCGGCGGCTTGGGCAGATATTGCAGGACCATCGCCTGCGCCTTCATCGCGGCGAACGGCACCGGCAGGAGCAGGCGGCGGCGCTCGATGGTGGCGAGCACGAATTCCATCAGCTCCTTGAACGTGCGCACGTCCGGCCCGCCGAGTTCGTAGGTCGCGCCGGCCTTGGCCTTGCCGTCGACCGCGAGCGCAATTGCTTGGGCGACGTCGCCGGCGAACACCGGCTGAAAGCGCATCGCGCCGCCGCCCGGAAGCGGCAGCGCCGGCGAAAGGCGCGCGAGCGCAGCGAAGCGATTGAAGAAATCGTCCTCCGGCCCGAACACGATTGACGGGCGCATGATGATCGCCTCGCCTTGCGCCGCCTGAACCAGGCGCTCGCCTGCGGCCTTGGCGCGCGCGTAATGCGACGGCGAGTTGGCGTCGGCGCCGATCGCCGAGACGTGGACGAGGCGCGCGCCGGCGGCGCTCGCGGCCTGAGCGACGGCGTCCGCGCCCTGCGCCATGACGTCATCGAAACGCTGGGCGCCGCGCTCGAACAGAATGCCGACCAGGTTAATGAGAACGTCGGCATCGCGCGATGCCGCCGCGACCGACTGCGGGTAGCGCACATTGGCCTGCACCGCATGGATCTGGCCGACACGGCCGAGCGGCTGCAAATAGCCGGCGAGCTCCGGCCGGCGTACCGCGACGCGGACGCGGTAGTTCCGGTTGGCGAGCGCGCGCACGACGTGGCGGCCAAGGAAGCCCGAGCCGCCGAACACGGTGACCAGCGTTTCAAATGGGCTCTTGAGGGTCATCGGCGGCGGAATACAAGATCGCTTCGAGCCTGTACAGTGGTGACGGAATTGTTCTGCTCACTAACCGAATTTCATCGGGCTTCGGATCGCTCCGGCGGTTGCCGCGCCTGCCGCAGCGCCTCATTCGCCAGCCACGCGCGCAGCGTCGCGTGGTCGAGGGGATCGCCGATCGGCTCGGCGAGGCGGAAGAGACTGTAGCGCTCGATGACGACGCCGCGGCGCTCGCGGGCGACCGAGCCGAGTTTTTCGACCATGCGGTAGTGCGCGGTGATGAACGGCGCTTCGGTCGCCGACGCAGGGCAGACATAGAGCAGCGGACCCGCGAACAGCTCGGACGGCGGCGCGGGCTCGTTGACCCAGCGGAACCGTTCGGTGATCTCGATAACAGGCGGATGTGACGGCAGGTAGAACGACAGCCATCCAGTGAGCGCGTGATTTTCGGCGAGAACAGCGGGCGCGCCAATTTCCACGCGGATCGCATCGATCCGCGGGCCGAGCTCGCCCCAACCGGCGCCGAGCACGCGCGCCGTCGGATCGGCGGCGCCGAGCGGCACGATCCCGAATAGCGCCTGGACCGCGATCACCGCGACCATCGTGAGGCCAATCGGAACGGCGAGCCTGTCCGACCAATCGGCCAGGCTGTTCCAGCGTCCGCTCCATTCGATGCCGTTGACCGCGCGCGCGGCAGCGATCGCGAAGGCTGGGAACACGGGCGCGGTCCAATTGCCTTCGACGCGTTGATGCAACGCGTGCCAGGCGAGATAGAGCACCAACGGCCAGACCATGGCGCCCAAGAGGACGCGGGCGCCGCGCGTGCCGCCACGGCCGGCGAGAAAGCCAATGAGCGCCATGACGCCAAGGATGAAGACTGAAGGCGTCGCCAACCCAAGCTGCGCCGGCAGGAATTCGGCGAGATAGCGCAGCGTGAAATGATCGACGGCGAGCCGGCGGAACTGAAAGATCAGCGAATTCCAGTCGTGGTCGGCATTCCAAACGAGAACCGGGGAGGCAATCGCCAGGGCCAGAAGCCCGCCGAGCCACGGCCATGGCGTCAGCAGCCATCGCGGCTCACCCGGGACGATCAGCAGCCAGGCCAAAATGCTCAGGCCGAAGAACAACGCCGAGTATTTCGACAGCAGTCCCGCGCCGACGGCCGTGCCGACGGCAAGCCACCAGATGCCGGCGCCGCTATCCATCAGCTTGGCGAGGAACAAGATGACGAAGGCGCTGGCGAGGAGGAGCGGACTATCAGGCGTGACGATCACGGTGCCGAGCGCGACGATCAGCGTCAGATTGAAGAACAGCGCCGCCGTCGCCGCGAGCCGCTGATCGCGGAACAGGATCGCCGCGGCGCGCCACACCGCAAAGCTCGCCGGCAGAGCGAGCAGCACCGAGACGAGCCGAACGCCGAACGGCGTATCGCCGGCGACGAGCGTCCCGAGGCGGATGATCAGCGCGAACATCGGCGGATGATCAAGATAGCCGCCGGCCAGGTGCTGCGACAGCCGCCAATAGTAGGCTTCGTCGAAGGTCAGCGGCGTTGCAGCGGCGATCCCAAGGCGCGCGATAACGAGCACGAGAATTGCGCAAGCTACGAGAGTGCCGTAGCGGCCGGCGTCTTTGATCGTTGCCGTCTTCAAAACTGCGGCCTCGGCGGTGAGCGGAAGAATCGCAAGCGTGACGCTAGCGAACGCGCCATTCCATTGACAAGGCCGGGACCCGTCCGTACCTATCGCCGCACAGCCCAGGTGGCGGAATTGGTAGACGCACTAGTTTCAGGTACTAGCGCCGCGAGGCGTGGAGGTTCGAGTCCTCTCCTGGGCACCAAATATGAAATTTGCGAGTCTTTCCAGTCGCGCGGCACTGGTCACCATCGTCTGCGCCTTTCGCGCGCGGCCGTGTGATCATAGCTTAGTGTTTACACAGACGAGGCATCGTAATGGCGGAGCGAAACGGCAAAACCGCGCTGGTCACCGGCTCGACCGACGGCGTCGGCCGCGTGGTGGCGAAGCGCCTGGCGCAGGACGGCATGCGCGTTCTCGTCCACGGCCGCGATCCCGGGCGCGGCGAGAGCCTCACCGCTGAGATCAAGGCCGCGGGCGGCGCCGCGGAATTCCTCGCCGCGGATTTCGCCGCGCTCGCCGAGGTACGGCGCCTTGCCGAAGCGGTGGGCAAGACCACCGACCGGCTCGATCTTCTGATCAACAATGCCGGCATCGGCAGCGCCGGACCTAAAGGCACGCGGGAGACGAGCGCCGACGGTTACGAATTGCGATTCGCGGTGAATTATCTCGCCGGCTTCCTGCTCACCTATCTGCTGTTGCCGCTCTTGAAGAAGAGCAAGTCCGCCCGCATCGTCAATGTTTCCTCGCTGGGACAGCAGGCGATCGACTTTGCCGACGTGATGTTGACGCACGGCTATAGCGGCTCGCGTGCCTACTGCCAGAGCAAGCTGGCGCAGGTCATGTTCGCCATCGACCTCGCCGAGGAGCTCAAAGGCACCGGCGTCACCGTCAACGCCCTGCATCCGGCGACATACATGAACACGACCATGGTGCGCCGCGCCGGCGTCGCGCCGCTGAGCACCGTCGAGCAGGGCGCTGACGCGATTCTCAATCTGGCGACCGGCGCGGCTGTCGCAGGACGCAGCGGGCTATTCTTCAACGGCCAGCAGGAAGCGCGGGCGGACGCCCAGGCCTATGATGTCGAGGCGCGCGAGCGCTTGAAGCGGCTGAGTCTCGAGATCGCCGGCATCCGCAGCGTCGCGGCTTAGGGCTTTTAGTGGAGCATGATCTATTTCGGAAAACCGGATTCCACTTTTCCGGATCATGCTCTAGCCTTCGCGGAGCACGCGCGCCGCGGCCGCTTGCGTCTCCGCGAACAGCCAATTGTCGCGCAGCGGATCGCCGGCCGCGATCGCCTCGGCCATTTCCGCGAGCGCCCGCCCGCGCAGCTGGCGCTTGATCCGGCCGTAGCCTTCGGCCGGCGCCATCGCCAATTCGCGGGCTTTGGCCTCGCTGCGCTCAAGGACCGCAGCCGCCGGCTGCAGCTCGTCGACGATGCCGAGCGCGAGCGCGCGCTCCGACCCGTGATTCTTGCCGGCGAGGACGAGCTCGCGCGCCGCCGCTGGAGCAAGCTCGGCCTGCACCACGGCATCGGCGGCCGCCGGATAGGGCACGCCGGCGCGGATTTCCGTGAGGCCGAACAGCGCTTCGCGATCCACCGCGACGCGCCAGTCACACGCTAACATCAGGACAAGCCCGCCGGCGATCGCGTGGCCGTTGACGGCAGCGACGGTCGGGATCGGCATGGCGTACAGCCGGCGGATGACCTCGTTCAAGCGCGCCAGCATGAGGTTCTGCTGCGCGCGGTCGTAGCGCGGGATCTCCTTGAGATCGAGCCCGGCGGAAAAGATCGCGCCGTGCCCGGTCAGGATCATGGCGCGCGTCGAACGCTCGCCGATCGCGATGAGGGCGCGGTCGAGCTCTCCAAGAAACGTTAGGTCGATGGCGTTCGCCGGCGGCCGATTCATGGTGAGGATCGCGACGCCGTCGCGGTCGTCGATGGTGACGTGATTGCTGGACACGGGGCAAAGCTCCATTTCGCGCATCGTCTGCCGACGACAGGCGCGCTGCGCGAGGGTATGCGCGCCGTGCTTGCCGGCTTGATCCGGCTGATCATGCCATGGATTACTTCACATGTGAAGTATGACCTGATGCGGGACGATCGATCCGTCGCTTGTGACGACAACGTTACCCGCCGAATTTATAGTTGACGCCCGCGCGGACGATGCTTTCGTTGAATCTGACGGCGACGTTGGGAATGAGCGGCGGCCCGTTCGGATCCTGGATCGCGCAATTTGCCGTGCACGACCCGTCGGCAAGGTCGACGAAGAGGTATTCGGCCTTGGCCGTCCAATTGGACGCAACGGCAACCTCAACGCCGGCACCGACGGTCCAGCCGGTTTTGGTCGCGTCGGTGGCCGGATTGGCGGAGAAACCGGCGCGCACATCGCCGAACGCGGCGCCTGCCGTGCCGTAGACCAAAAAGCGGTCGAACGCATAGCCGACGCGGCCGCGCACGGTCGCAAGCCAATCGTTCTTGGTCAGACAGCCCGCGGCGCAGAGGCTAGCTGCCGTGAAAGTGCCGAAGCCGCTCACGTCGGCCCCGTCGCCGTCCGCCTCGACGCCGAAGACCAACGGGCCAGCCTGATAATTTCCGCCGAGCGTGCCGCCGAAAACGAAACCGGAAGTGTTGAAATTGCCGGTCGACACGCCGGTCACGCTGTCGCTCCAATCGCTGCCGCCGAAGGCGTAGCCGCCATTGACGCCGAGATAGAGCCCGCTCCAGCTCCAGCCGGCGGGCGCCGGCGCCTTGGTGAGCATGGGGGCTGAGGGCTCGGCCGCAAACGCGTGTCCGGTCTCGGGAAGCGTTCCGCGCACGCCCACATAGGCAGCGAAGGGAATGCCGGGAACGAAAGTTCGCGGGTCGGTTAGGTTCAAATAAGGAACCTCATTGACATCGACGAACGTGCCGAAGACGTAATAGTGCTGGTCGAACAGGTTGCGTACCAGGCCGAATACTTCGACGTTCTTGGTCAGCTGATAAGACGAATGCAGGTTGACCACCCAGTAGGCCGGTATCTTCGGATTCTGATTGGAGGCGTCGCCGACCAGGTACTGACTGCCGATGACGTTGAGGTCGGCGCCGATCTTCCACGGCTCGGTCACGTGATACTCGGCGCCGGCCTTGAACCGGAAATCCGGGATGCCCGGGATGTGATCGCCGGGTACGACGAAGATCAGGCCGTTGGCATTGGCGAAAGGGTTGAACGGCGAAGACAGGGCCAGGGCATTTCGGAAGGTCGCGTCGACTGAGGTGAAATTCGCGTAGACGTTCCAGCGATCCCATTGGTAAGTTGCGTTGGCTTCTACGCCCTGGCGAAGCGTGTTGCCGCCGTTCTGAAAGAACTCGTGACCGATGATCGGGCTCGCGACATTGATGATGTCGTCGATATTGAGCGCGTAATACCCATCGACGTTCCAATTGAGCTGGCCCTTGCCGATCGCGAGGTTGCCGCGCAGGCCGGCTTCCACGGTGTGCGAGACGACCTGCTTGAGATTGGGATCACCGACCAGCGAGTTGTCGAGCAGGCACGGCCGCGTCGGGTCGGAGCATTCGAGCTCGAGCGGCGTCGGCGCTCGGTTGGCAACCGCATAGCCGCCAAAGACGGTGACGTTGGGATTAATTTTGTAGGTCGCGCCGATCGACGGATTGAAGTGGCTGTAATTGTGGCTGCCGGTGAGCAACGGGTCGTTGCCCAGTACGTCCTCCAAGTTGATCTGCGCAATATTGAATCGGGCGCCGGCGGTGACCGAAAGGCGCGAGGTGACGTCGAAAGTGTCGGTCGCATAGAGGCCGGTGTAAAGCGTCTGCGCGCCCAAGCCGACCGGCGCGACATCACCCGAGGGCTGGTCGATGAACAGGCCGGTTCCCTGCACATTCGGCGGAACGCCCGAGATCGTGGCGAGCTCGCTCGTGGTCGCGAATTGCACCAGTCCCCGATCGATGCTCGCCCCAATGACAAAATTATTGGTGTGACCAAAGACTTTTTCCGATGATGCCGCCTGCGCCGAGCCGCCAAAGCTGTTGGTCGTCGTCCAGGTCCGGTCGATCTCGCCGAGGACCGCCGACGCCAAGGGACCGGTCGCGGGGACCGTCTTTCCGGTGGTCGTGGTCAGGTTGGACACCGTGCCGTCGAGGTTCGGAAAGCAGAGCACGGTCGGGTCCGGGCATCCCGCGTTCTGCGCGTTGGTGCCGTTGCCGTCGACATGCGCCTGCTGGAAATGCCGGTAATAGGCGACCGCCTGGTAGGTCAGAGTATCGGTCGGCTTCCAGCTGGCGCTTCCGGTAAAAAAGGCAAGCTGATTGTCGGTCGTCTGCGGGGCGGTGAAGACGCTCGACCAGTTCTGGGCCAGCATCTGCACCGGCGTCGCGGCCAGCGCGCCGAAATGGTTGTCGGCACCGGTAAAGGAGAGGTGGAACTCGGTGTTGTTGTCGCCGCGCGCGCCAAAATCGGTATACATGCGTCGCAGCCGCGACGGCGAATCTTCGCGCCAGCCGGCGTCGTCGATCGCATCCGCAGTGACGTAGCCGGAAAGGTTGCCGGTCTGCCCGCCCGCCTGCACCGATGTCGTCGTGCGGCCAAATGAGCCGCCGCTGACTTCGCTTTGGACTCCGTGATAGGTGAATCCGTTCTTCATCTCCAGCGACAGCGCCCCGCCGATCGCATTGAGCCCGTAGATCGGATTGCTGGGAACCAGCGTCATGCGGTTGATGGCGTTCTCCGGCAGAAAATCCCAGTTGATGATGTCGCCAAAAACTTCGTTGATGCGCACGCCGTTCTGATAGACGGCAAGTCCCTGCGGCGTGCCGATCACCGGCGAGGCGACGAAGCCGCGATAGTTGATGTCGAGCTGGAACTGATTGCCGGTCTGGTCGCTGAGCGCGACGCCCGGCAGCGCGCGCTCCATCGCCTGCAGCAGGTCCGGCGCCTTCGCGTGATCGAAATCGGACGTTGTGAGGACCTGGACGTTGGACGGAATCTTGTCGCGATCGACGGCGCCCGGTTCGGCCGCGGGTGGCGTGCTTGCCGCCGCGGCGGCCGGGGCAGCGGCCGGCCGTGCGGCGGGGGGCGCGACCGGCGTGGTGGCAATGACCTTGATTTCGGGGAGGGTCACCCCGCCGCTTGTCGATGTCGAGGTCGAATCCTGCTGCGCGCCAGCGGGACGCGGAATCATGAAAACGGCGATAGCGGCCGCCCACAAGACTCGGCGGAATACCGTCCGCGTCGCCAAAGCGCTGGCGTCGCCGTTAACGCACCCAACCCCGGGCATGTAAGCCGCCCCGATTTACCCCACGCAACTCTGCCACTCTTTGCGCCAGGACGTTAGGGGAAGGCCTTCCAAATCGAGCGGGAACTTTTGGCAATCGCCGGACGGGGCAATGGCCCGCGCAGAGCCGGGAGCTTGCCGCGCCCTGTGCGCCGGGACCGCATTGAAAGCTTGCGCGCCCCCATGGCATGCTGGCGACAGCAGCGGGCGAAGACCCGCATCGTCTTGCTTCGCCAAGCTGACACAAACAGGGAGGACGCAGTGAAACATATTGCCCGCGCTTCGGGCCTGGCGCTGACAGGCTTGCTCCTAACATCGGTCGCGGTTTGGGCCGGCCCAAAAACCGTTTCCGGGCCTGGCGCCAACGCGGAGTGTTTCAAACCGTGGTCGGAAAAGACCAAATTCTTCCAATGGGACAAGCAACCGGGTCCGTACAAGATCGCGCTCGTCAACGGGTTCGTCGGCAACACTTGGCGCATTCAGATGGTCAAGACCGCCAAGGCGTTCGCCGAGCAGCCGGGCATCAAGGAGAACATCAAGGAGTTCAAGGTCGTCTCGACCGGCACCGATGTCGCCGCCCAGCTCGGCGCGATGGAAGACTTCATCAACCAAGGCGTCCAGGCGATCGTGACCATTGCGGTTGCGCCCGACGGGTTCGATCGCATCATCCGCCTCGCCGATAAGAACAACGTCGTCGTGGTGCCGTTCGACAACATCCTCGACACCGACAAGGTGATGATGGTCAACGAGGATCAGAAGGAGATGGGCCGCAAATCGGCGCATTGGATCATCGACCAGTCAGGCAAGACGTCCGGCGACGTCCTCGAAGTGCGCGGCCTGCCGGGCAATTCGGTCGACCGCGACCGGCATGTCGGCTTCCGCGAGGTGATGGAAGCGGCGCCGAACAAGTTCAACATCACCGAAGTCGTCGGCAATTGGGACACCGGCACCTCGCAGAAGGTCACCGCCGATGCGCTCGCCGTTCACGGCCATTTCGACGCTGTGTTCACGCAAGGCGGCTCCGACGGCACGGTGCAGGCGATGATCGACGCGCATCATCCGTTCGTGGCGATGTCCGGCGAAGGCGAGAACGAGTATCGCAAGCAGATCGCCGAGCATTCCAAGGACGGCCTCAAGGGCATGTCGTACGGCCAATCGCCGGCGCTGGTCGCGATCGCGATGAAGGCGGCGATCTCGGCGCTGCAAGGCAACGTCATGCCGCAACTCATCTCGATCCCGATTCCGATCGCGACCTACAAGGACCTGAAGCCCGGCGTGAACTATTGGCCGGAGCTCAAGGCCAACTTCTTTGCCGACAACCAGTTCTCGCCTTGCGGCGTCGACTTCACGGCGCCCCAGATCATGGCGCAGAGCGAGAAGAACACGCAGTAATCGCAGGCGGCGGGCGGCAGGCCGGCCCGGCGCTGCGCCGGGCCTTCCTGTTGCCGCCGGCGATGACGGCAAGCGCAAGTCCGACCAGGGCCGCCATGACACCAGCGACCGGAGGCCAGTTTCTCGTCCTCTCCGGGATTTCCAAACGCTATGGCGGCGTGCGCGCCCTCGAGGATGTCGACTTTGCCTGCGATCGCGGCAAGATCCACGCCGTGCTCGGCGAGAACGGCGCCGGCAAGTCCACTTTGATCAAGATCATCGCCGGGGTCGTTGCCCCCGATGCCGGCGAACTGCGCCTCGACGGCGCCTTGCGCCAATTCCCCAACCCGGCCGCGGCCGCCGCAACCGGGATCGTCTGCATCTTTCAGGAATTGTCGCTGATGCCCGACCTTTCGGTCGCCGACAATATTTCCATCCTGGCGCCGCCGAAGCGTTTCGGCATGATCGACACCCGCGCGCAACGCCGGCGCGCCGAGGCGCTGCTGGCCGAAGTCGGCTGCGAAGACGTCAACCCGCTGTTGCGCGTGCGCGACCTGCCGTTGTCGCGCCGGCAGATGGTCGAGATCGCCAAAGCGCTCGGCCAGAAGCCACGGCTTCTCATTCTCGATGAGGCCACCTCGGCCTTGACGCGCGCCGACGTCGAAAAAGTCTACGCGCTGCT
>Ga0187769_10001494_pt1 | contig 13398 bp, 17 predicted proteins | sample 0116_SJ02_MP02_1_FD_133140 | JGI IMG/M metagenome (GOLD analysis project Ga0187769, IMG submission 133140) | Tropical peat soil microbial communities from peatlands in Department of Meta, Colombia - 0116_SJ02_MP02_10_MG | ecosystem: Environmental > Terrestrial > Soil > Wetlands > Peat | place... | reverse complement strand
CCAGGAGAAGCGTCGATGCGAAGAGAAGGCACAAGGGGACACTCTGATTGGAGATCTACTTCCTAAGGCATGGCGAGGCAGGAAAGAGGATGGCCGTCGCCGAGAAGGACTCTGAGAGGGGCCTGACCGAGTCAGGGAAAGTGGAGATCCGGGAAATCGGGAAATCGATGGCGAGCCTGAATCTCAAGTTCGACCTCGTTGCCACGAGCCCCCTCAAGCGGGCCAAAGAGACCGCGACCATCGTGAACGATACCATGAAGCGCAAGGGGGGTGTCGAGGAGTGGGTCGAGTTGGTTCCCGAAGGGAGCAGGGAGGCGCTTTACAGGAGGCTCGGGAAGCAGAGGGCGGGGACGTCGCTTCTCCTCGTCGGCCATGAGCCGTACCTTACGACTGCCATCAACGAACTCGCCTCGAAAGGCGGCTCTGAGGGTAGCACGAAGATTGTGCTGAAGAAGGGCGGGCTGGCAAGGCTGTCTGTGAGCGGGTCCGGGGCCAGGCTGTCTGGGGAGCTCCGCTGGCTCCTGAGCCCGAAGCTGATTAGGAAGATGGCCGACTGAAAGTTTGGTGAAACGTCTTAAGCACCGTCGAAGGATGCTTTGGTTAGAGTGAAGGTCGCCATCATCGACGTCGGCTTCAACTCTCTGAAGATGGTCAAGTACAAGATTGAGCCGGACGGCACGCCAAAGGCCTATGGGCAGCTCGGCGTCATGGCGAAGCTTGGTGAAGGGCTGGAGCGCACGGGGTACCTCGGTAACGAGCCCATCTCGAGGACGATAGACGCGCTCAGGCTCTGCCGTGAGACGGCCTCACTCGAGTCGATTGATCATGTGCTACTCATAGGGACCAGCCCCGTCCGAGAGGCGGCCAACAGAGAGGAGTTTCTGAAGCGGGTTCTCGAGGAGACAGGGCTGAAGATGAGGGTCCTGTCTGGGAACGAAGAAGCGCTCTATGGAGTCCTGGGCGCCCTGCGTTCCGTAGAGGATGGCAACGTCCTCTTCTTCGACCTCGGAGGCGGGAGCCTGGAGCTGACCTACGCGGAGAAGTTCAGGATTCGGAGGATTCTGTCGCTGCCGTTGGGGTCGCTGAAGCTGACGTCGAACTTTGCGGGAAAGGACGGGAAGTTCTCACGCAAGGACAGGGCGAAGATGATGAAGTTCATTTCTCAGCTCCTCCCTTCCAGAAGGGAACTCGGCCTGGACAAGGACACCCTCCTGGTGGGGACCGGAGGGACGGTCAGAGCGATGGCAAGGTTCGACCAGGACGAAATCGAGTACCCATTCGATAAGGTCCACAACTACTCTGTCGGGTTCGAATCGGTGCAGCACATGAGCAGAGATTTCTTCAAGCTCAAGCACGAAGAGTTGGACAAGGTAGAGGCCGTGGGGGAGGGGAGGTCCGAGACCATCGCCGGAGGAGCGTTGGTGGTGAAGACACTGATGAAGCGCCTCGACTTCGGGCGTGTGACAGTAAGCACCCACGGGCTCAGGGACGGCATCCTGACCGAGTTCCTCGAAGGAGGGGTGCGTTCGCCTAGCGGCATCGCGCAGAGAGAGGCCATCGAACGCCTTCTGGCCCGACCCGAACCTCAGGCCCACCTGGCCGGGGTCGCGGACCTGCTCCAGTGTCTGGAGAGGAACGGCCTTATCGATGAACGGGAGAGGAAGATTCTGGCGCTCGCAGCCGCACGAGGGAGGTCTCCGGACTGTATCGAGGCAGATGCCGACGCCCTCTTCGGAGTGCTGATGAGCGAGGACCTGCCGTTGAGCCACGTGGACCAGCTGCTGCTGTCAGTTTCGCTCGTAAGGGCGAGGAGGCCGAGGACGGCGAACTGGCTTGCGAGGAAGTACAAATCGTCGCTCTCCCGCGACGTCAAGGCTGTGAGGAAACTGGGGGCTTACATCAGACTCGTGGAGATCCTAGACAGATCCGGCGCGCAGTTCAGGGTGGCGTATTCAGGGGGACTGAGGGTGAGCGTCGTTGAGAGCCACAGCCCGTTCCCCCTTGAGCTCGCCCGCATGGCGGCCCTTGCCCTTTCCTCTGTCATCGGGAAGCCAGTCACTATTTTTGTCGGCGTGAAGGATAGGGAGAGGCACGCCGGACTTGTGAAGGTGCGGAACTGAATTGCCGAGATTGCGGGCGCGTTCGTCGAGGCGCCGAGGGAAGCTCATCGTCGTCGAGGGTATCGACGGCTCAGGGAAGTCGACCCAGCTGCACCTCCTCGACAAGTGGCTCCGGAGCCTGGGGCTCAGCGTCTTTTTCACGGAGTGGAACTCTTCGGACGTGGTCAAGGACATCACGTCCAAGGGCAAGAAGAAGGCCCTGCTGACGCCCACTACGTTCAGCCTGCTCCACGCGACCGATTTTGCGGACAGGTACGAGAGGAACATCTCCCCCCTCTTGGAGGCCGGGTATTTCGTCCTCTCCGACCGATATGTCTACACCGCCTTTGCCCGGGACGTGGTGAGGGGGTGCACTCCAGACTGGGTGAGGAAAGTGTACTCCTTCGCCGAAGTTCCCGACATCGCCTTCTACTTCCGCGTCCCCCCGGAGGTGGGCATGGACAGGATCCTCGAAGGCAGGCCGAAGCTGAAGTACTACGAGGCGGGGATGGACCTCGACCTCAGCAACGATGAATACGAGAGCTACAGGATCTTCCAGTCGAGGATAGTGGACCAGTATGAAGTCATGGCAAGGAAGGACAACTTTGCGGTCGTCGACGGCACGCTGGATATAGAGGAGCAGCAGAACCTGATGAGGAGTCACGTCTCCGTACTGCTCCCCCGCACGAGACCGGCGGCGCCGGCACCCTCGGCAAGGCATCAGGAGGCTGGGGCGACCTGACCCAGCAGCTGTCACCGCGACCGCTGCAGTTCTTCGGTGAAGGCATCGCCTATCTCAAACGCACCGAGTCGAAGGGAAGCCTCATCGTCGTTGAGGGTCCCGACGGGTCGGGAAGGAGCACCCAGATCGATCTGATCACGAGTCACCTCGAAGCGGACGGCCACGCCGTCATCACCACCGGGCTGAAGCGCTCGGAGCTGATAGGGGCTGGGATACTAGAAGCGAAGCACAAGCTCCCACTCGGGAAGAAGACACTTGCGCTCTTCTACGCCGCGGACTTCGCAGATCAGCTGGAACACAAGATAATCCCGGCCCTGCACGCGGGGTATGTGGTGCTGGCCGACCGCTACATCTACACGTTGATGGCCAGGAGCAACGTGAGAGGGATAGGGCGGGCGTGGTCGCACGACCTGTTCGGCTTCGCGGTGAAGCCTGACCTCGTCTTCTACCTCGACGTCCCGCCGGAGGACCTCTTCCACAGGGTCTTCCAGAAGTACGGCTCGCTCGACTACTATGAGTCGGGGGCGGACATGGGGCTTTCTGATGACCTCTTCGAATCTTTCGTCCTCTATCAGAAGGGGATTGCGAAGGAGTTCAGGCTGATGGAGTCGAAGTACGGAATCGTAAGGGTCGACGGTGGCAGGCCCATCGCGGAGGTGAACGCGGACCTCCAGAAGAGAATCGACGACTATCTTAGGAAAAGGAAGTAAAGGACAAAGACTACAGGAGGTCCGACGCCCTCGCTGCAGCTAGCGGGATTGTCATTTCGTCCTTCGTTAGACCGCCGTGATGGCCCTTTACCTTGAGAGAGTCGCCCTTCCTGTACCGATACCAGGCGGTCTTTGTGCCGTGGGGGAGGATCATCAGGTTGCCCACTCTCCTCCTGAACCTTCTGCTCGGCCTGTTGATGCCGAACATCCCCTGGTGTATCAGGTCGTCGGTCTTGATTATCGACGCGGTCCCAGCAAATTTGTCCTCAAGGTAGTGTATCGTCTCGTCCAGGAGGCCCTCCTCGATTTGCATGAACACGTCCCGGGCCCCGCCCCATGGGAGGATGCTTTTTCCGGAGGGGGCCTTGGCGAACGCCTTGCTGAGCTTGGTCCAGCGGTTCATGTAGAGCAGCTTCTCAGGCACGACGTTGACCTGCCCGTGGTCTGCCGTGACGAGGATCAACGTCTTCTTCGCAACTTCCTTGCTCAGCTTCGAGAGGAAACCCTCCTGGAGCGCGTGGGAGATCAGCGACGCTTCGACCTCCGCCTCTTCGGTGTTCGGGCCGTAGGTATGCTCCACCGTGTCGACGTACGGCCAGTAGGCATAGAACAAGGTGGGACCGCGTGAAGCTTCCACCCGCCTCCTGAGCGAGACAGCAAAGTCGGAGGCAGTCATGTACGGCGAAAGGTCGCTCCCGGCTCTCGAAAGGGTGGAGTAGGCGGTGTGTGCGAGGGGCCTGTTCACAAAGGTCACAGACTTGACCCCCTCTGCCTTCAGGCGCTGGAAGATCGTCCGCTCGTTCAGGAGAGCCTTTGGGCTCAGCGTCCCTAGGAGCGTGTCCCGGCCGTATTCGCCCGGCCGTGTGAAGGGAAGAGACACGATGATTTCTCCAATCTCTGACATGTAGACATACCACTCCGGGAGTCCATGCTCTTGGGGGGTGAGTCCCGTGCAGATGGCCGTCAGAGCCGCGGCGGTGGTGGAGGGGAAGACGGTCGTTATCGGCCTGACGTTCCCCTTTTCCGAGATCGCCTTGACGAAACCTCTCCCCGCCTGATTCCTCCACTCCCTGAAGCCGAAACCGTCGCAGACCAGGAGGATGACCTTCTCCACCCCGGCTGTCTCCACGTCCCCGAGCGCGTCAGCCGGGAGTTTGGGCCTCGGGGAGTCGACGCCCAAGATAGAAAGAACCGTTGCGGGTACGCTGGACAAGCAGTATCCGGTGTAGTCGGGCCTTACGGCACCTGGTGGCAGCACAAAATAGGCCCCCTTCTCTTAGTCAGATATGTCTTGTGAAGGCCGAAGGATTAGTAAACCCCGGACTGTTGCAGGTGACCCTGAGACCTTCCACTCGATTCAAGATCGTCGGCTGGGAGTTCGTGTTTCTGGGCGCCTTCCTTCTCGTCGTGATTGCCCTACAGCTCGAGGAGCCAAACGCCGCTGAAGAGAGCTTCGCCTGGGCGTACGGCATCATCGCAGTTACCGCCATACTCGTGGGGCTCGAGGCAGTCTCCCTTGTCAAGCAGTTGCCGAAGGAATCCACCAGGCCAGAAGCGTAGTCCAGGCTCACAGTACCCCAACTGCGCTGGCCACCGGTCCGGTGCGTTGGAGAGTTTTGATGGCCAATGGAATAATCAAATATCAGTTCGAGGCACTCTCGCAGCGGGCTCGGAGATTTGAGAAGGAGCGCCATCCTGGTTGTTGCACTCTTCGCAGTTCAGGTTCTCGCGTCCGCTTCTGTCAACGCCGTCACCCCTGTCACCGCTACGCCGATCAAGCATGTGGTGGTCGTCATGATGGAGAACCACAGCTTCGACAACCTGTTCGGCCTCTACCCGACGTTGAACACGACCAACTCTGGACCCATTGCGGCGTCTCTGCAGCAGCCCGACGATGCCCTCGACGCCCCCAAAGGCATCGGACTGAGCCAGATCCCGAACGGGACCTACGCGACGGCCAACCCCAACGAGGACGTGTACCCCGCCGACTGGGACAACGGGAAGATGGACGGCTTCGCTTCGAACAGCGGAAGCGTGGCGATGACCTACTTCAGCTCGTCACAGCTCGCGGTCGAGTGGGACTGGGCCGAGGAGTATGCCATCGCCGACAGGTACTTCGCGGCCTGTCTTTGCATGACCGACCCGAACAGGCTCTACTCGCTCGCAGGGTATTCGGGAGGGGAGTCCATCGACTTCGACCCGCCCCCGTACATCCCGGCCAACCAGTCGATCTTCGCGGAGCTCGGGGCCTACGGGGTGAGCTGGGGATACTACGTGCTCAACCCGGTGACCGATAACTTCCCACTCAACTACTTCGATGGGATAGGCCCGTACTCGGCGGGGCTGCAGAGCTGGAACTCGTTCTACAGCGCCCTGAAGCAGGGGACCCTCCCCTCGGTCTCCTGGGTGATGCCCGTGGGCGGCGGGGCCTCCGGATATGACCAGCATCCGAGCGCGAACGTGACGTTCGGCGAGGAATGGCTGCTGGGGGTCGTGGACAGGGTGATGCAGAGCCAGTATTGGAACTCCACGGCAATTTTCATCACCTACGACGAAGGGGGCGGCTACTACGACCACGTCCCCCCACCGGTGGTCGACGGGGTCCAGCTAGGTTTCAGGATCCCCCTGTTCGTCATTTCACCGTACACGAAGGAGAACTATGTGTCGAACACCATAATGGACCACTCGTCGACCCTGTCGTTCATCGACTACAACTGGAACCTCCCCGCCCTGAACACGTACGTCGCCGAGTCCGGCCTCCCCCTGGACATGTTCGACTTCAACCAGTCCTATGCTGGCGGGACGTTGGTACGGCAGCCGGTGGTGCTTGAGAACTCGAGCGAGTATCCCACCAACCTGCAGATACCTCTGAGCGAGCTTCCGTACCAGAGGACGGGCTTCACGAACGTGACGCTCGCGTCCCTGGGGGCGAAGCTGTACGTCAGCACCAACAGCACGATAACGCCGTTCACTCAGAGTGTGGAGTTCGCTGCTGCTGTGGCCGTGGCGCTTCTCGCCGTAGGATACCTTGCGGTCCGCTTGAGCCGAAGAAACAGGAAGCCTGTCTCTCCGAAACCTGCGGTGTGAGTAGTGAGCACCATTTCAGCTGCACTTGACCTGCTGGCAGTGGTTTCTAGAGGGAAGGCGACGGTAACAGTGGGAGGGCGACCTCTCGTTCATCTGGACGCTGATGAGAAGGTCCTGGAGGTGGATGCTGATGGAGCCAAAGAAGCCGGGCTTCGCCTCTTGGAGTTCGCCGAACAGGACGGCGGGACCCTGGCCGTGGTCAGGGGCCCGCTTCACCTTGCTAGCGAGCTCTCCCAGAATGGATGGAGGCTGACGGTAAATGCAGAGGGAAAAAAGGTGCTCAGCATGGGGAGGGGGGTGTCTAGGCTTACAGGTCGAATCAGCATGAATCCCCTGAAAGCGAGGAAGCTGCTGAAGGCCCTTGGGTAGAACCCGTCCTAGCCTAGCTCTTCCCCATCATCGAGATATTCTTGCTGGCTGAAGCCTTCTTCTCGTCATCTGTCATGTCCCTGACGTGGCTTGTGATGGTCAGAAGCCCGTTGAATTCTATGCTGACTCCGGTGGACGGAAACCTGACGCTCATGCCTTGGAGGTTGATGTCCATCTGAGAGTGCTTGTCAGATAGAGCTTCCAGGAAGTCGGCCACCAGGGATTTTTCGGCTCCAGCAGCGTGCCTTGATTGTGCCATGTTTCCACAGTGGCGTTGTTGGATATTTAGAGCTTGGGAATTTACCTTCCTCCTCCTGAGACGGGGAGCGAAGCTTGTATTAGCCAAGTGACGCCGGTGCCGTGTCTAGCAGATGCCAAAGAGAAGACGGCGCGGCGCTCGCAGGACGGCGGCGTACGCGGCGATAGCCGCAGGCGTCCTTGCTGTACTTGTGGTCGTTGTCTTCTCGTTCCAGGCTCATCAGGCCAAGCCGGTCATCCTGTACGTGAATCAAGGGAACGGGGTTGTCAACGGTTCGAACTTCGTGCCCATGCTCGACTTCGCTTACTCCAAAGGCTTCAACACGGTGTTCTTTCAGATTTATCGTGAAGGAGCGCTGCTGTTCGCCCCGGCAGATCTGGGCACCTTCGTCAACGAGACCCACAGCCGCGGCCTCAGGATCTTCTTCGCCCTCTACTTCACCAACTCCTCGCAGGTGCTGCCGACCTCAGTCTTCGGGCTCGGGGAGGACGGCATCAGCCTCGACATGTCCACGCTGGACCCAGGAACGCAGGAGGGCCTCCTCGCCAGCCTGCAGGCGTCCTATCACGGAGAGACCGCAGTCACCACCACTGACATGGCATCCACGCTCAAGCCTGACCTCCTGATCTTGGAGACTTACGGAGCGGCATTGCAACAGTACATCAGGCCCGGTATAGTCGCAAGCGTGGGTGTCTTCGCAACGACAAGCCAGACGGATTACCAGTCCCAGGTTCAGTACGCCCTGAGCAACAGCGATGGGGTAATGGTTTTCGACTACGCCGGGCTCCTGAAGAGCGGATACTGAACGTGGTGACAAGTGCGCCAGGACGAATCCCCGTCATGCCTAACGCGAAGGGGCCTGCTGGGGAGTACCCAATCAATGGTTAATGGACGGGCGCGGCAGGGCTGGCAGGCAAGAGATGAAGGACTGGGAGGAGCTAGCCGACTGGTATGACAGGAAGCAGGGTGAAGTTGGCGACCTATGGCACAGGACCATAATCGACCCGACGCTGATCAGAGTCATCGGCGAGTGCGGCGGGAAGGACGTGCTCGACCTTGGTTGTGGCAACGGATATCTTTCAAGGAGACTTGCCAGAGCCGGGGCCAGGGTCACGGCCGTCGACAGGTCGCGCGCGATGATCGCGAACGCGAAGAAACACGATCCAGACGGGTCCCTCGGCATCCGTTACGTTCACTCTGATGCCGGCAGGCTGAAGGGGGTCCGAAGCTCGGAGTTCGACCTCGTCTTCGCGAACATGAGCCTGATGGACATCAAGAATGCCGATGGTGCCATCAGGGAGGTCAGCAGGGTCTTGAGGCGCGGAGGCAGGTTCGTCGCCAGCGTATGCCATCCTTGTTACGACACGATGTCCAATGCCGGCTGGGTGGCGGAGAAGAGCGTCTACAGACCTCTAGTAGTCTATCGAAAGGTGAGGGCATACAGAAAGCAGTTCACAGAGTTGTCTCCCTGGAATCTGGGTGAGGGCCGGAGAAAATACACGAGGTCGTATCACCGTCCCCTGAACTGGTACGCAAGGGCACTGAGCCATCATGGGCTGGCCATAACGGCACTCGAGGAGCCCGAACCGACGCGGGAGTTCTTTGAGGAGGAGCAAAAGAAACCAGGGGACCTGGACGCGCCCGGATTCCAGGAAGTTCCGCTGCACCTTGTATTCGAAGCGGTCAAGCTCTGAACACCGGGTTCCGCGTGCCAGCCGCTATCCAACCGACCTGTGGAGGAGGACTTCGCCTGGGACAGCGACCATCATCCTGTACATGTTGATTGCACGAAAAGGGCCGTATTTCCTTGAAACCTCGGCGAAGTTGGTGCGGACAAATCCTTCACTGGCGAACAATTCAGCTGACGGAGTGTTGTCTTCCTCTACGCTTGTGAGCACCTCGAGGATACCCTCGGCCCTGAAGCGACCGAGGGCGTCGTTGAGCAGGGACCTTGCCACCCCCTTCCTTCTGTGCGCCTTGGCGACTGCAAGGTAGTAGACGTAGCCAACCCGGGGTCCTAACGTCTTCAGGATGATGAGCCCGACAGGTTCCCCCGAGGACATCGCCGCTCGGACGGTTTCCGAGTCTCTGAGGGTCCCCTTGGAGTGCCTCAGGTACCACCCTTCGAAGCTCTCCTCGAGTATCGGTTCCAAAGCAGCCCTCCCTTCTTTGGGAACGTCCACGATGTCGGCTGGCTCCTGGGTCGTCAGGGGGTGAACGCCTCGGTCAGGTTTCTCAGCCATGAGAATCGGCTCCCTTCTTAATTAGACTTGGGCGCGTGTAACCAGGCCACATTGTCATCTCAGCCTGCCGGCAAGGACGACGGGGAGGAGAGGGCAAAGGCATTCGAGCAGGCGTACAAGACGAGCCACCCGAACGGCCCATACCTGCTCATGGAGATAAAACCGAAGCAAGAGAAGTAACCAAGGGCAGGCCGAGATGTCTTCGGCAGTTATTCAATTGGTGAACGGCGTTGAAGTCGCACTTTGATAGGCGGGCAGGCCCAGGAAGGTGGCATGCCAGCGAACGGGCTGTGCGAAGCTTGCAGGAGGGGTCTGCACCGCAGCTGCGCCCGCCCTTCGCCACTTTCTTCGGTTGTGCCCCACATTTCCCATAGGGCTACTGTCGTCGAGACCCTCGTATGCTGCGACAGCAAGGAGGTTTGGAGGCAGATAGCGCAGAATTGGCAGGGATGAGCCTAACCAGGAACCCGCAAGTCGAGTAGTGCTGACCGAGTTTCTTTTTGCGCCGGCGCACTAGCCGAAATCGAGTATCACCAGTAGGACGACCAGGATCACGAGGGCAACCAATGCTATCGTAAGAGACCTGTTGATTTTTTCCAGCCTTCTCGCGTTGTCATCTGAGTTTTGCGTGTTTCTCACCTCTCCGTTAGAAGAGCAGCACTATTGCAATCACAGAGAGGATCAGAATTGCAGTCGCCAACTGCCCCGTCCTCCTGATTGCCCTTTCGAAGCGGTCCGACGCGTCAGATGCGTTTGTCATTTCAACCCCCACATGTCGACCCGTGACAGCCAGACGGAGTAATAAACCATGGTCGGGTTCACAGCTTCGGCGGTCCAGCGAACGGACCTGCGTCTAGTTCCGGCCAAAGAATTCCGACAGAGCCTCGAGGCCATGCCTAAGCGTCTGCTTGTCGGCCGTGAAGCACAGCCTGAACGCCTTCGGAGCACCGAAGAAGTCTCCCGGCGCGATGAGCACTCCCGTCTTGGATAGGATGGCCCTCGCGAGCTGCAGGGAAGACGGACCCTTCGAATAGTGGACCAGGCAGAATGGGGTCACCCCGAGATTCGCAGAGACTCCGCCGGTATCCCCGAGGAACTTGCGAACAAGCCTCGCGTTGGTCGAGCGGATCCGACGAGCCCGTTCCACAAACCTTTGCCTCTTCCTGAGCACCTGGGTAGCTATCCACAGGGAGTACTCGGAGTCGTGGCCGCTGACTGCCCACTTCGCATACAGTAGCTGGCGGGCCTCCTGCCTGTCAGCCAGAATCCAGCCGACACGCAGCCTTCCGAGGCCGTAGAACTTCGTCATCGTGTTGCAGGTTACGAGGTTTGGAGAGCTGCCGAAGTGCGTCTGTGGCCTCCCGGGGAATGTGAACTCCCTGTACGTCTCGTTGAGGAAGACAGTCGCTCCCCTCCCCCTGCCGGAGTCAAGCAAGCTCTCGACCATGCCGGCGTCGAGGCTCTCCCCCGTGGGGTTGTTGGGGTCGGTCAGACCGATTATTGTTCCGCTGGGCTTCGGCCCTTTCAGAGAGCTGCTCACCGTCATCCCCAGAGACAGGGGCACAGTGAACATCGGAGGGTAGTTGGGAAGCGGGACCACGGCCCTCCCTCCGGCACCGAATGCGGAGTAGACCAGGAAGATCGCCTCCGACGCGCCGGCGGTGAGGACGACGTTCTCAGGCTCAACCTTGTAGGACTTCGCTACTTCCTCGGCAAAGGCCCACTCGAGGTCCGTCTTTTCGGAAGCGTACGCCTCGTATGATGTGTCGACTCCCATGGCGCGCAGGTCCGGCTCAGTCAGTCCGCTGGAAGTGAGGTTGTACCTGCAAGACTGCTGGTTGCTTAGGATCCAGTCGAACAGCTCGTCACGGGCCGGGTGCAAGGCCAGGTCGTGACTGGAGGCTTGTCTAGTTAAGGAGGATGGCATGCGCAGCGGTCCCCTGCGGAGCGGGGAGCTCGGTAGCCTAGCGGACCGTATACAGAACCAGTGCGGCTAGTGCGAAGGGGCAGAGCGAAGCGACAAACGGGGCCACTGGAGAAGCCGCACTGTAGAGGTACCCTGCCAGCGCCTGCGAGGGGAGGGAGACGATGGTCGGGAGGATGCTGAACATGGCCAGGACCTTCCCCCTGTTCTTTTGCTCTATTGCCTCGGCCTGCATCGTAGAGAGTGTCGGGGATTGGAGCGCGGTCGATACGGCCCCGGTGACCCCCCACTCCATGAGTTCGTCCATGGTCTTTGCCTGCGTGAACATGACGTTGCTGACTGGAGCGGCCACTGACGCCAGGAGTATGCTCTTCTTCGATCCCAGCCTCCGGATGAGGAACACCACCATGAGGAGGAGGACGACTGTGGTTGCTCCGGCGAGGTCCACTACGAAGCTGTAGCTCAGCGCGTCGATCCCAAGGTAGTCGACGACATAGACTGAGACGAACGGAGAGGTGAGGCCGGTACCGATTCCTGCCAGAGTGACGTAGAGTAGGAGTTTCTTCACGACTGGGCCAGACTTCCTTATGGCGCCAATGCCCTCGGCGAAGGAGCTCCTCAGGTGCGACGAGAGCGACTTCGTGGTCTGGGTCTTGTCTCCGGTGTACGTCTCCATCAGCCTGATTGATCTGAGCGAGACCGCCACTATCCCGAACATACCGCTGGCAAGGTAGCAGAGCCTCAGGCCGGGGGTCACCCCGAACAGACCGACCAGGGTTCCGCCCAAAGTGGGAGCGAATGCCGACGGAAGGGTGTTGATCGCGGTGAACACGGCGAAACCCCTGATCCGGTCGTCGGGCGCGATGTCGTCCATCATGATCGAGTTGAAGGCCGGGGTGTAGGTGCTGGCGATGGAGGCCAAGGTGAGGGGGACGATTATCAGGGCCGTAGAGTCGATGACGCAGTAGACGAAGGCGCTGGCCACAGAGACGCAGCTGAACAGAATCACCACCCGTCTTCTCCCCCAGACGTCGGCGATGTACCCTCCAATGAGGAGGGCGATGGCCGTCACCCCAGTCCCGTAGGCCACCAGGAGCCCAATGATGAGTGGGGAGGCACCAAGGGACGCCCAGTAGACCGACTGGTAAGGGCTCGCCATTGCAGAACCGATTGACCAGACGGCCGAGGTGGAGGTGAGAATCCAGGCGTTCCTCGGTAGGTACAGGAACTGCCTGAGGCCGCTCACGCCCCGTCCCGGCGTTGTAGTCGGCCCTTATGTGTTGGCCGAGCCGGAAGGAAGGGTACGCATTCCATACTTCAGCTTGACCGACAGGAGGATTACGTACAGGATGCAGTTGACTCCGTTCCAGAACACCACGGCCAGCAGCCCCAGCAGGATGCCATAGGTCAGCCAGAGCACCGTCCCGCCCAATGACAGCAGGTTGAAGGGGAGGCTGATCTGCTGGGCGTCTCTGAGTTTCAGTACGCGGACTATCTGAGGGACCAGCCCCAGAGAGACGAGGAAGCCGGCGACCAAGCCCAGCGCTTCTGCGAGTGAGATCATCCAGTCGGGGCCTGGGGAGTTTGCCAGATTACACTTTCCCTCGGGCAGACCGGTCCCTCAAGGTTGCCTCGGCAGAATGGGGGAAACCTAAAGGAATTCAATCTCGGCAGCGTGTGCGGGGTCACAGGCGTATGGAAAAGAACGGCCAAGCTCTGCTTAGGAACGCGAGAGTGGCAGAGGTGTTGACGTTCCTGGCGGTCATTCTCGTCACCCCGGTATCGATGGTCTTCGCCATCCCGTTCGGGGTTTCGGCGCAGGCCTGGGTCAACGCCTGGCAGAGGTACGTCTTCCTGCTCATACTGCTGGCCATAGGGCTGTCCGTCGTTGGATTCGGCGTATCCACGAATTATCGGTTGGAGGCGGACAGGCTGCAGAAGAAAAGCCCTTGACCGTTGTATCTT
>Ga0187769_10001492_pt1 | contig 13402 bp, 9 predicted proteins | sample 0116_SJ02_MP02_1_FD_133140 | JGI IMG/M metagenome (GOLD analysis project Ga0187769, IMG submission 133140) | Tropical peat soil microbial communities from peatlands in Department of Meta, Colombia - 0116_SJ02_MP02_10_MG | ecosystem: Environmental > Terrestrial > Soil > Wetlands > Peat | place... | reverse complement strand
CGGCCTCCAATTCAGCCGAATGCGGTTGCGTCCCGGCAGTCCCCGTGGGGACGGACCGCGCTGCTAGGAGGAACGGCGCCGCCCGTCCGTCCGGGGATTCTTGCAGTGTCCACAGCTAGCCGCGCCCGAGGCTGCGCAATCGCCTGGCGACGGGAACGCCGCGGTTGGGGTGCTGCAAGCTCTGAATGCGAATCACATAACAGGCTTCTATCAGGAATCCTTCCAAGTTTCAACCCACATTCCCTTCTTGAACTCTGAGTATGTGATTGTATGGTCGCTCCAACGCCAGGATTCATAGGATTCTGAGAGCAAGACGAACTCCACGGAGGCCCGACCCGGTGGGTGAGAAACAAGATCAGGCCTTTCAGCTCTCGTTTAACCCCATTTGAAAGTTGATACCCAAGGTTCTCGCCTTACCTCCGACGGCGGCCTGCTCCTGGCGCGCGGGTCAGATGAACGTTTGGGATTGAATGCGATTATCACCGACAACATCATGGAAAACCGGCGCGGCAAGAACACTCAGTTGCCGCTCCCCGATCTGCTGCGAAAGTCCATCTAGAGTCGCTTGGCAGGATACGAAGATCCGAACGATGCCGGACGGATAACGGCCGGTGGCTGAGTCAGCAGCGGAATCCGAGTACAACGGGGAAGGAAGGAGAGGTGTTTCATGAGCATGAAATATGTGGCAATTTTCGGCGGCGCTGGTGCGGACTCCCAGACGGTCTAGGGCGCTCCAGATGGAAACCTTTTCACAGTGTTGGGAACGGACAAGATGAGTGTATGCTGGTGTCGTGCTTGGAATCAAATAGGAGATTCCGGATGACGATTGTGCCACAAGCTGCGCGAGGCGATGTGCGCAAGTCTGTTTCGGAGCTCGCGCACGAACAGCGGTTCCGGCATTGCAGCAGCCGCTCGATGATTTGCCAAGGGCTCAGGTTTTCCTTTTGAGAGTTGGGGCGAGTGAGATTGAAGTGGAATTGGCAGGTGTGCACCTTGGCGAGGAATTCACCGCGGCTGGCGAAATTCCGCAGATCGAAGAGGTGGTCTCCCGTACTTTCACAGGCAGTGAAGATGAACATCCATGTAGCTGGATCAAAATGAGCCTAATCTCAAGACGCGCTCTGGCCACAGGCCTTTTCTGCTGGGTCCTTTTCTTGTCCGTGCACTTGTCGGCCCAACAATCCAACGAAACCTCGCCACAGTCCGGTAGTCCTCAGATCGTAGTCACGGTGAATGACGTGGTGGTGCCGGTGGTGGTCCGCGATTCGCAAGGACACTCGGTGGGCAACCTGAAGAAGGAAGACTTCCAGGTTCTTGATAAGAAGACGCCACAGGTTATCTCTGAATTCAGCATGGAAAGGCGCGTAGAGGTTCAGGGTATCGGCGCGACCCATGATTCGGCAAATGCCAATCCTGGTGTCAGCGAGGCACCTGCGCCGGCTCCCGATCGTCCGCCGGCAACTCCTGAACGTTTCCTTGTTTTCTTGTTCGACGACCTGCACGTGACCCCTAGCGATTTGATGCCACTCCAAAAAGCCGCCACCAAGATGCTCGCAGGGTCGCTGGCTGAGTCCGACCTGGCCGCGGTGGTGTCCATGTCCGGAACCAGCACCGGCATGACGCGCGATCGCGCCAAATTGCAGGACGCCATCATGAAGCTGCAGCCGCACAATCTCTACCGCCCAGTCAGGCGCAACTGCCCCGATATCGGCTATTACGATGCGGATCGCATCCTGAACAAGTTCGATCCCATGGCAACCGATGTGGCGGTCCGGAATACGCTCGTATGCTGCGACTGTGACCGAAAAACTGCCCTGATTTGGGTGCAGAATGCCGCCAGGGAGGCTCTGCAGGTTGGTGACCAGGATGTGCTCAACTCGCTCGGCTTCATCGCGGAGATCGTTCGCAAAATGGGCGCCATGCCTGGCCAGCGCACGTTGATCCTTGTCACACCCGGCTTCCTCACCGTTACGCCCGAGGCTGTGGCTGAGGAATCTCAGATTGTGGACCTGGCGGCCCACTCCAACGTGACGATTAACACCGTTGATGCACGTGGGTTGTACACCACAAATCTGGGAGCGAGTGAACGAAGCAGGGTCTCTATACTGGCTGACCGAACCGCGTCGGAATACCGCGGATACTCCATGGGGCTCAGTGAGGAGGTCATGGCGGAATTCGCCGACGGCACTGGGGGAACTTTCTTTCACAACAGCAATGACCTGGAGGGGGGACTCGAAGCTGTGACGGTGGTGCCGGAGTATGAATACGTACTTGTGTTGTCGCTCCAGAACGTGAAGAAGGATGGAAAGTATCACTCCTTAAAGGTCACGGTGGATAAGGCCGGCTTGACCGTGGTGGCGCGTCGCGGCTACTTCGCGCCAAAGCCGGAGAACTCCAAGACAAGGAAATAGGTAAAAACAATCTTCAAAAACTTAGCAAACAAGTGTCGTCGAGCCGAAAAAGGCCTCTGAGCGGCGCGGGGGAAGCTGTGATCGCGGCGATGTCCTAGGCCAAGAGGGCGCCATACATCCACGCCTTCGTGAGGAGTTTCACCTCTCCGGACTTCGCTAGGCGCGAGCGAATGTCTCGATAACGAAAGAGACGCCCACGCCGGCCGCGGCTCGCTCGCATTCTGTAACGTTGACAATCTCCTTCCATCAGAGGAACAATCCCCGCGAGTCTTTGTGAAACTCATTCGCGAAAGATCAGGACTGCCGCGCCCGACGGCCATGGATCGCTTGGCCGCAGGCAAAAAGCTTCGCGAGCAAGTGCCGCGGTCCTCGCAGGCTGGCTGGACTTCCCCAAAAAATCGCGTCGATCCCATCGAACTGCTGAAACATTCGGACCACGGAAGATTACCCGGCCTCCTCCCGATTCGTTACGCCAGGATGCGCGAATCGCCCTTCGCCTTTCTTCGCGGCGCGGCTGCCCTGATGGCCGCCGATCTCGCCTCCACTCCCGCCACGGGAATCCGCGTGCAGGCCTGCGGCGATTGTCACGTCGCCAATTTTGGCGGCTTCGGAACTCCGGAGCGTCAGCTTGTCTTCGACATCAACGATTTCGACGAGACGCTTCCTGCGCCGTGGGAATGGGATGTCAAGCGTCTGGCGGCGAGCATCGTGCTCGCGATGCGCCAGGCGAACATCGGGGAACGCCGCTGCTCGGACGGGGCGCGCATTGCGGTGGAATCCTACCGGAAACACATGCGAGAGTACGCCGAGATGACCGCGCTTGCGGTTTGGTATTCGCATCTGGGCGCCGAGCACTTCATCGAAGACGCGAAATCGCCGGAAGCCAAGAAGCGATGGCGGAAGCGGGAAGCCAGGGCGGCGCTGAATACCTCCGGACGCGAATTCCCGAAGATTGTGGCCGTGCAGGATGGCCGCCCTCGAATCATCGATCGCCCGCCTTTGATCTATCACTCCCGTGAAATCGCGGCGATTAGGGAAAATGTGCGGCAAATGTTTCATCAGTACCGCGCGACCCTGCCCCAAGATCGCCGCATCGTCCTCGACCGTTACGAACTTGTGGACATCGTCCGCAAGGTCGTTGGAGTAGGCAGTGTCGGGACGCGCTGCGCGGTTGCGTTGCTAATGGCTGGGCCGCACGATCCTCTGTTTCTGCAATTCAAGGAGGCTCGCGCATCGGTCCTCGCGCCCTACGCGGGCAAGAGCAAGTACGTGAATGAAGGAGAGCGAGTCGTCACTGGCCAGCGGATGCTTCAGTCCGCCAGCGACGTTTTTCTTGGCTGGACGTCGGATCATGAAGGCCACGATTTCTATTTTCGCCAGCTTCGCGACATGCGCATGAAGATTGATATCGAAAGCATGTCCAAAGAAGATTGGTTCGAGTTCGTGGAACTTTGCGGCTGGGTCCTTGCCCGCGCGCACGCCCGCACCGGCGATCCCGCCCAAATTGCCGGCTACCTCGGCAAGACCGACGCCTTCGATACAGCGATAGAGAAGTTTGCCGTCTCCTACGCCGACCAGACCGAGCTCGACCACGCCACCTTCCTCAAAGCCATCCGCGCCGGGAGAATTCCAGCAACCTTCACCGCGAGGGTTTAGCTCCAGCTTCGAGTGCCGTAACGCAGCAGAATCGCCGCGCCTGGTGCGACCTGAGCCCGCCGTCTGATTAGCGGGTTGAGGCGCTTCGGTTTGCGCGAAGTCCGCTTTTGTAGTAGTTTTCTATTGTAATGGAGACTCTGCTCAATCTCATCTGGCTCCTCATCTCCGTGGCCGGAATCTGGATCTGGCTGCGTTGGTGGAGTCCCCGCCACGTTGGCAACGAAGCTCGCTTAAAGCAGGGCTGGATGGCCCTGATCGTCCTCATTTTTCTGCTGTTCCCGGTCATTTCGATGACCGACGATCTCCATCCCGGGCCCGCGTATATGGAAGACAGCTCTGCCTCCAAACGCCGCGCACCCGCACTTCGCCAAGCCGCCGCGCATCGAATTCACTCGCACACTCAGTCGGCCGCAGTCGCGACTCTTCCGCGCAATCCGGACTTTGCCCTCGCGCTGCTCGATTCCATGAAGCTGGCCGTCGAGAGATCGTTCGCCTCTTCCGCATCGCGTTTGACGGCCTCGGACCGTTCTCCCCCCGCAATTCCCTCCTAAGTTCGCAATCCCTTTCGCGACTAATTAGAAGACCGGCCTTGCCGGTCCGTTGGAGGTCTTATGAAGGGAAAGGCATTCCTCCCTTCGCGTATCGGCCCGCTCAGCGGCGCGATTGCTCTGGCGTCCTTGTCGTTTCTCGCCGCAGGCTGTGGCAACGCCAAAGGAGACCCTGCCTCGGAGGCCCCGCCGCCGGCGCAGGTCGAGCACGAGCAGGACGGAAGCGTCGTCCAAGTGGACCATCCTGAGCAATTTCCGCTGGCGACTGCGTCTGCGCGCAATTCCAGACCGGAGTTGGTGGTCACGGGAGTTGTCGCTCCGGATGTCTCTCGAAACGTCCCCGTCATTTCGCTGGCAACCGGACGCGTCGTGGATATTCGTGCGCGTCTGGGCGATGTGGTGAAGAAGGGGCAGTTGTTGCTGCGCGTGCGAAGCGACGATGTCTCGGGGGGTTATTCCGACTACCAGAAAGCTGTCGCTGACGAAACGCTGGCACGCACGCAACTCGAACGTGCACAAGAACTCTACGCCCATGGCGCAATCTCCTTGAACGATCTCCAAGTTGCGCAGGATACGGAAAACAAGGCACAAGTGGATGTAAAGACCACGGCCGAACATCTCCGCTTGCTCGGCAGCGATCCCGACAAACCGAACGGCGTCGTGGACATTTACGCACCGGTGTCGGGAGTGATCACCGACCAAGAGGTCACTAACGATGCGGGCGTGCAAGCGTTGGGCCCAAACCCATTCACGATTTCCGATCTTTCTCAGGTCTGGATTCTCTGCGACGTGTACGAAAACGATCTCGGCAACGTCCGTTTGGGTGACGCCGCGGAAATTCGTTTGAATGCTTATCCGAGCCGGGTCTTGCAGGGCCGGATCAGCAATATCGGCGCCATTCTCGACCCCAACCTCCGCACGGCAAAGGTGCGCATCGAGGTGCGCAATCCCGGAATGATGCGCATCGGCATGTTTGCGACGGCAACGTTCCGCGGCCAGAAACAGGAGGTGCACACTCAAATTCCGGCCACCGCGATCCTGCATCTCCGCGACCGCGACTGGGTTTTTGTGGCCGCGGGAGACAAGAAGTTTCAGCGCGTGGAAATCACCATTGGAGAAACTCTTCCCGGGAACATGCAGGAAGTCATCTCGGGTATCAAGCCCGGCACGCAAGTTGTTCAGAATGCGCTCGAACTTGAGAACGCAGTGGAGCAATAAGTGAAATTCTTCACCGCATCGCTGCTGCTATTGCTTTTCTATCCTGCCCCTGCGAAAGCACAATCCGGGCCCGCGCAAGCAGACCACGAGTTGGAACTATGGACCGGCGGCGGTCACAGCGTGGGCGGCGGCATCGGGGGCATTGGCGTGTGGAACGTGGGCCTGCGCTACGGCTGGATTCTTACGCGCCCGCATGGTCCTGGGATCCTGCGCGGCCAGTTTGAATATGCCGTGGACGCCGTGCCGGTCTTCTGGGTGTTTGAGCCCAAGGGGACGGCCTATGGGTTCGTGCTGGACCCCATCGCTTTGAAATGGGACTTCCGGGAGCACGGCCGCGTCGTTCCCTATTTCGAATTGAGCGGGGGGGCATTGTTCACCAGCCAGGACGTGCCTCCCGGAATCTCGCGCGTGAACTTCGCCTCAGGCGGAGCGGCGGGTGTCTATTTCCTGGACAAAGAGCACGCCTGGAGCGCGGAGCTTCGTTTTACGCACATTTCGGATGCGGGGTTGACGACCCCGAATCCGGGCGTCAATACGATTCAGGTTCGGCTGGGATTCAGCGCTTTTGGACACCGCAAACAGGCGGGCCACAAATGATTCGCAAGTTTGTCGACTTTGCTCTGGACAACCGCTTTCTCGTCCTCGCGGCGGCGCTCGTGCTGTTTGGCTGGGGAGCGATTTCGTTCCATCAACTTCCCGTGGAAGCGTATCCCGACGTGGCGGACAACTATGTCGAGATCATCACGCAATGGCCGGGGATTTCTGCGGAACAGATCGAGCAGCAGGTTACGATTCCGCTCGAAATTGAAATGAACGGTATCCCCCATGTGACGCACTTGCGGTCGTTCTCGCTTTTCGGACTCTCCGACCTGAAGTTGATTTTCGATGATGAGGAGGCGAACGCCTGGGACCGGGAAAGAGTTCTAGAACGGCTTTCGCAAGTTACCTTGCCGCCGGGGGTCGTCCCCCAGATGGGCACCGACTGGAGCCCGGTAGGACAAATCTACTTTTTCACGCTGCACAGCACGAATCCCGAATACGGCGTCATGGAATTGAAATCGCTGGAGGACTGGGTAGTCGAGAAAAACTTCAAGGCTGTGCCGGATGTCGTCGACGTTGCCAGCTTCGGCGGCCCGACTCGCGAGTATCAGGTTCGCGTCGATCCTAACAAACTGATCTCGTACGGACTCAGCCTCGCCCAGGTGGAACAACAGCTCACCAACAACAACGCAAATGCGGGCGGCAGCTTTATCGAAGCCGGCCTCCAGCAGGTCAATATCCGGGAAGTCGGCCTGGTCAAGAACGTGCAGGATATCGAAAACACAGTCCTTGCGACCAAGAACGGCACCCCGCTGCGCGTGAAGGATATCGCCGTAGTCGCGCAAGGCCCGAAGATTCGGCTCGGCCAATTCGCCAGGGCCATTCATCGGGAAGACGGCAAGATCATCGATAACGACGATGTGGTTTCAGGCATCGTTCTCTTGCGCAAAGGCGCAAATGCGGACGAGGCGCTCCGTGGAATCGAGGCAAAGGTCAAAGAGCTGAACGACCACATCCTGCCGCGCGGGGTGAAGGTTGTTCCTTTCATCGACCGCAGCGACCTGCTCCACTTTACGACGCATACCGTTCTCCGCAACTTGACGGAAGGCATTATCTTGGTCGTGATCATCCTTTTTCTGTTTCTCGGAAATGTGCGCGGCGCAATCATTGTCGCCCTCACGATTCCATTTTCGCTGTTGTTTGCCGCGACCTGTTTGAACCTAAACGGCATTCCCGCGAACTTGCTGTCGCTGGGCGCGCTGGATTTTGGAATGGTCGTGGATGGCGCGGTGGTGATGGTGGAGAACATTGTCCGCCGCATGAACCTGCGTCAAAACGGAAATAATCCAAGAACAACGATGCAGGTTATTAGCCAGGCCGCGCATGAAGTTCAACGCCCGGTGTTCTACGCAATCACAATCATCATTACGGCGTACTTGCCCATTTTCACGCTGCAACGCGTGGAGGGGCGCCTGTTCAAGCCCATGGCCTGGACCGTGGCATTTGCACTTCTCGGCGCGCTGATGTTTTCCATTCTCATTGCGCCAATCCTGTCGAGCATCGTGTTCCGAAAGGGCGTGAAGGAATGGCGCAACCCGATAATGGAATCCCTGAAGGCAGGATATCGTACTGCCCTGAAATGGGCGATCGACCACCGCCGGGTAACGCTGGGAACCGCGATACTAGGCCCCTGCGTCGCTTTGTATCTCGCCTTCGGCGGAGCAATCGGTTCTGAGTTTCTGCCTCACCTGGACGAAGGTGCGCTCTGGGTTCGGGGAACTCTGGCTTCCAGCACGGGACCCAGTGAGGGCATCCGGGTGGCCAACCAGGCGCGCATCATCCTTTGCTCTTTTCCGGAAGTGCCTCAGTGCACGAGCCAAGTCGGGCGCCCGGACGACGGCACCGACACCACCGGATTCTTCAATACCGAATACTTCGTCGAGCTGAAGCCGAAGGAACAGTGGCGGCCCATCTTTCACCAAGACAAAGACGAACTGATTGCCGCAATGAATCGCGAACTGGAGAAAATCCCGGGCGTTACGTGGGGATTCTCCCAACCCATTGAAGACAACATGGAGGAGGCGGTCAGCGGTGTAAAGGGCGAACTGGCCACGAAAATCTACGGCGACGACTTGCAGGTGCTCGAAGAAAAGGCCGACCAAATTGTGGACGCGATGCGTCAGGTGAGGGGAATCGAGGACCTCGGAGCTTTTCACGCCCTGGGTCAACCGAACATCAACTTTGAAGTGGACCGCGAGAAAGCCGCGCGCTATCAAATCAACGTCGCGGACGTTCAGGACGCCATCCAAACTGCTGCCGGTGGCACGGCTCTCACGCAAGTATTACAAGGAGAGGCGCGATACGACCTCGTTCTGCGGTATCTCCCGCAGTACCGTACGACGAAGGAAGCCATCGAAAACATTCGGTTGCTGTCTCCCTCCGGCGAGCGAGTCTCGCTCGCACAGCTCTGCAAGATCCGAGAGCAGGACGGTGGCTCGGAGATCTATCGCGAGGGAAACCAGCGGTATATCGCGATCAAGTACAGTGTCCGCGGCCGAGACCTCGGCAGCGCCGTCGAGGAAGCGATCAAGAAGGTGAACGCGCAAGTCCAATTGCCGCGCGGCTACCATATCGACTGGGAAGGCGAATACGAGAGTCAGAAGCGCGCCGAAGCGCGCATGCTCGTTATCGTGCCGTTAACCGTCCTGGTGATCTTCCTCATTCTCTACACGATGTTTCGCTCTCCAAAGTGGGCTGCGGTCGTTCTGGGTACGGTTGCGATGGCCAGCGTCGGCGGGCTCCTGGCACTTTTGTCCACCGGAACTAACTTCAGTGTCTCGTCCGGCGTCGGCTTCCTAGCGCTCTTCGGCGTCTCAGTTCAAACGGGCGTCATCATGCTCGAATACATCAATCAGCTCCGCGCCCGCGGGTACTCGATCGAGGACTCCGCGATCGAAGGAGCTGTGCTGAGGCTTCGCCCGATCATGATGACGATGCTGGTCGCGACGCTGGGTCTATTGCCCGCTGCGCTATCGCACTCAATCGGGTCCGATTCGCAGCGGCCTTTCGCAATCGTCATCGTAGGGGGCCTGATCCTGAATTTGGTGATGAGCATTTTCATCCTGCCCACTTTGTACGTCTGGATGGCAAGGGAGGGCGACAAACTCCCTAAGCCGGAGGAATCCATTGAAAATTAGAAGCTACGGCTGGTGTTTCCAAAATATTGGCAAGGGGCTCGTAGCCTGCGGCGTCATGCTTGCCTGCGCCTGGCTCGCGCTTCCGGCGTTCGGCCAAGGACAGGGACCTGTGCGAATCACGCTCGACGATGCCATTCAGTTGGCGCTCCGGCACAATCACGCTTTGCTCGCCGCTCGCACGACAATCGATCAGAGCAGAGACGAAGAGATCACCGCAGGCTTGCGGCCGAACCCCGTCTTCTTCACCGACTGGGACTATCTGCCGTTCTTTACGCCGAGCCAGTTTACGGGCGCCTACCTCCACGACTCGACAGAAGCGGACATGGGATTGAGTTATCTCATCGAACGCGGGAAGAAGCGCCAAGCCCGTCTGCGATTCGCGCAGGATAATACTGCGGTGACGACTTCGGTGGTGGCCGACAACGAGCGCACGCTCACATTCCAGGTTGCCACGCTGTTTGTAAACGCGCAGCTTGCGGAGTCAACCCTCGAGCTCGCCGAGCAAGACCTCGCGAGCTTTCAGAAAACCGTTGAGCTCAGCCAGACGACCTACAAAGCAGGCGGCATGAGCGAGGACGACTTCTTGAAGATCAAGCTTCAGCTCCTGCAGTTTCAGACGGACGTGTCCCAAGCGATGATGGCCAAGATGCAGTCGCTCTCCGACCTGCGAAATCTTCTCGGGTACGAATCCGTGCCTCCGGACTACGACGTCGCGGGCCCGTTCGACTACACGCCGTTCAAGGCCGGCCTGGAAGACCTTCAACTCAAAGCTTTGAAGCTGCGCCCCGACTACCGGGCAGCGCAACAGAGCGTCACCGCAGCGCAAAGTGGATACCTCTTGGCGAAGGCCGATGGGAAGCAGGACCTCACCGTTACTGCGAACTACTCGCACGTCAACGGCATCAACGCCGCCTCGCTGTACTTGAGCATTCCGCTCCCTATTTTCAATCGCAACCAGGGCGAAATCGCGCGCGCGAATTCCGTCATCACCCAGTCGCAAGAGCAGGAGAAAGCTGCCGACGAGCAGGTGATGACCGACGTCAACGACGCGTACCAAGGCCTGATGGCCAACGACGCGGTCGTCCAGCTCTATCGTTCGGGTTACCTCGACGTGGCGAAACAGGACCGGGACATCAGCGAGTATGCGTATCAGCGTGGCGCAGTGAGCTTGCTCGATTTTCTCGATGCGGAGCGCAGCTACCGTGCCACGGAACTCGCCTATCGCCAGGCGCTTGCCTCCTGGCTGCTCTCCGTCGAGCAAGTGCGCGAAGCCGTGGGCACGCGAAGTTTGCCCTAGTATCCGCCAATATCATCGCAACTGCCGCTCGCAGCAATCGCCCGGAAACAGATAGGATCGCTCAGCGCGATACTTCTGCGGCAATGGCTTCGCCGAGTTCGCGCGTGCTGGTTTTGCCGCCGATATCGGGCGTATGCGGTCCGCCTCCGCCCAGCGCCGAATCAATTGATGGCCGCCGAAAATCTCCGCCCCCGCTACGATGCCTCCACGAGGGGGAGACTAAACTTTAGCCCTGTTCAGCTGGATTTAGGCTGCCCCCATCGGAACACACTTGCTAATATGAGCCGCGCGGGCGCAGCGCAAACGATCTCGAAAGGAGTTTCGGGCATGCGACGTGTGACCGGAATCGGAGGCATCTTCTTCAAAGCGGACGACCCGGAGAAACTCTACCGCTGGTACGCGGAACATCTCGGAATCCAGCGCGATGAAAGTACCGCGGTGAATTTTCACTGGCGCGACGCCAACGATCCCTCAAAGCAGGGCCAAACCGTCTGGGCAGTTTTCCCCAGGAACACAACGTACTTCGAGCCGAGCCATTCGACCTTCATGCTGAATTATCGTGTGGAGAATCTAGACGCGTTGCTCGAACTTCTCGCGCGCGAGGGCGTGGAAATTGATCCTCATCGGGAGAATTACGACTACGGCCGCTTCGCCTGGATCATGGATCCGGAGGGGAACAGGATCGAACTGTGGGAGCCGCCGAAGCAGCCTGCTTAGCCCCGTCGATTACGCGGCGCACGCAGTTGCGAAACCAAGCAGTTGCGGTGTTCGACCCGAAACCGTAAACTGGCGGGCCGGAACCGGAGTGACGAAATGGTGAAGCGATTGGCGAAACGCAGCTCCTCGAAGCCGCACGTATCGATCCAACGCGCAGCGGAGAAACCATCACGCGCGGGCGTACCCTTGAGGATTGCTCTCGTGGGCATCGGGACGGTCGGAAGCTCCGTCGCCAAGATTCTGGGCCAGAGCGGCCATGGCCCCTTGCGATTGACGCACATTTTTGATCGCAATGCCGCGAAGAGGCATGCAAGTTGGGTGCCGAAGAATGTCCGTTGGGTAGAGAGTTTTGACGAAGTGTTGGCGTCCGATGCCGACGTTGTCGTGGAATTGATCGGCGGCCTCGATCCTGCCCGTGAGTGGATTCGGAAAGCGTTGCGGGCCGGCAAATCTGTCGTCACTGCCAATAAGATGGTCATCGCCGAGTCCGGCGCCGAGCTTCAGGAATTGGCCCGGCAGATGGGCCGGCGCATCGAGTTCGGCGCGTCAGTCGCCGGTGGAATTCCTGTGATCATCGGAATTCAGGAAGGCCTCGCCGGTGACCGCCTCTACGAAATCGCGGGCATCCTGAACGGCACGTGCAACTACGTTCTCACCAGGATGGAAGCGAGTGGCGCCGGTTTCCATGAGGCTTTGAAGGAAGCGCAGAAACTCGGTTTTGCCGAAGCCGACCCAAGCGCCGACGTCGAGGGATTCGACGCCCGCGCGAAGTTGGTGATTCTGACTCGCGCGGGCTTGCGGACCGAAGTGCGTACCGAGCAGATTCCGTGCCAGCCGATCTCGCTGATCGAATCCGTGGACTTCGAGTACGCCCACGACCTCAAATGCACGATCCGGCAGATTTCTCTCGCCAGGAAAGAGGAGTCGAACGGCCTGCGTCTGTTTGCAGCCGTACAGCCGGCGCTCGTGCCGCTTTCCTCCCTGTTGGCGCACGTGCAACGCAACAAGAACATGGTCGTGACCACCGGAGAATTTTCGGAGCAAACGGTATTTTCCGGCTACGGCGCGGGAGGCGATCCTACAGCAGTGGCGGTCGTTTCCGACCTCTACGCCATCGCTCGCGGCGCGGGCGCCCCGCAGACGGGACCGCCCGCCGCCATGGAAGTTCCGGTGACGGTGAGTGGCGAATTCACCGTGCCGCACTACTTGCGGTTTGTCGTCAAGGATCGCCCCGGCATTATCGCGGCCGTGAGCACCGCACTGTCGCGCTTCGGGATCAGCATTGATGCCGTGTTCCAAAGGCCCGGATACCCGCACACTGCACTTCCGTTTGTCATTTCTCTCGAAACCTGCAGCAGCGCGGTGCTGAACCGGGCCCTGGAGGAAATTGCGGGCCTGGACTTCCACGTCCAGGCGCCACTTTGCCTGCCCATTCTAAGGGTGTGAGTGCGGACCGCCGCGCGGCACCGATCCGTCTGGACGGAAGCGTTTTGGAGCGGCTCCCTCCTAGCGGCACGGCCCAAGGCGAGCGGCACTGCACTCCGACCTGGAGTGGATCCTCACTAAGACCTGTGGGGCCATCCTGGCCCGGGAACTCTGATTGGCGCCATCGGTTCTACTGGGTCGAACTGACGCGCCTGTCGTCAATTTTCAATTGACTCAAAGTTGTCCGCACGAATTTGCTCAGGTCTTCAGATGCCTGCAGCAGCGCCTGATTGCCGCCTGATGCTTGCTGCGAGATGCATTGCAGATCTCCACTGGTCTTGCCCGCATACTCAATCTGAGTGCTCGTTCCGAAGGAGGCCGATTTCGGGCAGT
>Ga0187769_10001491_pt1 | contig 13405 bp, 13 predicted proteins | sample 0116_SJ02_MP02_1_FD_133140 | JGI IMG/M metagenome (GOLD analysis project Ga0187769, IMG submission 133140) | Tropical peat soil microbial communities from peatlands in Department of Meta, Colombia - 0116_SJ02_MP02_10_MG | ecosystem: Environmental > Terrestrial > Soil > Wetlands > Peat | place... | reverse complement strand
GCGCCAACTGAATTTGATGGCCACATCCCGCAGAGCTTTGCTAGCTGGGTGAACGGACTTACGTCTGGCCGATACTGGGTTAGGGTGTGGATCAACGGGTACGTGCAGACGCTAGATGACGGAGTTACGACCGAAACGGTTCACTTCGATGTTACCAACGGGGATTGGGCTGGAGACGTTTATGTTCCGATAGACGTTCGGGTTTCAAGCAGCGTAACCGTTCAAGTTCACTTTCACGATCAAGCTCACATTTTGCAGGAGTGCCCAATTGACGGTTGTGCAGTAAACGAAGCCGTGGGCCTTTCGAGGGGAAACCGTTTCCTCGTCGCCGAACTACGTAACAGCGCAGGTTCACTGGTAGGGATGAACTTCACATTTGTTCAAGCGAACCAGAGTTCGGCCGTAGTTGAGGTTAACGGTTTTGGAATGATTGGACCGGACACAGATGGCGTGAAATATTCCTGTTACAACTATCAGGATTACCGCGACTACGGTTTGCTAGCCGGAACTTACCAAATCTACCTTTACATGCGAGGATACCTCGAGCGGCAGATCGGATCGACATCCGTCACCCTAAGCGGTAATCCAACCCTGGTGAGTGCGCATCTCTATCGTGCCGCCAGATTGAATCTTACCGTGTATAGCACGGACTGGGAAAGGCCGAAAGTGCAGATGCCTTGGGAGTTTCCAGGGGCTCAATTCCGCCTCTATGTCGCCGACAGTAGTGGTAAGGCGTTTGGGTATGTTGGCTACAATGACCTCGGAACGGCAGATCGTGAAGGAGAACCTGCCCGACAACCCTCCTGCTACATACGCTCGACCACACAACCGTTCTGCCCGACCGGATTGCCTCAGGTGATCGCGCCTAACGATCCGATCGGTTGCACTATTGTCGTTGATTCCTGGGACGGATTTTCCGCGGCCGAGGTAGATAGCCCAGGGCTTCCACCTAGCCAGGTACAATTCGGGGGAGGATACGGTCCCTTTTGGGACGTGGGTGGGTTTCTGGTTTCGCCGTCTGACTATCGTTTGGATCAATCAGGTAATTTTACCGCAACTGACGCGATAAGGAATGGAACGTACTATCCTTACGCCTTTACTTACGGGTATGTTCAACGGCACGAATACCCCGTATTTGCGTACGAGGGCGGCACGGCGAATATCGAGTTGGATCTACTTCAAGGAGTAAACTTGACTGCAAACATCGTTTTCAAGGATGAAGGAAACTTGGACCCGACACAGTTCAACATGAGCATGCGCGTCAGGGTGTTCGATCAAAGCGGAAACCTAGTCGCGACTGCTTCGTCGAAGTCCCCCGACACCGCAAGCCTTAGAACGAATTTCACGTCCGGAACATTCTTCGGGCTGGGAAGATTTACCGGCGCCAACATAGATCCCGCAATCACAATTTCGGAATCCTACTACCCAGACCCATTCACCGCCTCGCCAAGCCCGGGTCCAAACCCTCAACACACAAACACGCTTGCAAGCATAGCAGTGGGTAGTTCTGCTGACACGTTTCTTTGGTATGGAACCTGGCCTGTTGGGGCGGGGGGCTCGCAAGTAACTGGTTGGCAGGCCTTTGATAGTGACCCTAGCCACAAGGGCGTCAGCGACTTCGCAACCTTTCAGACGAATGCGAACTTCTGGGGACTGCAAGAGTGGAAGACGACAATTCCCTATGGCACCCAGCAGGTCCGGGTGTTCTTGGCGGGCATCTACGATCCATTCGGAGACCCGTTAGACGATTTCAATTCGGCGATTCTTCATACGCGCAGTTGGAAGACGAGCCGTGGTGAAGCCATTGACTCAATGTACTACGGAATCCTAGGGTCATCTTCCGACGGTGGGTATGCGGGTCCTTGGTTTGTAGAGGTGGACTGCTGGAATGAATACCCGAAACCGGAGAAAGGGCCAGGAATAGCTCCCCCCGTCACAAACTGGTATCCGCCAGTCGAAGGCTTACTGGAGGGCGACAGCTTCGACCTTATCCCCGGTGACTCGGGAGACGAATTCGGATTTGTAAACGACACGCTATCGGCGAATGGATTAGGGCCATACGCACAAAGCGCAGCATGGTCACTGCCAAACGCTCCACTCGGAACCGAAGTCTCAGGCATTTACGCATTGAACAAACGCGGATACATTTCGGGGCTTATCGAGGGGTTCAATTACTTTGACCAACTTGATCCTGAATCATGGTTCACGATCCAAGCTACCTCCACAACATCCAACATGACCTTCACCCAATGGTCCTGGGACGGCCACTATGAGATGTACTTGCCATCAGGTCAGTACTCTGTGCGAGTATTCACGTGGACATCCCAGGGTAACGTAGCCTACAACGCGACCTCATCGGTCGTTGAAGTAAGTCCTGGAGAGGCATTAACCGGAATAGAGTTCACGGTCGAAAGAAGCGAAATCCCTCTCCCAGAATCCAATTCGAATCTGGCCTTCGCAGTCCTAGCTCTCGCTACACTCATCGTCGCCAGAAGGAAGACGTACTCCCCGGCATCAAGTTAGCGCATTCGTCTGAGAGCGTCGGCTCAAGTCGGTGACGACAATGTGGCAGGAGATGTTTCACTATTCTTAGAAAGCGATGATAGCCAATCTCTCGTCTGCAACATCTTGCTACTGACGGGTCCAGGAACTAACTAGAGACAATCAGGCGCCCTACCATGAAAGCATGAACAGTACAAAAGATGTTACAATATATTACGAACGTGCCTGGCACAGTAGCTGCGAAGACGATTCTGTACGCATCACCCGGCGCCAAGATTACGCCAGCGTCAAAGTAGGTCTGTATCGCGAACCCATGAGCCTGAGACGTGTCCTCATTGCACACCACGATTCGAACAGTATCTCCTTCGTGCACATGAATGACCGGCCAAGGATTCAGGGGCGCACCATGATTGATACTGTCGTTGAAGCCTGAGAGGTCCGCGATTATGAGAAAGTACCCTGGCGGTCGCTTGCATGTCGACGACGTGACGCTTACTAGAGGCAGATTATTTGTCGAACTATTGGGAGGCGGAATGGAAACAATTCCTGTTACAAAAACGAAGGTCAAGATCGCGGCAACTGCCGCGCCTGCGATAGCTAATCTCCGAGAGTGAGACATTGAGAAGGTAGCCTTTGGGAAATATGTTCGAACTTTGAATTCGAAGAGGTCTCGGCCCCGAAGATAGGTCTACCGATTTCTCTCGACCTAGTGTTAGACTAGTGCTTGAAGTAACGTCTGATCCATAGTGGAATGATCGTTGCGTCTGAAGCCACACACATGGCGACCATGGCGGCACCTGCTTCCACTTGTTGGGGCGCTGGATAAGAGCCGTAAATCGCAACTGGTGCCACCAGCAGGTAGGCCCCAAAAATTGCCATAGCCTTGCAACCCAGAAGGTAGGTCAACAAACGCATCCCCAAGGTCAGGCGCGTAAAACCTACGTAAATCAACACGCCGGCAAAAAACACTGAGACATGCATGATCCAATGCAATTGGAATTGGAGTAGAGCCTGGTCAAGAATTGCTGGCACGTGCCAAAACACAATTATCAACGCTGCCGCGGCTAAACTTGGCAGCCCCTTTCTGTTGACTCTTCTATTAACTGAGCTAAGAAGCGTGGACGCGTCCTCCAGATTACTCGACATGATCCTCCCGGCCGAAAGAAAGGTGCGCAACGAAGCTGCCAGCGTGAAACCGGCCAGGAGAAGGAGTACGTCTGAAAGCATGAGCAAAACCTCCGGTGCCACATTCCACGCCGAAGATAGTGCAAAGAAGAGGTAATCGATTGGTTCAATTGGGGTAAGCATTGTGATTATGAGGGTTGAACTCAAGATAAGAAAGACCATCCCGCGAGTCGTCCCTCGAACAACTCCTCGGTCTGTTTCTAATCTTGACACCACTGATCCTCTTCTAGTCTGAGCTGGAATCTATTGAAAAACGTAGTTGAACGGAGCTTTAGCAGTATCCGAGACAGCAATGGCAATTCGTATTCGTAGCTTACAAACACTCTCGAACGCAACTCCGCGTCTTCACCGAGTTCAAGAAGCGTACGCAGTCAGGTCTGTATTTTTCTAGATGAGAGGAGGCTCATTACCGCCCCCCTTTGCCTAGGTCAGCTTAGTCCGTGGAGGACAAAGTCGGTCGATAAAGTGTTAATAATAAAACTCAAAAGTCTAACGTGTAGTTATTAACTACTGGAGTAAGCTTAATAATCTGAATTCTGATACTTGTGTATCTCGATTTGGTGTGGAATAATACATGCAAAGGAATACGTATCTAGCGGTCGCGGTTTTAGTCGTTGTAATCCTAGTTGCAACATTCACTGGGGTTTACTTTTCTAGCCGGTCATCATCCACATCGAGTTCAACAATTAATCAGAGTCCCACATCAACGATACAAATAGTAGCAGCCGAAAACTTCTGGGGAAGTCTAATTTCTCAGCTTGGCGGAACACGCGTACATGTGCTGAGCATTGTTTCAGATCCTAACGCTGATCCCCATGAATACGAGAGCAATAGTGCAGACGCTGAAGCAATTGCAACTGCAAGCTTTGTGATTGTCAACGGTGCCGGATACGACACTTGGGCCCAATCCCTGATAGCGGCAGACAATAATCCTAACCAAAAAATCCTGAACGTGCAAGAACTCATCGGACAATCAGTAGGTGCAAATCCTCACTTTTGGTACAGCCCTTACTATGTGAATGACACTGTGAAGGCCATGTATTCTGATCTTCTTTCTATCGATCCAGCCAATTCCGCCTACTATCAGCAACAATACGTTGCTCTGAATGCATCCCTTGGAGTGTACAACGAACGAATCAGCGAGATAAGGCAGCAGTTCGCAGGAACGAAAGTAGCGTCTACGGAGAGCATTTTTGAGTACCTAGCAAACGCTACAGGCCTTGATCTCATTTCTCCTCCTCAATTCATGGAGGCTGTTGCCGAAGGAAACGACCCATCCGCACAAAGCGTCGTGCAATTTGAGCAGCAGCTTCAGAACGGAAGTGTGAAAGTGTTGGTCTATAATGCACAAACAGTGACCCCGCTCACACAGGGTATTAAGGCACTGGCTGCTCAGAAAGGTATTCCAATCGTTGCCGTAACGGAAACCATACAACCACCCGACGTCCCATTCCAAATTTGGATGAACGCGGAATTACTCACGCTTCAGAACGCACTCAACCAACAAGCCCTTGGACAATAGTCCATTCTCAATTCGGACTCAAGCGATAGGGGAATATTGAATGACCACTACGCAGTCCGGAATCATCCCGACTCCGATACAGCCTAACGTCATAACAGCTCAAGACTTGGTTGCCGGATACGAGGACAACATCGTTTGGCGAGACGCGAATTTCACGATCGATCGCGGCGAGTTTGTTGCTGTAATTGGCCCTAATGGAGCCGGGAAGACAACTCTATTTCGCTTGCTACTCGGATTGCAGCCTCCCACTAGCGGAACGATCAAGATATTTGATTCGGAACCAAAGCGCGGAAACCCTCAAATCGGTTACGTCCCTCAGCGTCACCTAATAGACAGCGAAACTAACGTCGAATCCCTTGAACTAGTGCATTTAGCATTTTGCGGCCACCAATGGGGTTTCCACTTATCTGCCAAGTCCGGGCGAAAAGCCGCCCTCGTCGCGCTAAACGCGGTTGGTGCCGCCGAGCTTGCGCACCAATCATTGAACGCTCTATCCGGAGGAGAACTTCAGAGGATATTTCTCGCGGAAGCCTTGGTCAGCAACCCGAGCGTATTATTGCTCGACGAACCCTTGGCGAATCTCGATATCAGACGTGAAAGAGATTTGCTTCAACTAGTCAACAATGTAGTTCGATCCCGCTCCGTGACAGCATTGCTAATAGCTCATAACATCAACCCGCTTCTGCCCTTTCTGGACAAAGTGATTTACATCGCAAACGGCAAAGTCGCGACGGGTAGACCCAGAGAAGTGATGACCTCAGAGGTCCTTTCGGCTCTATACGGCGTCCATATCGAAGTTCTACATGACTCTAGGGGAAATATTGCGATAGTAGGCATCGAGGATCATCACCCTCTACACCACGCTCTGCACCACGTTGATGAATAAGATGACAATCAGCATCAATTTGTTCGCTGCCCTTCAACAGATGTTTCAATACCAGTTCATGCAGCATGCCTTTGAAGCCGGCACCGTTGTGGCAATCATTGCAGGAATCGTCGGCTACTTCGTGGTATTGCGTCGATCTTCGTTTGCGGCACACGCCCTCTCCCACATTGGTTTTGCTGGAGCAGCAGGAGCTGTATTGTTTGGAATCAGTCCTGTATATGGCCTGTTACTGTTTACAAGCGTCGGCGGCTCAATGATGGCCGCCCTTAGTCCTCGCGCGGCCCATCGCGACGTTCACATTGGGACGGTTCTTGCGTTCATGCTCGGTATCGGCGTGTTATTCATCAGCCTCTATACCGGTTACGCGACCGAAGCGTACTCAATCCTGTTTGGAGAAATACTCGGCATAAGTAACAGCGATGTCCTTCTGACAGTAGTTGCTGCTTTCGTAATATTATCTGTAATCGCGGTTGTATATCGACCACTTCTATTTGCATCGCTTGATGAAGACGTGGCAGAAGCAAAGGGAATGCCAACGTTTCTGCTCGGAATAATTTTCATGATTCTCGTTGCGGTTGCGACATCGATTGCTGTTCAGGTGGTCGGCGTCCTTCTTATTTTCTCGTTAATGGTCACGCCAGCAGCAATAGCCCAGCAACTAGCAAAACGCCCACATCACGTCGTCATAATATCTGTAGCCATCGCGCTAATTGCAACCTGGCTAGGGCTCTTCGTCGCATTTTATGAACCATATCCAGTGAGTTTCTTCATAACAAGCATAGTGTTTGTTCTTTACTTGCTTGTGAGGTTCGTTTATCGAAGAATTAAACCGCTGAAGGTTAGTCAGACTGGTTTTCAAAATGATGCCTGAGGCAAGTCGTCTAATTGAATCGGAAGAATCCTCACGTCCTATTTCTGAAGCAAGTTAATAACATTCACGAGTCGAATGCTTGATCATTGTTAATTGAGTGGCACTTATGGCAATAATCAGTCTGTCTTTTCCTGAGCAGATGATTAAGGAAATGGATCAGCTGCAGAAATCTCAAGGGTTTACTGGCAGGTCGGAACTCGTCAGGGCAGCAATCCGGTTAATGTTGGAGGATAACAAGGAAAAGGACTTACTTGCAGGCACGGTGACCGCGGTAGTAACCGTGACTCACAACCAAGAAAACGAAGAACCTATCACACGCTTGAAACACGAATTCGAAAACATTGTGAAGACCCACATTCACAGCAAGATCAAACCTGGCAGCTGCTTGGAGCTCTTCCTCCTCGAGGGAGAGGGGAAGAAGGTTGCGTCCATGACCAAAGCCTTCCAGAAGGAACCCGAGATGAAGAGTGTACAGTTAATCGTGCTGTAGGCTCTTTTGGAACAAAACAGGTTCTCAGGCTGAGAGGTTAGCCCGCGACCGATCACGGCGACTTTGTCGGTTCCGTCCAATTTGAACGGTCAATGGAATGATAATGCTCAGGGATAGGAAGGCGGCCAGGCCCACTATGATGCCTGGCAGGATCGAACGAAAACTCAGGAGTGGCACTGTACCTTCCACGTGTATGACTAGAAGAGTTAGGACCATGAGCATCAACAAGACATGGATTTTCTTGTGCCGGCCGAAATTTCGCGACTTTCTTGCAGACTCCGTAAGGAGTCCAGATAGGTTCAAGACAAGCAAAATTGCGAACGCTACAGCACCTAACCAGAGTGCTAGGCTTGGTTCGAAGAGGCTAGGAAGAAGCAGGAATCCATGGATAACTAGGAACACGGTAACGACAATCGACATTGCAGAATGCATGCCGCCCCATTTGAAGAGCGACAACTGGTAAGCGGTATGGAGGTTACCATTCGATTCGTCATTAGTGATCGAGTGTCTCTTCCGGCTCCAAAACCCTTGGATCATTAGGATTAGAAACACTGTGATCGTGCTCCATCCGATGACGCCCGCGTAACGGGACACAAAAGACTCAGGCTCTACGAGGAGGTAAGTGAGCATTAGAGCAACGGCGGATCCAAGGAACCCTACCGCAGCCCACAGCCTCATGTGCATAGCGGTTAATGCCTCACGTCGTCAACCTGATCTAGTGCCTCCCTGGGCTACTGTCGGCTAGGTAACTGCTTTCTTGTAGAACAGGAGGTAACTGATGATTATGAAATCCGCGACGATGGCAATGTGCATCATGGTACAGTAAACGCAAATGGCTTTAATCAGAAACAGCTCGACAAACACAAGGTAGGGCACAATCACAATGCCCAAAAACCTCCATCCAAAGAGTATATTCAAAGAGATTCTAAACAAGCCATCGCTTCCAAAAACAATGAGGTAGACAAGTAAGAGATTTATGGCAAAATACGCAACGGCGAATAGCTCAAGGGGCACTCCAAAGATCTGGCTGTAACTGCTGCCCAGAACCATATCGCAGTTCAACACGATTCCGGGGCCTCGCTGTAAGGGGCAAGCGGGGAGGGACTGCTTCATCATATAGTAGATAGTTACCACCATGGAAGAGGCCCAGAGTCCGAATACAGACATAGCCACAAGCAAGAGTAGTTTAGGCCAACTGACTCTCATTTTCATCGTTGTCTCCTATCTGTGCAATGACTGCTGCTGCAAGCCGACTCAAAGCGATGTTTGCGGATGAAGTTATGAATATCTATTCGTTATTCTTGTTGCTCATGTGTGATATCGATTCGATTGCCTACTAATCACGGTCGTTGTGTGGTCTGATGGTGCGCGCACGCACACTATTCGGGGTAACGGTACGTTGAACGGGCATCCGACTTGTCTAGAGAGCTAAGGCATTAGTTCCATAAACTATGTTGCCTGCGCTGTCCTTGAGCTCGAATACACAGTAGCCTCTTGGTGGACTGAACCACTGCACCGAGGTACCTCGCCCCGCACTATCGGTGTTCACCGAACCGATTGGTCGCCAAGTTCCGCCGCATACCCCACCAGTTTGCACGTACCCAACCCAGACGATGTATGTGCTATTTGGATTCGCATCCTGTAGGAATATCCATAGACGGCTGAGTGAGATTGTCACCGTTCCATACCAGCCCTTGAGGCCAAGGTCAAGGCACTGTCCTAAAGGATTCGACACAGATTTGATTAGACCTGAAATAGGTGGAGGCTCCTCAGACCTTGTCGCGAATGCTTGCTGAATCCCTACCAGAGAGACAAGAAGCATGGCCAATGCTACAATTCCAGCCATCTTCTCTTTGTTCAATCTCTTAACCCATTTCCGATTCTCTGCTACGTTTTCGGTGTGGTTGGTGGTTTCCAAGTCAACGCGAATATTCCGCCGAGAACTCCGAGGATCAAGCCTACTCCGAAGCCTGCCATTGCACTTCCGAATATGCTCAGCACCGAGAAGATTAGGATTAGGAGCCCCCATTTCGAGTGTTCGGTTGGTTTATTGTAAAGCATTACGGCGCTAACTACGACCACTATTCCGAACACTATGCCCGCAAGACCGAATATCCCACCGAACCCGTATCCGTATCCTCCCATCATTCCGAACCCCGGACTTGAGAAGTATCGGCCCATCATCCCTCCGTACCATCCATTCCCATTGAATCCGTTATACCCATTGTACCCGTTATACCCCGAATAGTCGTTCATCATCCCGCCAAACCATCCATTCCCATTGTTTCCTCCATAACCTGAGTACCCGTTCATCATTCCTCCATACCCTAAGTAGCCGTGCATCATCCCACCTAGACCGAAAGGATTGAAAATTGACATCATTCCTCCCCCTAACAGAATGAAGACGCCCCCGATCAACGATAGAACGAACGCAACCGTAGGTTTCTCTTCTGTCGACACGTCTTGATTTCGCCTCTGTCTACACTGAGTGTTTTGAAGCTTGGGAAACATATAAATATATTCTTATATAATGTGAGACGCGGGTTTTAATGTCGCAGACTTTGGAAACCGACGCGAAGATCTTCGAACTTCATGCGGCGCTATGTGAAACTCTAGCTAATCCGGTCAGGCTTCGAATCCTTGCGCTATTGAAAGAGGGGGAAATGTCGGTAAATGAGCTCGCCAGCCAGTTGGGCATACCCCAGGCCAACGTCTCCCAGCATTTGTCTGTACTCAGGGAAAGAAACGTGCTTTCCACCCGAAGAAAGGGGGTCAGCATATACTACAGGATCGCTTACCCAAAAATGATCAAGGCCTGCGAACTCGTCCGCGAGGTCTTGTTTGAGCAGATGGCGGAGAGCCGCCAACTAGTTCAGCGTTTCGGAAAGCCGGGAAAGTGAAAGCGACAGACACGAAGAATCTTTGCATTCATAATCCAAAGCAGGGCTCATATCCTGTGTTTACGGGAGTGAATTCGTATGGAACTCCTAACGATTACAGGCCCGGAACCCCGTTATGAATGTCTAGAAACCGCGAATAAAAGTTGCGTTAGAAGGATTCACACCCTCATTCACTTGACGGGAAAATTTCGTTTAGGTTTCGTCGAGGGGGTGAACGGCTAAGGTATCAGGGCGAAAGCTACTCTCTCTGAAGATTGATGTCGCAAGCATTTGGAGCGTTGATCGTCCACAATTCTAACCCTGTAACTATTTCGCCGGCAAGACTGCCACGCGACGAATCTGCTTCCTGAAGCGTGAATTCTAGTGAAAGAAGTTACTTTGTAGATGTGTAGCTTCCTACTGCCCCAACTATGCCGCCGCCGATTCCGAGAGCCGCTACGCCGAATGGCCCGAAGAAGACTCCAATGACCATTCCAATTATCGTGCCCGTGAAGAAGTCACGCATCTCGGCACTGGACCAATTCTGAGCGACTACTAGGCCAGTGAGGGCGTAGTTCGTCGCGTATAGGCCTACGTAAGCCGCAGTAAAGGCGCCTATGATGATAAGGTCCAAGAGCCACAGGTAGGCCGTGAAGACATTTCCGAAGGACAGGATGATGAGCAGCTCCTTCTTCAGATTGGTTTGGCCAAAGTGGGTTGTCGAGAGTCCGATTACTAGCACTAATGGAAACCAGACGACGCCAAAGACCCAATATGGAACTCCAATGAAGGACGCGTAGGGCGAGTAGCTCGCTACGGAAACCTTAGTGGCGAAAGCATTTTCTAACCAGGCATGGTAAAAGGCTTCGGCCACCCCAACTGCTGAGATGAATATGAAAGCTATGGGCGCTTTCATGGCCTGCCACCAGGGAAGAGGAAAGCTAAGGTCAAGAGTAAGACCAAGGCTATGCAACCTGTGAGCACCCAAGATTTCTTTACGGCGTCATAGTCTGGCTTCGTTGAAATGTAAACCAGCATTGCGAATGCCACCAGTTCCGCGGTCAAAAACGCACCGAATTCTCGTTGGCTTGAAAGCAAGTCGACGAACCATAAGTAGACCGCGAATACGGCTAGGAAAGCGACAAGCGTCGCCGAAAGGAGAACTCTGACCCCTTCCTCGTGTAGTCTCATTGTTGAACCTCGCGGAGTTTATGGCTGACTGAGAGCTGCCTGACAACGAAAACCATAGCGAGGAATGACAGCACAGCGATCGTTAGACTTGAAAAGAACATCGTTGACCATGGTGAAGCAGTCAGGTTTACGGAAGTCGCGAATGATGCTGAAGAGACAGCGAGAAGAATTACGAAAACACTTGTTAGGGCTGGTGCGCGGAAGGGTGTACCCATAAAGGCCGTAAATGAGCCAGCGCGCATGAGCCCAAAGGCTGATTGGTTCCTAGTTCTGTACGTTATGCAAGAGATGATTGAGATTACGACAGCGACACCGCCGGTTATGATCGCAGCGTCTGAGTCAGGAATAACCTGTCCGGGCGTAAAATATCCCCATATGGTTAGGACAACCACCTCGACGACAACTATTACACCTAGTGTCGTGTAAATCGGTCTTCGAGCCGGGTTCCTCTCGCTCCGCCTGTCGAGAAAGGGGAGCAAGGTCAGCAAGGCAAGAAAGATGGTCGCTAATCCAAGCGCTACTGTAATCCAGGGCCCTTCAAAGACTGAGAATTTCAATATTTGATATATCCAGAGAAAATACCATTCTGGTTGCGGCGTGTATGCCGATGCTGTTGCTGGGGTGAACTCCGGTGGAAGGGAAATCGGGAAAACCGCTGACACTGCTATTAGTAGCGCAAGGAATATTGCACTTAACATCGAGAAGTAAAGGAATATGTTCGGAAACCATGGGATGTCACGCACTTCACCCTTCAAGCCTGTTGCCGGTTCCGCTGCCCCGTGTGTTTCGAACATGTACATTTTGAAAACCACAAGAACAACGAAGACTGCTGGCAGGAGGACGACGTGTAGGTCGAAGAACCGTGCAAGTTCGGACGCGTCACTTCCTGGACCGGCTATCAAGAATTTCAGCGCAGGCCCCAATTGTCCTGGCATTAAGCTAATCATTCCGATAGTGACGTCTGTTGCTGATTTTGACACAACGGTCCAAGGTAGCAGGTAACCGGTCAGCCCGAAGCCGAGTACAACTAACCCCATCAGCATGCCGACGACCCACATTAACTCTCGCGGTTTCTTCTGGGCGCTTACGAAGTATCCCCGAATTAGGTGCATGAATGCGAGCAGAATCATCGCATATGCTGAGTACAGGTGAATTGTTTCTATTAGGCTCCCGAGGGGAACGTATCTGACGATGAAGAGTGTCGAGGAGTAGGCTTCACTTACTGTGGGCGTATAGTAGAGGAGCATCAACAACCCCGTAATTCCTTGCAAGATGAACGCCATCACCATCAATGCACCTAACCAGTAGAACACGTTCAAGCTGTAGTCTGGGCCTGGCCTTAGCATTGTGTTCGTTAAGCCTACTCGAGAGTCAATCCATTCAGCAACCTTCTGCACCGATCGACTCACTGCGGCTCGCCTCATGCCCCAGAGAACAATGTGTCCTGGGTAACGACGTCTCCACCTTGAAGGTCGTAACTCAGAACTGATTGAGGATCACTTGTGCCTGGCGGGCCGTGCCCGAAGATGGTTGGCGCGCTCATCGCAACAGCGTAAATGTCACCTGTACTCGCATCGTATTCTAGTTGGACTGATGGCACAGGCCTTGGCGGTGGGCCTCCAATCACTTTAGCGCCCTGTGTAAAATCATACTGCCCCCCGTGGCAGCAACAGTAACCCTCCGCCACTGGTGCCTGGAAGGATGCATTGCATGGGGGCGAACTGCCGGGGGGTTGAAAAGCGAAGTAGCAACCGAGGTGCTGGCAAACACTACTGTACGCCACGATGTCCCCGTCAGGCCCAACCCCATTCTCGGTTTTCACACCTAGCTTCACGAGGACATTTGGAGTGTTGACCAAGGGATAGTTGAACTGGAGAGG
>Ga0187769_10001490_pt1 | contig 13406 bp, 12 predicted proteins | sample 0116_SJ02_MP02_1_FD_133140 | JGI IMG/M metagenome (GOLD analysis project Ga0187769, IMG submission 133140) | Tropical peat soil microbial communities from peatlands in Department of Meta, Colombia - 0116_SJ02_MP02_10_MG | ecosystem: Environmental > Terrestrial > Soil > Wetlands > Peat | place... | reverse complement strand
CTGGAGGCGAGCATCGCGCGATCTCAATTCACCTTGGTCGGCCCGCTTAGCGGGCTCGCGCGAAAAAGTCGAGGTAAGGAACGAAATCGCCGACGGCGTCGTTGCGAGGATGACGCCCGGGTGCTCAGCGAGGATGTTTGCAATGGCGCGAACGCCAGCACGCCGAAAAGCCGCGAAGGGTCGCAGCAAAGCGGGACGTGTCGTGACGCGGCGAAACTCCGCCCGCCGCAAAGCCACGCCGCGAAGGACGCTTCGGCGGCAAAGCACGCGTTACTGGTCCGGTCGCGTCACCCGGGAAAGCAATGCGCTCGATCTCGAGAACGGCGTCTTCAAGTTGAACGACCCCAAACGCATCGCGGCCTCGCTCAAGCGCTCGGCGCTGCGCAGCCGGCGGCGCAAAGGCGAGCCCTATCGTTCGGCGCTGTCGATGCTGGTGTTCTACATCAATCGCGCCGGCAAGAATTTATCCGCGAGCCGGCGCCGGACCCTGGAGCGGGCGAAGGTCGAATTGCGCCGGCAGTTTGGCCGGGAGTAGCCGCGCACCGCCGCCGGGCGGTTGGCCGGTCGCGCGTCCGTTCTCCCGCAGTTGATCAGGCTGGATCAACTGGCTGTGACAGCCGCCGCGTGCTCGTTCACGGCGACGCGCCTTGCAGCCGACAAGTCGGATACCTACCTTCAAAGTCCGCTTCCGACATGTGCTGAGACCGGGCGAGTCCAGGCTGTGAGCGAATCTGAAGCCCTCTTCAACGTGCTGCGGCAATCCGCCGATTCCGATTGCGTGGCGGCGATCGAACGCGCCGTTCGCGAGGCGCTCGATCGCGAACTTTGCCGCATCAATCCGCTCAGCTTCGCGAGCAAGCACGGACTCGACGAGGAGCACGCCATCGCTGCATTCCTCCATGCCTCGCGGCTCGGCCTGTTCGAGCTGTCCTGGAACGTCCTTTGCCCCGGCTGCGGCGGCGTGCTCGATGCGACCTCGACGCTCAAGACCGTCAATCGCGAGGAGTATGATTGCGGGCTGTGCGCGGCCGGCTACACGCCGACGCTCGATGAGATGGTCGAGGTGACCTTCACGGTCAGCCCCCGGGTGCGTCGTATCGAAGGCCACAATCCCGATACGCTGCCTGAAGTCGAATATTACCGGCAGATCTTCTGGAGCTCGGGCGTCGATTTGCCGGAGACCCTCGGCGACAGCCTCGCCGAATTCACCATCGAGTCGCTCGAGCTGCCGCCGGGCGAGAAGGCGGTGCTGTCGGTACAGCTGCCCAACGACTTCGTCATCGTGTTCGATCCGGTGACGCACGGGACGCAATTCCTCGACGTCAAGGGCGAGCCGACGCGCGAGCGGCAGTCGCTGTCGATGGTGTTCAACAAGGTCAAGGCGCCGGTCGGGACGGTGGAGATGCGGCCGGGGCCGCTGCGGCTGTCGCTCGAGAATCAAACCGACCGCCGGGTGTTGCCGTCATTGTGGATCGCCGCGGCTCCGCTCCATCATCTGCTCGGCAGGCGCAAGCCATTTCTCACCGCCAAGCGGCTTCTGAGCAATCAGACCTTCCGCGACATTTACCGCACCGACACGCTCGACGTCGACCAGCGGCTCAAGATCACGAGCCTCACCTTCCTGTTCACCGATCTCAAGGGCTCGACGGCGCTCTACGAGCGGGTCGGCGATCTCGTCGCCTTCGATCTGGTGCGCCAGCATTTCCGTGTGCTGCATGAGGTCGTGGCGGCCCAGGCCGGCGCGGTGGTCAAGACGATCGGCGACGCAGTGATGGCGACCTTCCCGACGCCGGACCGGGCGCTGGCGGCGGCGCTGCGCATGCGCGAGGAGATGGCGCGCATCAATGCCGAGCGCAACAGCGAGGATTTTCTGCTCAAGATCGGCATTCACGAAGGCCCGTGTCTGGCGGTCACGCTCAACAACAATCAGGACTACTTCGGCCAGACTGTGAATCTCGCCGCGCGCGTGCAGGGCCTTGCATCATCGCGCGCGATCTTCGTGACCAAACCGGTGGTGGAGAACCCGCAGTCGGCGAAGATCCTGGAAAGCTCCGGCCTGCATCCGACCATGCAGAACGCCGCGCTGCGCGGCATCGCCGACCAGACGACGGTTTACGAAATTCCCTGACCGCCGAAATCCGCTCAGCCGTGCTCGATCTCGATGGCGCCGAGCGGCATGGCGATGCTCTCGAAATGCTCGATGAAAACGAGGCCGATGCCGCGCGTAAGCGCGCCCGCGGTGAGCGCGGAGACCGCAAGGCCGACAAGCGTGCTGCCCGGCAGCACGAAGGCGAGCGTCGAGGCGGTCGCGGTCCCGAGCCCGGTCGGCGTGGCGCCGCCGAGGATCGAGATCACGAGCGAACGGGTGCGCTCGCGCTCGAACGGCACGCCATAGAGCTTGCTCAACTGCTTGACCATCCGTACCACCAGGGCGGCCACACCGGCGACATTGACGATCGGCAGCGGCGAAAGGCCGCCGATGGCGGCGTAGGTCCGATGTCGCTCGACGATTCTCAGCGCCAGGCGGCGCCGTACCGCTTGCCGACCGGCGTCGACCGCTGCGGTCGGGAACTGGTCGTTCGCGGCCGGTCGCGCAAATCCGGCTGGCGCGAGCTCGGCCTCGAATGCATCGTGCTGGAGAGCGGGCGCCGACACCCGCGACGCTTCGTCCGCGGCGGCTTGCCTCGCGGCGTCATGGGTTCTGATGGCCTTCGGAAGCTGTTTGCGGGTCATGCGGCTGCCTGCTGGAGGCCGAGGACCATGTCGAGCTCATCGGCGATCGCGGCGATCTCCCGCGCGGCGGGTCCCTTCCAGCTGATCAGACTGGGCGTCGCCCCCCACAGCGAAGCTTCGGGATAAGCGACGCGGTTCGCCATCTCGTTTTGCAGGACCGGCAAACCGGCCTCGGCAAGCTCGGCGCGGATGTGCCTAGCGATCACCGAGTCGCGCGTTGTCTGCGTCAAGAGACAGCGGTAGAGCGGCTGCGGGCCGTCGGCCCGGCCGGTCAGGATACCAAGCGTATCGAGCATTCGGTCGACGTCGAACGGCGACGGCTTGACCGGAACCAGCAGAAAATCGGCCGCCGCCAGGCAATCGAGCGTCGTTTTCGAGCGAAACCCCGGCGTATCGATGATCACCAGCCCGCTCGTGGCGGCGAGGCGTCGGGCGGTCTTTGAGGCGTCCTCGGTCGCGTCCTCGACCACGGCGACGCCGCCCAGCGCCCGTTCGCGCGCGGCGAGCCGCATGATCGAGCGCTGTGGATCGGCGTCGATCAGCGTCGGGCGCCGACCGCGCAGATGCCAGTAGACCGCAAGGCAGCTCGCGACCGTGCTCTTGCCGCTGCCGCCCTTCATGGTGGCCACTGTGATGATGGTGCTGGTCACTTCCAGGCCTCCCACCAAGCCCAGGCGTGATTCGCCTAGGCGAATCGTATCCGATTCGGGGAGAACTGCCTACGATCTCGCGGCGATGGCTGGCCCGGACGGCGCCCACCCGAAAACAGCGGCGCCGGCAGCCGACCAGGTTACTGTCGGTTTGCCAGCTTGGCCGCCTTCGCGGCGTCCCACCACCACAGCACCGGGAAGGCGGAGATGCCGTATTTCGGCAGCGGCTCGGGATGGCTGAACCGATCCCAGCGCGCGGTGCGCAACTTGCTGTAGCTCCACTGTGGCACGACGTAGTGGTTCCACAGCAGCACGCGGTCGAGCGCTCGCGCCGCGGCGACAAGATCGTCATAGGTCTTGGCCGCGATGACCTGCTCGACCAGCGCGTCGACCGCCGGATTCTTGATGCCGATCATGTTGTCGGAGCCGGCCTCATCGGCCGCCTGCGAGGTCCAATAATCGCGCAGCTCGTCGCCGGGCAGCTGCGATTCCCGCCACGCGTAAGTAATGACGTCGAAGTCCCAGCCGCGCAGCCGGTTCTCGTATTGCGCCTCGTCGACGGTGCGCACGTCGACGGTAATACCGAGCCGCTCGAGCGACGGCTTGTAGAACAGGAAGACACGCTCGAATAGCGGGCTGTTGCCGAGAAACTCGACCGCAAAGGCCTCGCCGGTCTTGGCGTTGACCATCTGCTGGTCGCGCACCTCGTAGCCTGCTTCCTTGAACAGGCGCAGCGCCTCGCGCGTGTTGCCGCGGACGGCAGCGGGATCGCCGCCGACCGGATTGGCATACGGCTTTTTGAAGAGGTCGGCGGGAACCTTGTCGCGCAGCTTCTCCAGCAGCTCGAGTTCGCGGCCGGTCGGCAGGCCAGTGGCGGCAAGATCGGTGCCGGCGAAGTAACTGGCGATGCGCTTATATTGGCCGAAGAAGATCTGCTTATTCATTTCCTCGAAATCGAAGGCGTAGTTGAACGCCAACCGCACGCGCGGGTCCTGGAATTTGGCGCGGCGGATGTTAAAGGCAAAGGCCTGCATCAAGCCGACATTGTTGATCGGAAATTCTTCAAGCAGGACGCGTTTGTCGGCGACCGCTGGAAAATCATAGGCGGTGGCCCAGCTCTTGGCGCTGTTCTCGATCCGCCAATCGGCGGCGTCCGCCTTGAAGGCCTCGAGCGCGGCGGTGCCGTCGCGGAAATATTCGAGCCGCACCTCGTCGAAGTTATCGCGGCCGATGTTGACGTTGACCTCTGCGCCCCAATAGTTCTTGACCCGCTCAAAAACGATGCTGCGACCGGCCGAAAACTCCTTGATGCGGTAAGGTCCCGAGCCGAGCGGCGGCTCAAGCGTGGTGCCACTGATGTCGCGCTTCTTGCCGTCGCTGTCGGCGCCTTCCCACCAGGCCTTCGGCAAGATGGTGAGCTGGCCGAGGACTTCGGGCAGGCGGTGGTGGCCGGCGCCCTTGAACACGAAGGTGACCTCGCGGTCGCCGCTCTTCTCGGCCTTGGCGACGTTGACCAGGCCGGCGGCGATCTGCGGACTTAACTTCTTGAACGTGTCGTAGGAGAAGATCACGTCATCCGGCGTGACCGGCGTGCCGTCGTGCCACTTTGCCGCCGCGCGCAGCTTGAAGGTGGCCGAGGAGAAATCCTCGGGGCAGTGCACGCCCTCGGCGATAAGCCCGTATGCGCTCGACACCTCATCGAGCGCTGCAACCAGCAGCGTGTCGTAGTTGAGCTCGATGCCCTGAACCAGCGCGCCTTTGATGCCATCGACGACCGTGTTGAAGTTGTCGTAGGTCCCGAGCGCGATCTGCCGCACCATGCCGCCCTTCGGCGCGTTGGCGTTGACGTAGTCGAATTTTTTGAACCCGGACGGATATTTCAATTCGCCGAACGGCGATATGCCGTGCTGCCATTGGGGACCGGCCGCGTGCGCGGAGCTTATCCAGGCAGGGAGCGGAAGCCGCCGCGCGGCCAACGCAACAAGGGCGGATGTCAGCAAAGATCGGCGATTCACCGGATGCTCCAATGCTCGTGGTCGGGAAGGAGCGGCAGACCTTAGCGCTTCGACGCCGCGCCACGGGCAGCTTGCGCGATTTAGGCCAGGCGTTGCAAGTCTGACCGTGTTATTTGGTTTCGAACGGCGGCGCGCAGGGACGGTCAAAGCCAGCACGAACCGCGCCGATGCGGCCGGCTGCTGCTCTGAACCGGGGCTCGGACCATTCGCCCGGGGCCAAGTTTGCGGCACTGCAGCATGATGTCCGGCGAAACCGGCGCCGGCGATCGGACGTATCTTCCAAGGCGGGAAACGCCCGCCCCGAGGCTGGAAATCTGGCGATGAACAAGAGCATCTTGCACTATCGCAGGGAGCGGCATTTCGCCAAACCGCCGGAGGCGATTTGGCCCTTCGTCGCCGATACCGCCAGCGTGAACGCCATCGCCGGCTCACCCCGCTATCGGGTCGAGGAGCGTACGGATGCCGAGGGTCGCGTGCGCCGCTACGCAACCGCCGGGATCGGCCCGGTGCAGTTGAAGTGGCAGGAGAGTTTCGGCGAATGGCAGCAGAACCGGCGAGCGACCCAGATCCGCGACTTCACGAACGGCCCGATGCGCCACTTCGAAGCAAGCCTCGAGGTAGTGCCGGAGGGCACTGGGAGCCGCCTCATCTTCTCCGGCGAAATGGAATGCGTCGGCGTGCTGGGATGGGTGGCGAAACGGTTCGGCATCTTGGAGCGCTCCATGGACCAGCGCCTGGCGGCGCTCGAGAAGCTCATCGCCACAGCCGATCTGCCCGAGCATGTCCGCGGCGCGGTCGCCGAGGAGATGGTGAAGCCGGCGGCGCGGCGGCGCCTCGAGGCGCTGATCGGCGAACTCGACCGCGATCCCGCAAGCCACGGCCTTGCGCCCAAACTCGCCGACTATCTGCTGCATGCGCCGGACCTGGCGCTGCGCGGCATTCGCCCGCTGGCGATGGCGCAATTCTGGCGCGCGCCGCCGGCAGATACGGTGGAGCTGTTCCTCGCCGCGCATCGGCGCGGCATTCTGGGAATGGGTTGGGACCTGTTGTGCCCGCGCTGCCGCGGCGCCAAGTCGCGGGTCGAGCATCTGCATGATTTGCCGAAGGGGGCGCATTGCTCATCATGCAACATCGACTATGACCGCGACTTCACCCGCAATGTCGAGCTGACCTTTCATCCCGAACCGTGGCTGCGCACCCTGCCGGAAGGCGAGCTGTGCATGCTCGGGCAAGGCAGTACGCCGCATGTCAAGCTTCAGGCCGAGGTCGCCGCCCATTCGAGCAAAAAATTCGCCGTGACCCTGCAACCGGGCCGTTACCGTTTCCGCACGGTCGAGCCGGGCGGCGAGGCAGACGCCGACGTCGGCGCCGACGGCCTCATTCCCGAAGTCAGCGCCAGCGGCGGCGATATTCTGTTGGCAAAGCCTGGCCGCCAGAACGAACTGGTCGCGCGGAACAACACCGACCGTCCACTGTTCTTCGTCATCGAGGATCGCAACTGGGCCAGGGACGCCTTGACCGGCGAGAGCGTCATCGCCATGCCGGCGTTCCGCCGGCTGTGTCCCGAGCAATTGTTGCGGCCCGGCGATGATGTCGAAATCGGCCGGGTCGCGATCGTGTTCACCGATCTGCAGGGCTCGACCAAGATGTACGAGGCGCTCGGCGACGCTACCGCCTATCACCTGGTGCGCGATCATTTCGCCTTTCTGTCGGAGCGGGTGCAGCGCCATAACGGCTTCGTGGTCAAGACCGTGGGCGACGCGGTGATGGCGGCGTTCCACGACCCGGCTGACGCGGTTCGCGCTGTGCTGTCGATTCAGGGGGAGGTGGCAAGCTTCAATCGCGGCCGCAGCGATGGCGGGATCGTGCTCAAGCTTGGCCTGCATCTCGGCCCGTGCATCGCGGTGACCGCGGGCGACGTGCTCGATTATTTCGGCTCGGCGGTGAACACGGCGTCACGGCTCGAGCACCAATGCCGCGGCGGCGAGGTCATCATTTCCGAAGCGGTGTTGGCCGACCCCGAGGCGCGCGAGGCGCTCAACGGCCGAGCCGCGACCGAAGACTCGGCGACGCTGCGCGGGTTGAGCGAGCCGGTGCGTTTCGTGCGCGTCGGCGCAATGAGCGCGCCGTCGCCGCGCCCGGATTCATCCGTTCGCCGCCTCGAACCAGCGCAAGAACCGGCCGGCGGCAACGCCGCGGGTCAGCGCTAGGTTATATTCCTGGAAGATTTCGCTGCGATGCCAGCCGCCGCCGGGCCAGTGCTCGATTGCGCGCTCGAGCCGCGCAAGATCGATCATTCGGCGCGCCAGCGCCGACTGCGAGATCGCCGCGACCTGCCGCGCCAGTTCGCCGCGCTGGCTTTCGAGCTTCTCGTACCAGTCGGCGCCCTGCAGGCCGGTCATGCGATTGGTCAACACCGCTTCCGGCAAGAGCCCCCACATCGCGCGGCGAATGAGCGAGCGGTCGATGCCTTCCGCGAGATATTGCTGAGGCGGAACGCCGAAGCAGTAGCAGACGACGTCAAGGTCGGCGGTCGGGTCGCGCACCTCGACGCCGGTGACCGCTTTTTCCGCCGCGTGCCAGTCGCCGAAATAGTCGACCTGGGCCAGGCTTCTGACGCGTTCATCCGGGCGCAGGCGGTAAAGAAAATCGTGCCCGGCCTTTCGCGCCCGCGCATCGACGGCCATCGCGGCGGCGAAATCCGGCCGGATCGCGGCGTGATCGGCCCAGGCCGCGTTCCGCCCGGGATGCCGGCGGCGCGCGATCCAATCGCACAGCCGATCCGGCAACAGCGGTTCGATGAGAAGCTTTCGCCACGCCGCCCAAGGTGAAAGCGCGCTGCGGCGGTAATAGAGCTGCCATTGACGCAAGGCGGTGAGGAGCCGCCCGCGCTTGAGATGAGCGGCCGCCTGCGACCAGCCGCTCCAGCTGATCGTGGAGTTGCCGCAAAAGCCGCCGAGCAGCACGCGGCGGCCCTGCGCGCGCGCCTGCCGCAGCAGCGCGAGGATAAAACCGAGATTGGTCGGATTGCGCACCGGCCCCTCGAGCGCGACGAAGAACCGTTCGAGGTCGGCGAAATCGGCGCCGTTGTCGTCGCGGACAAAGGTGACATCGATATTTTGCGCGGCGTTGACGATCGCCTCGACCAAAGGCGTTTCGTCGGCGTAGGCCCCGCCCGGAAGCGGGGCGGCGAAACCCCGCCGCGGCACGCCGGTGAAGGCGACCAGCCGTTCGTTCGTCTCGGCAAGCGCGCGCGACGCAAGGATCGCGACCGAGGAGGAATCGAGGCCGCCGCTCAGGAGGCTGCCGACCGGATGGGCGCTGCGCAGCTGGCGGCGCACCGCCACTTCGAGATGCTCCCGCAATCCATCTGCATAGGCCTGCTCGGACCGCCGCGAGACTGGTTTGATCTCGGCCGGCGACCAGTAAGAGCACTGCGCGATGGCGCCATCGGCCTTGATCCGCATGATGTGCGCCGGAGGCAGGCGAAAGATGTCCTGGTAAACGGTTGTCTGGTGGTCCGCGTGATTGAGCACCAGGAAGTCGGCGAGCTTCTCCTCGCTCAATTGCCGCGGCACGCCATCGAGCGCGAACAGGCCGTTCGGCATCGTGGCGAATGCAAAAAATCGCTCGCTGCGGTGCCACATCACGACGTTAAGTCCGAGATGGTCGCGCGCCAGCGTCAAAGTGCGACTGCGCGGATCGAAGATCGCGACCGCAAACGGACCGCGCAGCATCGGCCAAACGTCGTCGCTGAGCTTCTCCCACGCGGTGATGAGGATGCGCGAGTCCGGCCACGTCGCCGCCTCCCGTCGCGTGACCCCGATCCGGCTAAGCAGATCGTCGCGATTGTCGAGCCGCATGTCGGCTGTGATCAACGAGCCGCTCGTGCCCTGCCATGGCTGGCGGTCGAACTGGTCTTCGGGCGTCATGCGCATCAGCACGTGGAGGAGCCCGACGCGCTCGCTGGCGACGATTCCAGATCGATCCGGGCCGTGTTGACGCAGCGCATTGGCGACGCGCTCGAGGTCACGCCGGTCGACGCCGCGGCCGTCGAAACGCACGAGGCCGGCAATAGCGCTCATGGCAGGCGTCCCGGCCGCATCAGCGCGCTCCGCCGAATTCGGCAAGCCGGGTGAAAGTGGCAGCCTCGGCGCCGCCGACGATCTTGTCCTCCCCGATCTCCACCCAGGCATGCGCGGTCAACTTGCCGCCCTCGCGCGCGACGCCGAGGCACAAGCGGCTCGAGATGCCGCGCCGCCGCAACATGGCTTGCGCCGCGAGCGCTCGCGGCAGGCAGGCGGAATTCAGTCGGGCGCTGTCGCCGACGCGCTCGACGGCCCATGATACCCAGCGCGCTTCATCGATCGCAAAGCGGCAAATGCGGCGCGGCGGCCGCTCCGCCCAGGCGAAGAGGCGCGCCGGCGGAACGAAACGCACGGCAAGCTGTGCCAGAAACACTCTGACCGCCGCCTCGCGTAGATAGCGCCGCCGCGTCGTTTCCGGCGTCATCGTGCCTCAACCGGATCGCTTACCCACACCAGCTTTTGCTCGAGGAGCGTTTGCAGAAACGGCGTCACATCGCGAATCGCGGTTTGCCGATCGACATCGTGGCTCTCGCATAGCGCATCGACAATCCGGCCGACGCGGCAGGGCTTAGCCAGCATCTGCCAGATCTCGCCGGCCACGCGGTTGAAGCCGAAATATGCGCCGGCGCGCACGCTCAGCACGACGACGCTGCCGTCGAAAGCGGCTGCTTTCGGCTCACTCGACTGAACCAGAACGCTGTCGATGGTGACGCGCAATGCCGTCTTGCACCAGGCTGCGATCGGGAGCGGAGCATGTCGGCTGCCGGAGCGGAACAGCCCGCACCAAAACGCGCGATTAAGGCTCGAGACGTGCCGACAGCGGGAACGCCCATTCGAAGGAAAATCCGAGCTTCGTCGCCGGCGCCGCCGGAGCACCCGGCTCAGGCGGTTGATCGCCGGAGGTCTTCAGCTCAGCAGACTCATTCTTGCGGGATGATTTTGTTTCGGTGCCGATCGCCAATTTCGTCAGCGCCGGCGGCTCCCACGCCTGCCGCGCCACCGCAGTGCTCGCCGCCGTGTTGCTTGCGGCTGTCTTGCTCGACGTGTTGCCCGATCCGCTCGGCCGCATCATCCGTCTCAGAGAGCGATCCCGTTCGTGCGTATTCTATGGGATCGAGGTTGAACAGGGCAAGACCGGCGCCAAACTCCATTGCGATGCACGCGGTGTAATGTCGGCCGCTATGGCAAACGCTTGGCACCGGGTACCCACCATGATAGGGTTTTCGGTCTCTCGTGGATGGAGCCGGCGGAAGTTTCGTAGCGGCCCGATCGAGGGGTGGGCCCCGCCGGGGGACGACGAGAAAGGATCCGCCATGGCAGAGAAATCGACTGCGTCCGTGGAGACAGGCTCGACGGCATCAGCACCCGTCGAGCCGCGCGACGAGGTGGCTTCGAGGCTGGTCGACCGTTTCGCCATCTGGTCCGGCGTCGCCGGTCTCGTCCCGGTGCCGGTCGTCGATGTCGTTGCCGTCGGCGGACTTCAGGTCCAGATGCTGCGGCGGCTTTCGCAAATCTACGAAGTGCCGTTTTCCGAAAATCGCGGCAAGGCGCTGATCGCGGCGCTTGCCGGCGCGCTGGTACCGACGACCAGCGGCATCGGCGCCTTCAGCCTGCTCAAGGCGGTGCCGATCGTCGGCACGATCATCGGTGGATTTGTAACGCCGGTGCTCTCCGCCGGCGCCACCTATGCGATCGGCAAGGCTTTCATTCAGCACTTCGAATCGGGCGGTACGCTGCTTGACTTCAATCCCCCGGACTATCGCGAGTTCGTAAAATCCCATAAGGAGATGTGGGACTCGCGTGCCAAGGGCTCGGGCGGATCGACGACTGGGGCGGCTGCGACCCGTTCCTAAAACGCACGCGCCGGATGCCAGCCCATCGGGGAGCGGCTGCGCCGACCGAAGCGCGACAACCGTTGAGCGACGAGGCCGAGCCGCATGCTCGAAGCGATCGTCTACATCATCTTATGCGTCCTCACCGGACTTTGCGGCGTCCATCGCCGCACCGGGTTCGTGGGAACGTTTTTCATCGCGCTCATCACTACGCCGCTGGTGGTGCTCCCGGTCTTGTTCTTGACCGGGCCGTCGCGGCACGTCGAATGGCGCCCCCGAGAGTAAACCGACGTTCCCTGCGAGCGCCACGTTCGCCGGACCGGCAGCGCCTTGTGGCAATGTAGACGGGCGACAGCGCATCCATGTCCTTCTTGCAGCTCGTCCGCCGCGAAATGCGCGGCTCACTGCGCAAGCTGCTGTTCATGGCTGCCATTGGCGGCATCAGTAGCGCCGCGGTGCTCGCCGCGATCAATGCCGGCGCGCAGGCGGCGGGCGAGAGCGAGAATTCCAGCCTGTGGGCGATCGCCCTGTTCCTGGTCGCGCTGACGCTGTTTATCTGGTCGCAACCTTTTGTGACGACGACGATCACCGCCGAGATCGAAGCGATCATCCACAAGATGCGGGTGCGCCTGATGGATGCGGTCAGGCGCTCGGAGCTCCTCTCGATCGACGACATCGGCCGCTCGCGGATCGTCGCGGCCATCAACAGCGATGCCGGAGTGCTGACGCAGGCCAGCAACACGCTGGTCTATTCGATGCAAAGCGTCGTCCTGATCTTCTTCATCTCGATCTACGTGGCGTACCTGTCGATTGCGGCGTTCATCATGAGCGTCGTCATCGTCGGCATCGCCGGAACGGTTTTCCACTTGCGCAGCCGGCGCCTGGCGCTCGAGCGCGCGCGGGCAGCGGACCAGGAGCGCCAGCTGTTCGACCGCATGGACGACTTCCTTGACGGCTTCAAGGAGGTGAGACTCAACAAAGCGCGCAGCGTTGCGTTGTTCGACGACGCGGTCGAGGTATCGCGAGCGGCCGCCAACATCAAAATCGGCGCCCAGGTGCAGACGTTCCGGCAAATCGTGTCGGTGCAGAGCTACATGTATGTGCTGCTCGGCGCGGTGGTGTTCGCCGCGCCGAGATTCGGCGAGTCGCTCGGCGGCGCGTCTATTCCGAAGGCGACCACGGCGCTGCTGTTCGTGGTCGGCGCCTGCTTCGGCCTGGTGCAATCGATACCGATCTTGCTCAACGCCAACGCCGCGGCGGACCGGCTGCAAAAGCTGGTGAGCGACTTAAGCGCGACCGCCTCGGTCCTGCCCGACGACACCAGAGTGCTGACGCATTTCGGCGTGATCGAGATGCGCAACATTGTGTTCCGCTACGTCGACAAGTTCTCCGACACCGCCTTTCATATCGGCCCGATCGACTTCTCGCTGCGATCCGGCGAGCTGGTGTTCATTACCGGCGGCAACGGCTCGGGGAAATCGACGCTGTTGCGGGTGCTCGCCGGGCTCTACCCGCCGGACTCCGGGGAGATCACGCTCGACGGCATGCACGTCAACAACGACACGCGCGACAGCTATCGCTCGTTGTTCTCGGCGATTTTCTTCGATTACCATCTGTTTCGCCGCCTCTACGGCATACCGGAGCCCGATCCGGTCGAGATCGGCCGGCTGCTGGCTCAGTTTCGCCTCGATAACAAGACCGGCCTTTCCCAAGGCGAGTTTCGCACGCTCGATCTGTCCAGCGGTCAGCGCCGGCGGCTTGCCCTCATCGTCAGCCTGCTCGAGCGGCGGCCGATCCTTCTGCTCGACGAATGGACCGCCGAGCAGGACCCGGAATTCCGGCGCAAATTCTACGACGAGCTGTTGCCGCAATTGATGCAGGCCGGAAAGACGGTCGTGGTGATTACCCACGATGACCGCTATCTTGACGAGCTGGAGCTGCCGGCGCGGAGAATCCGCATGGACGAGGGCCGTGTTGTCGATCAGCGTTCGATGCAGAGCGGTAGGCGATAGCGTTCGATGGAGAACCGCTGATGGCCAGGCATCCTGAGTCCCTCGACGACGCGCCGCCACCGCCGCAGCCGCGCGG
>Ga0187769_10001489_pt1 | contig 13408 bp, 25 predicted proteins | sample 0116_SJ02_MP02_1_FD_133140 | JGI IMG/M metagenome (GOLD analysis project Ga0187769, IMG submission 133140) | Tropical peat soil microbial communities from peatlands in Department of Meta, Colombia - 0116_SJ02_MP02_10_MG | ecosystem: Environmental > Terrestrial > Soil > Wetlands > Peat | place... | reverse complement strand
CTGCAAATGACGCGCACGACGCCGCGCCTGTGAATGACCTTGCACTTGTCACAAATTTTCTTGACCGAGGCCCGCACTTTCATTTTCTCGCTCCCCGCGTTTCTCACTTATACCGGTACACAATCCGACCGCGCGTCAGGTCGTAGGGCGAAAGCTCGACTGCGACCTTGTCTCCCGCAAGGATGCGAATAAAGTTCTTGCGCATCTTGCCGGAAATGTGCGCCAGCACCTGATGCTTGTTCTCCAACTCAACTCGAAACATCGCATTCGGCAGCGGCTCGATCACGGTCGCCATCACTTCGATGGCGTCCTCCTTCGGATTCCCCGAGTCCGCGTGCTTCTTTTCGATGTGCGGTCGCTTCACGATGACTCCGATTCCCCACTCACCAGGACGAGCCGCTTGCTTCCCGGGGCCGGGTCAATATCCATGGGCCGTTTGACGTCACCGCAACCGAGTGCTCGAAGTGCGCCGAATAACTGCCGTCGGCCGTGACCGCGGTCCAGCGATCCTCCAGGACGCGCACCTCTGGGCAGCCCGCGTTCACCATCGGCTCGATCGCGAAGACCATGCCCTCTTGCAGCCGGGGACCATGTCCAGGGTCGCCATAGTTCGGGACGTTGGGCTCCTCGTGCATGCGCGTCCCGATACCATGACCCACGAACTCGCGCACGATCGAAAAACCGTTCTTCTCCACCCACTCCTGCACGGCTGCTGAAACGTCGCCCAACCGGCTTCCTGGCCGGACCCGCTCGATTGCGCGATCTAGAGACCCCCGCGTCACGCTCAGCAAAGTCTCCAGCTCGGGCCGGATTGCGCCGACCGGAATCGTCACCGCCGCATCCGCGTAATAGCCGTCCAACTCGACGCCGAAATCCAGCGAGAGGATATCTCCCTCTCGCAAACGCCGCTTCCCAGAAGGGATGCCGTGCACGACTTCTTCGTTCAGCGAGGTGCAAAGGGAGGCCGGGTAGCCGCGGTAATTCTTGAATGCGGGCCGGGCACCCTTTTCCACCGCGCTCCGCTCTGCAAATTCGTTCAATTCCAACGTCGTCAGCCCCGGGCGAACCATGTGCCGCAACGCGTCGAGAACACCCCACACGATCAATCCCGCGCGGTGCATCATTTCCAACTCCGCCGCTGACTTGCAAACAATCATTCGCTTCGCGCCGGACCCAGGATCTCGAACAGCGTCTCGGTCAGCAGGCTGGGGTCCTGGTTCGCATCCACTTCCATCAAAAGGCCCAGCTTCGTATAGTGATCCACAACCCCCCGGGTCCTCTCTTCGTACAGTTCCAGCCGGGGCCGAACCACTTCCTCGCGATCGTCCGATCGCATTACCAACTCGCCGCCATCGTTATCGCAGCGGCCCGGAACCTTAGGCGGGAGATCGTACACGTTATAAATCTCCCCTCCGATGCTGCAGGTGCGTCGTCCGGTCAACCTCCGCAACAGCCTGGAGCGCTCCACCTTCAAGAAGAAGACCACCGGCTCTGGGAAGCCGCGATCCTTCAAAATCTCATCCAGGGCGACTGCCTGGGGAAGCGTTCTCGGAAAACCATCCAGGATGAACCCCCCAACGCAATCCGGACCGGTAATCCATTCTTCCACCATCGCCCGCACGATCTCGTCGGGAACCAATCCTCCCTGCGCGAGAATGGGCTGCGCCTCCTTGCCCAGCTCTGTTCCGCGCTCGACTTGCTCGCGAAACATCGCTCCCGTGGAAAGCGCCGGCACGCGATACCGCTCGGACAATCGGCGAGCCTGCGTGCCCTTGCCTGCGCCCGGGGGCCCCAGCAGAATCACCGCGCGGCGCGAGGCGAATAGCCCCGCTGCCGGCGCTGAATCAGCCATACCTCCGGCTCCGCAGCTTCCCCTTCTTCACGAATCCTTCGTAATTCCGCATCACAAGTTGGGCCTCAATCTGCTGCACCGTGTCCATCGCCACTCCGACGACAATCAGCAGCGAGGTGCCGCCGAAATAAAAATTGATACCCAGGCCTTCGAGCACGAACCGCCACATGTGGGTGTCAAACCAACTGCCGATCGCGCCGTGCAGGTGCTGCAGGTGAATTCCGGAAATCATCCATTCCGGCAGCAAGCAGACCGCCGCAAGGTAAACGCCTCCGACGAACGTCAGCCGCTTGAGAATCTTGTTGATGTGGTCGGACGTATTGCGTCCGGGCCGGATGCCAGGGACGAAGCCGCCGAACTTGCGCATGTTGTCCGCCAGTTCCGTCGGGTTGAAGACGATGCCGACGTAAAAGAACGCGAACAAGATAATCAGCAAGACGTAGATCAGCGTGTACAGCGGTTCCCCCCAGCCGAGCGCCGTCGCAAGATTGTTGATTACGGCCACCTTTTTCCCAAAAGCGAGATTGATCGTCGGCAGAAACGTCAGCAGAGAACTCGCGAAAATCGGCGGAATCACGCCCCCGGAATTGACGCGCAGGGGGAGATAGGTCATCTGGCCGCCCATCACTTTGCGGCCAACGACGCGCTTGGCGTACTGCACCGGAATACGGCGCTGTCCGCCTTCGACGAAAACGATGAACGCGATCACCGCCAGCATGACCGCCAGCAATAGGATGATCGCGAGGCCCGTGAACGGCCCCCACTGCTGGTGCGCCGCCTTCTGCCAGAGATCCAGGACGCCGCGAGGCAATCCGACCACGATGCCCGTAAAAATGATAAGCGACATCCCGTTGCCGACACCGCGCTCGCTGATCTGCTCGCCGAGCCACATGATGAAGCACGAGCCCGTCGTCAGAGTCAGTACGGTCATCAGCGTGAAACTCCAGCCGGGGTTGTAGACCAGCGGCTGGTTGCCCGGACCGCCCTGGTGTTGCAGGGTGGAGGCGATCGTCAGGGACTGAACAATGCTTAGAAGAATCGTGAGATAGCGCGTGTACTGCGTGATCTTGCGCCGCCCGAGTTCGCCTTCCTTCTGCAGCCGCTCGAGATACGGCCAAACGACGGTCATCAACTGCAAGATGATCGACGACGTAATGTAGGGCATGATGCCCAGCGCAAAAATCGTCAATTTGCGGAAGTTGCCGCCGCTGAACAAATCGATAATCCCCAGAAAGGAGCCCTGGTTCTGGTTGAAAAGCTGCTGCAAGACGTCTGTATTGATGCCCGGAGTCGGCAGGAAAGCGCCGAGCCGGTACACCGCAAGAATCGCCAGCGTGAACAGAATCCGCTTGCGCAGATCCGGGATCCGGAACATGTTGGCGAACGCTGCAAAAAACTGGCTCATGACAAGATTTCGGCCTTCCCGCCGGCTTTCGTAATCTTTTCCGCGGCCGACTTGCTGAACGCGTGCGCGCGCACGGTCAACGCGTGTTGCAAGTCGCCCTCACCCAGAACCTTCACGCGCTCGGTGGCCTGTCGCACCAGGCCGACGGCCAGGAGCAGCTCGGGTGTCACCGTCTCGCCCGCCGCAAAGCCGTTGAGGCTGGCCACATTCACGACGGCGAATTCGTGCGAAAACGGATTGTGGAAGCCGCGCTTGGGAATCCGCCGGTGGAGCGGCATTTGGCCACCCTCGAATCCGGGCCGGCGCGAATAGCCTTTGCGCGATTTCTGTCCCTTGTTTCCCTTGCCCGCGGTCTTGCCGAGCTTCGAACCTATTCCGCGCCCCACGCGCACCTTGCGGTGCCGCGAGCCTCGCGGCGGCCCCAGACTTGAGAGATTTACGCCCATGAATTCCCTTCCCTATTCCAGCACGACGACGAGATGGCGCACTTTATCGATCATGCCGCGCGTTGCCGGCGTATCTTCACGCTCGATCACTTGCTGCATCCGGCGGAATCCCAAGCCGCGAATCGTACGGCGCATATCCTCCGGGCAGCCAATAAAGCTCACGACCCACTGGATTCGTATCGTGCCTGGTTTGTTCTTGGCCATGGCGAGTTCGCTCGGGCGCTAGTGCCCCAGGTCCTCCACGGATTTCGATCGCCACTCCGCCACCTTGCCGACATCCTTCAAGCGCAGCAAAGCGTCAAAGGTGGCCTTTACGACGTTGTGCGGGTTGGAAGTGCCGATGGACTTCGTCAGCACGTTGCTGACGCCTGCGACCTCCATCACCGCGCGCACCGGGCCGCCTGCAATGATTCCCGTACCGTCCGCCGCCGGCTTCAGCAGAACCTGGCCTGAACCGTAGAAGCCGATCACCTGGTGGGGAATCGTGTTCCCTTTCAGGTTCAGGTGAATCAAGTTCTTCTTCGCCTGTTCGATAGCCTTGCGGATGGCCATGGGCACTTCGCGTGCTTTGCCCATGCCGAACCCCGCGTGTCCCTGCTGGTCGCCCACCACCACGAGCGCGGAGAAGCTCAGATTCTTGCCTCCCTTGACGACCTTTGTGACGCGTTGAATCGCCACCACTTGATCCTTGAGATTATTCGCGCTGATCTCGATGGGCCGGCGAACGGAAAGCGTCTCGCGTAGAATGTGTTTTGACATAGCTTAGAATTTCAACCCCGCCTCGCGCGCGGCCTCCGCCAGCGCCTTTACCCGGCCGTGATACTTGTATCCGCCGCGGTCGAACACCACCAACCCGATCCCGGCGGCCCGGGCACGCTCAGCCACCTTGCGGCCCACGATCTTGGCCGCGGCGACATTGCCGCCGCCCTGGATGTCCTTGCGCGTCTCCTTGTCGATCGAGCTGGCGGACGCGAGTGTCTTGCCGCTGCGGTCGTCAATGACCTGCGCGTAGATGTGGCCCACCGAGCGGTACACCGAAAGCCTCGGACGCTCCGGCGTGCCGTTCACGCGGGTGCGTACGCGCAGGTGAACGCGCTGCCGGTGCGCGTTCCGCGAAAGATTGCGAATTGGATCCGTGGCCACGCTGATTCTCCTCGCTTTAGGCGCCGGTCTTCGCAGCGCCGGCCTTGCCCGCCTTCTTCTTTAACCGCTCGCCCGTCAAGCGGACACCCTTTTGCTTGTATGGATCGGGCGGACGCAACGCGCGAATATTTGCCGCCACCTGCCCGACTTTGGCGCGGTCCGCTCCCGAAACGGTCAGGTGAGTTTGCTTCTCCACCGTGATCTGAATTCCCTCCGGAACCGGGAATTCGATGGCGTGCGAATAGCCCAAGCTGAGCGCCACCGCCTTGCCCTTCAGCTCCGCGCGATATCCGACTCCGACGATATCCAGGTCCTTGCGGAAACCTTCCGTTACGCCGTGGATGGCGTTGGCCGCGAGCGCCCGAGCCAGACCGTGAAGCGCGCGCTGCTCGTCGGTCTGCCGCAGCGCGTGCAACTCGCTTCCCTTTTGCTCGAATGTGATTCCGGCCGGAACCGGAATCGTCAACTTGCCTTTCGGGCCCTGCACATCCAGACGACTCGGCTGGATCTGCACCTTCACGCCCGGCGGAACCGCAATCGGCTTTCTTCCAATGCGCGACATTGCCGGCTACCAGACCTCGCAGAGAACTTCGCCGCCCACTCGGGCCTTGCGGGCCGAGCGGCCGGTCATCACGCCCTTGGGCGTAGTCAGAATATTGATTCCCATCCCGCCCATCACGGGCCGGAATCCCAGCGCGCCACTGTAACGGCGGCTGCCGGGGCGGGAGACGCGGCGCAGGTCGGTGATGACGCTGCGGCGGTCCGAAGCGTACTTGAGGAAGACGCGCAGAACGCGGCGCGTCTTGTTTTCCTCGACCAGCTTGTAGGTCGAGATGTATCCCTCTTCCTTCAAGATGCGCGTAATCTCCACCTTCAGCTTCGAGGCGGGAATATCCACGCGCGCGTGCTTGGCGCGCGCGGCGTTGCGGATGCGCGTCAGCAAATCGGCAATGGGATCGGTTTGCATGCTTACCAGCTCGCTTTCACGACGCCGGGGATTTCCCCCTTGAGCGCGAAACCTCGAAAACAGATGCGGCACATCTGGAACTTGCGGATATATCCGCGCGGCCGGCCGCAGACGCGGCAGCGGTTACGCACGCGAATCTTGAACTTCGGCTTCCTGCGCATCTTTGCGAATTGAGACGTACGCGCCATCGTTTCTCCTCTATGCTGTGCGCAGCGGCACGCCCAACAGGCGCAGCAGCTCGCGTCCTTCTTCGTCGTTCCGCGCCGTGGTGGTCAGCGTGATGTTCATGCCCTTGATTTTGTCCACGCGCGTGTAATCGATCTCCGGAAACACCAGCTGATCTTTCAGCCCCAGCGTGTAATTGCCGCGGCCGTCAAAGGCGTTGGGCGAAAGCCCCTTGAAGTCGCGCACGCGCGGCAGCACCACGTTGCACAACCGGTCCAGAAACTCGTACATGCGCTCGCCGCGCAGCGTGACGCAGCAACCGATCGGCATCCCGCGCCGGATCTTGAAATTCGCGATGGACTTCTTCGCGCGCGTGATCACGGCCCGCTGGCCCGTGATTTGGCCCAATTCGACCGCGGCCACGTCCAGCAGCTTGACGTTCTGGCTGGCCTCGCCCAGGCCGATGTTGACGACAACTTTCGAGACCTTCGGCACGGCCAGCGCGTTCTTGAACCCGAAACGCTTCATCAGCGCCGGGACGGCTTCAGCACGGTAACGTTCGCGGAGTCGGCTCGACATTGCTCTTCAATCCTCGCCTTACTTTTCCAGCGTCGTGCCGCAACGGCGGCAGACGCGGACCTTCGTTCCGTCCGGCATCTGCTTGCGGCCGGTGCGCGTGTGCTTGGCGCAGGCCGGGCAAACCAGCATCACATTCGAGATCGCCATCGGGCTTTCGCGCTCCACCACGCCACCCTTGATGTTCTTCGCGGGATTCGCGCGGGTGTGGCGCTTGATGATGTTCGCGTGCTCGACCGTGATCCTTCGGGTGCGCGGATCGATCGAGAGCACACGCCCGGTCTTGCCCTTGTCGCGGCCGGAAATTACGCGCACTTCGTCCCCTTTGCGCAGGCCCGCGCTGCTTGGTCCGAGTTCCATTCGGCTCATATCGTTCACCAAACTTCCGGCGCCAGAGAAACGATCTTGGCGAATTTTTTCTCGCGCAACTCGCGCGCCACCGGCCCGAACACGCGCGTCCCTACGGGCTCGTTGGCTTCATTGATCAACACGGCCGCGTTATCGTCGAACCGGATGTACGTGCCGTCCTTGCGGCGATGCTCTTTTCTCGTGCGCACGACCACAGCCCGCACGACACTTCCCTTCTTGACCGCGCTGTCCGGAACGGCTTCCTTGACCGACGCCGTGATGACATCGCCCAGACCGGCGCGGCTGCCGACATCGCCACCCAGCGGCAGAATGCACATCAACCGGCGCGCGCCGGAGTTATCGGCCACCGTCAACCAGCTTCGCATCTGAACCATTGCCGCGCTCCTTCGATTTCCGGCGCTGTGGCGCTAAGTGGCTATTGTCCCGCGCGCCACGACTTCGTCCAGCCGCCAGCGCTTCAGCTTGGACATCGGCCGCGTCTCGACGATGCGCACCGTGTCACCCGGCCGCGCCGAGCCCTCTTCGTCGTGGGCATAAAACTTCTTCGTCACCCGGATCACGCGCTGGTACTGCGGATGCCGCACCAAGCGGGTCACCCGGACGACAATCGTCTTCTGCATCTTCGCGCTGGTGACCACGCCGGTCAGGTGCTGGCGCGGCCTCCGCGGTTTCGGCGACTCAGTTTCCATGCGACTCCTTCAACGCGCGCTCGCGCAGCAGTGTCTTGACGCGCGCGAGATTTTTCTTCGCAATGCGCAGCTTCGTTACGGCTTCCGCCTGGCCCGTCCGGAGCTGGAATCGCAATTGGAACACCTGCTCGGACAATTCCTTTTCCCGCGCGTGAAGCTCGTTGGTGTCCTGCTCGCGAAGTCCTTCCCCTTGCCGCGGCATCAGAGGGCTCCCGCGCGACTCACGATTCGAGTCGGAATCGGCAATTTGTGCGCCGCGAGTTCGAGCGCTTCCGTTGCGGTGGCCAAATCCACGCCGGCCATCTCGAACATCACCCGGCCCGGCTTCACCACGGCGACCCAGCGCTCCGGAGCGCCTTTGCCTTTGCCCATGCGGGTTTCGGCGGGCTTCTTGGTGAACGGTTTATCTGGGAAAATCCGGATCCAGAGCTTTCCGCCGCGCTTGATGAAGCGCGTGATAGCCACGCGCGAAGCTTCGATCTGCCGGTCGGTGATCCACGCCGCTTCCAAGGCCTTCAATCCATACTCCCCGAAGGCGAGATCGCCGCCGCGCCAGGCCTTGCCTCCCCGGCGCCCGCGCTGCTGTTTGCGGTACTTCACTTTCTTGGGCATCAACATCGTCGTCGTCCTTGAATTCCGGCGCTCAGCCCGCCACCGGCTGCGCCTGGCCTTTCGGTTGCCCGCCTTGCTCTCCGCGAGCCGGAATATTCTCGCCCTGATAAATCCAGCACTTCACGCCGATGACGCCGTAGGTCGTGTAGGCCTGCGCAAAACCAAAATCAATGTCCGCGCGCAGCGTCTGCAGCGGCAAGCGGCCTTGCAGATACCATTCCTTCCGCGCGATTTCGGCGCCGTTCAACCGGCCAGCGACGCGAACCTTGATGCCCTTGCAGCCGAACCGCAGGGCCGAGTCCACCGCCTTCCGCATCGCGCGGCGAAACGCCACGCGCTTCTCGAGTTGCAACGCAATCGACTCGGCGACCAGCTGCGCGTCGAGTTCCGGGCGATGCACTTCGAGAATGTCGATGTGCACTTCACGGCGCGTGCGCTTCTGAATCTCGTTCTTGAGCTTGTCGATCTCCGCGCCCTTGCGCCCGATGATGATTCCTGGCCGCGCCGTATACAGCCGGATGACGAGCTTATTGGCGGCACGCTCGATATCGATCGAACTCACTCCCGCCGCCTTCAACCGGTCTTTCAGCTGCCGGCGTAGAACCACGTCTTCGTGGAGCAAATCCGCGTATTCGCGGTCGGCGAACCAGCGCGATCTCCACGGTTTGTTGTAGCCCAGCCGGAACCCGTACGGATGTGTCTTCTGCCCCAAAGTCGCCTCCTATTTCTCTTTCTTCGGCTTGCGCACGCGCTTGGATCGGCCCACGAGGGCCTTGCGCGCTTTCTTGACCGCTCCGCGCACGCCCTTTTCCGATTCCGCTTCCGCCACCGCCGCGGCGACGCGTTCCTTCGCCGCCACGTGATGTTCTGCCACGGCAACGGTGATGTGGCTGGTGCGCTTCTGATATCGAAACGCGCGGCCCATAGGCGCCGGACGAAGCCGCTTCCACCGCGGCCCCTCATTCACAAAACAGCGCGAGACGTACAGCTCGTCCACGTCGAGCGAAGCGCCGGCGTCCTCGGCCTTGCGCTCGGCATTCGCAATCGCGCTGCGCAGCACTTTTTCGACGTCGCGCGACGCGCGCTTCCGCGTGAAGTGAAGAATCTGCAGCGCATCTTCGGCGCGATGCCCACGAATCAAATCCACCACCAGGCGCGCCTTCTGCGGCGACATCCGGACGTGCTTGGCCATCGCCAGAGCTTCGATAACCGGGGCTGCATGCGTGTGTCGTTCGGTCGCCATCTCTTATGCCTTCGGGGGCGCCGCCGCCGGAGCCGCCCCGCCTGCGGCGGGCGCCCCACCGGGCGCCGCTCCCGGCGCGCCTGCCGTTCCTGCCGCTCCCGCTGGAGCGCCGGCAAGCATTGCCGCCCGTTCGAGCGCAGCCTTCACGGCGTGGCCCTTGAACGTTCTCGTCGGAGAAAACTCTCCAAGCCGGTGGCCCACCATCTGCTCCGTGACGTACACCGGCACAAACTTCTTGCCGTTGTGCACCGCGATCGTGTGTCCCACCATCTCCGGCAAAATCGTGGAGCGTCGCGACCACGTCTTGATGACTTTCTTCTCGTTGCGCGCGTTCAAGGCTTCCACCTTGTCGCGCAGGTGGTTGTCGATGAACGGTCCTTTCTTAAGCGAGCGTGGCATGGGAATCCTCTATCCTTCGACCCGGCGCAGCTTGATCCATTGCGCGCGCCGTACTTTGCGGAAACCTCGAACGGGCCCCGGCACGCGATGCGAAAGCGGGCAGAAGGGGCAGACAAACCGGGTGCCCTGCGCCAGCGGCGCCTTCTCGACTACTACGGCCCAGCCGGCCTTGCAAATCCGGTACATCACTTGCTGCGGAGGTTGCAGCACGGGCCTCGCCGCGGGCTTCGATGGAAGAGCCGCGTGGGCGCGCTTCGGCTGCCGCGACAGACGGCGCGCCGAGCTTCGTGTTGATCTGCGTCGCGTTTCACTCATTGTATATCTCTCTTCAACCCGCCGCGTCGGGTGCATTCTGTTTCTCCCGCTCCATTCAAACCGCTTACGAACAAGAACTCCTGCGTGCCCCTACGGCTTCCGCCGCTCGACGATCATGCGACTGCCGCGCTTGTTGCGCCGCGTCTTGGCGCCGAGCGTCGGGAAACCCCATGGCGTTTGCGGATGATTGCCCTTGACCCGCCCCTCACCACCCCCATGCGGGTGGTCCACCGGGTTCATCGCCACGCCGCGCACCGTCGGCCGGATTCCATGCCAGCGCGTGCGGCCCGCTTTGCCATACGACACGTTCTCATGGTCGAGATTGCCGACCTGGCCGATCGTCGCCATGCAATCCAGCATGAATTTCCGAACTTCGCCCGAAGGCAATTTCACCAGTGCGATTTCGCCTTCCTTCGAGAGCAGCTGCGCCGAGCCTCCCGCCGAGCGAACCACCTGGCCGCCTTTGCCAGGAGCAAGCTCCAGGTTATGAAGCGGCGTTCCGGGCGGAATGAACCGGATCGGCATCGCGTTTCCCGGAAGAATGTCCGCACCCTCACCCGTTTGAACCGTCATGCCCACCTCGAGGCCCACGGGATGAAGGATGTACCGTTTCTCTCCGTCCGCGTAATGCAACAAAGCAAGCCGAGCCGAGCGGTTCGGATCGTATTCGATGGCCGCAACGCGCGCGGGAATGCCCTTCTTCTCGCGCAGAAAATCGACCGCGCGGTACTGCCGCTTGTGGCCGCCGCCCCGATGCCAGATCGTCAGATCGCCGCGATTGCTTCGCCCGCCGGTGCGCTTCTTGGGCCCGACCAGCGACTTCTCCGGCGTCTGCTTGGTGATCTCGCTATTGTCGAGAATCGTGGCAAATCGCCGCGACGCTGTATATGGCCGAAAACTTTTCAGTGCCATGACCGTTCACCTTTCCCTGGCACGCCCTTCAGGCGCCTAATCCCCGAACTAGAGATTCTCCGCATACTCGATCATCTTTTCGCCCGGCGCGAGCTTGACGTACGCCTTCTTCCAGTCGCGCCGATGACCTTCCGCACGACCGCGCCGGCGGAACTTTCCGTGGTAAATCGCGGTGCGCACATCCGTGACCTTCACCTTAAAGACTCTCTGCACTGCTTCTTTGATCTGCGTCTTCGTGGCGGCCCGCGCGACCTCAAACACGACGGTGTGTTGCGTCTCCTTCACGCCGAGGCCCTTCTCGGTGATGATCGGCCGCCGAATCACTTGAAACGCCGTAAGCGTCATTGCGTGTCCTCGTCCCTGACGTAACGATCTTGCCCGGCCCCTACTTACGGGGCTTGCTCTTTTTCTTGCCCGCCGCCCGCTTGCGCGCTGCGGCTTTCTGCTTCTTCTTCGCAGGAGCGGCAGCCGCTTTCGGTTTCGCCTGAGGCTCGGCGGCCGCAGGCGCCACTGGCGCCGTCTCAATCTGTACCACGTCGCTCCCGGCAACTGCGCGCCCCGGACCGAGCGATTCGCCGAGGCGAACCGCGACGTCTTTCGAGAGCATCAGCCGGTCGTGCCGCAGCAGATCGTAGGGTTGCAAGCCGCGCGGCGTGACCAGCTTCACGCCTTCCAGATTCCGGCTCGCCAGTTCGAGATTGCGGTTCGCTAATGCATCCACCAGGAGAATCGTTTTCGTCGCGCCGTCGAGCTTGTCGAGCACGCGGCGGAATTCCTTCGTCTTGTGCGTGGCGAGCGACCAGCCCTCCACGACCGTCAGTTTCTGGTCCGCAAGTTTCGTGGTCAGCGCCGAGCGCAGCGCGCCCAAGAACACCTTGCGCGGCAGACGGTAGCCGTAGCTGCGCGGAGTCGGGCCGTGCACCGTGCCGCCCTTCCGCCAAATCGAGCTGCGAATCGATCCCACACGCGCGCGGCCGGTGCCCTTCTGGCGCCACAGCTTCTTGCCCGAGCCCGAAACCTCGCCGCGTCCCTTGACCTTGTGCGTGCCTGCGCGCTGCGATGCCAGATACCAGCGCACGGTCTCGTGCAGTAGATGCGGATTCACTTCCGCGGCAAACACGGTATCCGCCAGCGAGACCTGCCCCACCGTTTTCCCTTCGAGGTTCTTCACGTCCACAACCGGCATCGTCGCTTCCTTCCGGCTACTTTTTCTTTGCTTTCTTTGTCTTGCGGATCACGATGTACGTGCCGCTCGGCCCAGGCACTGCGCCGCGAACCAACAGCAGATTCTCTTCCGTGTCCACCTTGACCACGCGCAAATTCTTCGCCGTCACGCGATTGCTGCCCATGTGCCCCGGAAAATGCTGCCCCGCCCAAACGCGCGACGGAAACGAACTGCCGCCGATTCCGCCCGGGGCGCGGTGAAACATCGAACCGTGTGTCGCGTCGCCGCCGGCGTAATGCCAGCGTTTCACGCCGCCCGCGAAGCCTTTGCCTTTGCTCACGCCCAGCACGTCCACGAAATCGCCTTCAGCGAAGCGATCCACCAAGACACGATCCCCGGCCTTGGTATCGTCCGCGGAATCATCGATGCGGATTTCGCCCAATAGCTTCAGGGGCGCAACGCCGGCCTTTTTGAAATGCCCCGCCATCGGCCTGTTGACTCGTTGCGGTTTGATGAACTCCACCAGGCCCAACTGCGCGGCGTCGTAGCCGTCTTTTTCCTTGGTGCGCCGCTGCACAACCACGCACGGCCCGGCTTGCAGCACGGTGCAACCAATCGCCGCGCCATCGCCGCCGAAGACCTGGGCCATCCCGAGCTTGATTCCGAGAATCCCGTTGACTGCCATTTGTGTCGCTCGTTCCCCTTCTACGATTTCACCGCGTGTTCGCGGCCAAACGCCTTGATCTCAACGTCCACTCCGGGCGGCAAATCGAGCTTCATCAGCGCATCCACTGTGTCCGGGGTCGGATCGAGGATGTCGATCAGCCGCTTGTGCGTGCGCATCTCGAACTGCTCGCGCGATTTCTTGTCCACGTGCGGCGAGCGAAGCACCGTCCAGCGATTGACGGTGGTCGGCAGGGGAATCGGGCCGGCTACTTCGGCGCCGGTGCGTCGCGCGGTGTCCACGATCTCCCGCGTGGACTGGTCCAGGATGCGGTGGTCGTACGCTTTCAAGCGAATGCGGATTTTTTCACCGGATGGCATGGGTTACTCGAGGATTTCGGTGACGGCGCCGGCGCCGACCGTGTGGCCGCCTTCGCGAATCGCGAACCGCAGCCCCTTCTCCAACGCCACCGGCGTGATCAGCGAT
>Ga0187769_10001487_pt1 | contig 13422 bp, 7 predicted proteins | sample 0116_SJ02_MP02_1_FD_133140 | JGI IMG/M metagenome (GOLD analysis project Ga0187769, IMG submission 133140) | Tropical peat soil microbial communities from peatlands in Department of Meta, Colombia - 0116_SJ02_MP02_10_MG | ecosystem: Environmental > Terrestrial > Soil > Wetlands > Peat | place... | reverse complement strand
GAAAGCAATGTTCAGCACGTACGGGAGCAGCCGCGGGAACCATGAAGTAATGGTTCGCGGCGGATTCGCAAACATCCGCCTCAAGAACGTACTCGCCCAAGGCAAAGAAGGAGGTTGGACCGTACACCAACCATCAGGCGAACTGATGACGATTTACGATGCGTCGACTCGCTACGCTTCCGAAAACACGCCCCTCGTGATTCTGGCTGGAAAACAGTACGGGGCCGGGAGTTCAAGGGATTGGGCTGCAAAGGCGGTGAAACTCTTGGGCGTGAGAGCTGTGATCGCTGAAAGCTTCGAAAGGATTCACCGGAGCAACTTGGTGGCAATGGGCGTACTTCCTCTCGAATTCGAAAAGGATGAAGGCTGGAAGACATTAGGGCTTCGAGGCGACGAAACATTTGAGATCGAAGGGTTCGGTAGGACTGGGAACGTGAAAACAAATCTCGCGGTGATCGCGCGAACCAAAATCAAGCAGACAAAATTCAGAGTCACTGCCAGATTAGATAACGAAGTCGAAGTTGAATACTACAAGGAGGGTGGTGTCCTTCCCTACGTATTCCAGAAGCGTACAGTGTCCTAGGGAAAGTCGATGAGCGGGCGAGTGTCCGGATTACCAGATTGTGCCTCGCCTATAGCGTCCCGTAAAAGCTTTCAGCTCATGGCTCTGGGCGGCTCATCGCCCATCGATCTGAGCTCCGCACCGGCCGCAGAAACGGTCAGTTTGTTTCAAGTCGTTTCCGCAGTTGCTGCACCGATAAGCGTTGGCGTATGTTTGAGGCTGGTTGCTCGTCTTCGACCCCCCGGACCTAGAGACTAGGAGCAGGAAGACGCTTACTCCAAGAAGCACCAACAGCGCTGCGATCGCCGCGCCATACAAGGTGTTGATGGAATTGTCTGTGGTCGTCACTGTGTTTGTCAAGGTGCTTACGACCAACGCCGGGCTTACGAGAGTTGAGTAGCTCGTCTGTGTAACGTAGCTACTCTGTGTTGTGGTTGTTTGGTACGGATTTATTTGGTATGGACTTGGGGAATAGCCGTTAGGCGGACTAGTAGAGAGATATGGATAGCACGTGTACGAGTTATTGGGATCCACATAGCAACCGAGGTATTGGGAGTAGTATAGGTAAGGCGGGTATCCGTATTGAGATGAGGATGGGTACAGGTAGCATACGTACGGATTGTTCGGGTCGACGTAGCAATAGTAGGATGGAGAATAGGAGAGGGAGCTGGGGTAATACGAGTATGCGTAATTCGGATAATATGGGTAATAGGGGTAGTACGGATAGCATGAATAGTTGGCGCAGTAAACAGTCGTCCCAGTTATCACTGTCGTCGTGATTCGCGTCCTGCTGGTCCTAGTCCTGGTTGTAGGTATCGTGAAACTCCGAACCGTGATGATAGGATTTTGAGTGGCCGAGTGAGAGTGAGAGTTCATTGGAGTCGAGTCCGGCGCAGCAAACGATTGACTTGAAAGTACTCCGATCACTGCAACGCAGAAAATCAGGCAACATAACGCAGTTCGCGTCTTACTATACAATCAGTATCCCTCTTGCCCTGTGAAAGCCTCATGATGGCTTCTACTTAACTATATCGCGTAGTTGCTAACAGAATGCCGGTCTTTTAGGGGTATGTGTCGGAGTTCTACCTTGTAGCTCGCGTTGGAATTGGATTGCGGAACGTGCGTTCAATTTCGTTGGAATATGTCGCATTGACAACACGACCTAGCCGACGCATCTCATCGGGTGGATGCGCCAAGGAATCCTTCGCAGTTCTCATTTAGAAGAAGATACACGCCGTCGACTTTCGCGGGGCAAAAATACGAGAGCGAGGTCTTTGCCGGTGTGCAGACATACTTTCGTTGGCGCCTGCGCTGAAGTGAGGTTAAGTTTTCAGGGCTATGCCGTCTACGCTGATTGCTCCTGGGCGGTGTAATTCTCCTTGAACGTTGAATTTCACGCCTGTAAGCATCTCTGTGACTTTGATGTTCGTTAAGGTGTGCATGGTGATTTCTGAAACGTGGAGCTCGGATCTTCCCTCCGCCACGGCCATGTAGGGGATTAGAATATCGCCCATGTGCCTATCCACCGGCGCTCCCGACTCCAACTCGCTAATGAGTTTCGATGCTACCTCTTGCCCCACGATCTCGGCTGGTTTCCCTCTTTCTCCAAGGTTGTCTGACCCGATTATTGCACCGGTTGAGAATTTTGCGAGAAGCGTTATGCCGCTGCCGGGGGCTATGTGCTGGTCTTGGCTGGGTGGATAGGTTTCTGTGGCGACATTCACGCTCCTGAACCCGGCATCGAGGAGTTTCTGTTTCGCTGCAGTAGCCTGTCTTTGCGCTACGTGGCTTGGTAACCTGACGGAATGGCTGATGCCATCTATACTGACTACCTTCCCCGTTTCCAACCAGTGAACCGCTTTCAAGAGCCTTGACGGATTTATAGCGACGGACACGCGGCCGCCGCCTTTCGGGTAATGACCGCGGCGATGGACTTGGATAGTGGCTTGGTACCCGATCTGACGGAGTAGAGGCAACTGTATGAGGCGTAGATAGTCTATGCTTGGACTCCAACGGACATCGGTGCCTCCAGTCAATTCGAACTCTGTTGGAGCGGGAGCGTAGGCTGCGGCAGGCATGAGCGCTTGCAGGATCAGAGGTATGCTACCTGCGGTTCCAACCTCAAAGCTGTGGCTTCCACCTGCGCGGCCTCGGGGCGTGAATACCAATAGCTGAGAGCCTAAGGTCAGGTTGGTGGTTTCAGCGTCGCATATTGCGGCTAACGCCTTCGCAGCGACCACGTGTTGCGCTTGCAGTCCCGGGTTTGGGCGTTTATCGCGTATCTTCACGATTGTTACCGGTTTTCCGGTCACGGCTGACAAGGTTAAGGTAGTGCGCACAATTTGCCCGCCACCTTCCAACATGTCGCCCGGAATTTCTATCATAGACCTACGGCCGCGGGAAATGAGTTGGATTCGGGTTAGTATTTCTTTTCCGGCACGTGGAGAAGAGGTATCGGACTTTAAGAGGTAGTTTGTGCCGGCAGACTTGGTTCGACGAAACGGCTGAATGGGAAGTCCCGCAGCGCCGATTGTATTGACGCGAGATACATTCTCGAACGGTAGGTGCGAAACGCAGTATGATGCCAAGCAAAGGAGGTAAACAAGACTAGTTCGATTCGGTGCAGAAAAGAAGGATTAGGAAGGGAAGGAAGGGTTCGGCTTGCCCTGCTAGGTTATGGTAGCGTCTTTGTGTAGCGGCGTAGAAGGAGGGGGAGGTTTGTGGGAGTTACTGAGGGGAATCGAATCTGCGCTAAAGCCCGGGTTCCGGCTAGGGTGCCGGCGCTGAGAGTTGAGAGTATTAGATTCACTACCCCCACCGCGAGGACTGTACCTGAGTTGGTAGCGTAAGCAGCGGCTAAGGCCACTAGGCTGACCGCGAGCCAAATGGCGGATGGAGCGAGGCTCCGGGTTGAGAGGTTGAAGCGCACTTGGCGGCGGAGCAGCCGTGTGGCTAGATAAGCGACTGGGGCTATGTAGGCGAGTCCGATCAATGAAGCCGCGACCACTCCCGCCGTTAACGCGGCCGCTTCAGGGCTCAGCGGCGCGACGAGATTGTAGGAGTAGTAGGAGGCGTAGAGGATTCCGAGTAGTGGGACGACACCCGCCTGAACAACTCGGTAGATCCATGGATTTGTTGCTGCTGAGTAAGTCACGGCCGGGGCCCAACTGTAGTACCATGCGTTGAAGGTGGTCATGAAGCTGCGGCCGGCGGTAGTGTTCTCGATTTGGTTGTCGCGGAAATTGCGGAGGAACTGAGCGTAGGGTTGAAGCACGTTGCCGTTCGTGACGTATGAGACCGGGCAGTTGGTGAGAAGGCCCTTCGTGGTAACAAGGCTAGTGAACGTGGACCCTGAAGTGAGTGTACTCTGAACGGTGACAATGTTCGTGTTACTACTTGTCTGCGTTCCCGTGACTGAAGTTGAGTATGCGGTCGTTGTGATCGTCGTCGAGATCGTACTCGTATAACTGAAGAACGTAGAAGTACTAGTCGCTGTCGTCGTTGTCGTACTGCTAGATATTGATGTGGACACCGTCGTACTAGTCGTGGGGACGGTCGAGGTACTTGTCTGGCTGTATGAGTAACTAGTTGACGAACTTAGTACGGGTGTGGAAATACAGCCACTGATACCGCAAGTCCCGGTCGCTACCGCAAGGTTAGGCGGCGAGTTGGTAACCATAACTGCAGCAAGGACTCCCACCAAAAGCAGTAGGGCCATTGCGTAGCTTCTAGGTTTCATCTGCAACTTCAACCAAACAACCTCCTAAGTAACATCGGAATCACTAAGAGTAACGCCGCCAGCAGCCCGGCGCTATCTATACTGGGCGCCGGATTAACAGGTGCGGGTTGAATAGCGAATCCGCATGGCAGTGGGCCGCATGGGACGGTGGTGTACGCTGTCGTAGTTGAGAGCGAAACAGTTGTTTGAGTTTGCGTTGTGGATGTCGTTTGCGTGAGTGTTGTCGTTGTCGGCGCAGAGACAGTAGTCAAGCTTTGGTGCGTGTAGGTTGTATAGAGAATGCCCGTCGTACTATACGTGGTGCTGGAGTACGAGAAGCTCGTCGCAACCGTCGTCGTAGTCGTCGACATGGACGTTGTAGTTGAAGATGTACTAGTCGTTGTACTGTACGTTGTGATCGTAGTCGCTAGGGTAACGCCGAGGAAATTCGACGCAAAGTCCAAGGTATCAGCTGCGGGGCAGACATCGTTTGTGGGCGCGATAGAGCAAGCAATGACGGTCATCAAGTAGTAGCCACCCGGCGCAGTGGGACTCACGACGAATGAGCCGGAGGCGTAGCCGCCCGAGATTTGGCAAGTCGCCTGGCCAGGCGGAACAGGTCCGATTGGGAAAGCTGGCGGTTGCGGGTATATCACGCAGTATGCATCCTGTGGGTTGAAACCGAACCCTGCAATGCCCACTGGCTGGCCCTGACCGACGCTGGCCGGATTCAGAACCAATAGAGCTGAGGGAGTTCCCACAGTGAAGACGCCGGTTGCTGTCTTGGTTGTACTATCGGTCACCTTCAAACCGTAAGTGCCCGCAATAGTGCTCGCCGGAACAACCACCGACCCAGAGACTTGACCAGTGTTACCGGATATAGCGCAACTTGGGGTGCCGAACGCAGGGACAGTGACTGCAGTGCAGGACGTTGCGGCTGAGCTGAATCCTGAACCGGTGAACGTGAAGACCGTGTTCACCGTGCCTGAGGTTGGGGTGACTATGACGTCGGGAATCACCGTGAACGCCGCGGCCGGAGTGAGATCATCTACCGGCGATCCTTCCACCTTTACGTTCCATGAAATATCGCTTGTAGCGTACGGGCCGACAACGAATGTTCCTTGAGCGATGCCGGGCGTCACGACGGAGCAGCTTGAGGACGTAATCAGAGTATTGTCCGGGGTGGCCCCGCTAAACGATTCCACAGAGCACGCCGTATCTGAAGAGCTCAGCCCCGTCCCTGTTAAAGTGACAGTTGTGTCCTCCGCTGCGCTGGATGGAAATAGCGTCAAGGTCGCGGCGCCGAGGCTAACGGTTAGCACTGCCTGCGCAAAATCTCCCGCACTTGGGGCGCAACCATTGTTGCCTGAGCAAGCGGTGATCTCTATCACGTATTCACCAGCCGGAACGTCCCCAATGATGAAACTGCCCGTCACGATTCCGGTTCCGACCGTGATCGCGCACGCCGACGAACCTGCAAGAACCGGGTTGGGTGTGCTTGTGCTACTTATCGAACACGATTGATCCGTTGTGAGGAAACCCGCGCCATGAACTGAGATGGTAGTTCCGATAGTACCGGCAATTGGCGTTATTGTGATTGACGGCCCACCTGTAACGTTTAACACAGCCTGCGCAAAGTCTGCCTGGTCTCCCTGTACCTGAATCACGTACTGACCTGGTTGAACATTACCAACTATGAAACTGCCCTGTATCACCCCAGTCCCGAGTTGGATTGCGCAAGCTGAACTTCCAGTGAGCACTGCACTTGTGCCGGGGCTTAGGATTGTGCACGAACTGTCGGTAGGCAGAAAACCTGTACCGTTAACGATGACCGCAATTCCAGGCCGCGCTGTTCCGGGACTCAACGTGATTTGAGCCCCGACAGTCACATTGAAGACCGCCTGGGCGAAGTCCGCTCCTGGACTTCCGTCAACCTCGACCACGTACTGACCCGGGGGCACGTTTCCAACCGTGAAACTACCGCTGATTATTCCGCTACCAGCCTGAATGCTGCAAGCCGCGACCAGGATGAATCCTGACGTGGGACTCGTTATGGTGCAGGATGTGTCGGTCGGCAGGAAACCCGTACCGTTGACAAGAACATGTGTGCCGATTCTGCCGCTGCCTGGGCTCAGTGTGAGCGTGGGCCCGGTAGTTACACTGAAGAGCGCCTGAGCCGAGTCGCCTTGATTTCCGTCGATCTCGATCGTGTACTGCCCGGCCGGAACACTGCCTACGAGAAAACTCGCTTCAGGCTTACCCGTCCCGGCGCTAATTGCGCAGGCGCCATCCAGTATGATGCTACCCGAAGTTGGACTCGTTATGGTGCATGAAGTGTCGGTTGGGAGAAAGTTCGTACCATTCACGATAACACTAATTCCGACCTTACCGCTAGCTGGACTCAGCGTAATTGACGGCCCAGTTGCAACGTTGAATATGGCTTGCGCAAAGTCTCCTTGGTTGCCATCAACCTCAATCACATACTGTCCCGGCGGCACATTACCAACTATGAAACTGCCTGTGACATTATTGAGGCCGGCAAAAGTTCCGGAGCTGGGTGTGAAGAATGAGCAAGCTCCATCTACCACGGCGTTACCGTTGGTGGGGCTGGAAAGCGTACATGTAGTGTCCGTGGACAGAAAGCGTGAACCATCAACTTGCACACTAATACCAGTTGGACCAGATGTTGGAAAGAGCTGAATGAATGGACCGGAGGTCACATCCAATACAGCTTGCGCGGAGTCCCCCTGGTTTCCATCGACCTCAATCACATAGTCACCCGGCGCAACGTTTCCCACATTGAAACTACCTGTAACATTCATGAATCCCTTGAAGGGGCCAGAAGTTGCCGTGAAGAAGCTGCACGCTCCATCCACAATAACATTGCCGGAGGTGGGGCTTGAAAGCGAACAGGTAGTGTCGGTTGGGAGGAAGTCCGAGCCTTCGATAGTTACTTGAGATCCAGTTGCGGCCGTCGACGGAAAGAGCTGAATGAATGCACCGGAGATCACGTTGAAAACCGCTTGAGCGAAAGTGCCGCTCGGACTAGTGGTGACCTGGACTATGTATTGGCCGGGGTTAACGTTGCCCACAATGAAGCTGCCAGTAACATTATTGAACCCAGCAAACAGCCCCGAGCCCGCGAAGACTGAACAGGACTCGGTACCCGACGCAATGAAGTCCGAGCTGGACGTCGTTGATATGTCACAGGTTGTATCACTCAGAGGGAAGAATGCCCCTGTGATAGTCACCGTCGTACCGGTAGGACCACTCGCCACTTGCCCAACACTAAGTCCGGAGAACTGAATGAACGGCCCTTGCACAATGAACACACCAAACATAATGGCTCCACTCGTACCTGTTACTTGGACTTGGTATGCGCCGGGAGCAACGCTACTAACAATGAAACTCCCTGTTATCGCTCCGCTCTTTGTCTCCGTGCAACCCACCGAAGAGACCGGAGTTCCGTAAATTGAGCAAGTGCCGGCAGGATGAGGCGCACCCGTATCGGTGGCCGTTACCCCCACAGTCGCTCCGACAGGTGCTTCCGCAGGAGTGAAGACAACGCCGGTCTGACTGACCACGGTGAGGAGTGCCGACGCCGAGTCGCCTGATGATCCGGTAACGATAACAGTGTAGGTGCCCGGCGACGCGGTAGATTTGACTATGAAGTCGGTGGGCTGTTTGATTACACCCCCACTTGTGAAGTGGCAGGTTGGGGATTTTACGATGTCAGTTGGAGTAGTAGTAATGGATTTGCAACTCTCGCCTGCTTTGAAGCCGCTACCGGAAATCGTCACGGTGCCTCCAGCACTTACGGAGGCAGGATCAAGCGTGATGGTTGGAGTCGCGCTGGTCACAGTGAACGTTGCGAAAGCGGAATCAGTCGTGCTTCCTGTAACTTTTATGGAATAATCGCCCAACACGGCCGTGGAGAGAACCTGGAAGGAACCCGACATGGAACCGCTGGCAGTGAATGAACACGACACTGCGGTAACAATGGATGCTGGAGTGCTCGAAAGGCAAGTGTAAGTCCCAGCATCGCCGGGGTTGAACCCACTACCAGTAACAGATACGACGGTGCCGCCCGGCCCAAAATTGGGGCTGAGCGAAATCGCGGCAGCAGTAACAGTGAACTGTGCTGAAGCAGCATCACCAGTCGGACTGCCAGTGACTTTGATTGTGTACACGCCGGGCGCAGCCGTGTTCTTCACCTTGAACGAGCCGGACACTGAACCGCTAGCGGAGAAGGTGCAAGTTGCAGCCGTAACGATAGATGACGGAGTACTCGAAACACAAGCGTAAGTGCCCGCATCACTTGGGCTGAATCCACTACCAGTAAACGTTACACCGGTGCCGTCCGGTGCAGAAGTGGGACTTACCGAAATCGTGGCTGTGGTAGACGTCACTGTGAATGCCGCAGAAGCAGAATCACTTGTGCTGCCGGTGATCGCGACAGTATATGCACCCGCTGTGGACCCAACCGCAACTTGGAAGGATCCGGACACCGAGCCGGTGGCGGAGAAGGTACAAGTTGCAGCCGTAACGATAGATGAAGGAGTACTAGTTACGCAAGGATAGGTGCCCGCGTCACCGGTGTTGAACCCACTACCGGTTATTGTTACGGTGGTACCGACTGGCCCAGACGTTGGACTTAGCGAAACCGCAGCCGACTCCACGGTAAACGTGATCGGGGCTGAAACGTCGTTGACTGGTGTACCAGTCACTTGGACACTGTATGGACCAGCCGCTACACTACCGACGGTAAATGTGAAACTGAGCGACCCACCAGACATGCCACAATTTCCAGGAGTAACCCCTGTGACTAGAGCAGCTGGAGACGGAGTGCAGCTCGTGTCTCCCGTGTCGAATCCACTTCCCGTCACTTGAACAACCGTGCCAACGGGACCAGTGTCCACATTCAGAGAGATTGAGGGAGAAGCATGAGCAGGAATGGCAGTTTCCGCTGAGACGAATAACGCTAACACAACGACGAGCAGAGTGACTGTTAACCTCGCGCGATGAAAACTACTCAAGTCTGAGCACTCATCCGGAAAGCTAATCGCTTAAGCCGAGTTTGACAATATTTAACGATGATTGACTGACTACGGCAAGTTTTTGGGAAACCCGTGGCGTAATTTACTAGATTTTGCTTCATTTGCACTGCGCAGGGAAATTTGGCCGTAGAACCTGCACCGACTAGCGTTCCACCTGACGTCAATTCCAGATCATTCCTGAACTCAGGATGGGTGCGCCTTATTTAACTGTTGATACGTGCCACACAAATACATATACAAATTCGCACATCTTCGCCCTTAGCAATTTCAATGAACAAAAAAGGCACAAACCGCGCTAGAGGTAATCTCGTGCATTAACTCCCCTGCGCGCCACGGTCCAACGCAATTCTCCCGCCAAAGCGTTCGAACGCCCTTGCAACCATGCCGTGATATCCAGAGCGTTGAACGAGTTCAAGTCACAACCCTTCTCTTAATCCGTTCGTTCAGGTCCATGAAAGATGTTACGAGGGATAGAAAACTGGAAGCTAAGTCGCGTTGCTTGACATTCGATCCATCGTTGGCTATTGATGCAAAATTACGCTACTCAGGGGTTTTGACACGGAAGAGGCAATTTCATTCCAATCCTCGGTGTCCATATTCAAATTCCCAGCAAGGAATTTGCCTCCCTTTTATACCGCGCCGAGGCAAATGATGGTCGACTGTTTATGAAACGAGAATCAAAGGCAAAGCTCCGTATACTGCTGATTCTGCTGCTTGTCCTACTCCCCGGATTCCTCTCAGTGCAAAGCCTGTACGCGATGAAGTTACCTTCCCTTACTATCTCCCTCTCAGCCACAAAAGTGAATCTTAGTGGAACGATAACTGTCTCCGGTCTACTGAGCGGCGCCACTACCAAGCCTGTTGCGACCGGTACAGTCACCTACAACGTCTACTCTGGCGCATCGTGTTCGGGAACCCTTTTCCTGACAGCGAAAGTTACTCTAACAAAGGGCCAACCTCCGTCCCACACATTCACAATGAGTTCTGCCGGCACATTCACTTTCCAGGGCTCTTACAGCGGTGACGCGAATAACTATCCCGCGACGAGTCTTTGCAGCGTCCCTGTGAAGGTCGTTGGCACCTCGACAATTCTCACGACAAAACTCAGCAAAACTACCATAGCACTTGGTGCGTCGGTGACAGACACGCCCACGTTAACAGGAACGAACCACGGCTCGGCGACGGGTACAGTGACATACGACCTGTTCTATGGTTCGGCCTGTTCAGCTGGAATTGCTCAGTCGCAAACGCTGACGATCGTCACGGCCGGTACTCTTCCTGACTCCAACCCGTTTACGATCAATAATGCGGGAACATACTCGTTGCACGCGGTTTACAGTGGTGACTCAAAGAACGCTGGCTCTACGAGCTCCTGCGAAGGCCCCCTGACTGTCAACAAGTTGACACCTACGCTCGGAACTACGTTTTCCGCGAGTTCGATAACTGTTGGCGGGACAGTCTCCGATGCGGCCACTTTGACTGGTGATACGACGACGGCTGGTGGTACGGTGACGTACTACCTCTTCGGTAATGGTGTGTGCAATGGGGCGAGCATCGATTCCTACACCGTGACAGTCACGAATGGCGTTGTCCCCAACTCTAGGAACTTCATCATCACGAGCGTAGGTTCGGGTAAACTCAGTTTCACGGCGATCTACAGTGGAGACAACAACAACGCGGGTACGACGAGCTCGTGCGAAGGTCCAATAGCCGTGAAGAAGGCATCCCCAACGCTTTCAACTACTGCCTCGTCGTACAGCATAACGGTCGGCGGGTCGGTCACGGATACTGCCACTCTGACGGGGGCCACAAGCAACGCTGGAGGCACTGTTCTCTTTGAGCTCTGGAACGATGGCTCATGTGGAGGAGGCGGCGGAAGTGTCGTGCAGTCCTTCACTGTCACGGTGACTGGTGGGTCTGTTCCCAGCGTCAGCTTCACAATCAACACATCCGGTTCTTACAGCATCGGAGCCTTTTACAGTGGCGACGCGAACAACAGCAGCGCAAGCAGCGGATGCGAAGGCATAATAACAGTCAGTTCCTGAACTCCTAAACCCCTTATCTTTTTTTCATCAACCTCCACACACACGGTCGGAGGTTTTTCTTTCCTCCTAGGTCTCGGACCATTCGTTACAAGGCCTATTCTTGTGCAACCACCTCCACGTACCGTGCATGGAAGGGAAACAAATGGGGCACAACACGGTTGTCGTTCCTGTGGCGGGCTGTTAGCTTAGTTACAGCCGAGGAAGGCGGTGTCTAACGCGCAAGACTCTACTCATAAGACTAGATGTGTTGTTTACTTCGCAAATTTCCGCATGTTGTATCCCATTGCTAGCGACCATGTCGCCAGCAGAAGTAGGGCGGCTCTCGCGACGATGCCTGATGGTGGGGGAACGTTCGTTATTAACCCGACCAGTCCGGTGACGATGCTAAGGTATCTTACCCACTTGTAGAAAACTCCCTTCAACATGATCACGCCAGAGATCAACACGCCGATTAGGAATAGACTGTTGCCAGCAACGTATGTGAACGCGTGATTCACTGGGGTGATTAATCCTAACGTTAGGACAACATCAGCAACTATGAAGATGACTATGGCGACTTCCATCAGGAAAACTGCTACCTTTGAACCAACCTCATTCGAGCCCCGCAGGGCATAGTAGAGGGGGATGGCGGCTACGCCGAAGAGCACGGCGGTCAGAGTTATGAGTCCATGCACCGGCCGAACATATGTTGGAACCGCAAGAGCATACACGAGGAGGATGATTCCGTTCAGAAGTTCAGAAGGAAACAAACGCTGCCAATAGGATACAACTCCTTCTTGGCAAGTTTCTTCTTGCCTAGCTTCATGATGAACCGAAGCTAGCGAAACTCTGTATATAAGAGCTTAGAGAAACGAGTTCTCACGCGGTGTTCCAGATTGCTGCTGAAGAGAATGGCCATACGGCTTCTTGCCATCTCCGTACTGTTCTCCATCGTATCCATCGCGCTAACTGCGCAGCCTGCACTCTCTGAGGAAACCGTCTTCTACTTCCATAATCAAGGAGAACTACAGGTTTCGCTGCCGCAGTTCCAAGTTGGAAACTTCCAAGTATCTGGGTTAGACGCGAGCGCTTCAAGCTCAAGCGCGAGGATCTTCTCAGCTGCATCACCAACCGCACCTACCTCGACCGGGACCATCGCGTCCATGTCTGCTCAAATCTCCATTTCGGGACAGCCGTCGGGTTACGCGGCTGTCGTGGCTTGGGTTACATCCCCCTTCCCGGCGAATGTGACTCTTGATGGACAGGTGATAATGTACGTCTGGATGAGCAGCGGCGACGTGTTATCGCCTTGGCAGGCTTCCGAACTTTTCATGGGCGTAGCCGACTATTCCCCGGCAAGCTCAACGCGTTTTCAACTACTCGATTACTACCTAGGCAACGCGACACTTGGTTACAATGGGTTCAATAACTCGCCCAACGAGTACATCATCTCCACGCTTCGAATCAACCAACACCAGTTCCAAGCGGGAAGCATGGTAATGTTCTTTGCAGGTGCTGGCTCCAACAAGCAAGGTTACAGCTTCACAGTGTACTTCGACAGCCCAACATGGAACTCACGTGCCGAGGTCCCGGCGGACCCATCCCTGACACTACCGGAATTCGGCAGCGCAGTACCACTCGGAATCATCGCCCTGCTTATGCTCCTCATCATCAAACGCAAGACCCCCGAGCGCTAACCTATTCGAGTCGAAGGGCTCATCGCCTGGTAGGAATTCATCAATTGGTTGACCTACCATGAAAACTTTGGTGAGTTTGCTGACCGACTTCGGACTGAGCGACTCCTTCGTCGGTGAACTGAAAGCCACGATCTTCTCAATCTGCCCAGAAGCCGAAGTGATCGATATCACTCACGATGTCGAACGGTTCAATATTCGAATGGGCGCCTTCTTACTTGCAAGCTCTACGCCGTTCTTCCCGGTCGGAAGCGTGCATGTAGCTGTCGTCGACCCTGGAGTGGGAAGCGAGCGACGACCTATAGCTGTTGAGACAAGCCGATCGGTTTATGTTGGACCCGATAACGGACTGCTCATTCCCGCGGCG
>Ga0187769_10001485_pt1 | contig 13424 bp, 10 predicted proteins | sample 0116_SJ02_MP02_1_FD_133140 | JGI IMG/M metagenome (GOLD analysis project Ga0187769, IMG submission 133140) | Tropical peat soil microbial communities from peatlands in Department of Meta, Colombia - 0116_SJ02_MP02_10_MG | ecosystem: Environmental > Terrestrial > Soil > Wetlands > Peat | place... | reverse complement strand
TTGTGGTTTCCCAATCGGTACCGTGCGCGCATCATCTCGGTGTTCGCGATCGCAGTGCCCGTTTCGGGGGTCATCGCCGGACCTCTGTCGGGCGCGATCATGACGCACTTGGCAGGCCTCTGGGGACTGCGGGGCTGGCAGTGGCTGTTTCTCATCGAAGGCGCACCGGCCGTTTTCCTCGGCATAGCCGCGTATAGGCTGCTGCCCGACCGGCCGGCGAGCGCCGGCTTTTTGTCCCCGGAGGAAAAAAGCAAAATCGCGCGCGACCTGGACCAAGAGCCCGTTGCGCCCCACAATGCGGCCACGTTTGGCCAGGCGCTGCGGCGTCCGAGAACGTACCTGCTGGCGGTGGTGTATTTCGCGTTTTATTCGGCGCAAAGCATTTTGTTGCTGTGGGTCCCGACGCTGCTGCGCAATGCCGGTGTGCACGACCTTCTCGAAATCGGCTGGCGCTCGGCTGCCATCTTTTTGGCCGGTGCTGCGGGCATGGTCGCCGTGGGCTGGAGCTCCGACCGCACCGGCGAGCGGCGCTGGCACCTCATCGTTTGCGGGGCCGTGGCCTGCGGAGCCTTCCTGCTTTTGCCGGAGTTCGCCGACAGCCCGGATGGCACGAGTCTGTGTCTCATTCTTGCTGCCGTCACGATGTTCGCCTTTTTGGCTCTGTTTTGGACCGTTCCCTCCTCCGAATTGGGCAAGGAGGCGCGCGCTGGCGGCATCGCGCTGATCAGCTCGATCGGCGCCTCGGGCTCGGCCTTGAGCCCGATGTTCATCGGCTCGATGAAGGTGGTCACCGGAAGCCTGTTCGGCGCAATCGCAACTCTCGCACTGATCTTTCTTTGCAGCCTGGTTGCCATTTATTTCTACGCGCCGCCACGGGCGAGACCCGTGATGGCGTGAGCGGCGAAGACTCGGTCCCGACCGCCCGGACGGGCGCGCCTTACACGGAGCCCTGCACCGCGAGTCGCACGGGCACGCGGCCTCGGGACGTTTGCCCTTCATAGGCGCCAAATTGCCCGGGAATCCGCGCAGTGCAGTGTCGGCACAGCCCTTGCTCGGTCAGTTCGTAACTCAGAATGTCGTGCCAATCGCGCACGATGAGCGGTTCTCCACACCCCGGGCAAAACGTCGTCCCGCCCGTTGTGTCATGCACGTTACCGGTGTAGACGTACTGCAGTCCCGCGCGCAGCGCGATGTCGCGCGCCCGCTTCAGAGTGGCCGCGGGGGTTCGCGGGAGCTCCGTGAGCTTGTAGTCGGGGTGAAAAGCCGTGAAATGCAGCGGCACGTCGCCTCCGAGCTCGCGCGCAATCCAAGCGCACATCGCCTCGAGCTCCTCGGTCGAATCGTTTTTACCGGGGATGAGCAGCGTGGTGATCTCCACCCAGACATCGGTGTGGTGACGCAGATACACGAGCGTATCGAGCACGGGCTGCAAGTGCGCCCCGCACAGCTTGGCATAAAACTCGTCGGTGAACCCTTTCAGGTCGACATTGGCCGCGTCGATCTTCGCGTAGAAGTCGCGTCGAGCCTGCTCGCCCATATAGCCGGCGGTGACCGCAACCGTCTTGATACCCAGATCGTGACAGGCGTCAGCCGCGTCCATCGCGTACTCGGCGAAAATGACCGGGTCGTTGTAGGTGAAGGCAACGCTTTGGCACTTCATCTTCGCAGCCGTGCGCGCGATTGCCTCGGGCGATGCGGCATCCATCAAGGTGTCCATCTCGCGCGATTTCGAGATGTCCCAGTTCTGGCAGAACTTGCACGCGAGATTGCACCCGGCGGTTCCAAAGGAAAACACCGTCGAGCCGGGGTAAAAGTGATTGAGCGGCTTTTTCTCGATCGGGTCGATGCAAAACCCCGACGAACGGCCGTAGGTGGTAAGCACGATGGCCTCGTTTTCGCGCTGGCGCACGAAGCACGCGCCTCGCTGCCCTTCGTGCAGACGACAGTCGCGCGGACACAAATCGCATTGGATCCGTCCGTCGTCCAGACGATGCCACCAACGCCCGGGGTAATTGCTCATTGCTGCATCTTCCTTATAGCGCGAAATCCAGATCCACCCACTTGGTCACGGAATAACGCGACACGCTCAATCCGGCGTGCCAGAAATCCTCGGGCAGTCCGGCTTTTTGTTTGAGCTCGCTCAGAAACTCCCGCGGGTCGACAAGGGACTCCCAGACCTGAGGCAGAAACGTCGCGCGATGGCGCCCGAACTCCAGAATCACCCCATCAATGCCGGGGCGAAGATTCGCCAGGAGTTCTTCTTCGCTACCGGCCTCTAGCCGCTCGGCGGCCGAAAGCAGTGAAACCTCAACGGATGTCGCCGGGAACTCCACGGCGGCCAACGGTTCGAAGCGCGGATCCCGGAAGGCCGCGGCAATTGCGTTCTCGCGTACATCAAGTCCCAGCGGACGAACCGCCTCGAGCGATCCGATGCAGCCACGCAGCTGCCCGGTCTTGCGCAGAGTCACAAAAGTCGCCGATTGCTGGTGCAGCGCGCCGTGGTCCGATGCTTCGAGCCCGCCCAGACCCAACCGCTCCGCGATCGCGGAGCGCGCGATCGTCAACAATGCGCGCCCAAGATCACTGCCGGACATGCGCGGCCTCCCCAAAAGCAAACGAACCGTACCCCACCACGCGGGACCGATCTCCGGCCGTATCCCCCGAGTTGCGCAAATCGAGCAACGCGGGCGCAAGCCCCCGTCGACGCGCGACCGTCAGCAGGCCATTGACGGGCGTAGCACCGCAGGCTTGCTCGTCGTGCAGCGTGGCCGACAGCGCCAGAACCGTGTCGGCCGTCTGGCGGTCGATGGTGCGCGCGTCGCCGTAGCGCAAATAGTGCGACATGTCCGAACTCACGACAATCAAAGTTTGTGGCCCGTTCCAAAGCAGTTCCATGACTTCGGCCACCTGCGCTGGCGTTGCGTCGCCCACGGCAAAGGGCACGATCCGAAACTCGCGCAGCACGGTCTGGAGGAACGGCAGCTGCACTTCCAAGGAATGCTCCAGGGCGTGCGCGGCGTCGCTCGTGCTCACTTGCGCCAGCCCCAAGGCTTTCGCGGTCGCATCGCCATCGATTTCGACGACGCCGAGCGGTGTGGCGAACGCCTGTGCAGAAGGAAGCGCCAGACCCCGTACCGGCACGCGGTGAGCGGGGCCAAACAAGACCACGCGCCGGATCGCGTCGGCCTGGGCTGCCAACTTTCGGTAGGCCGCGGCCGCAACGGGCCCCGAATACACGTAGCCGGCATGGGGAACGACGAGAGCCTTGATCGGGATCTCGCCGCTGTCCGGCGCTGCGGCCTTGTCAAGGTAGGCACGCACTTGCGCGGCAAGCGTCGCGGGCGCCTCGGGGTAGAACAGCCCGGCGACAGCGGCTGGTCGTATGGCGGGCATCGAACTCCTTTGCAATGGGACCAAGGGTCAAGGAAAGCGTCTGGCCGCAAACAAACAGCCTGGTGCCTGGTTTCCTCGCTCCTTGCACCGACCACCGTAGTCCGCGATTGGTACCCCATATTGGGCATTTGGAGGCGAAAATCAAGTCTCTAGGGCGTCCGCACCCCCGGGGTGGGTTTGGTCCGCAATCAAATTCCGTGGACTTCGCGCCGGTGTCGGCTATGGCTGTCTAGAGCGCGTCCCCCCAGGGCCCAAACTCTGGCCTTCGGCGCGCCCGCGCCCGTGCAATCCGCCGCCAAACCCCGGGATCGTTTTCTTGTTGCTTATCAAAGGTCTCGCACGAGGCGAAATCCGCTGAACTGCCAGCGGGCGTGCGGGTGGAAAAAGTTCCGGTAGCTTGCCCGCATATGGTCGGCTGGGGTCGCACACGACCCCCCGCGCAGCACCATCTGGTTCACCATGAACTTTCCGTTGTATTCGCCTACCGCACCCTCGTTGGGCTCGAACCCCGGGTAGGGCAAATACGCACTTTGCGTCCATTCCCACACATCGCCAAAGAGCTGGGTCAGTCCGCCATCCCCGTATTGCGCACCCCCGGGCACTCGCGGATGCATCGACCCGCTCTCCAGAAAATTTCCGCGCACGGCGCCGTCCACCGCCGAGGCCCCCTCGAGCTGGGACTGAGCCGCATGCTCCCACTCGCTCTCCGTGGGCAGTCGCGCCCTTGCCCAGCGGGCAAACGCATCGGCTTCGTAGTAGCTCACGTGGCATACCGGTTCGGCTGGCTCTAGCGGCTGCCTGCCCGCCAGCGTGAACACGTCGCCGTCGGCCAGCCAGTACAGCGGTGCGTCCCAGCGTTGGCGGCACACGGTATCCCAGCCGTCGGAGAGCCACCACTGGGCACTGCGATAGCCGCCATCGCGAACGAACTCCAGGAATTCACCGTTGGTGACCGGGCGATTGGCCATTTCAAAGGGTTCGATCCAGACCCGGTGCCGCGGCCGCTCGTTGTCAAAGCAAAAAGACTCGCCGCGATGCCCGATTTCGCTCACGCCGCCCGCAAACGCAACAAAGCGGCCCTCGAGCGCCGAGCCCGGCGGCGCCTCCGAGCGCCTCGGACAAAAGGCGGGCAGCAGCGGGTTGCGCGAGAAATGGTGCTTGAGATCGGTGAGGATCAGTTCCTGGTGCTGCTGCTCGTGGTTGATTCCCAGAGTGATCAACCGCGCAAGTTCCGGGGCGCAGTCGGCCGACAGCATCAGCTCGAGCATCTGATCATCAATCGCCGCCCGGTAGGCACGCACCTCTGTCAGGCTAGGGCGCGAGAGCGCACCGCGTTCGGCCCGCGGGTGAAACGCACCGATCCCGACATAATAGGAATTGAACAAGGTCCGATACGCCGGACAAAACGGGCGAAACGCGCGTCCCATCCTGGGGAGCCAGGTCTCGAGCACCAGAGTTTCGAAAAACCAGGTGACGTGCGCAAGATGCCACTTCACGGGGCTTGCATCTTCCATCGACTGCACCATGCAGTCTTCGGGCGACAAATCTGCAACGAGCATCGTCGATTGATCGCGCACGCGCCGGTACGCACGTGCAAGTTCCTTGTAATTGCGCGCCCGGGCGTGGCGGTCGGAAGCGTCCATGCGTGTTACGGACTCGCGAGAAACACGCCGAACCAGCCCGCCGCATCGGTCCAGATCCGCCGACGCGCAAAGCCGGCATTGCGGAGCAATTGGCCGAATCCCGAGACCGTGTACTTGTGTGAATATTCGGTCAGAATGCTCTCGCCGACACGGAACGGGCGCTCATCGGACCCGATGCGGACGCGGTGCTCCACGATGGATCGCAAGCGCATCTCGACGCGCGCTGCGCGCTTATCGTAATGGGCGTGGTGCCGGAATTTCCGGGGGTCGAAATCCGCATCGAGCAGCCGATTGACCACTCGAAGGACATTGCGGTTGAACGCGGCGGTGACGCCCTGCGCGTCGTCATAGGCGGCTTGGAGGATGCGCGCGTCCTTGACAAGATCCACGCCAATTAACAGACAACCGCGCGACCCGACCGTCTTGCGAAAGGACTTGAGCAGAGCGAAGGCCTGCGCGGTCGAGAAATTTCCCAGCGAAGATCCCGGGTAGAACAGTACAGGAGGCGCGGCCGGTCGCTCGCGAACGATGTCCTCGATTGGCAGCAACCGCGAGAAGTCGCAGACGACACCCGCGCACTCCACGGCGGGGAACCGTGTCCCGATCTGCTGCAGCGCCCTTTCAAGGGCCTCTGGCGCGATGTCAAGCCCCAGATACCGGCGCGGGCGCACCGTCGCGATCCATGGCTGGGACTTAGCTCCATCGCCGCAACCGAGGTCGATCCACTGGGCACCCCTGGGCAGGTGCCAGACGATCTCGGATCGGTGATCCGAGAAAATCCGCGCCTCCGTACGCGTGAGGTAATACTCGGGTTGCGCGCAGATGTCGGAAAACAGCGCGGAGCCGGCCGTATCGTAGAAATACTTCGGATCGATGCGCGCCCTGCGTGCCAAAAGCCCGTTTTTGAGCCGCAGCAACTCCTCGGGCTCGTCGGCCCGCATGCGGTTCAGGATTCGGTAGCGGATTTCATCGCGCGATGCCGCCGACGGCATCACGCGTTGCGCACGCTGGGCCGCAGCCCACTCGGATTCTTGCAGCATCAGCTCGCCCTTTCCTAGAGTTCCTCGGCGGCCGGTGCTCGGCAGGCGCGGTCTTGGGCGAAACTTGCGCCGAGGATTGCCAAGGTTGCGCGCAAAGCGCAGGCGCGGTTCGTCTCGTTGGGATGCGACCAGACCCTGGCCCTCGTAGCGTACTCGCCGATCACGATCGCTCCAAGACGGCTAGGGGCGATCCGGCAGCTCCAACCACGAAAAGTCCGTGGTTATTGGGTGCCGCCGCAGTGGCGCCCGGTTTAGCGATGAATCGCGCACTCGCCTGCCTGCGGCTGCGTGCGCCGCCTCGCGCATCCGATACCATGCCCGTCGAAGGCCCCTTTTTTCACCAGCACGGCGGCTCGTTGGATCATCGATGCGCAGCCCCGGGCGGCCTTCGAGCCGCGCATCTGCATCCACGGGAGACATCGATATGGTCTACGAGCTGTATTACTGGCCGGGTATTCAGGGACGCGGCGAATACGTGCGTCTTGCACTCGAGGACGCCGGGGCAGCGTACGTCGACGTGGCTCTCGTGCCGGAGGACAAGGGCGGCGGCGTGCCAGCAATGGAAAGACTTCTCACGGATACCGGCGTCGAGCGTCCCGCCTTCGCGCCACCGTTTCTGCGCACCGGCCGACGCCTGATCGGACAGACGGCAAACATTCTTCTTTTTTTGGGAGGGCGCCTGGACCTCGCTCCCAGGGACTGGCCCGGCAGGCTCTGGACGCACCAGCTGCAGCTCACGATCTCGGATTTTTTGGTGGAGATCCATGACACGCATCACCCGGTGAGCGCCAACCTGTACTACGAGCAGCAAAAGCTCGCCGCCCGGCGTCGCGCGAAGGACTTTCGCGACAACCGTCTGCCCAAGTTCCTCGAATATTTTGAACGCGTCTTGACGCGCAACTCGGGCGGCGGGCCCGGTATGGTCGGCAAGCGGATCAGCTACGTCGATTTGTCGATGGCGCAGGTCATTGCGGGGTTGCACTACGCTTTTCCGGTTGCCAGCCGCAAAGCGCTGCGCACGCGTCCCCGGCTGCGCGCGCTGCACGATCTGGTTTTCGCGCGCCCGCACATCCGGCGCTACCTGGCTTCGAACCGCAGACTCGCGTTCAATAACGACGATATATTCCGCCACTACCCGGAGCTCGATGGATGAGTCACCGCCTCGAGCGTTGGTCGTCGCGCGGCCCGGGGGTCTAGCACATGTCGATTCGCGTGCAGTGCTATGCCGGGTTTCGCGCGGAGCAGGAGCCGCTCGCATTTTGGCTCGGCGAGCGCAAGATTGTGGTGCGCAATATCATCGATCGTTGGTTTGCGCCTTCGCAGCGCTGGTTTAAGGTCGAGGGCGACGACGGAGACAACTACATCCTTCGTCACGACGAACTCAGCGGCCAGTGGGACCTGGCCGCCTTCACACGTATGACGCCCTGACGGGTGCGCCTGCGCGCGATGGCGGCCGATCACGCCCACGAGATTCGGAATGCACAGCCCAAAGGCAATAGCGGCATCCCTAGCGCGAACGCGGCCCGAACGGCTGGCACGCGAGAAGCCAGCGATGTCCGACCTTACCTGGGTCAAGGTCATTTTCAACTTTGCTATAACTGTCGCGCATGCGTCGAACGTCGCTGCACGACGTTCTCGCGGCACGACTGAGTTAAGGGGAGAACATGATCCGACTGAATGTAAATGGCTCACCCGTCGAGTTGGACGTGGATCCGACCACGCCGCTGCTCTGGGCATTGCGCGATACGCTGGGCATGACTGGCACCAAATACGGATGCGGTATTGCCGCGTGCGGCGCGTGCACGGTGCACATCAACGAGGTTCCCACTCGCTCTTGCATGACGCCCGTGTCGGCAGCGGTCGGTCAGAAGATCACAACCATCGAGGCTATTGCGAGCAGCCGCGCGGGCAAGGCAGTGCAGGCCGCTTGGATTGCGCATGACGTCGCGCAATGCGGCTACTGTCAAAGCGGACAGATCATGAGCGCAACTGCGCTGCTCGCGCGCAATGCCAAACCCACGGATGCCGACATCGACGTTGCGATGGCCGGAAATTTGTGCCGCTGCGGCACCTACCAGCGCATTCGGGCCGCAATTCACGCCGCGGCCAGATCCCTCGCGTAAGGAGCACGTTCATGCATCATGCGCGTACTGCCATGAGCGGGGTGAGCGAGGTATCGGCCACGCCCGCGACCCCGGATCCGAGTCGACGTGTTTTTCTCAAGCTCACCGCAATGGCTGGCGGCGGCCTGCTCATTGCGTGGACCGCACCCGCTGTCTGGGCGGCAGAGCAAGACGCGCCGCAGGCGGCGAGAAGCAAGCCCGCCGATCCCGGCGCCTTCGTCAAGATCCACCCGGACAATACGGTCGAGATCTTGGTCAACCGTCTGGACTTCGGGCAAGGCGCCTTGACCGCGCTGCCCATGCTGCTTGCGGAAGAACTTGACGTCGACTGGGCCCAGGTTCGAGCGAGCCTTGCCCCGGCCGCCGACGCCTACAAGGACCCGTACTACGGGTTGCAGATGACGGGCGGATCGACGGCCGTCGACCATTCGTGGGTGCAATACCGGGAGCTTGGCGCGGTAGCGCGCGCGATGCTCGTGGCAGCGGCGGCCGAACAATGGCAGGTTCCCGCTTCCTCCTGCTCAACGGGCGCGGGCATGGTTCGCTGTGGCCAGCGCAAAGCCACCTATGCCTCGCTAGCCGCCGCGGCGGCCAGGCAACCCGTGCCGCAGAACGTCGCGCTCAAGTCGCCAGCGCAGTACCGGATCGTCGGATCCGGGCATCGTCGGCTCGACGCGCTGGAGGGCGCTACGGGCGCGAAGCGCTACGGCATCGACATGCGACTGCCCGAGATGAGAGTCGCGCTTTTGCTGCGCGCGCCGACTTTCGGAGGCCGCGTGGAGAGCTTTGACGCAGGTCAGGCAAAGACGGTCAAGGGTGTTTATGACGTTTTCGAGGTCCCGACGGACCGTGGCGGCAGTGGGGTTGCCGTCGTAGCGCAGGGCTTTTGGCCGGCCAAGCAGGCCAGGGACTTGCTGCGGGTGCAGTGGAAGGCGAGCGCCGTCGGTCTCGTGAGCAGCGATGCCCTGCTTGCCTCGTACCGGGAAGAAGCCGCACATCCGAAGAGTACGGCACTCGACGCCGACATGAGCGCTGCGGCCGGCGCGGCCCTCCGTCTGGGCGGGGACTACGAGTTTCCGTACCTCGCCCACGCGCCGATGGAACCTTTGAATGCGACTTTCGACATCCGGGAAGAAGGGGCGACCGTCTGGGTGGGCTCGCAATTCCAAACCATCGACCAGCAGGCCGTTGCGCAAACGCTGGGATTCAAACCCGAACAGGTGAATTTCATCACGATGCCGGCTGGCGGGGGATTTGGACGGCGGGCGACACCAACCTCGGACTACGTGCGCGAAGCTGCAGCCATCGCAAAGACCTGGGCTGAGCGCCACCGGGGTGGACCGACGGGGCCGCTCAAAGTCATGTGGACGCGCGAAGACGATATCAAGGGGGGCTACTACCGGCCCGCGCACCTGCATCGCGTCGAAGTGGCGCTCGATGGCCATGGGCGCGTGCTGACTTGGGATCACGTGATCGTCGGCCAATCGATCCTGAAAGGCACACCGTTTGGGGGGTCAATGATCAAGAACGGCATCGACAGCACCATGACGGAGGGGGTTGCCAACAATGTGTACGGGCTGCCGATGCGGTTGCGCGTCACGCACCCCGACGTCGCCGTTCCCGTACTTTGGTGGCGGTCCGTTGGCCACACCCATAATGCTTTCGTGATGGAGACCATGGTCGACGAGGTTGCGCGCGCCGCCGGCGTGGATCCCGTCGAATGGCGTTTGGCCAGACTGAAATCCGACACGCACGCGCGCCACATCGCCGCGTTGCGCCTCGCGGTTGAGAAATCCGGCTATGGCAAATCACTGCCCGCCGGACATGCGTGGGGCGTGGCGGTTCATGAATCCTTCGGTTCCGTCGTCGCGTACGTGGTGGACGTTTCCATAGATCAGGGGCGGGCGAAGCTGCACCAGGCGACCGCTGGCGTTCATGCGAATTTCATAGTGAATCCCATGGCCGCGGAGGCGCAGATTCAGGGTGGCGCCGTATTCGGCTTGGGCATGACACTGCCCGGTTTTGAAATCACGCTGAAGGACGGTGTCGTGCAGCAGTCCCAGTTTACGGACTACCCCCCGCCGCGCATCACGGACGTCGCACCCGTGGCCGTGCACTTCGTCCCCAGCCACGATCCGCCCACGGGCTTGGGAGAACCCGGAGTGCCTCCGATCGCACCGGCAATTGCCAACGCGGTCGCGGCCTTGACCGGCAAGCGCCCGCGCAAATTGCCGCTGGATCTTTCCTCGGCGTAGGAGGCAGGCCGAGCGAAGTCCCGCTCCAGCGCCGCAGCCTTGGCCTCGAGGCTTGAGCCGCAATGACAAACGGGCGCGGTCCGGCCGCCGCAATGTCCCCCAACGGCGCGCGGGACGTGCATCCAACCCGCCCGGCTGGCCGCAGCTGCGACCGCGGGCGACGCTGGCGAGTGCCGTGACGCCGGAGCCGGAGTTTGCCAAAATGGGCGGAAGCGACTTCGGCATGTGAGCTTCTCGCTCCTTGCATTTTTGCGATTCGCATCCCCTTTCGGGGTCGCGCCCGCCGGGAAGGAACATCGATGGATTACGTCAACCTTGGCAAGACCGGCCTGAAGGTCTCCCGCATTTGTCTGGGCTGCATGAGCTACGGAGCGCCCGAAGCCAGTCAGGCGACGGGCGGCAGGCACGCGTGGGTCCTCGATGAGGAGCAAAGCCAACCCTTTCTTCGGCAGGCGCTCGAGCTCGGAATTAATTTCTTTGATACCGCCAACGTGTATTCGAGCGGTGCCAGTGAGGCGGTATTAGGGCGTTTTCTGAAGGCCAACGCGCGCCGGGAGGCCGTGGTCATCGCAACGAAGGTGCACGGCGTCATGCGCGAGGAGCCCAACGGGCAGGGACTCTCGCGCAAGGCGATTCTCTACGAACTCGATCAGAGCCTGCGCCGGCTGCAGACGGACTACGTGGACCTCTACCAGATACACCGGTGGGATTACCGCACGCCAATCGAAGAAACGCTCGAGGCGCTGCACGACGCGGTCAAATCCGGCAAAGTCCGCTATATCGGCGCCTCATCGATGCATGCTTGGCAGTTCACGAAGGCGCTTTATCTTGCCGACTTGCGGGGTTGGACCCGATTCGTTTCCATGCAAAACCACTACAACCTGCTGTATCGCGAAGAGGAGCGCGAGATGATCCCCCTTTGCGAGGCCGAAGGCATAGGCATGATTCCCTGGAGCCCGCTGGCGCGCGGGCGCCTTGCGCGCGCCTGGCACAGCGAGCACACCAAGCGCTACGAGACAGACCTGTTTGGCATGTCCTTGTATTCGCGGACCGAAGAGGCGGACCGGGCGGTGGTGGAACGCGTTGGCAAAGTTGCCGAGGAGCGCGGGGTGCCGCGCGCGCAGCTTGCCCTGGCCTGGTTGCTCAGCAAGCCCGCCGTCACAGCCCCGATTGTGGGCGCCACAAAACTGCACCACCTCTCCGACGCGGCATCTTCACTTTCCTTGCGCTTGAGCGACGAAGAAATCCGGTTACTCGAGGAGCCTTACGCGCCACATCCTATAAGCGGTTTTCGATAGGCCACGAGCCGCCCGCTTGCGTCCCCAAACAGCAGTCGATGCCGTTTAGCCCAGACGGATCGGAAGAACCATCAAGGGTATGCCTTCCGAGTGCAGTCGACGCTGCAGGCCCAGCCCCGTCTGGTTGTGCAACCACTCGGCCACGCGGCGACCAGGCGGAAGGATGAGTTTGTTCGCAAAGCAAACGCAATTCCGGTTCTTAGCAACCACGTCTTTCACAAGTTTCTCCAGCTCCAGCACGGGGTCCGTGCCACAGCCGATAACGCGATCGGCGCTCAATCCGTGCTTTGCACAGAACCCTTCGAGCTGCCGCATCGCGGTCTCCAGGCGCGCCGTGCGCCGTGGCAGCGTTTCGGCGGCGCCCATGGCCCGCGAGTCAAATTCGATGACGCCGACGAACAAGACATTGCGGAAGTGCCCCGGGAAAAGCCGCTGCACCCAAAGCAAGGTATGGATCGTGGGACCCCAATGCTCTGTGGTAAGGAGCACGGCGGTGGCGGACTCGGCGTCCCGGGGTACCGGGGCCATCGCGTCGAGTTCCTCTGGGGTCGTGGCGAACTGTTCGTCGATCTGGCGCCGAGAGTTGCTCACCCAGGCGTAATGCGCACGGATCCAGACGCAAGCGCCTACAACAACGAGTGTTAGGCCGACGGTGGCCCAGCCGCCCTCGGTAAACCGCTCTGTGAGGGTCACGAAAAGGATGGTTCCGGCGACGACCAGACCCACCAGTGCGATGAGCAGCCGCGGCACCCAGTTTTTGATCTTATTGCGCTCGTTCCACCAGTGCCGCAACAAGCCGGCCTTGGCCAGCGCAAAGCTCAGAAAGACATTGATGCTATAAAAAACAACCAGCGTTGCCAGATCACCACGCGTCACGAATAAGATGGCCAGTGTGAAGAGGCCGATTAGCAGCACCCCGTTTTGGCGTACCAATCGCACCGAGAGGTTGCGAAACTGGTGCGGCAGCCACGAATCCGACGCCATGTTTGCAAGCAAAGAGGGCGCAAATATGAGCATCGAATTGGCGGCGACCAGCAAGATGGCCGCTTCCAGACCCAATGTCAGCGACAGCAATGCATCGCCGCCGGCGCCCAGACCAAGCTGCCCGATGACTGCCCCAAACACCGTGGCGTTCAGGGTCTGACCGCGCACCGGCTCGATTCCCCAAAGGGAGTAGAGCAAAACGAGTCCACCGGCAATAAAGGCCAGGGTCAACGCGACGTAGAGCAAGGTGAGCCGACCCGTTCTGATGCGCGGCTCCGCAAGAAGGTGAACATTATTCGAGACCGCTTCCACGCCCGAGTAGGTGCTCCCGCCCAGGCCGTAAGCGCGAATCAGCAGCGCAATGACAAACGCCCAACCACTGACTTGGGACAGATCGATTGCACCGAAAATCGCTTCGCCAACGTCCGTGCGAATCCGCGGCGCCATGATGCCAATGCCAAAGACGATGAGAAACGCGTGCACGACAACAAAAAGCAGCACGACGGGAAGCAATATGCCGATTGCAACGCGGACGCCCCGCAAGTTGAACACGATTAGCATCGTCGCCAGCGCCAGCTCGACGGGCAGTTTGTATTCCTGGCCCGCGGGAGGCAACAGGCTGAACAAGGCGTCCGTGCCGCTAGCCAGAGAAACGGCGATGGCGAGGACGTAGTCGATAAGCATCGCC
>Ga0187769_10001483_pt1 | contig 13440 bp, 14 predicted proteins | sample 0116_SJ02_MP02_1_FD_133140 | JGI IMG/M metagenome (GOLD analysis project Ga0187769, IMG submission 133140) | Tropical peat soil microbial communities from peatlands in Department of Meta, Colombia - 0116_SJ02_MP02_10_MG | ecosystem: Environmental > Terrestrial > Soil > Wetlands > Peat | place... | reverse complement strand
TGCTGTTCGGGAGCAAACCTACCTGCAAGAGGAACGTAGCCTGCGGTCTTGGGCAAGACAGTGAGCGCCGTCACAGCCGCATGTGACGCTGCGCGGGAGGCGCCGTCGCTTGGAGACTCGAGACTACGACGGTTTTGGGTCGCCGATGCGTTATTTGAATTCCCGCATCGGCGAAATCTCCGAATGCGATGGCTTTAAGGAAACCGAGACCTGCTGACCGCCGGGAGTGACGGTGATGCAGGACTGTTGGGCGCCATCGAAGAGAGTCCTGCTTTTCGGCTCCATACTTTGCCAGAGATCGTTGTCCGTAGGTGCGGGAGGTATGGCGGAGAGGGTGGTTCTAAACATGGCTGCTACAAGTTGCAACGGGTTGCTACCGATTGCAGAGCCGAACCATCGTAACCTGCTGTGTCTATTTAGGATAGTGCCCTGTTTACCCGCTTCTGATGCGGTCGCTCAACATGTTGCCAATCCCTAATTGAGCCCTCGGCTGTATCATTTGTATCACGCCGTCAAGCCGATCAACTGAGTTCCGGCCACCGCGGACTGTCCCGAGGACACGATGGGCGCCAACTTCGCCACGAGCCTGATGCCGCATAGATTGATTGTGAATCCGGCTTGACCCAACACAGATCCAGTCCAACAGTTGTCGGATGACAACCTTCGGGCTGCTCTGGTGTGACTCATCAGTCGCAGCGAATCGCGTAAAGAAGTCAGAGGAAAACAACAGTCAGCTCTGGAATGAGGCGATTCTAAAATGGGACTGCGACCACAAGTAGGTATCAGTTCGTCGTGTTGGAAAGCTGGTCGGTGGATGAGTCCGGGCTATGACAGCCTAGGCAGAGGAGATCGCACGACGCTACCCTATACCGGGAATGCTGGCGCGACGAACTCCACGGCTCCGGCCACGCACGCGACATACGACTCTTTGGGACGCCCAGCGGTGGTCAGCGACAACGAAACAACGCAGCTAGATCTCCAGTTCTCATGCGGAAATCAGCCCCAGAAGCAGAATGACCCAGGATGGTTTGATTTTCATGACAAAATTCTAGCCCGCAATCCTCTGTTTATCCGTACGTCGCGTCCATGTTGTTCCCTAAGTATCATTAATTTCCCGCCTCGGGCCATTGCCCGAGTCGCAAACGCAGGCATGCTGATCGACAGCGGTCGATAAGATATAAATAAGGAGAATCCCGTGGACACGGGCGGGATCGCAATCTCGGTTCGAGACAAAGTTCTAGAAGCGATCGAGGGGACCATTCATCTTGTGCGCCTTATCCCGACGAACAGGCTTGAGTGGCGGCCGGACGCGAAGTCGGATTCTGCGAGTCCGCCGATCGATCTCGGTCACCTGCTCGGACATTTGCTGGACTGTGCGGCAGGCTTCTGCGCCGTGTTGCACGCAGCTCATCCCACAGAACTCCAGGATTTTAAGCAGCTTCGCGGGCTCGTAGTCAACCACTCTTGCGCTCCAGACGATGCCGCGCAGCGCCTCGAGCATTATTCGAATTGCATTGCGCGCGGGTTTGAGTTTCTCAGCGATGACGATCTCCCGCGTGAAATTCCAACGACATTTGTTCCTGAAGGCGAAACGCTGCTAATGCTGCTGCTCGGCAACTTCGAACATTTGACCAATCACAAATATCAGCTCTTCTTCTATCTCAAGCTCCTTGGCATTCCAGTGACAAGCGCGGACCTCTACCGCTTCCGAGGCAATCGCGAATCATAGGCCCGGCTCGCGGCTTCGATCGGCTGACCCACTCGTTTACAACCTTTTGACAATCCCCAGACACGCTTGTGGCAATCGCTCGCCGCGACTTCCGTAGATTTTTTGGCGAGAAGAACTCGAAATGCCGGCGTCAGCCCAATCCCCAGAGAGCTGCCGGAATTTCGGTTCGTACCTGCGGCGGGGGCGTTTGTCGCTTGTGGCGACACATGCTTCCGCCGGAGGTGCTCGACCCAATCGCCATCGAGTTTTGAAAGGAGACGTTCGGTGAAACCCAGGTTCACTGCTGCAATGTATCTGTGTCTCAGCGCGCTCGCATTCCTGATGCTGTCTTCATCGGTCTTCGCCGACGACGACAACGTCATCAAAAAAGGTCAGACGGTCCAGACCATTGCCTCCACCGTTCCGGCCACTGGCGACGTTAATCCATACGGTGTATGGCGAGTTCAGAAGAGTATCGGCAATCTTGAGGAAGGCAACATTCTCGTCAGCAACTTCAACAACTTCCAAAACCTACAAGGCACCGGCACAACCATCGTTCAGGTTTCGCCCCAGGGCCAGGTCACGCTGTTTGCTCAGATCAATGCTTCCTCGTTACCCGGACCATGCCCCGGCGGCGTCGGTTTGACTACAGCCTTGGCGGTTCTTCGATCTGGATGGGTGATCGTGGGAAGCCTGCCAACGACAGATGGAACTTCAGCTACTGCGCAAGCGGGCTGCTTGATTGTTCTGGATGCTTGGGGAAATCCCGTCGAGACATTCTATGGATCATTGATCAATGGTCCGTGGGACATGACTGCCACCGAGTCTGATGACGACCATGCGTTTCTCTTTGTCACAAATGTACTGAACGGGACGCTCGCGGCGAGCCCCAATCCTGCAGTACCAGGAAACATCGTCAATGAGGGGACGGTGATCCGCATCAATCTCCACGCATCGGAGAAGCAGATGCCGTGGATCGAATCGATCACCGTGATTGGCTCCGGTTTTGAAGAAAGAACTGATCCTGTGGCTCTCGTCATCGGGCCCACTGGAGTAGGTTTAAGCCCGAGTTGCGACGAGGGAGACAGAGAAGACTGCCACACGATTTTCGGGGACCACAGCGGCCGCGTTCTCTATGTTGCCGATACGCTGCAGAGCCGTATTCAGGCGATCCCGGACGCGCTCGATCGCACGACGAGTGCGGGTCGAGGCGTCACGTTTTCTTCGGGCGGGAGCCTGAATGGACCTCTGGGCCTGAACGTGTCTGAAGGCGAGCACGTGCTGACGGTGAACGGTGGAGATGGCAACGTTATAGAAATCAATCGGGGAGGAACCCAAATCGCGACTTTCCTTCTCGATAGCATCGGAACGCCACCAGGCAATGGCGCGCTGTTTGGTTTGGCGTTCGATTCAGAAGGGCACATCGTGTTCGTTGATGACAATGCCGCCACGCTGAATGTGCTGCGCTGAACGATTTCTCTGACAAGCGCTCCGAAAGGAATGCTTGCAAGGGATCCGCGGAAGTAGCGGCGGCCTTCGTAACGGCATACAAAATCGCCCCATGCCGGCGCGGGCAGCCGCTGCATCCAGCGGTCGAACATGAGTACAGCAATTCTCGCCGCGCCACGTAAACGAGAATCCACCGTTATACCTTCACGAGAGTCGGTTGGGGCGTGGGCAACGATTGCGGCGGCATTCGCATTCGCAGCGTCTTATTTTCAGTTGTTTGTTTTCCCGAAGTTTCCAATCGTGCCCTGGGGCGACCCGGTTCTTTTCCTCGAAAACGCAAAAAGAATAATAGCTGGGCAATTGCCATACCGCGATTACCTGCAATTCACGACGCCCGGCACGGAACTGTTCTACGCGCTTCTCATCCGAGTCTTCAAAGCGAATGCCTGGATTCCTTGCCTCACAATGGCAATTCTGGCGGCGGTCGCCACTTTATTCATTACGCTGATCGCGGCGCGCCTGTTTTCTGGTGCCGCAGCCCTTGTACCTGCGTTGCTGTTCTCAGGGTTCGTACTTCCCAATTCGCTCTACGCGACGCATCACTGGTTCAGTACAGTTGCAGTCCTTGCGGCGGCCTGGCTGCTGATTGACGATGCGACGATCAGGAAACTGCTCATCGCCGGAGCATTCTGTGGAGTGGCTGGATTCTTTACGCAAACGAGGATGGTTGGAGCCGTTCTCGCGCTGGCGATTTTTCTGTTCCTTGAGGGTCGACAAACCCGCCACTGGCGACATTACTGGATTGGCTGCTCAGCTCTTCTTCTCAGCACTGGGATCACTTTCGTTGTGGCAAACATCTATTTCGTTCGCGCCGCAGGACTCAGTCGATTTGTGTTTTGCACGATCATTTTTCCGGTGCGCTACTATCCTGCAGAACCATACAACACGTGGCGCGTATATGGCGCCACCCCCGCGTCGAACCCGGGTGTCATGCATGTAATAGGCATCTGCTTTGTCTATGCGCTCGTACCCACGGCATATCTCGCGTGGTTCTTATATCGGCGCCAGCATACAGCCCCCGATGAAACAGTGCGCAGGATCGAATGGCTTATGGCACTCGTCGGCATCGGAATGTTCCTTGGAATCGTAAACGCTCCTTCGCTGCTGCGATTGTGCGCCGCGAGTCCGCCAGCTTTGATTTTGCTTGCCTGCATGGTGAGGGACAGGCGCGGGAGCTACGTTGTCGGCGCTGCCGCGGTAATTTCCATTTTGCTGGCTGTGGGAATTCCTCTCGCCACTCAAATGCATCGGGATGTTCTGCTCGACACGCCGACGGGCCGTATTGCTTTCTCGAATGCGGATCGATATGAGGAGTTTCAGTGGGTGAGTGCGCGAACTACGCCGGGACAGGCTTTCTTCGGGCAACCGCCCCTTTCGTTCGCTCTCGATCTGTGCAACCCGACTCCAGTGAATTTCGCAACGACGAGCGATTTTACGCGGCCCAGCGAAGTTGCTGCACTGGTTCGTGGGCTCGATCAGAGCCGAACTCCGCTTCTGGTTCTTTCGCCCATGGAATATGTTCCCGAGACAAACGCGAGCGGAAACCGCTCGGATCACATGCAGCCATTTCGGGACTTTCTGTTCGCGAACTACCGGGTCGAACATCGCTTTTCCACCGGCGATGAGGCATGGGTTCGAAAGGGTGTCTCGTTCCAGCCGGAACTGCCGCATTGAGTTGCCAGCACTCGCTGGCACCACCCGTCGACTCCATGGTTGCACAGAGATGACCCCCTTTTGACTTCGCGGTGACAAACATTCGTGCGACAAGCAGCTACGCTGGTTTTCGACGATGGCCCGGGTTTTTCGGTTTAGCGAAGAGCCATCGGACAAAGAAGCGGCAATGCCGCCTCCGGAAAGAGATTGATGTTCTACAAAGGATTGGCAATCCTGGCGTTATGCCTGGCGAGCGGGCTCAGTGCGCGCGCTCAGTCAGAGATCCCTGTCATATCCGGAGGGGTGGGTTTCCTCGGGAATACGCAAGCGGGCTTTACATTTTTCGAACCAATCATCTCGCCTGTTGTGGACGTTCCACTGGGCAATCACGTCTTAATTGAAGGACGCGGAACCTTCCTCGGATTCATCTCACATCAGAATGGAACAACCGGACCCTACCAGGTACAGTTTTTTGAAAGCGCGGATTATCTCCAGATCGACATCACAGTGAACTCTCAACTGACCGTGGTTGCAGGGCGTTTTCTGACTCCATTCAATATATACAACGAGCGATTCACGCCCATTTGGATTGCTCCGCTCATAAACGCGCCTCTGATTTACAGCATCGGCACTCGAACGACCGGGTCCAGCAACGGCATCATGGCGCGCGGTGCATTGGTGGCTCGCGACAACTACGAAGTGAATTACACCGCGTTTTATTCGGCTTCAGATCAGGCGGACAACTCCAACGCTCACTTTGCGTCTGCCAGAGCAGCAGGCGGACGTGCGGGCATCTTCTTTCCCCACCCACGGTTGGAAGTCGGCGTGTCGTATCAACGATACATGCAGGATACGCATATGAACGTCTTCGGAACCTATTTGTCGTGGCAGCCAAATGACACGCTGCTCGACATCAAGTCTGAATATGCTCATTCGCTGAGCGGCCAGGGCTACTGGTTGCAAGGTGCGTATCGTCTTTCACGGTTTGGAGGAGCGGACTCTGTGGTCGGCCGTCTTGTTCCCATCGTTCGCGTGCAGCAGTTTTTTCGCAATCAGCAAGTGTCAGGCGATTCTCTTCCGAGCGTGAACACACAGGAAGCGGACTTCGGGCTGAACTATTACTTGCCGCACGAGATTCGCTTGAATGGAAGCTACGGCCGCCAATTCAGTTCCACGGGTAATTCGAATGTCTGGAGTTTCGCGATTACTTACCGCTTCATGTTTCCTATGTGGCCGGGTAGGTCAAATTGAGAGGGCTGGAATGCGATTCATCATACGAGTTGCGCTTTTAGCGTTCCTGGTTCTTCCCGCAATGTACGCCGTAGCTCAGAGTGCAGCCGCGCCCTCACCTCAAGCACCGCAGCAAAAGGTCGATCATCACAATGAAACTGCTGCAAATGATGCTGCCAAAGGTGAAAAACTCTTCCACGACAACTGCGGCCGATGCCACAACCCTCCCGAGGATCTTTCTCCGCGCGAGGCAAGAGCAGTGATACGCAAAATGCGAGTTCGGGCGATGCTCAGCGCCGAGGACGAAAAACTGATTCTGGAGTACATCGCACCATGAGTTTGTTCGCAAATAAGGAGAAACAAAGGATGTCGCAACGAACCCGGGTTTTGGTTTTGGCGCTTTCTCTTGCGCTGTTTGCGGTGTTTGCAACGGCGCAGCAGGGCGCAGCGCCGCGTCAGATTCAGATTACGGTCAGCAAGTTCTCGTATAGCCCGAGCGAGATTACGTTGAAAAAAGGCGAGCCTGTCACGCTGGCGCTTACCTCCACCGATGTTACTCACGGCCTCGTGTTGAAAGACTTCGGCGTGAAGATCGAGCTGAAGAAGAATCAAACCGAGGATGCCACGATCACGCCCGACAAAGTCGGCACGTTTCAAGGCAAGTGCAGCCATTTCTGCGGCAAAGGTCACGGCTCCATGGTTCTCACAATTAACGTTGTCGAATAATGGCTGGACCGCTCGTTGCTATGTCCAGGCACGCGCCCAAAGCTGGAATTGCATTTGCGAGTGCATGCCTTTTTATCCTAACAGCGTGTAAGGCAACGCCACCGGGAAAACTCGAGAGCGCCGTCATCACTCGAGCGAAGCATCACCTGAGCGTGGGTAACTCGAAGGAGAAGAATCCACTCCCAGCGGACGCAGATAATATTGTCGCCGGCCAGGAAGCTTTTTCTCACTATTGCGCCGCGTGCCACGGCCTTGACGGCCAGAACACCGGTGTACCGTTCGCCGATCGAATGTCGCCTCCCGTTCCTTCACTTGCTTCAAAGGACGTGCAGTCCTATACCGATGGCCAGTTGAGGTGGATCATCGACAACGGCTTGTGGCCTTCAGGAATGCCCGGATCGAAGGGCATTCTGACGGAGGAGGAAATCTGGTCCGCTGTGATTTACATTCGGCATTTGCCGCCGGCGGGAAGCCTTGGAGATCCCACAATGTACGGCGGGGACGATGCGGCTGCGTGTAATATCGAAGCCCCCGAGGAGAAAAATTCTAGCAAGCCTCACGCGCGATAGTTCAGGGAGCAAACGCAACTATTACATGTGGGATTCGTGGCGATATCGAGCTCAGAGCGGAACTGCCGTGCTTTCTGGCTGTTGATTATCTCTGCCAGGCTTGACTGCCCCGCATTTCCAATTGGCGCGTGGAAAAAACAGGGGCGCACAGTGCCATCCAGTTCCATGACCGCGGATGTCCAGGGCGCGTTGCATATCGGTGATTCGGGCCGCTCCAGGCCCAGGTGAGCTCGAAAGTGACGCACGATTCGCCTCAACTTTGAGGGTGACTCCGCGATGAAACCACTGCGAACGTCTTCCGTGTTTTCTTGGATCAGCATCTCGATTTCAGCTTCCAGCTTCGGCAACTCACGGCTCGAAAGGCCAATTTCATTCTGTCGCTCACTCGGCCACACAAGATCGCGATTAAATGCTTGTGAAGTCAAATCGGCAGCCAGAAACGAAATTCCACTGAAACCCATACTCTTTGCTGCGATTACTGTCGCGCGAAGATGCTGGAAATTGGCCCTTTGTACTGTGCACCGGGCTGTAACTCGGACGTTGTGACGCGCTGCGCGAAGGGCGCGAATGCCTTCTGCGATTACAGCAAATCCTCCTGCGACGCGACGGATTTCATCGTGCACCGGCTCCGGACCGTCAATCGATACGATCACGTCGTCGAGCGAGCTGGCAACTTCCTGCGCATATTTCTTTAACAGTAGTCCAGTTGTGAGCAGCGTCAGATGAATACTTTCGGCACGAAGCATTCCGCACAGTTCGGGGAGCGCGCGGTTGAGCAAAGGCTCGCCTCCAGTGAACACGATCCATCGCACACCAAGAGCGCAGATTGAACTGAGATGCGGCTCGAGATCGCATGGTCGGAGAGTCTTGACCTCATTCGTCTTCCAAATGTCGCACATCACACAACGGCAGTTACACGAACTGTGAGCATGCAGGACCAGGACTGGAAGAGAACTGATCTGTCCCGATTCGGCGTCGTCTAAGACGGGGAGGCAGTTTCCGGTATCAGCATGCGCAATCATATGTGAGCCGACGTCCATTCATTCTTATATCTGTTCCCAACGCCCGCGATGCATCATCAAAGAGCCGTCTCAGCGGAGCACGGATCCAGCGGACTTCTCCATCGATTACCAGTCGCTCAAGCCCATGGGCCAGGTCACCAGTAAGGCACGGTCGACTTGCATCGGACGCGAGCTGCACGCGCCCTTCGATGATCACGAGTTCGATGTCACGATAACTGAGCGACACGAGTGTTTCTGCGGGTGTCAGATGCTTATCTCGAATCGCAATCAGGTCGGCCGGACCGCCAACGCGAATCGAGCCTTCGCCGGCTCGAAGCCGGAGAATCTCAGCCGCACTGAGGGTCACATGCGAATACAGTTTTACAGCGCTGACGCCCACCTCTGCGCGCGCAAAGCGAATCTCGTCGAGCAGGTCGCCGCACGCAGTTAGGGAAGAATCGCTACCTAATGCGATGCGAGGAAATGTCTCGATCGTCTTGCGCGGATGCGTCTGGCCGAAGAGGAAAGCGTTCGAGCTGGGGCACCACACCAGAGCGGCTCCGCGTGATTTCAGAAGCGAAATCTCTTCAGCTTCCGTGAAGGCCAGGCCATGGACAATCACCGTGCGTTCGTTCAGCGCTCCTAAACGCTCCAGCTCATCGAGCTCCTCAGCGCTGGCGCGATCGATGCCTTCGCCTAAGTGAAGAATAAAAACAAAGTCGTTTGGTGTTGCGGCGTGCTTCTCTGCGTACGCTTGATCCATGTGAATCGAATGCGCCCATCCAAAATCGCGCACGACGCGAACGGGAAAATCATGTTCAAACGTCGGCATACAAGGATTGTGGTGACAAACTATCGTAACGCCACTTAGGAGATTCCGGATTGCGCCCCACCATACCCTAGTTTCCTTTGGAACCGCACGATGCTCGCGCAGTGGGGATATGTCTGGCTCGTAGATATCTTTGGCCCACTGCACGAAATTGTCATACTTTTGTTTCCGCAATCTTGGAAACAGTGCGAATTCAAGATGGTCGTGCGCGTTAATCAAGCCCGGTAAGACAACGAATCCACTCAGATCGATCGCGGGCTTATCGAACGTGAAACGAGAGCTCGATTGTCGGGAATCGAGTGACGCGATTTGGCCATCTTTAATCCGAATCTCGGCGCGTGCTGTCTCTCGCGGACCAATCGCGACGCTACAACCCGACAGCCGGGTCACACTGCGGGGGCCTGAGCTTACCGTCAATGCCTGCCTAGATTCGTCGCTTGGTTTGAGTTGAAGGATGTAAATCGCTGGAACCTTCCTGAGATCAGCGATGGGATGCATTTTGCCAGCGTTATCGAGGATCGCAAATTCCGGCTCGCCGAACGCAGCTTCAATGAAACCCACTGCTGTGAATCCATGACGTTCGATCGTGGAGATAATCGCGGCCAGGCCGCGCCAGTGGGTTTGGACGCGCATGCGCACGTTCCCGTGCCGGAAACCGCGTTCCCATCCGAGCGTACGCTCTGTGTGAGGATGCACGTCGGTGATGAAAATATCCGCGCTTTCCCGCGCGATGCGACGAAGCCCGGCCGCGAATCGGTCGAGGTCGGCCAAATAACTGATCAGGAACGAACACAACACGAGATCTGCCGATGACGCTTCGATAGGAGGGCTTTCGCAATCTGCCTTCAGAAGAACGGTTTTGCCCCCCAGCTTTCTAGCCGTTCGCGCGAGCATGGAATCCGACGAGTCAATGCCAACCAAAGTCCGTGGCGACTGCTGCGCCAGTTTTTCCAGCCATCGACCTGTACCACACCCAAGATCAACCACATCTCGATTCTTGACTGACGGTAATAGCGGCTCGAGATATCGTTGCTCCACCGACAGCATTGGATTGGGTTGAGAGTCGTATTGAGTAGACCACCGTCGATATCCGTCTCTGACAGAGACGGCTCGGCTTGTCGAAGCCTTTGCCACGACCTGACTATTGGTTACAGGCTTTCTTCTTTTGGTTTGCGCAGACTGATGAACTGGTGTGCCCATCGCAACTCTCGAGGAAAGCTGTATATCCGAAGCAGGTAACGCCAGGAGCTGAGGATCTTCAACAGCGCTCGCGCCCACCGCGGTGCGCGAATGTCTTGCACCGTCGGCCAACGCGAACTGACGACAAGCTCAAAATTGTCTATGAGCTTTTTGGTTTTGCGTTTTAGCCAAGGCGTGTTGGGATCGATGCGCAATGTGAAATCCATCCAGCGTTTCGTGGCCCATTCTTCGGGCGTTGTCGGGAACGTAATCTTCCCATCGATATCGCCGTACATCGCGCTGCGCTGCGGGACAGGCGTGTAGTGGTATATGATAATTTCGGATTGCCTGTTCAGCCGCTTGATCTTGCGAATGAACTGCAATGTTTCATGCGTGTCGCGCTCCGGGTCTTTGGGATTGCCAACCACAAATGAAAACTCGGGAATGATGCCGAACTGGCCGATCCGGCCGGCAAGCTCCAGCGTTTGCGACGTCGTGATGTCCTTCTGCATCTCCTTCAGGGCCCAATCGGACCCGGATTCGGCGCCGAAAAAAATCATCGTGCATCCGGAGCGGCGCAGCGCTTCGAAAGTGGAATCGGAATACTTGCACATGGTGTCGACGCGCCCCTCACACCACCAACGAAGGTTTAGTGGTATAAGGCGCTCGGCGAGTTCTCTTGCGTGATCCTCGCGCAGGAAAAAGTTCATATCGTAGAACTGAACGGAATCAGCTCCATAGTTCGTCACCAGGTGCCGCAAAATGGCCTCGGTTCGGGCTGGCTGCTCGATTCGTTCACGCGTGCCATACGCCGCATGCACGCCGCAAAAACTGCAGCGGAATGCGCAGCCGATGCTTGCCTGATGAGCCGCCGTCCGCTTGCCGAAAAATGATGGCCGCAAGTATTTGTCGACCGGGATGCGGTGGAATGGAGTCCAGGGAAAAGCGTCAGGAGGCTGCATCAATCGCTCGATGTTGTGCCGATGCAGACCAAAGACATCCTTGTACGAGAGCCCCTGAATTCCATCGAGACCGCGCTTGCCGCGAAGTGCCTCGAGCAATTCAAGAAGCGTGTACTCGCCTTGCCCGCGGACCACATAATCGACATACCGAGCATTTAGAGCAGCATCAGTGTAGATCGAAGGAAAATACCCGCCCCAGACGATCGGCACGTTCGGAAATTGCTGCCGGATTTCGCGACAACTCTCGATCGCCGCAGCCATTTGCGGCCCCGGCATTACAGTCACGCCGAGCAGTTCAACGGTGTGGTCGCGCAAAAGGCACAGGATTGTCTCTGTCGGATTTGGATCGAGATTGCCGTCCACAACCTCATATTCCTCGCGCCCTTCGAGGACCGCCGCAAGCGCCAGAACCGAAAGTGGGAACCGGCGGTTACGGGGCTTGGTTGCGCGCGGATTGAACAGGATGATCATGGTGTTTTCACAACCGCCGTGTAAATGCGGAATTGAGACGGTTCACGCGTGCCTTTCCATTTGGCGATAAGCGGTCGCATAGACCATCGCAATCCATAGCTAGGTTCGAACACTTTCCAGGAGAGTCCGAAGCGCGTTTCGAGTTCGCGCAATCGAGCGGCAGTCAAATATTCGAGGCTCGCCAGGCTATCGGACGGAAATCCAAACTGTTTTGTAAACGCAGCGCGGCGTTCTTGCAGCATCCGCTGCCCACTTTCATCAGACTCATAGGATGGCGAATCCGCAACGACTACGGTGCCGCCAGGCTTCAGGCAGCGGATCGCCTCGCCCAGCGTCCGCGCGTAGTCCTCGGAGTAATGAAACGAGGCGTTAAAGGTAGCGCAATCAAACTGGTCATCTGAGAACGGCAAGCAATCAAGCTCTGCCTGAAAGCGCGGAAATAGACTCGGCAGTTCTTGTAAATAGTGCGAGGCAGCCCCAAGACCGTCCGTGCTGTTGGTCAAGAGATCCACAGCCACAGGGCAGTATCCCCGCTGTGCCAACCGATAGCTCAGCCAACAATTCCCAGCTCCGAGATCGAGTACGTAGGCCCGTGACTGCGCATTTGCCACAAGCGTCGGAAGCACGGTGCGTTCGAGATGGCGGAACGTACGCGCGCGGATGGCCCATTGCCAATCATTACGCCCGCTGAAATCTTTGTAGGGTAACGCCAGATAAAACGTGGCTTCGCCGCTCCCGCGGCCTTCCGCGGCGCGAACGATTTGGTACTCCATGAGCCATCGTTCGTAATAGCGTTGGCGTTCGGGAGTGATCGCTTTCCAGATGCCCTGATTATTCGAAAGTAGAAACGAGCAGTTTGAGCATCGGAAGCCGGTATCCAAAACCATTGCTGCGCCGTAATGAATTGACCCCAGGGTTGCTCCACACTGCGGACACTGCAAAGTAAGGTGGGGCCGTACTTCGGCGCGGTCCTCAACGACCGAACCCAGATGAGCGCTTGCAGCCAAAGCCGTCATGAATAGACCTTCTCAAGTTTCAAGAGAACGTGGTCTCCCAACGTACGAAGAAATGGGATGCTGCCGATTGCGTTGTCGAGTATCGCTAGCCAGGCAACCGCACGTAAATGCTTCGCAGCCCAATATTCGAGGTAAGACGGTGGCACGCAAAGCCCGACCGCTCGGATACATGTCAGACGAAACCAGGGAGCGAACGCTTGCTGAACTTGTTTAAGGGTGGGATACCACACGCGAACTTCTCCCTCTCCGATGCGTGCGACTGCACTGCCTGAGACACGGCGAAAGGCCTTGCGGAACTTCACTCGAGCGCTGAACCATAGAATCTCCCATAGGCAGTATCGACTTGAAAGACAAAGCACCAATCGCGCCTTATCTTTGGTCAGATTCGCTAGATCGCTAGCCACAACGCGCAAGTCTTGGATGCAGTTGAGACCAGAGAAATTCGAAAACGCGCCGTCGAACAGATCGCCATCTGTGTGCAAGCCCCCAACTGTCTCTGTCGCACGTCTCTCGAACACAATAGGCAACTCGGGTCCTTCCGCTGCTTTGCGCTGTTGAGCAACACCGATCATCGCCTCTGACGCATC